>Ga0302157_10000007_pt1 | contig 347218 bp, 298 predicted proteins | sample I_Bog_N3_3_FD_193502 | JGI IMG/M metagenome (GOLD analysis project Ga0302157, IMG submission 193502) | Peat permafrost microbial communities from Stordalen Mire near Abisko, Sweden - I_Bog_N3_3 | ecosystem: Environmental > Terrestrial > Soil > Wetlands > Peat | place: Sweden: Abisko... | reverse complement strand
TGTAGCCGGCCCAGAGGTCTTTCCAGGCGGGATAGTCGTCGCGGCGGAGCGGGCGGATGCCGGGACCGGTCATCGTCACGTTGCTCTGCGGATTTTGGATTTCGCGCACTATTTGGACAACGGATAGGGGGTTCCATCCCGGTGGGTGTACCCGCTGGCATCGGCGATCATGTCGACGTCCGGGTATGTGCAGACGTCCCGCGAATCGGAATTGCCGATCTCCAGCACTCTCGCGGCGCGGCCGGACTTGTTTATCAGGTGATGGCCCTCGGAATCGCCATGCCTGAATGCGGCGCAATCCCCGGCACGCAATATTTCTTCACCAGCGTCGGTGACCAGAGTGAGTTCGCCGTCCAGGACCCAGACGAACTCGTCCTCATGGCTGTGCCAGTGACGCTGGCTGGACCAGGCGCCTGGCTGAATGACGGTCAGATTGACGCCGAAAAGGGTCAATCCTGCATTGCGCGCCAGCCGTTGACAGGACTGATCGCTGCAGGGGGCATCGAAGGGGTGCGGATAAGTGCCGCCGGTCTGCGCGGGGACCGTCGAAAGATCTATTTTCTTCATGGGCTTCATTTTCATATCTGATACCGATACTCGCAAGCCCAAACCGGCGGCTACTTCTCCTTGCTGTAGTCGTACCAGACCGCCTCGATGTTGTGCCCATCCGGATCGTACACGAAGGCCGCGTAATAGCCCGGCCAGTAATCGCGATAGCCGGGACCGCCGTTGTCCCGACCGCCGGCTGCGAGCGCCGCCTCGTGGAACGCCTTCACCTCGTTGCTGCTGCGTGCCTCGAACGCGAGGTGCAACTTGACGATGGCTTGCCGATGGCTGATCCAAAAGTCGGTGTTCTTGCCGTCGTTGAAGCCGGCGCTCTCGCCGTACTCCATATTGTTGGAGTACCCCAGCGGCTTCAGCGCCGCAATGTAGAACCGCTTGGCGCGCGAATAGTTGCTGACGGGCAAGGTCGTGTGCGCGATCATGGGCGTGTCCTTGGCGATTTCGGGGTGCGGCCGGGTGAACGGCGTGATGCTGGCGGCCCATTGTCGCAGCGGCAACGCCTGTTGACCACCCACACTTCAGACATCGGTACAATCAGTCCGGGACCAGCCATGGACGATGTGATGAAGATGGATTCAAGGCGCGCGGCCGCAGACCAACAATGAGAGAGTTTCATGGGACACCTCGCGTCCAGGTGTATCCACCAAAGCTTGTTCAGTTGCGACTGGCGGCGAGCCGGACGCCAAAATAGATGAACAACGCACCGACGGTCCGGTTGAGCCACGTCGAAATCGCACCGGCGTGCTTGAATTGTTTCGCCAAACTTGAAGCCGTGAATGCGACGAGGATATTCCAAAGCGTACCGTTGAAGTCGAACAGAACGCCTAGAAACAACATCGCCAGCGGCTTGTTCGTGGCTTCGGCTGAAATGAATTGCGGAAGCAGCGCGAGAAAGAAAAGCGCGACCTTTGGATTCAACGCGTTCGTCAGGAATCCTTGCCAGAATATTCGCATCGCCGCCGTCTTGGGCAAATCAGCGGCCGGCAAATGCGGCATTGCACTCTTTCGCAGCAGAGAGATTCCGAGGTAAAACAGATAGACCGCACCAATCATCTTGATGGCCGCGAATGCGCCAGCCGAAGCGGCAAGCAGCGCGGAGATTCCGAGGACCGCCGCTGTGATGTGCACTAGACAACCCGCGCCCACGCCCAGTGCGGCCAATAATCCGCCCCGAAAGCCCTGCACGCCGGAACGGCCTAATATATACATCGTGTCCGCCCCGGGCATGATGTTCAGCAGCAATCCGGTCGCCACGAAAAGGGAAAGATCCCGCGTTCCAAACATATGAATCGGCTCCAATACGGGCATTTCCAAATATAGGGGTTTCAACCCAATTCTGCCAAGGGTGTGATCATCAGCGCGACGTCTGCCATACTGCCGGCATGTCAGCGACGCGATTCGTTCGAAGGTCGTCGATTGTCGCCTCCGTCTGCTGGATGCTCGGTGCGTTCGCCGCACCGCTGCCGCCGGCGAACGCCGATAGTTCCGTCGCGACGCCTCCATATCGTCAGGGCCGCGGCAGTCCGGACGGCATCGGGAAGTTCTATCAGGGACGCGAGATTGCCGCGGTCATGGGTTTCGAGGGCGCGCCTTGGCTCGACCGGCCGAGCCGCGCCGGTGAGGAGCGGCCCGACCTGCTGGTGGAGGAACTGCACCTGCAGCCCGGCATGACCGTCGCCGACATCGGCGCGGGCTCGGGTTATCTATCGCGACGCATGGCGCCCCTGGTCCAAACCGGCCGGGTCTTCGCGGTCGACGTGCAACCGCAGATGGTGGCGCTGCTCACGCGGTTGTCGCAGCGACCCGAGTATAAGAACCTCATGCCGATCCAAGGAGGCGCCGACGACGTGAGACTGCCGCCTGCTTCGGTCGACCTGGCGGTGTTGGTTGACGTTTACCATGAGCTCGCTTACCCCTACGAGGTCATGCGCAGTCTGGTGCGGGCGCTCAAGCCCGGTGGCCGGGTGGTACTGGTGGAATATCGCGCCGGGGACCCGGACGTGCCGATCAAGACCCTCCATAAAATGAGCGAAGCGCAGATCCGTCGGGAAATGAGCGTACTTCCGCTAGTCTGGGACCACACGTCGGAGCGGCTTCCCATGCAGCACTTCGTCGTGTTCCGCAAGCCGGCATCGGATTCATGAGTATGCACGACGTGAATCCCCGACGCGTGAAAGGAAAGAGCTCTGGCACGTTAAGCTGCGTTTTGATGACCGGCGAGTGAGGTACGATGAAGCGCACATGGACGATCATCGGCGTCAGAGAAGTGCCGTCCAGCTTGAAGTGGTATCAAACGCTCTTCGGGCAACCCGCAACGGCGCCGAATCACGACTACTGGGGTCAGATCTGCGACACGGATGGAACAGTTTTGCTGTGTCTTCACCAGTGGGGCTCGCACGAGCATCCGTCCTTGATGAGTCCGGACGATGCGCAACCTGGAAACGGACTGCTCTTGTATTTCCGCGTTGATGACTTCGACGTGGCACTAGGGAGAGCCCGCTCCCTTGTTTCACGACTCGAGGAGGATCCTCACGTCAACCCCGCCACGGGAACAATGGAGTTTGCGCTCAAGGATCCGGATGGTTATTACCTGATGATCAGCGCACTCAGCTAGCGGAGCGCTCGCCGTTGCGCGAACTCCGACCACGTTCCGCGGTTGCACCGCCGAAGCATCTGCGTACTTTGCGAAGCGCGATCCCTTGATGCGCCTCACAAGCATTTTAGCCGCATGGGTTTTTCAATTGGCATGCGGTATTGCGTGCGTTCATGCGGCGGTACTCGTTCTCACGCACGCACGGGTGTATCCATCACCCGGCGCGCCGCCGCTCGAGGACGCCGTACTGGTCGTGCAGGATGGCCGTGTGGCATCGCTCAGGCAGGCCTCATCGAAAGTTGCGGGTCCGATGCCGCACGCGGCCACCGTCATTGACTGCACCGGCATGACAGTAACCGCCGGTCTCTGGAACAGCCACGTTCACATTCTTCCCGCAAACCTTTTGCATGCCGACAAGAAGTCGGGGTCGCAACTCACCGTTGCGCTGCAAGCGATGCTGACCCGCTGGGGCTTCACCACGGTCTTCGACGTCGCCTCTGTTCTCGCCAACACGAGTGGCATTCGGACCCGGATCGCAAGCGGTGAGATCCTCGGCCCACGTATTCTCACCACCGGCGAGCCTTTTTTCGCTCCGCACGGTGTACCGGGTTACGTCTCGAAATATCTCGATGAGAACAACATCATCCTGCCTGATGACGTGACTGTGGTCGATGCGGTTGAGCGGGTCCAAAGGGAAATTCGCGCCGGCGCGGACGGCATCAAGATATTTGCGGGTTCCATCGAAGGTGATGGCGTGTTGCTGATGTCCTTGGGGCGCGCCCGGGCCATCGTTCAGGAGGCGCATCGGCTCCGCCGGCCGGTTTTTGTTCACCCCTCCAACTTGGCGGGGATCAATATCGCACTAGACAGCGGCGCCGACGTTCTCGCCCATCTGACCTCTGACGGAGGAACGTGGTCGCCCGTGCTCATCGGACGCATGCGAGCGGCACATATGTCGCTCATCCCGACGCTGACCTTGTTCGATGTCGAGGCGAAGAAGGGCGGCGCTCCCCCGGACGTTCAGCAAAAAATCGTCGAGCGTGCGGTCGCACGCCTCCGCGCCTACAGCGCGGCCGGCGGCGACATTCTGTTTGGGACGGATGTCGGTTACATCTATCAATTCGACACCTCCGAGGAGTACGCTCTCATGCAACGAGCCGGGCTCACCTTTCCCCAGATCCTCGCGTCTTTGACCACGAACCCTGCACACCGCTTCGGCTTTTCCGACCACAGCGGGCGGATTGCCGTAAAAATGGATGCAGATCTCACGGTGTTCCGGGGCGACCCGGCAACTGATCTTTCCGCGTTGTCGCGCGTGAGTTATACAATTCGAGCCGGCCGGGTGATTTTTCGGGGTACGCCGGAACAGTGAAATTTATACGCGCTCACGAGTACATCCATGAAAGTCGACGGCTAGCCGTTGCGGACAGATCACCTTTGAAGCCGAGATCGACCTACATCAAAACGGCGCAAAGCGGCAACCAGCGCCTCCACTCTTTCTGCCCCGATCGGATGCAATAAAGCGCCGCCCGGCGGTTCATCCTCCACCGCCGGCGTCTGTCGGACAAAATCACGGCTGATCTCACCGGACTTGGCCATCGCCGTGGACCTTGGTGTCCTCGGTCCAATTGCCGGAGAGGGCGCCGTTCGGATTGGCATTGGCGTCGTTTGTCTGGAACCACTGTGTCTGATTTCCGACGGTACTGGACCAGGTGTGTGCATACGAGCTTGAAACCTTGGCCAAACCGCCCTGACCGACAACGGTCTGTTGGTCGAGGGCGTAGTCGACCCAGTCGGATGCTGCCGTGGTGCGGGCGTTCATGGCGGCGTTGGCGTTGTTCATGGCACTGCGAAATGAGGACTCCTGCCGGGCCATGAAAGCCTCGTGGTTGCGCTGCGAGGTGGCCATGAAGTCATCGAACTGCCGCTTGAGCATCGCCTGACCGGCCTGTTCCTGACGGGTCAGGCGGGCCTGATCCTCGCGAGCCCGCTGCATCAACGTCTGTTGCACGCGCTGCAGCCAGGCGTCTTCGTGCGGCGTCCGGACCAGATCATGGGCATCAACCAGACCACAGAGGGCATCGAGCTTGCCCTTGGGAGCGCGCTCGACATCCACGTGTGCGGAACAGCCGCCGCCGTTGGCGTCGGGCCCGCTGGTGGCAATCCGGCATTCGACGTAGGCGCGCAGACGCTGCTCGATGACAAAGGTGCCATTGACGGTTTCGATTCGGACAGCCGCGGCGTCGGCGGAGCCGTGGATGTTGGGACCGATGCGGTTCATGTTCCGCGCGACGCCGGCGACCCGTTGCTGGTATGCGGCGCCGAGAGCCATCGGCCCGACGACGTGCATGCCGTTGCCGGCGATCATTTCCACGTAATGCTTGAGGAAATCTTCCGCCGACATGAGGCCGGCATAAGCCAGGCAGCCGTTCACCGGGCGGAATCCCTTGATGCCGGGATGAAACGTCCAGTTGAAGGCGGGCAGCAGCCGCATCTCGGTCAAGCCGTCGGGAGAATACGCGCGGAAGACGGGCATGGGGACGCGGCTGCATTCGGGTCCGGGGAGAACGGTGCCCTCAAACTTCCAGCCGGCAGGGATGCTGATGGTGAAGGCCTTGATGCCGTAGGCGGGGTCGACGATGGAGACAGTGGTGAGGGACTGTGCGCCGGCCGGGCACGCGCAAATACCGGCAAGGGTCAACGTGAGCAGGCCAAGGCGCAGAGGCGATATGCGCGATGCAAACATGATTCCTCATCGGGTCCGCGGATGGAGGGCAAAAAACCGCGCAAGAATCGATGAGACATTACGACCCAGCGGATGTCAAGCACGAAGCGGGCGAGCAGAGGCTTTTTTTCGACGCATTGATCCAGCCCCGGTTTTTGTGACCGGCGCCTCACAATCCACCGACTTCCGCCCTTTGGGCGCAGGTGTCTCCCGCCGATACCGTCTGTAGCCTCAAGGAAGACCGTATGTCCAACGCAAAAGTGAAGTGTAGCGCCTGCAAATCGGAGGCCTCGCTCCCGTCCTTCACGATGGCGTTCCAACCGATCGTAGATATCGACAGCATCGCCATTTACGCCTACGAGGCGCTGGTGAGGCCGACGGGTGGCGGCAGCGCGGCGGATGTCCTGTCGCAGATCAACGAGCAGAATCGATACAGCTTTGATCAGGCCTGCAGGGTGAAGGCGATCGAGCTGGCAGCGCGACTCGAAATGGATACGCTCTTGAGCATCAATTTCCTGCCAAACGCCGTCTACCAGCCCGCCGCCTGCCTGCAGAGAACATTCGAGGCCGCCAAACGCGCGCAATTTCCAGTGCATCACCTGATGTTCGAAGTGACCGAGAATGAACCATCCCGCGATGTGGGCCATCTGCAGGCGATATTCAATGAATACAAGCGCCACGGGATGATCACGGCGATCGATGACTTCGGTGCCGGTCATTCGGGCCTCAACATGCTCGCGGACTTTCGTCCCGACGTCCTCAAAATCGACATGGCGTTGACCCGCTCCATCCACACGGATGAGGTCAGGACCAAGATCGTCGGCGCTATAGTCGGCCTGTGCAGGAGTTTGCACATTTCCGTCATCGCGGAAGGGATCGAAACGATCGAGGAGGCCGCGGCGCTGCGCGCCCTCGGCGTCCATCTTTTCCAGGGCTACCTGTTTGCGCGGCCCCTCATCGAGCGTCTACCCCGGGTGCCTGCCTCCATCATGGATACGGTGCACGCGTTCGGCGATTCGATGCTCCTGGGTGAACCGGGTCGCAGGTCCGCAGCCGTATAGCCCCGCAACCCGAATCACAGGGTGAGGGTGCCCGATCCAATCTCGATCACATCCCCGCCGACGAATACCTGCCGCTGTGCGTCCACCGTCAAAAGCAGCGTGGAGGGCCGGCCGGTTTGATCTCCCTGGGAAATGCCCAGTGCAAGCGGCAGCGGCCGTTGCATGGCCACGCACCATGCCCCCAGGTTGGAAGCGGCAGAGCCGGTGGCGGGATCCTCACGGAGGGTCTCGCCCTGGGAAAAGAAGAACCGGCTGAGCATTCCGCCACCTTCGTCGGCGAACAGGTAAGCCATGTTGGTGCCCGCGTCATTGCGCACCGCGGTGAAGGCGGCAGCCCGGGGCGCAGCTCGTTGCACCGCTCCGGCCGATTCGAGGGGAACCATCAATTGTTCGGTACCGCCCGTGCGTACCCACAACGGCCGCTCGCCGATATCGGCAGCCTCAAGACCGAATACTTCGGCCAGTGCCGCGGGGGGCAGTTCCGGTTCGCGCCAACCGGGCGGCGGCGGAGCGCGCAGGGTCCAACGGTCGCCCTGCGCCTGCACGTCAATCAGGCCGCCGGCCATTTCCAGAGTGAACGAATCACCCCCCAGGCGCTGCGCGCGGCAGATGTGTGCGCTGCCCAGCGTGGGATGACCGGCAAAGGGCATTTCGAAAGCCGGCGTGAAGATTCTGACCTGGGCCGCGGCACGGGAGGACGGCAGCAGAAATGTAGTCTCGGACAGATTGAACTGCAGCGCCAGCGCCTGCATGGTGGTCGCGTCCAAGCCCACACCGCTTTCAAATACGCACAGCGGATTGCCGGTCAACGCGCCGCGATCGCGAGTGAACACATTGACGATGTGAAAGCGCAGGGCCGGCATGACCGGCGAATGCTAAACCATCACCAGCCGCGGTGCACCACCGACGCCGACGCGACCACCGCGAATCGCGTATTCTGAGCCGGCGCCGTCATTTCAACGTTCTTCGACCGTGGGCACCGGCGAGACTTCCAGGAGTCTGCAGACACCGGTGAGCAGATCCGCCGCCTCCTTGAGCTTGCCGGCCATCCGTGAGGTGGGGCCGGCTATGGTGACGACGTAAGTTGCAGAAATCCACTTGAATCTCGCCGACAAGGTGGTCACTCCCTCCTCGCTCTCCTCGCGATTCAGGAACCACCCGCGGCGGTTTCCCTCGACCAGTTCCGCGCGCAATGCCGTCTTGGAGGTATTCGTCTTTCGGGTCATTGGCGTCAATGTCGTGTTCTTCAGGAAGGCGCCGAGTTCCGCATCGCCGAGACCCGCGAGTATCGCCTTCCCGGTCGAGGTGGCGTACAGATTGCGCAGCGGGTATCCCACCCGTGCGCGAAACCCCAGCATGTGCGAGGACTCGAGCACCAGCAAATAAGATGCGCTCAGTCCGTTGACCTTGGACAGCAAAATCGCTTCGTCGATCTTGTCGCGCAGCGACGTCAGCACTCCGCCGGCCCGCAGCACCACGGGATCATGGTCGGCGATGGTCTTGGCGATGTTGTAGAGACGCAGTGTCGGGTAATAGCCGCCGCGCACGGTGAGTTCATAGAGATAACCGCGCTCCTGCAGCGTCTTCAGGACATCGTGGCTGCTCGATGCAGGCAAGTCCAGCAGGCGCGCAGTCTCCGAGACCGACAGCGGACGCTTCTGATCCGCGAACAGTTCTAGGAAGTCGAGTGTGCGGCCGACGATCTTGGACAATGGCATAAGTAATGACTGGGGAGATGTGTTGACCGGCGAAGGGCCGCTCTGATATTCGTTATAGCGTATACTATATCGCAATAGCGATCCAGATCGATCGCCACCGAGGCCCATGCGTGAAACAGTTCGCCCCCCTCTGCGACACACCTGAACGCGAGGCGATCCGCGATGCGATCCGCGCGATCTGCGATCGGTTCGACGATGTTTACTGGGCTGAAAAGGACAGGACGCACAGCTTTCCCTTCGAGTTTGCCGCCGCCGTTGCCGAGGGCGGATGGCTCGGCATTTCCATGCCGGAAGCCTATGGCGGCGCCGGCCTCGGAGTCACGGAGGCCGCCATCATGATGCAGGAGATCGGACATTCCGCCGGTGCATTCGCCGCCTGCTCGACCGTGCACATCAATATCTTCGGCCTTCATTCCATCGTCCGCCATGGGACGGACGCGCAGCGTCGTGCATGGCTGCCGTCCATCATCGACGGCAGTTCGCGCGCCTGTTTCGGGGTCACCGAACCGGATGCCGGTCTGGACACCGGCAAGATCAAGACCCGCGCAGTCCGGCACGGCGGCCACTATCTGGTCAGCGGCCAGAAAATCTGGACCTCCACCGCACAGCAGGCCGACAAGGTGGTGCTGCTCGCCCGCACCACACCGATCGAGGAATGCACCCGTTCGACGGACGGCTTGTCGCTGTTCTACGCAGACCTGGACCGCCGCGCGGTCGAGATCCGTGAAATACCCAAGATGGGACGCCACGCCGTCGATTCGAATCAGGTTTTCTACGACAACATGGTCGTGCCCGCCGACCGCCTGATCGGCAAGGAGGGCAGAGGTTTTCGCTATATTCTCGACAGCCTCAATGCCGAGCGCATCATCAATGCCGCCGAGGTCATCGGCATGGGACGCCGGGCGCTCGAAAAGGCCGTGGCTTACGCCGGAGAGCGCGTGGTCTTCGGCCGACCAATCGGCAAAAACCAGTCCATCCAGCACCCGCTGGCCGAGTGCTGGTCGGAACTCTACGCCGCCGAACTGATGACGTTGCACGCCGCGGACCTGCAGGACCGTGGCCAGCCGTGCGGCGCGCAGGCCAACGCCGCCAAATTTCTCGCGGCGGACGCCGGCTTCAAGGCGGCCGACCGTGCGATCCGCACCCACGGCGGCATGGGCTATGCCGCCGAATATCATGTCGAACGATACTTCCGCGAAATGGTGGCCACGCAGCTCGCGCCGGTGTCGAGGGAGATGATCCTTTGTCACATCGCCGAGCGTGAGCTCGGCCTTCCAAAATCCTACTAGCCAAAATCCTCGTGGTCGATACCAGTCAACCGCAGGTGGGATCTGCGCGTACGACAGATTTCTCCGCGACACATCCACCTCGAGGTAATTACGGTATAGCGTAAAACCGTGCTACACGGCGATATCATTCCTCACGCAAACCGTGGTATTCCCCAACCGCGAGGCCGTAAAAACCCCCAAAAACGTCACTTTTGATGATTTCATGCTGAATTTGTCGCGCAGCCGGCTTGATGTCCACGCCGCTATGTCCTATCTTTGTCCTACGTAATACCGAATTTTATTACGGGTATACGTGATTCGTTCAACGAATCGGCATAACGAAGAATCGACAGGGGGACGTGATGAGCCACAACTCGAATCATTGCAATCGATGGACGGCGGTCGTCGGGCTGTCGTTGACCACCCTGGCTGCCAGCCTCGCAACGCCCGTTCGGGCGCAAACCGCGGCCGCAACCGCGGACACGATGCCGCAGCCACTTGAGGAAATCGTGGTCTCCGCCTCGCGCATCGATCGCGCGGGATTCAACGCGCCCACCCCCACGGTGGTGTTGAGCCAGCAGGCTTTGGAGGCGCGCGGCACCGTCGATATCGGTGATCTGCTCGATGAGGTGCCGGCGTTTCGCGCCACCAATACCCCGGCATCGGGAGGCATCGGGAATTCGGGCGCGGAACTTGCGGATCTGCGCGGCTTGACGGCACAGCGCACCTTGGTGTTGCTCGACAAGCTGCGGCTGCCAGCGACCAATCTGCCGGCGACGACCGTCGGCGGCACCACCGACCTCAGCATCATCCCGACGGCTCTGATCCGCAGCGTTGACGTGGTGACCGGCGGCGCGTCCGCCGACTACGGTTCGGATGCGGTCGCGGGTGTGGTCAACATCATCCTCGACGACAAGCTGCAGGGCATAAAGGCAACCGCGCAGTACGGCCAAACCCCGAACTACGATGACGACAAGGACCGGTACGTCAGTCTGGCCGGCGGCACGAGTTTTGCGGATGGCAAGGGACATATCATTGCCGGCGGCGAATACGACAACAACGGCGGCACCAGCTACTACAACGATCAACGCGCCTGGGGACAGTCGTCGGTGGCTTCGGTGGCCTATTCGACCCGACCGGCGGGCGTGCCGGCGAACATCATCCTGCAGGGTGGCGACGCCTATTTTGGCAGCGCAACCACCGGTGGTCTGATCCTGACGCCGGGTCCCCTGCAGGGCCTGGCGTTCGTCCCGGGCGCAAACGGCGGCACGACCACTGCGCGCTTCACCCCCGGCTATCTCGACAGCAATTTTGCGTTCGTCAAAACGGGTTTCACCGATGCCGAGCTCGCCGCCAACAGTGCGGCCGGCATCGACAACCGCAATTTCCAGCAGTTGCATGCGGCCATCGAGCGCGCGAATTTCCTCTCCAAGCTGAGTTTCGACTTCAACGATCACTTGACCGTCTACATCGAGCCGCTCTATTCACACATCGACACCCTGGATGCGGGCACGGCGATCCGCGCCGGCGGCGGCACCGCGGCGCTCACCATTCTGCCGAGCAATTACTATCTGCAGCAGGCGCTCACCCCCGCCCAGCTGGCACTGGTGCCGGCAAAGGGAATTTCTCTCGGCTACCTGAGCAACCAGCTGGGACCGAGCGTCAATGACATCAGCGAGGATACGAGCCGGATTGTCGCCGGACTGGAGGGCCACTTCGGCGAGACCTGGAAATGGGATGCCTCGTACCAGTACGGGAGGAACAACGCCATCCGGCATGTGGACAACGCGTTCAACAACGCCAATTTCAAGAACGCCATCAATGCCGTGCAGGTCGGCGGCCAGGTCGTGTGCGCCAGCGCTGCCGCCCAGGCCGCCGGCTGCCAGCCGTTGGACATCTTGGGCACGACCACGGGAAGTCCCGCGGCATTGGCCTATGTGCTCGGCACCCCGACCGCACAGACCGTGACCACGTTGAAGGACGCCACCGCCAACCTCCAGGGCGAACCGTTCTCCGATTGGGCGGGCCCGGTCTCCATTGCATCCGGCCTGGAATATCGGACCGATTCGCTGGAGACCAGCGTGGACCCGCTGTCACAGGCCGCCGCATGGTACAGCGGCAACGTCTCGAATCTGCCCTACCACCAGGAGGATGTGAAGGAAGTCTATGTCGAAACGGTGGTGCCGCTGCTCAAAAATCTGCCGATGGCCCGGTCGGCCGATTTCAACGGCGCAGTGCGCGAAACCGATTACAGCACCTCCGGCTCGGTCACGACCTGGAAGGCCGGTCTGACCTGGGAACCGACCAGTGATTTCCTGTTCCGCGGAACGCGTTCGCGCGACATCCGGGCGCCCAATCTCGTCGATCTGTACACGCCGCAGACGGTATCGTTGCCGCTGCCGCTCGACCCGCGCCCGGGGATCGTGCAGCCCACCAACGCCGCCGGTTTCACGGTGGGTGGAAACCCGAACCTGAAACCGGAGAAGTCCGACACGACCACCTTCGGCGTGGTGTTCAAGCCGCAATTCTTCAGCCGCTTGAAGGTTTCGGCCGATTACTACCGCATCGTCATCAATGACGCCATCACGGCGACCAGCACCCAGACCGTGGTGAACAATTGTCTGACGGGCGGCGTCTACAACGGGGGTCCGTATTGCTCCCTCATCACATTCGCCAACAACAATGTCGTGAGCGGCCAGATCCTGGCCGTTCAGGGCACGACGGCCAATGTGGCGCAGTTCCGCACGCATGGGGTGGACCTGGCGCTGACCTTCACGCAGCCGCTGGACCAGCTGAACGGGCGCCTGGCCGGCGACGTCATCGTCAACGCCGAGGGTACCCGGGTGTTCGAATACTGGACGTCGACGGACGTCTCGCCGCTGTTTCCGGAGGGCATCAACCGCGCGGGGCAGACCGGTGCAGGCTTCGGCGGTCCGGCCGGACTGCCGTCCTGGTTGTGGAATGTCACCACCACGTATAACCTCGAGCGGTTATCGGCCAACGTGCAGGTGCGCTACATCAGCAGCGGTCACCAGAACAACGGCTTCATCGGACCGGACAATCCCGCCTACAGCCCCGCCTTGAGCAACAGCATCAACGACAACTACATCGGATCCTATGCTCTGTTCAATCTGGGCGGCAGCTACGATTTCGGCAAATTGGGCGGCCGCGAGCAGGTGTACTTCGTTCTGAATAACGTCATGAACCGTCCACCGCCGCTGCCGGCGAACAACAACGCGTATTACGACCTGATTGGCCGCTACCTGAAACTGGGAGTGCGCGTCAACTTCAAGTGATCAACAATTGACCGGGGCGGTACATGATCAAATCACTGGCAGCCGCGACGCTTTTACTGGGCCTGCCCCTCGCAGCGGACGCGCAGGGACTGCAGAATGCCGAACAGCCCTCGGATGCGGCGCGGGTGGTGGCGCTGTATCCGGGTGTTGCGCCCGGCTCCGAAACCTGGACCTGGAAAGAAATCGTGACGCCCGTCGGGTCCACGCGCCGCATTCGCAACGTCGTGCAGCCGACCCTCACGGTGTTCAACCCGGCAAATCCGCTGCGGGCCAACCGCACGGCCATCGTCATCGCGCCGGGAGGCGGTTTCGTCAGGTTGGCCGTCGATGGGGAGGGCTACGAGGTGGCGCGCCATCTGGCGGCCCAGGGCTACACCGCCATCGTTCTGAAATACCGGGTCAGGCATACGGCGGACACGAACGAGGAATACCTGCGCCAGCCCGCGCGCGCCGAAACGCCCGGCGATCCGGCCGCCCGGAGTCCGGCGCCGCAGACGGCCATTGCCGATGGACTCGCCGCGATCCGCTATGTGCGGGCGCATGCGGCACAGTGGGGTTTCGATCCCGATCGGGTCGGCGCGGTCGGCTTCTCGGCGGGCGGCCGTCTGGTGAATGCCGCCGTGGTCGGCGCCGACGCTGCGGCACGGCCAAATTTCGCCGCACAGATCTACATGGGTGCCGACGACGGCGTCAAATGGCCGGCCGATACACCGCCGATGTTTCTCGCCGTGGCCGCAGACGATCCCCTGTCCAAATCCGTGCTGAGCGCCTACCAGACCCTGAGTGCGGCCGGCCACCCGGTGGAACTGCACATCTACAACAAGGGCGGACACGGTTTCGGCATGCGAAGTCTGGGGCTGACCACGGATCTGTGGTTCGAGCAGTTCGTGGCCTGGATGAGTTCCATCGGCTACGCCACCGCCCGTTGAAGCGCGCCGTTCCCATCCTGTGCATGATTTGCAGCCTGCCGGGGGTCCTGGCGATCGGCCGGCCCGCGCGGGCGCAGCCGCCGGACGCGGCAGCCAGCGCGCGCGCCAGCCCCCGCGAGACCCTCATGCTCACCGACAGGTGGCGTTTTCTCCAGGCAGATCCAGCCGGTGCCGAAGACCCGTCGTATGCGGATGGCACCTGGACCGAAGTCAGCGTGCCGCACACCTGGAACCGGGTCGGCACCGACACGGCCGCCGGCGGAGCGCCGCGGGCGCTCAACCAATCGCGCGGAGTGGGCTGGTATCGCCTGCAATTCGAGGTGCCCCGCCGCTTTGCCCACCGGCGCGTCTACGTGCAGTTCGATGCCGCCAGCGAACGCGCCGACGTGTGGTTGAACGGAGTGCGGCTGGGCGGGCATCGCGGCGGATTTTCGCGCTTCCGGCTGGACGCGACCGCGGCCTTGTCGCCCGGGCAGCGCAACACCCTCGCGGTGAAAACCGATAACTCCACACCCGCGCCGGGTTCGAGCACGGCCGACATACTGCCCCTCGCGGGTGATTTCTGGATCTACGGCGGTCTGTACCGGCCGGTTTCGCTGATCGCGACCGCCCCCGTGCACATCGGCATGCTGGATCACGGCGGGCCCGGCGTGGGCTTGAGTACGAAGAAGCTGGCCGACGGCGCGGCCGACATTGCCGTGGAAACCAAGATCCGCAATGACCAGGGACGGCGCGCCGCCGTGGTGCTCACGGTGACCTTCAAGGACTCGGGCGGCCGCGTGGTCGCATCCTTGACCCGCCGGCTCGACATCGGGGCTCATGGAGACGCCGACGTGGCTGGCACCGTGAGGATTCACGATGTGCATCTCTGGCAGGGCGTCGATGATCCCTATCTGTACCAGACCGCGTTTGAACTGCGCACGCCCGCCGGTGTGCGGCTCGACCGGGTGACGCAGCGATTCGGCGTGCGCCAGATTCGCATCGACCCGGAACGCGGCCTGTTTCTCAACGACAGAAGCATCCGGCTGCACGGCGTCGCCCTGCATCAGGATCGTGAGGGCAAGGGCTGGGCGGTGTCGGAAGCGGATCAGCGCGAAGACCTGGAAATGATCCGGGACTTGGGGGCGAACAGCATCCGGTTCACCCATTATCAGCATTCCGATACCCTCAATGACCTGTCGGACGAACTCGGGCTGCTCAACTGGGCGGAAATTCCGCTGGTCAGCAAGTGGACTCTGGGCGGCGCCACGCAACCGACGGACGCACTGATCGACAACGCCAAGCAGCAGATGGTCGAACTCATCCGCCAGAGCTCGAACCACGCCTCCATCGCCGTCTGGGGCCTCGCCAACGAGGTCGATTTTGGCAGCGTCATTCCCGCGGCGGTCGGCGGCGGCACCAACGCGCAGACCGATCCGCGGCCGCTGCTCGGCCTGCTGCGCCAGACCGCTCAGGCGGAGGATCCCGGACGCCCGTCGACCATCGCGAATTGTTGTTACGGGAGGCCGGGGTCGCCGAGCGTGATCGATGCGGCGGACCTCGATGGGGCGAATCGATACTTCGGCTGGTACACCACCGTGCCCGCCGACCTCAACGCCGATCTCGACCGGATGCGTGCGGCTTATCCCTCGATACCGCTGGCGGTGAGCGAATATGGAGCGGGCGCATCCATCGTCCAGCACACGGACAATCCTCTGGGCGGTCCGGTCGATCCCCGGGGCCATGTGCAGCCGGAGGAATACCAGAGCCGCGTGCATGAACTGACCTGGCCGATACTCGCCGCGAAGCCCTTTCTCTGGGGCAGTTGGCTCACCTTCATGTTCGATTTCTCGACCCCGGGACGCACCGAGGGCGACTCGGTCAACATCAACACCAAGGGCCTCGCGAGCTATGACCGCAAAACCCGCAAGGACGCGTTCTTCTTCTACCGTGCCAATTGGAATCCGGCGCCCACGGTGTACATCGCGAGCCGCCGGCAGACACAACGCGTGCTGCCGCTCACTGAACTCAAGGTTTACAGCAATGCCCGTACGACCGAAGCCTGGATCAACGGCCGCAGCCTCGGCGCCCTGACGGAATGTCCGCAGCGCATCTGCCGGTGGCCGGCGGTGGCACTGGCGCCCGGCGCGAATTTGGTGAAGGCGGCCGGTGAGTTCGCTTCCGGCACGGTTTCCGACTCGGTCTCTTGGACGCTGACCGTCGGTGCCGGGGTTTACCGCATCGACTGCGGGTCCATCGAAGGGATGCCGGGCCCCGAAGGCCCCCATGGCTCGGACGATTTCTTCAGCGGTGGCGCGGCCGCCGCCATCAATCCGTTCATGCCGGTGCGTGCGGCCGTTGCCCCGGTCCACAGGGACATCAGCGGTACGCCGTTCGAAGCGCTGCTCAACACCTACCGCAAGGGGCGCTTCTCCTACGTGCTGCCCCTCGCCAACGGAATGTATCGCGTCCGCCTGCGATTCGTGGAACCGGAGGACGGCCCTGGCGCACGGGTATTTTCGGTGACGGCGAACGGCGCACCCGCCATCGTCGATCTCGATGTCGCCGCGGCCGCCGGCGGCCCGCTCAAGGCCCTGGAGCGAAGCTTCGTGGCCACCGTGGCGAACGGTGCGCTGAACCTCGATTTCGCGGGTTCGAGCGGGGATGCGATCGTCTCCTCGATCGACGTCGAGCCGGCCGCGACCCAGGGTCAGTAGCGGAGCAAGCCCCTGGCCATTACGCCGCAAGCGGTCTTGCAGAAACGCAGCCACGTGCGCTTTCGCATCCTCGCGCTGATTTTCCTCATCACCACGGTCAACTTCGCCGACCGGGCCACGCTGTCCATCACGGGTCCGTCGATGCAGGCGGAATTCGGCTTCGACATGATCCGGATGGGCTACCTATTTTCGGCATTCAGTTGGGCGTATGTGTTCGCGCAGGTTCCGGGCGGATGGCTCATCGACCGCTTCGGTGCGCGCCGGGTGTACGCGGCCAGCATATTCGGCTGGTCGGCGTTCACGCTGATGCAGGCCGGCACCGGCATTCTCGGCAGCCCCGCAAGCGCGATCGCGGCCCTGTTCTGCCTGCGCTTTCTGGTCGGCATGGCCGAAGCGCCGGCCTTCCCGGCCAATGCCCGGGTGGTGGCGAGCTGGTTTCCGACCCGCGAACGCGGTACGGCGTCGGCCATTTTCAACGCGGCGCAATACTTTGCCGCGGTGGTGTTCACGCCGCTGATGGCGGCGGTGACGCATTGGTATGGCTGGCACTGGGTGTATGTGCTCATGGGCGGGCTCGGCATGCTGCTCGCCCTGGCCTGGCTGACGGCCGGGCGCGGACCCGCGCGGCACGCCGGCGTGAACCGCGCCGAACTGGATTATCTGCGGGCCGGCGGCGCCCTGGTCGACTTGCAGGAGCGTCCCGCGTCGCGGTCCGATTCCACGCGTCCTGCGCTGCGGCAGCTGCTCACCAACCGCATGCTGCTCGGCATCAACATCGGTCAGTTCTCCATCAACGTGCTGACCTATTTCTTCCTCACCTGGTTTCCGGTCTATCTGGTGCAACAGCGGCACATGTCCATCCTCAGGGCCGGCTTCATGGTGTCGCTGCCGGCGCTGTGCGGCTTCTTCGGCGGCATCCTCGGCGGCGTACTGTCGGACTCCCTGTTGAAGCGCGGCTGCTCACTCACCGTCGCGCGCAAGACCCCGATCGTCGCCGGGATGCTGCTGTCCATGAGCATGATTACCTGCAACTACATTGACACCGATTGGATCATCGTCTGCCTGATGGCGCTGTCGTTCTTCGGCAAGGGCCTCGGGGCGCTCGGCTGGGCGGTGATGGCCGATGTGGCGCCGAAACAGGCGATCGGCCTGGCGGGCAGCCTGTTCAACAGCTTCGGTGCCGTGGCCGGAATCGTCACGCCGATCGCGATCGGCTATATTTTGGCGGCGAGCGGATCCTTCGACGGCGCACTGCTATTCGTCGGCGCCAACGCCCTGGTCACCATTTTCGCGTACCTGGTCATCGTGCAGGACATCAAGCGGGTCGAATTCAGGGGGTTTCAACATGCATGAGCCAGCAGCGCGCAGTCCGGTGCACATCACCATGCACCCCAATGACAATGTTGCCATCGTCGCCAACGACGGCGGACTGCCTGCCGGCACGCGGTTCCCGTCCGGCCTGACCCTGCACGAATCCATTCCGCAGGGCCACAAGCTCGCGCTCATCGATCTGCCGGCCGGCGCCGCGGTCGTGCGCTACAACGTCACCATCGGCAGGGCGGCGCGCGCCATCGCCGCGGGCTGCTGGGTGCACGAAAGTCTGCTCGAAATGCCCGTGGCGCGCTCGCTCGAAGGGCTGCCCATCGCCACGGTAGCCCCGCCCGCAACCGAGCCGCTCCAAGGCTACACCTTCGAAGGGTACCGAAACCGCGACGGAACGGTCGGCACCCGCAACATTCTCGCCATCACAACCACCGTGCAATGCGTCTCGGGTGTGGTGGAGCATGCCGTCAAGCGCATCAAGGCCGAGCTCCTTCCGCAGTATCCGAATGTCGATGACGTGATCGGACTGGAACACACCTACGGCTGCGGCGTCGCCATCGACGCACCGGACGCGGTCATTCCGATCCGCACACTGCGCAACATCTCGCTCAATCCCAATTTCGGCAATGAAGTGATGGTGGTGAGCCTGGGCTGCGAGAAGCTGCCGCCGGCGCGGCTGCTGCCGCCGGGCACGTTCGCACTCATGGACGAGCGCGGCCGGGCGCAGGCGCGCACCGGACCCGATGTGGTGTGCCTGCAGGACGCTGCACACGTGGGGTTCATGTCGATGATCGATTCGATCATGGCAACCGCCCGGACTCATTTGCAGAGACTCGATGCGCGCCGCCGTGAGACCGTGCCGGCCAGCCATCTGGTCGTCGGCGTGCAATGCGGGGGGAGCGATGCTTTCAGCGGCGTCACAGCCAACCCGGCCGTGGGTTTTTGCACGGACCTGCTGGTGCGTGCCGGCGCCACCGTGATGTTTTCCGAGAACACCGAGGTGCGCGACGGCATCGATCAATTGACGGCGCGCGCCGCCAATCCCGCGATCGCCGCCGCCATGATCGGCGAGATGGCCTGGTACGACGCTTATCTGAAGAGGGGCCGCGCCGACCGCAGCGCCAACACCACGCCCGGCAACAAGCAGGGCGGCCTGTCGAACATCGTCGAAAAGGCCATGGGTTCGATCATCAAGAGCGGCACCGCACCGATCAGCGGCGTCCTGTCGCCCGGCGAAAAACTGCGCGACCGCAACATCACCGGCGGACTGGTGTATGCCGCCACCCCCGCGAGCGATTTCATCTGCGGCACCCTGCAGATCGCGGCCGGCATGACCCTGCACGTCTTCACCACCGGCCGCGGCACCCCGTATGGACTCGCCGAGGTGCCCGTGATCAAGGTGGCCACCCGCAGCGAACTCGCCCGGCGCTGGCATGACCTCATGGACCTGAATGCCGGCCGCATCGCCGACGGCGATGCCACCGTCGAACAGATTGGCTGGGAGCTGTTCCGGCTGATGCTGGACGTCGCAAGCGGCCGCAAAAAGACCTGGGCCGAGCACTGGAAACTGCACAACTCCCTGGTGCTCTTCAATCCGGCGCCGGTGACCTGATGAAAACCTCCAATCCCCAGAGCCAATGGTGCACCCGGTGAAAACCAACCGACTTCGCGAAATTTGGAAAGCCGGTGCCGCAGCCGTCAACGGCTGGCTGGCCATCCCGAGCGGATTCTCGGCCGAGACCATGGCGCACCAGGGATGGGATTCACTCACCGTGGACCTGCAACACGGCGTGGTCGACTATCAGGCGATGATCCCGATGCTGCAGGCGATATCCACCACCGGCACCGTTCCCGTGGTCCGTGTGCCATGGCTCGAGCCGGGAATCCTCATGAAGTCGCTCGACGCCGGCGCGTACGGGGTCATCTGCCCCATGGTCAATTCGCGCCAGGACGCACAAAACCTCGTCGCCTGGACGCATTACGCGCCGCGCGGCACGCGCAGCTTCGGGCCGATCCGCGCGCTGCTCTATGGCGGGGCGGATTATGCGACGCATGCCAACGACACCATCGTCACCTTCGCGATGATCGAAACCGCCAGGGCGCTCGACAATCTCGACGACATCCTGTCGGTGGAAGGCCTGGATGCGATCTACATCGGACCGTCCGACCTGTCGCTGGCGCTCGGCTGCAAACCGGTCTTCGATGACGTCGATCCGCCGGCGGCGCAGGCCATCGACCACATTCTCGCGCGCGCCAGGGCACACGGCATGGTCGCCGGCATTCACAATGGCACGCCCCAGGCGGCGCTCGCGCGCATACGCAAGGGTTTCCAGTTCGTGACCGTGAGTTCGGATGCGCGGCTGATGGCCGCGGGTGCGCAACAGGTGATGGCCGCGATGCGCACCGCGCCCGAGGCCGCAAACACCCTCCGTTGAACCCACACTCAATCATCCGCAAGGACTCAACTATGAACGTCGGATTCGTCGGCTTGGGGATCATGGGCACACCGATGGCGCAGCATCTGATCGGCGCCGGCCATCGGATGTTCCTCCACTCCCGCAGCGGGCTGCCGCAGGGCATCGCGGCACCGGCCGCGGTGGCGTGCGCCAGTGCGGCCGAGGTCGCGCGCAACGCGAACGTCATATTCATCATGGTGCCGGATACGCCGGACGTGGAAGCGGTCTTGTTTGGCGCCGGCGGCATCGCGACCGCTCTCGGGGAGTCCGGCGACGGGCCGCGCCGGATCATCGTCGATATGAGCTCCATCTCGCCGACCGCGACGAAAGCCTTCGCCGGACGGATCAACGCGCTCGGCGCGGATTACATCGACGCACCGGTGTCCGGGGGCGAGGTGGGCGCCAAGGCGGCCTCGCTCACCATCATGTGCGGCGGCGATCCCGCGGTGTTCGACCAGGTGCTGCCGCTGCTGCAGACCATGGGCAAGAACATCACCCTGGTCGGCGGCAACGGTGACGGCCAGACCACCAAGGTGGCCAATCAGATCATCGTCGCCCTCAACATCGCCGCCGTCGGCGAGGCGCTGCTGTTTGCGAGCCGGGCGGGCGCCGATCCCGCCAAGGTCCGCCAAGCCCTGATGGGCGGGTTCGCCGCGAGCCGCATTCTCGAGGTGCACGGCGAGCGCATGATCAAGCGCAGCTTCGCGCCGGGTTTTCGCATCCGCCTGCACCAGAAGGATCTGGGCCTCGCGCTGCAGGGTGCGCGGGAGCTCGATGTGGCGCTACCGCAAACCGCCGGTGCCGCCCAGCTCATGCAGGTCTGCGCGGCCCATGGCATGGCGGATCTCGACCACTCGGCGCTGGTCAAGGCGCTCGAGATCATGGCGGAGCATCCGGTGGCGGAGGGTTGAGGCCCGCCAGTCTCGACGGGCCGGCCCCTCTCAGCCATCACCAGCCGTAGTGATAGGGATGCACCACCATCGAGTCCAGCAACGTGAACGGAAAGTGACGCGTCTTTACACCGGCAATTATTGATGTCGTACGGCCCGCGAAAACCCCGCATGGTCCGGCAAGGTCCAGTGGCGATTCCCGTGCCATTGCCGCAGTCAAGTATACTGATCGTTCACCCGGAGACCGCCCCTGCCGCCCCGCTTGACCGTACTGATGCCCGTTCACAACGCTGCTCCATACGTCCGCGAAGCGGTGGACAGCATTCTTTCAGGAAGTTACCGCCAACTGGAGCTGTTGGCCATCAATGACGGATCCACCGACGAATCCGAGGCCGTGCTGCGCTCGATCAACGATCCGCGGTTGCGCATCGTCAACAATCCACTGAATCTCGGCGTGGTTGCCACGCTGAATCGAGGATTGGACATGGCGGACGGCGAATATGTCGCCCGCATGGATGCCGATGACGTCAGTCAACCGACACGCCTTGAACGGCAAATGCACTTCATGGACGGCAATCCGCTCGTTGGCGTGTGCGGAACCTGGATAAAAGCCTTTGGCGGCAGACCGGATGCCATCCAGCGAATGCCGCTCGGTCATGCCGATATCTATACCCAGCTGTTCGCGTTCAATCCCCTCGCACATCCGACGGTGATGTGTCGGCTGAAGTTGTTTCGGGAACATTTACTGCGATACTCGCCGTCAGCCACCCATGCCGAGGATCTCGACTTGTGGATGCGGGCCGCGGAGCATTTCAAGCTCGCCAATCTGCCCATCGTCGCCCTGCATTATCGGGTCCACCCGAACCAGGTGACCCGGATGCAGAGCGCCGCCCAAATGCGATCCGTCGACATGTTGAGGCTGAGGCAACTCGAACGCCTCATTCCACACGCGGGCGCGGAGGAGACCTTGTTGCACCTGACGCTGTTCGATGTGGCCAGGCATTTGAGCGTCGGCGATCTCCAGTTGACGAAGTCGTGGCTCGATCGCCTGCTTGCGGCCAACGACGCCGCCGGCTTGTACGATGTCCGTCGATTTCGGGCCTTCCTGGCGGCCCGCTGGCTCAACGCGGCTCATCGCTGCAGCGAGGCAGGGACGCGGGCATGGAAGGTTTGGCGCAGCTCGCAGCTGGCTGCGAGCGGTGGCGGCGGATTCCGGCTGCTCATGAAGAAGATGCTGGGAGACCGGGGATGACGGTCCCAACAGTGCTCTGCCGTGAGATTGCGGACCATGAGCTCGGCCGGGTGGCGCGTTTTCTCGACCGCGGGTTTCCCCGCGCCGCGGGTGAGGGATGGAACTTCGGCCGGGTCCTCAATGTCCTGGCGCGGCGTCGGTTGCAGCCGTTACTGCCGCGGTTTGGATTCATGCTCGAGTCGGACGGCGAATTGGTGGGCGCAGTTTTGCAGATGTGCACGCATATGGCGGACGGCACGCCCCCGCAGACCCGCTGTGCCATGTCCAGCTGGGTGGTGACGCCCGAATTTCGCCCCTACGCGCCGCTGCTGGCGGCCCGCGCGATGCGCATCCCCGGCGCCACCTACCTCAACATGACGCCTGCTGCACACACCGTGCCGATCCTTGAAGCGCAGGGGTACCAACCGCTGTTTCACGGCCGGATGATTACCTTCCCCGCATCGGGCCGGGTGCGGGAACGGACGGTGATCCGCCGCTTCAGTCCATCCGCCGACCGTTCGGTGCTGCCAGCCTTGGAATGGGATCTGATGGCATTTCATGCGGATTGCGGCTGCCGCTGCGTGACCTGCGATGCCGGAGGCGGCACGTACCCTTTCGTTTTCATGTTGCAGTCGGGGCGCGGCCCGATGCGTATCGCACACTTGATGTATTGCCGGCACATCGACGACTACGCGCGCTTTTCCCATCCCTTGGCGCGGCACATGGCGCCCTTCGGCATCGCCGCCGTGACCGTCAGTTCGGACGCGTACATCGGCGGCATGCGCAACGTGCGCGATACCGGCGGTGCCATCTATTGCAAGGGGCCGCATCCGCCGCGCGTCGGTGATCTCGCCTATTCGGAGCGCGTGTTCTTCGGCATCGCCCCCCGCGTATCGGTGGTCAGGACCCTATTGCGAAGCGCGCTTCGCCGCCATGCGATATAGCGCGAGGAGCGCGCTGCCGCGCGCTGCCGGCGAGTACCGGCTGCAGCGCAAAATGGCGGCCTCGCCCAGCATGGCCCGGCGCGGCGCGTCGCCCAGCAGCGCGGCCAGGGCGGCGGCAAGCGCCCGCCGATCGCGTGCCGGGACGAGCAGCGCGCTCTCGCCGTCGTCGATCATTTCCGGTATGCCCCCCACGCGGGTCGCAACGATCGGCAGCCCCGCCTGCATGGCTTCGAGCAGTGCCAGCGGCGAACCTTCGCTATGCGAGGGCAATGCGAATATGTCGGCGATTGCAAACCACACCCCGATATCCGGCTGTTGTCCGGCAAAAATCACCCGGTTGCCAAGAGGCTGCGCCAGCGCCCGCAGGCTGCGCACCTCGATGCCATCGCCGACGATCACCAACCGCAGGTCCTGGCGGCGCGTTCGCATCTGAATGGCCGCGAACGCGGCCACGAGATCGGCGTGCCCCTTTTCTGAAGACAAGCGCCCTACCGTGAGCACGACGAGGTCCGTCGCCGAGATACCGAGCGCCGCGCGCAGAACGCCGCCTTCGTTCGCCTTCACTTTAGGCTGCTCGGCCAGCGCATTGTGCAGCACCGAAATTCGCGCGGCGCTCACACCCCGGCGGCGCAGCACTTCCGCAAACGGGTTGCAGACCGTGACGACATGATCCGCGAACCGCAGGGTCAGCCGGTCAAGCTGGTTGTAGCATCGCACTCGCCAGGTCTCGCGCGTGTAGCCGTGGTGAAAGGCAATCCAAACCGGCCGTCGATCCTCGCCCAGCCTCTGTCGGGCGAGCCACGTCAGCGCATGCAGCTTATAGCTGTGACTTTCCACGATATCGGGCGCGGCCCGCCGCAGCAACTCCGACAATTGTCCCACCGGCTCCCAATCGAACGCATGGCGTTCGTCCAGCACCTCGACGGGCAACGCTGCCGCCGCCACCGCGTCCAGAAACTGCCGGCGGGGAGGTGCATTGCGCCGCGAGGTCGTCACCACGGTTCGCGACACCCGTACGGCATCGTTGCCGGTCGATTCGAATCGCGAGCAATCCAGCACGGCGCGCAGTGGCCCGGTGACGGAGGCGCCCTCGATCAGCGTCATCACCTGTAGCGGAGCCGGTCGTTCCATGGTGACTAGGCTTCGTTGCCGACCAGGAGCCGGTGGTAGCTTCTTGCGATGGCTTGCGCGTCGCGGGTTTGCATGACATGGCCCCGCGCCAATGCGCCGAGCCTGTGCGCCTTGTCAGGATCGCCCAGCGCATCGAGAAAAGCGCCCACGAGACTCGCGCGGCTGCCGGGATCCGTCAGCCAACCGCGGCCTTGCAGGAGAGCCGCGACTCCGCCCACCGCGGGGCATATTCCGGGCAGTCCCATGCACATGCCTTCCAGCAGCGCGCGCGGCGTGCCCTCCCACCGGGAATTCAAGACGAGCGCGTCGGCGGCGGCGAGATACGGACGTGTATCGCTGCGCTCGCCGACGAATTTCACGTCGCCACCGCAGGGGTGACTGGCCGCCAGCGCCCGGCATCGTGGCAGTTCGGCGCCGTCTCCTACGATGAGCAAGGTTGCCGCCAGTTGCGTCCGACTCCGTGCTTCGAGAAAAGCGCTGACCAGTTCCGGCACATTCTTTACGGCGGCGATCCGGCCGACGAAAATGAAGACGGTCTCCCGCCCAATCCCGAGTGTCCTGCGGCAATCCTCCCGATCCGTGCGGTGCCAATGCCTGATGTCGATGCCGAGCGGTATGACCGCCAGCCGCGAGCGCGACACACCGACCTTCTGCACCAGATAGTCGGCGATACCCTGGTGAATGACCGTGATGTGATGCGCGAGACGCCAATTGATCCGTGCGCGCAACCGGCCGGCCAAGCTGTCCCGCAGGCCCGCCTCCGAGTGTTCGGTGACGATGATGCGTCCGATGCCCGCGAGCCGGGCGGCTATCCCCAGCTTGTTCAGGGAGACCAGGTGTTGCAAGTGGATAGCATCCAATTGAAGATCGCGCAAACGGCGTATCAGGCTGAGGTTGTAGCCATTTCGCCCGAGCGGCGATGCCGCTGGAATCCGCAGATTGACGACCGGCAAGCCGTAGGCCGCGCATCGCTCGCGCAACGGACCGTCGATGCCGTCAATCGCGGAGACCAGCACATCGGCGCCCTGTTCGGCCAGCTGACGGGCAAGTTCCAATCCCATCACCTCCGAACCGCCTATGCGAAAGGAGTAGAGGACTTCCAGAACGCGCAGGCGCTGCGGCGATGTCGTCATGTGCGTGGCTGTCATTCACTTAGCAACGTGCGATCATCGGAGGCTTCCAGCAATGGGTTGAAGTCACGGCGCGCGCGCGGCGGAGCGGCACAATTATCCGGCGCGAGATCGCCGAAGACCATGGCAGTGCGCAAGTTTACGCAATGTTATGACCAATCGGGACGGAAACATGACACGCGTATTGTGGATTGCCGGCATAGAACCCAATAAGCTGGGTGGATTCGAGCGCATGTGCGCAGAACTGGCCCGGCTGGGCCGGTCACGAGGTGTGGACGTGCATTTCGTATTCGAGTGCGGGCCGTGCCCCGAACTGGCCGCCCGACTCACCGACGCCGGAGCCACGGTCCATGTGATTCCGCGCGTCGGCCTGCCGACCCTGGGACACAGCCTGGTGTTGGGCGCGCTGCTGTTGCGTCTTCGGCCGCGGGTCGTGCACCTGCATTTTTTCGAGCTGTTCGGCACATTTTCCCTTATCGCCTGGATACTGCGGGTACCCGTGGTGGCCACCTATCACTATTCGGGGGACACACGGCCGAGACCGGGTCTGCGTCGATGGCTGAAGCAGCTGCGCCAGATGCTGTTCGGCCGCGTGGTCACCGCGATAACGGCCGTGTCGGAGTCGGCGCGCGACAAAATCGCCGGCGACTATATGGTTTCGCGTGATCGGGTGCGAGTCATATACAACGGCACCGATGTCGGCACGACACCCGAGTGGCGCGAAGCCGCGGTCGGTCCCAGACTCGCGTTCGTCGGCAACCTGAGTCGTGAAAAGGGCGCTCACATCGCCATAGAAGCCCTCGCCATACTTGCGGATCGCCTGCCTGACGCGCGTTTGACGGTCATCGGCGACGGCCGGGAAGGCGGCAATCTGCGGCATCTGGCGGCCGCTAGAACCTTGGATCGGCGCGTTTCGTTTCTCGGCATGCGCAGCGACGTCGGTGCGTTGCTGCGCGCGCATGACATGCTGCTGGTGCCCTCGATTTGGAAGGAAGCCTTCGGATTCGTCATCATCGAAGCCATGGCCGCCGGCTGCCCGGCGGTCGCAAGCGAGGTCGGCGGTATTCCTGAAATCATCGCCGACGGCATCGACGGACTGTTGGTGCCTCCCGACGATCCGGCGGCGCTCGCTGCTGCGGTGGCGCGCCTGTGGGACGACCCGATACTGCGTCGAAGTCTCGTCGACAACGCCAGGACCAAGGTCGCCGGCCGGTTTGCACTCGACCAGATCGTGCGCGAATATTGGGACATCTACCCGGCTCTGTGACCGTGGCGTTGCGATGCGATTTCGCCGAGAAGGTCGGCCATATCCACACCGATTGCATCGAACGAATATCTCCGCATGGCGAGTTCACGCGCGGCCCGGCCCATCGCAAGTCGCTCCGCCGGCGCACCCAGCAGCTCAACGATGGACCGGACGAATTGCGGCGCGCTTTCGGCGAGACGGATGTCGACGCCCGGACTGATGGCAATTCCCTCGCAGGCAGCCGGATGCGCCACGATGCATTTGCCCATTGCGCAGGCGTCCAGGATCTTCAGCTTGGTGCCGCCGCCGTCGCGGATCGGACAGACGACCACCGTCGCCGCCGCCATCACCGGCCGGATGTCCTCGAGAAAGCCGTGCAGCGTCACGCCGGCCAACCGTCTGGCGGCCCTGACGATGGCCGGCGGCGGGTTCGCACCCACGATGTCCAAGGTTGCCGCAGCGCGCACCGCGCGCAGCCGCGGAAAGACCTCCTGCAACAGAAACAGAACCGCCGCCGTGTTGGGATACCAGCCGAGGGTGCCGACGAAAATCAGCGAATCCGGCTTTTCCGCGGCCACCGTCGGACGGAAGTACGCGCAGTCGACCCCGTTCGGGATGGTCCGCGTGATCGAGTCCGGCACCGTTCGCCGCAAGCGCTCACCGTCGAGGTCGGAACAGACGATGTTGACCGCAAAGCGCGGTGCCCAGAATCGTTCATAGCGGGCGAGGCGCACGGCCTCCTGCAGGAAATAGGCTTTCTTGATCGGGTTTGGTTCGCTTGCGACACGCCTGCGCATCATATGAGATTCGATGTTGTGATGGCCGAGGGTCGCCGGAACCTGCACCAGCGACCGATACCGCGCAAGCGAAATGACATCGAAGTGTGCGACGTCATGGGCGCGCCGCTCCGCCAGCGCGCGAATCTCCCGCGGTGCGACCCGGCTGCGAAGCCAGTCGGCGGTGTATCCGTCACCGTGCACCAGGCTTTCCGCGGCGGTTCTCGCCTTGCCGAAGGGCCGCTCCAAGCGTTCTATGGGTAGTATGAGCACGCTCCGGCACAGGCGGCCAAGTTCCCGGCGGCATTCGGCGAGACCTTCCGCGGGTTCGGCGTACAGCGCACGCATGAGCGGGGACTGGTTGAAGGCCACCAGATCCACCTCGTGCCGCGATGCAACGCCCTTCAGCAAATGGAAGGCGCGCAGCAGCAGGCCCGATTTCGGCGGATAGGGCACGACATGCGATAACCACAGCACCCTCATGCCCGACGCTCAATCACCCGAGGCGCCGGGGTCTGTGCCAACGCCATGGCAGCGATCAGCGCGAACAGGATCCAGATCAGGTTGCTGTACGCCTGCGACAGAAAGAAACCGGCGGTGAAATTGCCCAACAGGCTGATCCGCAGGTTCGCGGCAAAGATGCGCTTCTGATCATCGGTCTCCACGCCTGCCGTGACGGTGGCGGGCGGCAACGACACACGCCGCAGGACGCGCCACGAAAGGAGGTACATCCGCAGGTAAAGCCACAATCCGAGGAAGCCGAGTTCCACGCCGATCTGCACTTCGGAATTGTGGGGTGCCCGATATTGACCGCCGGTCATGCCGTCCACGGCCTGGAACGTGCCGAGCCCGAAGCCGATGGGACGCTTGACCAGGCTCGAAGCGCTGCGAATCCAGATGTCGAGGCGCGAATCGTGACCGCGCTGCATGTTGTAATCCGTATCGAGATGAGCGAATGTTTGCATTCTCCCGCGGGTTTCCGCCGGAAGGATGCGCCAGCACAGCGTGCAGAACACGATCAGGCACAGAAGAGCGATCAGCGCCGTGCGGCGGGACGCGCGTGGCTTGCCGGCGGGTGCGAGGCGCGTGTCCGCGCTGAAGACCAGACCGAGCACAACCACCACGAGGCCGACCACACCGCCGCGCGATGCGGTCAGCAAGACCGCGATGACGAAAGCTCCGCACAGCGACGCCCAGAGCAGCCGATTCCAACCCTTCGCGGTCACTGCACCCGCATACGCTAGCGGCAGGACCACGACGAGCACATAGGCAAGATCGTTGGTGTCATAACCGGAATGCACCTCGGCGCGGCCGCCGGTGTATTGAGCCGCCGCCGTCAATGCGAGTGCGCCGGAGGCCGCGGCGACGTGACCGAGCAGCAAGCGGGCGTTTCGCCACGTCGAGGAGGCCGTGTACACCAGCCAAAACTCGGCTGCGATGGCCGTGCATTCGCCAATCTCATGCAGCGTTTGTGATCTCCAAATGGAGAACGTGATGCTCACCAGGCCGATGGCGGCCAACAGAGCGGCGTTGCGTCCGAGCGGCGTGCTCAACAGCGGCGGGAAACCGGAGCGCCTCGATCCGCGGGCCCAATAGGCGGTCAACGCCAACACCACGGCAATCTTCCCCAAGGGCAACCCGCGTAACAGCGGAATGAACTCGGTGACGCGGCCGATACCGACCCAGATCATGGCCGCAACACTCCAGCCGAACAGGCCGAAGGATGATGGCGTCGACCGGGCGGCAGGTCGCCGGGTGCTGGCGTAGTGATCCATCAACGGCATCGGCCGCACCGGACCGATTTCCACGTTATGTCACGGACCTCGAGGGCGGCTGCATGGGTGCGATGGGCTGCTGATAGAGTAGTCTTCCGGCGCACGGGGATGCCTTTAGATGGACGCTTGCAGCCAATGATGCTTGTTTTCTGGATCAGCGTCTCACTGGTCGGATATACCTATGTCGCATATCCGCTGCTGGTGTGGGCTGCATCCAAATGCACTCGCAACCGCAGGCTGTCTGCGAGGCCGCGTACCGCGCAGGCCCGGCCGACAGTGAGCGTCTGCATTGCCTGCAGAAACGAGGCGCCACGTCTCCAGCATAAGTTGACGAGCCTGAATGCCCAGGACTATCCGCGGGACCTGATCGAGATCATCATCGCCTCTGATGGGTCGACGGACGGCACGGTGGCGGTCGCCCGGGCCTTGCCCGGGGTCGCCGTTTTGGACTGCACGGCGCGCGGCAAGGCCGCAGCGCTGAATGCCGCCGTGGCGGCGGCCCGGGGAGAGATTCTGGTCTTTACCGACGCGCGGCAGAGGCTGGATGCCCGGGCGCTAACGGCGTTGATCGACAGGCTGGGCGATCCTGACATCGGGGTGGTGAGCGGCGAACTCATCCTTGAGGCGCCGGCGACGGGCGTCGCTGCCTCAATAGGGCTCTACTGGCGGTACGAAAAGTTCATACGCCGGGCGGAGAGCGAATATTTCTCCGCCGTCGGCGCGACCGGAGCACTCTACGCGATGCGCAGATCCGAGTTCAAACCGTTGCGCCCCGGCACCCTGCTCGACGATTTCGAGATACCCATGGCGGTGCTGCGGACCGGCAGACGCATCGTCTTCGAAGAGCGCGCACGGATATATGATGTAGCAGAGTCGAGTCTTGCCGCCGAGCGCCGCCGCAAAATCCGCACGCTCGCGGGAAACTGGCAGAGCCTGGCCGCCAATCGGTGGCTGATCGTACCCGGCAAGAATCCCGCCTTGTGGCAGTACATTTCGCACAAACTCTGCCGGCTCATCGTGCCGTTCGCATTGCTCGGGATGCTTGCCGCCGCGTGGCTCACGGGCGGGGCATTCTATCGGATGGCCGCCGCGGCACAGACCGCTTTTTGGTGCGTCGCCCTGCTGGGCTCGTGCCTGCCGGTGCTGCGCAGACTGAGATTGATCGGCATGGCCAGCCTGCTGTTGGAGTTAAATTGGGCCGCGGTGGCGGGACTCGTATACTACTGCCGGGGCATGGCGGAAAGTCTGTGGCGGTCACCGGCGGCGGCCAACCCGTCGCGGGACGCATGAGTCGCCGATGAACGCGCTGCGACCGAGCACCTGGCGGGCGGTCGCCTGGACGCTGGCGACCCGTCAGGCCGAACGGGTCTTTGGGGTCATCAGCATCGCGATCCTCGCCCGCCTGCTGTCGCCGGGCGACTTCGGCCTGGTGGCCATGGCTGCATCGGTGGCGGCGATCGTCGAAGTGCTGTCAGCGTTCGGCTTCGACTGGGCCCTGATCAGACTCCCGGTCGTGACGCGCGAACATTACGACACCGCCTGGACGCTGCGGCTCATCAGCGGGCTGGCCATTTTCGCGGTATTGTCGGCGGCCGCATATCCCGTCGCGCGGCTTTTTTCGCGGCCCGCAATCCTGCCCATCGTCATCGCCATGGGATTCAATGCGTTGCTGGGCTCGGCGGGCAACATCTGGATGACGGAGTACCGGCGCGCCAGCCGCTTCGATCAGGAATTCAAGCTGAACTTTTTTTCGAGAGTGGCGGGATTCGTCACGTCCATAGTGTGGGCGGCCCACGCCAGGTCCTACTGGGCGCTCATTTTCGGCACCACCGCGTCGAGGTTCACGATGAGCCTGTTGAGCTATCGCATGCACCCGCGCAGGCCGCGATGGGATTTGTCGCGGCACGCCGATCTGTTGCATTTTTCCGCATGGCTTCTCCTTGGAAACGCGACGGACGTGCTGCGCAGCCGTTTTTCCGACATGTGGATCGGCCGCAACATTGGCGCGCGCGAGGTCGGCCTGTATTCCATGGCGCAAGAGATTGCCGGCCTCGCGTCCACGGAGATTGCCGAACCGGTCAATCGAGCCGTGTTCGCAAGATATTCGCAGTTCGAGGGCGAGGTGGCGCGGCTGCGGCCGGTATATCTGCGTGTGTCCGGGCTCATCTGGTCCATCGGCGTGCCGGCGGCGCTCGGCATCGGGCTGTGCGCACCGGACATCGTCGCCATTCTGCTCGGCGCGCAATGGAGCGGCGCCACCGGCGTACTGCGGGTGCTGACTTGCGCCAATGTCATGAACATCATGGCCGCCAACACACACTATGTTTACTGGGCACTCGGCAGGTCACGGTTTGTGACGCTCCTGTCGATTGCCGGGGCGGCGGTGTTCATCTTGTTCACGCTGATCCTGGGCCGCTATCATGGAGTGCTGGGGGTGGCCTGGGCGCAGGTGGTCGCAGCGGCCGTGGTGCTCGTGCTGAACTTCACGGCGCTGGCGAAGACCCTGGATCTGAAACTGACCGACATGCTGGCACGCAACTACCGGGTGGTGCTTGCGAGCGGCGCAATGGGCGGACTGGTGCTGGCGATGCAACCCGTGGCGGGTGCCGCGCAGTTCGGCCACTGGCCCCGCCTGTTGTTGTTCTCCGGCAGCGGTGCCATCGGTTATCTCGCGGCGCTGCTCTGCTTCTGGGGACTGAGCGGAGGACCGCCGGGGCCCGAGGAGGAGATCTGGGGGTTCCTGCGGCGCACCGTGCGCCGTGTGGCGCCGACGTGATTGCAACTGGTAAGGGACATGCGTAAACCGCAATCGGCGCAAATCAGAAGAATTACGAAGCGTCTGTTGCTGTACGCGATGCGCACCGCCGGGGTGTTCGCGATGGCACGCCGCCTGTCTCGCAGGCGGTTGCGCATTCTCTGCTATCACGGCTTTTCGATCGGCGATCAACATGAATATGCGCCGATCATGTTCATGCGTCCGGCAGTTTTCGCACGCAGACTGGCGTTGCTGAAGCGGCTGAACTACGTCGTCCTGCCGTTGGCGGAGGCCCTCGAGAAGCTGCATCGCGGCGACATCAATCGCGGCGAGGTCGTCATCACCATCGACGACGGCTGGAAGAGCACGTTGACGCTGGCGGCGCCTCTGCTGCTCGAGCATGCCATGCCCGCCTGCCTGTATCTGACCACCTACCATGTGGAACGGGCGGAGGTCGTTACAGACGTCGTCATCGAATACATGTTCTGGCGCACGGCCCGCACGACGCTGTCGGTGCGCGGCATAGCTGCCGATCTCGACGGGGATTTCGCCATTCCGGGCAACGAGCGCGCCCTGGCGGCCCGCTGGGCCGGCTTCGGCAACAAACAATGCGATGCCGCCGGCCGCCAAAAGCTGGTGCGTACCCTGGCGGCACTGCTGGATCTGGATTATGACACCGTGACACGCAACCGCCGATTCGCACTCATCGACGCCGCAGACGTGGCGGAGTTGCAAAGGTGCGGCGTCGACATCCAATTGCACACCCACACGCACACTTTTCCCTCGTCCGACCAATCGGCGGCGGCCGAAGAGATTCTTCAGAACCGGCGCGTGCTCGAACGAATTGGCGCCGGCCGTGCCACGCATTTCTGCTATCCGAGCGGGCGCTATGCACCGCAGCACCCGGAGTGGCTGGCGGCGCTCGGCATTGAATCGGCGATGACCTGCGATGTGGGATCGAACCACAGTGGCCACTCGCCGTTTCTGCTGAAGCGCTATCTCGACCGCGACGACGCCCGGGAAATCGAATTCGAAGCGGAGTTATCCGGTGTTTCCGATCTACTCCGGTCGCTGCGCGGCACCATCGGGCGGCCACCCGAGACGCCCAAGTAATGGATCGGCGCGCATTCTCGCGGCTGATGGTGCGGCTGCTGGCGGCGGCGGGTACGCGCCGAATGTGTGCCGTCACAGGCGCCGCACACGCCGCCACCGCCGGAATTCCTGACCTGGGATTGAACGCCAAGCTGAACGGCATGAGATTGTTCTCCCGTACACAGTGGCGGCGCGACGTCAGTGCCTTGCCCCTCCACCCGCAGAGCACACTCTTCATCGGATCATTGGGCATGCATCCCTATTCCCAGGATGCGGGCGGCTGGAGCTACGCCGGATCGGTGGTGGGCACGCCGTACTTCGTGGCCGATTCGCGCCTGCAGCCCTTGGTGCCGATCGTATGCAGCCAGTACTTGGGCGAGTGCGATCTGGTGTATGCACCCGTTCCGCTGCGCGACGACATCGTGCAGGGCTATCCGGCAAATGCCACCCATCCCGAAAAGCCGTCGGAGGAGGATCGTCATGTGCTGCTGATCGACCGCCGCCTGAGGGTCTGCTATGAGTTGTACCGGGCCTATCGCCGCGTCGACCATTGGTATTGCGCCAATATGGCGGTATGGGATCTGGACGACGGCGATTCGCAGCGCCCGCTCGGCGATACCAGCGCAGACGTGGCTGGACAGAGCATCCTCGCCGGTCTGATTCGCGGTGAGGAAGTCGAGCATGACGCCATCAACCATGCGTTCCGCTTCACAATTCCCGATCAATGCCCCGTTTTCATCTCCCCGCCCGCGTCGCACGCCAGCGCGTTCGGGAATTCCAATGCGCTGCCGTTCGGCGGCCGCATCCGCCTGAAGGCCAGCGTCTCCGAAACCAGCAAGCCGGGCGGCGGTGCCTGGAATCGCAAGGCGTTGCGCATCCTGCGCGCGCTGAAGAAATACGGCATGATCAATTCCGACACGGGACTCGCGCTATCGGCCGATGGCGACACCAGTGCGTGGGACACCGAAGACCTTGGACCGGGTCCGGCGTGGCGGGATCTGCGGCTGCTCACCACGCGGGATTTTGAGGCGGTCGACACCGGGGGCCTGCGCATCGAAGCGGTTCACGCAGCGCCCGCGGGCCCGGCACCCACCGCCTCCCTCGAATCGAGCGCCACGGAAATCCGCAGCGGCGAATCGATCATCTTGACGCCCGGTTGGCAGGGCAAGACGCTGGCGTGGATGATTCCGGTGGGTGGCGTCATGAGAACGCCGCAGCCGGTCACGGACACCCCCATCCGCGACGCTTGGTATCAATTGGAGGTGGTCAATCCGCACGGCCGAACCCGCCGGCTGCGGCGGGTGATCGTGACCGACGGGCTGCGCCGCCATGAGCGTTACGACCGCTACATCGGCCCGCAGGGATCGGCGTCGAATGATGGGCTGACGCCCGGCACGCCCTGGCCGCTGTCGATACTCAAGGATCCGAATAATGTTCATCTGCTGGCCGGCGCCGTTCTGGGACTGTTGGACGGACTCTATGTCGTGGCCGCCGATCCAGCTCTCGATCGGGAAAATGGCGTCGATGGCGACCATCCCTGGTTCGAGGTGCCTACCGGGATATTCGGCAAACCCACCGTGTTGCAGTCCCTAAACCCGCGCCGCGCGGTGTTTGACGGCGGATCGAATGCACGGCCCATACTGGGAAGCCGGAATCAGGGACTCTCGCTCATTCAGATCATCGGCTTGCAGTTCAACACGCCGGCCGCGAACTACTCGGTGTCATTCGTTGGCGACGGAGCATTCCTTGTGGACGATTGCGAATTCTCCGGATTCAAGGTGGCCGCGATACGGGCATCGCATGTGAACTCGCCGTTCATCCGGGGCAATACGGCCCGCAACCGCCCGGGAACGCATCTCGTGCAGCTCGACGGCTGCAGCGACGTGCACCTGCGCGCAAACGTCCTGGACGTCGCCGGGCATCTGTGGGCTGACCGCGGCGGCAACGCGGCGGTGCAGGCCGACTAAAACACGCCCATCCCGATCCTGGCGGGATGATAAACCAGCGTGATCGACACCCGATTTTCGTGAAACGTGTTCTGCACGATCCGAGCCGCTTGGTCTTCGCGGGCGTAGTCCATGGCAACGGACAGGTTTTGGCCCGTTCGCAGCGTGAGGCCGACGCCGCCGATCAGATCCCTGCTGCTCGAAAGCGCATTGACATAGTCGTAATTGCGGATCGAACCGACCAGATGAGCGGCGACGAACGGGCTGATCTGCCGTTCCAGCCGCAATTGCCCTTCCGTATGCTTCAGATCCAGTGTCTGTGAAACCCGATAGGCATCGTCGGTCCAGCGCACCGTCGTCGAAATCGTCGTGCGGCTGCGCGTATAGGACCAGGATGCTTCGACATAGCGGCGCCTGAAGGTTTCGCTCGTGCCGGCAACCGGCCCGGTTTCGATGCCGCCGACTGCGCCGGGTCTGACCTCGCGAAAGCTGTCCGCGGCGTCGGTCAGCTGGGTACCGATGCCGATGGCCAGTTTCGCGGCCGGCGACAACGTCCGTTCGACCTGCGCCTGAAGCAGCGGACCGGAGAGCCCGCCGGCCGATTCGTCGACGTGCGACCCGCCGGCATTGACCCATAATCTGGTGCGCACCCCGCTGGCCTCGTAGCGCAGAAAAGCGCTGTTCCGGTCATAGTCGCTATTGAGTGCCGTATTGTCGAACGCGATGCGCTCGGTCTGGGCATTGAGCGAGATATTGGAGGCCACGCCGAGGTCGCGACCTGCCGAGATCCCGCCGAAGGTGCGCTTGCTGTCGAAATCGCTCACCTGGTAATGGGTGAGCGAATAGCGTCCGCTCAATGAAACGAAATTTCGCGCACCGAAACGCAGGGTGACGTCGGGCCCAGACGAAAGGTAGTTGACGTTCTGCCGGTTCTCCGGAGTGATCGCCCGAAACGGATCGACCTGGATCTGGCCGAAGTCATCCCTGACGCTCCAAGAGAGCAATTCCGGAATCAAAGCGAAGCTGCCCGTGCCATCGAAGCGGCCGATGACCTCATTGCCGAAGGAATTTCGCAGGAAATCCAGATAGGCAAAATCGCCATCGAACGCGGCTTTCAGCAGGCGTGTGTCCTGCTTGAAATGCAGGTCAAGTCCGGCGGTCGCAATGAGGTCGCTTTCCGCGTCTGACGGGACCCGCGTCACGTTGTCGGATGCCAACAAGCCGGTGCTCAGGGAGAAATCCAGAGGCGAGCCCAGACATCGGACTCCCAGGAGACACAATGCCGCCGGCAGGGCGCCGCGCCGCGCCGCGCTAACCACGTTCCTCGCCGTAGCTCCCATAGCCATAATAGCCGTCCGTGGTGCCGAGATCGACCAGATTGAGGACCAGCGCAAGCGGTTTATCCCGCTCCATGCGCGAGATGGCGTCGAGTATCGCGCGGCGCGGCGTCTTTCCGGCGCACACCACCATCACCACCTGACCGGCAATGTGCGCCAGCGCCCGGGACTCGCTCGACAGCAGCAAGGGCGGGGAGTCAAGAATCACCATGCGGCGGGCGCTGCGTCCAACCATGGCGGCGGCGAGTGCAGTCATGCGTGTGCTGGCGAGCAGTTCAGTGGCGCCATCGTGTGGCGTACCGGCCGACATGACGCTGAGTCCGCGCACGTCCGTGGGCAGTATCAGGCGCTCCAGGTCGATCGCATGATTCCCCAACGCGTCCAGGAGTCCGATTTCCTTCTCCACTCCGAACATCCGGCTCAAATCCCGTTTGACCACATCGCCGTCGACCAGAACCACGGACACGTCCTTTTCACGTGCCATGCTCAGCGCCAGATTGATGCTGGTGAAGGTCTTGCCGTCGCCGGGCAGCGCGCTGGCCATCATCACGATCCGCGGATCAGCGCCGGATGGCGCATGGATCATCGCTTTGGCGAGGATGGGTCGTTTGATGTGGCGGTATGCCTCGGCGAATTGGCGCACCTTGCCCGGCTGCGGAAGATATCCCGCCTCGCGCAGTGCATGAATGTTCAGCGTGACCCGCTTTTCGTGGGACGCACTCGCGCCGGCGACGACGGCACCAAAGCACGCGCCCGCGCCGGCATGGTTGCTGCGAACCTTGTCCACGGCGCGCTCGTGCTCAGCCAACGCCGGCCACGGAAAGCGGCAGACGCACGCCGAAATAATCCAAGAGCAACGCCACCGCGCACGCGGCGACCAGGCAGCTCGCGGCCGCCCAATAGCCGATGAACGCCCTGCGCGCCGCCGCCTGGCGCTGTTCCGCAAAGGCCGACGTTACCGAGCCGATCACGGTCAATCCCGTCAACTCCGACAGGGCCTGAATCGAGTACACCACCGGCCGCAGCCGATGCAGCGCCAGCGCCAATGCGCCACCGGCCGCAACCGCCAGCGCCAGAACTCCGAGCAGCAGGATCGGGCGCTTCGGCGACACCGGCCGAAAAGGCGCCGTGGGCGGCTGTACGATGTCGAAACGCATGGAGCCGGCGTCATCGGCCTGCTCTCCGAGGCGTGTCTTCTCATAATTCGCCATGAGGGCGTTGTACTGCGCCTTGTTCAAGTCGTAGTCGCGCATGAGTTGAGCATATTCGGCCTCGACTTGCGGTGCGGTGTCGAGCCGGCGGCGCAACTCCTCGGCCTTGTTCAGATGCTGCGCCAGCTCGCCGCGTAGCGCGGCAATATCGACGTCGGCCTGATTCAAGGCAAGCTGGATGCTCTGATAAACCGGGTTGTTCGCGGCTCCACTCGCCGCCAGCGCCCCTGCATCGCCGCGGCGGACGCTCTCGATTTCGGCGGCGCGGCGTTGTTTCAATTCCGCGAGTGCTTCCGTCGTGGCGATGACATCGGGATGTCTGGGGGTGAAGCGGAGCAACAACTCGTCCAGCTTGGCCTGAGTCTCGCGAATCCGCGAGAGTGTGTCGCCGGCGCCGCCCACGCCGTTCACACCGACGGCCGGGCCGCCAGAAATTGCGGCGATCGCCGATTCGCCGTGCAGTTGCTTGTCGAGCTCCATTCGTTTCGACACCGCCACGGAAATCGCGCCCTCGGTCTTCCTGCCCGCGTCCACTTCGGATTGAAGCTGCGAAAAATAGCCGCCTTGCTCCGTGGGCATGAGCCCGATGTTGTGCTTCTTGAAATCAGCCAGCCTGTCCTCCGCTGCGCGCAGCCGCTTCTCATAGTCGGCGATCTGCCCCTCCAGAAATTTCTGCGCGCCCTGCGAACCTTCGCGCTTTCCCCCGAGCGTCTGCCCGACCAGGGATTTCAGCAGGAGTTGCACCAGCGCCAGGGCTCGATTTCGGTCGGAGTCCTTGTAATCCACTTGGTAGATGCTGCCGGCGGTGTCCCGTTCATTTTCATGGTCGCTTGCACTACGCACGCTGATCTCGATCCGCTCGCTCAAATCGGCGAGCACGCGTGCACGGATTCGGGGGTCCGTCACCGCCGCGCTTAGAACCCCTGAATTCTGAGCAATCCGCTCCAATTGCGCGCCGGCCAGCAGGGACTGGCGCACGAAATTGAGTTCGGCATTGACATCCTGTTCGACGGTAAGTCCCTGCAGCGCGGGCTTCAGGGCGGTGCGTGTGTCGACGAATATGCGTGCGCTGGCGGCGTATTGGTCCGGCAGGGTGAACACCGCGGCCCAGCCGGCCAGCGCCGCGGCCGCCGCCAGCGCGAGCGCCGGCCAGCGAAAACGCCATGCGCCGCGCAGCTCATCCCGTACATGGTCGAGGGGGCCGTGCATCGCCTAGAAGCGCGATTGCGGCACGACCAGGACGTCGCCGCGGTGAAGCAATATGTTCTGTTTCATGTCACCGTCGTTCACCAGCGAATCCAGCTTGATGCGAATCTCGGTGGTCTTGCCGTTTTCGGTACGCACGATATGCGCGCGATTTCCGGCGGCGAAAGGTGCCAGACCCCCCACCGCGAGCACCACGTCGAGAACCGTGATGCCCTCGACAAATGCCACGCCCTGAGGTTTGACCACCTGGCCGATCACCTTGATCTGACCGAAAACGCTGGCCGGCTGCGTCACGATCACGTTCACCTGCGGGCTCTTGACGTACTGCGCCAGCACCTGCTCGACGTCGCGGGCTAGCTGTGTCGGTGTCTTGCCGACGGCCACCATGTCCTCGACCAGAGGGGTTGAAATCTTTCCATCGGGGCGGACCGGCACCGTGGCGGTGAGTTCCTGATTCCTCCAGACGAAGATCTGCAGCGTATCGCCCGGACCGATGATATAGGCCGGGGAGACCTGCGCGGCCATTGGAGCCGCGGCTGACTCCTCGGCTGCCTGCACCTGCGGCACGCTACGCAGCGCCAACCAGAGCAGGAGCGGGAGCAAGGTCCAATGCAGGTTCTTGTTCAAGACCGTTCTTCCCGGTTTAGCGGGCTCCCTTACCCCAAAGCACGACCTCCGCAGTCTGCAACAAAATGCTCAGGTCGAACAGCAGGCCGTGATTCTTGACGTAATATAGGTCATATTGAAGTTTCTCCAGCGCGTCGACCTCGGAAGACCCGTATGAATAGCACAGCTGCGCCCATCCTGTTATGCCGGGCTTGACGAAGTGGCGCTCACGATAATAGGGAATTTTCTCGCTCAGCTCCCTGACGAACTCCGGGCGTTCCGGGCGCGGACCGACGATGTTCATGTCGCCCTTCAGCACGTTGAAGATTTGCGGCAATTCGTCGACGCGCAGCTTGCGGATCACGCGGCCCACCAACGTTATCCGCGGATCGTCCTTCATGGTCCACTGCGCGTTTCCGGAAATTTCCGCGTCCTCCGCCATGGTTCGAAACTTCAGCATCTCGAATTCGCACCCCTCGAAGCCGACCCGGCGCTGGCGGTAGTAAACCTGAGAACCCGGACCATCTTCGATTTTGATTGCGAGCGCAACGGCCAACATCAGCGGCCACGTGAGCGCAAGAAGTGCGGCGCACACGAGCAGATCGAGGGCGCGGCCGCTCAACTGGCGCAGTGGATTTCGCTTGAAGCCGCTGCCGAAGATCATCCAGCTGGGATCGATCACATCCAGGCGCAGTTTACCGGTCTCGCGTTCGAGAAAGGACTGCAGATCCACGACTTGGATGCCGCTCAACCGGCATTGCAGAAGCTCCGCAAGCGGAAATGCCACGCGCCGATCGTCCATCGCGATCACTATTTCGTCGACGTCCAGGCCGCGGCATGACCTCAGCAGACCGCACCCGGCCGGCAAAAGACGCTCGCGCGGAACCACGGGCGCATCCCCGGTGGCCTCGATGAAGCCGACCACAAGGAAACCCCGCTGGTCGGTCCGACGGCGCAGACGCCCGAAAACCTCAGCGCGCCTCCCGGCGCCATAGACGATTACGCGCCGCTTGAAGATCGAATCGTCCAGCAGCCGTGCCGCAACGGCGCGCACGCACAGACATGCGAGTGCGCCGGCCGCCACGGTTATACCGAGCACCCCGCGCCCCATGAAAAGCGGAGGAACCAGATAGAAAAAAAGCGCGCACGAGGCGAAGGCAGCGGCGGCGCTGGCGACTATGCGCAGCAACACGCCGAGCGGCCGGGCACGCTGCCGGTCGCTGTATAAACCGGTGGCAACGAGGCTCAGCAGCATCACGATCGCAAACGATAAACCCCGCGGCCAGACGGCTCCATGCGTCGGCGGCGGGTAATCCGTATCCGCGAAACGTACCCATACCGCCAGATATGGGGCGGAAAACAACGCCAATCCCTCGGCGGCCGCCAGCAAAATCAGCGGGATTCGAACCGGATGTGCTGAAATCGGAATACGCATTGCACTCCAAGTCCTAGAGGCGAGGACTTTTTTGTTATGGCTCAGACTAAACAAGGTGCATGAAGCCCTCAACCGGTATCTGCGGCTGGCCATTACATAATGCGCGAGTCATCACGCGTGCTCGGTGGGTCACGCAGGCCCCAGTGATATGTCATGCCGGAGCGGATTCAGAATTGAAAGTACAGAAACGGTGCATTGCGGTCGCCCGCCATCAGCGCCAGGGCGGCGCCCGCGATGGCCGAGAAGCGCAGCGTGGCCCAGCCGGTCCATCTGAAGTCCCGAGTCAGCTCGTGGACGTTTCGTCCGTGCATCGCCCAAAAAGCGGCCGTTCCGAGCATCACGGCAAACAGCAGGGGCTGCGACACTCCGACGCCGGCAGTCGGAACGAACATCGTCCTCAACATCTGGCCGGCGGCGCCCAGGCTGGCTGATCTGAACAGTGTCCAGCCGAGCAGTACGATTACAAACGTGCCAACCCGGCGTGTGGCGGCGGGCAGCATGTCCCAATGGCGGCGGAACACGCGATACAGTGCCAGCAGCACACCATGGTAGGCACCCCAAACCACGAAGGTCCAGTTAGCGCCATGCCAAAGTCCGCCGATGAGCATCGTCAGCATCAGGTTTCCATACGCTCTGTACTGGCCGTCGCGATTGCCGCCGAGGGGGATGTACACGTAATCGCGCAGGCATGCCGACAGCGATATGTGCCAACGCCGCCAAAAGTCGGATGGATCCAGCGCCTTATAAGGCGAATTGAAGTTGATCGGAATCCTGAGTCCGAACGCATAACCCAGTCCGATCGCCATGCTGCTGTAGCCCGAGAAATCGAAGTACAGCTGAAAGGCATAGCCGAGGTCGGCACACCAGGCGCCAAGCGTCGACAGCTGCTCGATGTGGTCGAACGCTGGATTCACGAAGATCGCGAGCGTGTCAGCCACCAATACCTTTTCTGCGAGTCCATAGACGAAGTAGGCGATACCGACCGGCAGCCAGCGTAGCCGTTGCGCCCTGCCGAGGTTTCCCAGGTCGCCCTCGATCTGGCGAAACCGCACGATGGGTCCCGCGACCAGCTGTGAAAACAGCGACACATATGCGGAAAACTCCAACAATTGCCGCGTTGGCGTGACCGTGCGCCGATAACAGTCGATGACATAGGAAATGGTGTGGAACGTATAGAAGGAAATTCCCACCGGCAGCAGGATGTCGCGAAATGCAACATAACGATTGCCGCCAAACGGCACACTGACTCCCTGCGGCACGTGCCAGCCGAATCCGGCAAATGCCGACAGCGTCGCGAGGGTGGCCGCCAGGAAAGCCGCGTATTTGAAGAATATCAGCAGCAGCAAGTCCGCGGCTACGGGCGCCAACATACACCAGCGCCGCGCGCCGTCGGAGCCGAAGCGCAGCATGCCGAGGCCCGCCACGAAACTCAACAGGGTCGAAAACGCGAGCAGCAGGCAGTACCACGGATTGAACCAGCCATAGAACACATAGCTCGAGACGGTAAGCCAGGCGTAACGATGCGAGGTCAAGCGCAGCGACCAAAATCCGGTGTACACGATCGGCAGAAAAGCGAACAGGAACACAAAACTGTTGAACAGCATCAGTGCGCCGTTCCGTTCAATATCGGCTCGAGGTTGCTCTCCAGCAAATTGGCGGCCGCCGCACTGCCTGCGTCGTTGAAATGCATCGGATCGGCGAACAATTCGCGTCGACCCGACAATCCGGCGGCGATGTCGATCACCAGCCAGTGGTGCGAGACGCCGATCAGGCGCGTCAACCGATCCGCTGCGGCGTTGAACTGCTGGATGATCCGCGGACCGGCCCGCGGGAAAAAAATTCGCAGTCCCTCGAGCGCCCGCAGATCCCTCGGTTCCGTATCCGCCGGTGCGCTGATCGGGTGCGTGAGCAACACCGGTCGGCCCCCGCCCGCGGCAATGTCGCCGGCCAAGGCATCAAGATCGTGGTGGAACTGTATGAGCCGGTCCACCGGCACGGTGCGAAACGGCCAGCAGGGGTCCCGGCCGCGGGAGTCACGCCATACCGCATAGCGGGCGCGGGCGCTCCTAACGAACTCCAGCTGCCTGACCGCGTCCAGCAGACGCATGGCGAATCGCGATCTGAACCAGGGAACGGGTGGTTCTGAATAGGCCGCGGGGGCGCGAGGCGCATCGTCATCCAGATACAGTTGCGGCGACGGATAGATCAATACGATATCCGGATGAAATCGGTTCGCCCAATGGTCCCAGTAGACGCGCAACGAAACCAGGTTCATCCCGGCCACGGCGGCATTTACGACTTCCACGTGATCCGCCGCGCCGGCATAGTGCTCGCGCAACAATGCGGCAATCTCCTTGCCGTCGGTTTCGTAGAGGCCGAACGATTCGGAGGCACCGAGCAACATGATTCGTATGCTGCCGGGCGAAGCTACGCGGGCGATTTCCGGGCCGCGGAAGCCGTAGCGATTCAGGCGGAATTTACCATACCGGCCGTTTGGCCGGCCGCGGATGCAATCGCGATCATACAGCAGCAGATCGTGCTGGCGGTCGGCACTGTGGAGCAAAGGCGTGTCCCGAAATGCCCAGTCATCCAGCCGGGCGGTAGCTTCGCCGGCGGCAGCAACGAACAGTATCCCCAGCGGCCAGGCGAATGCACCCGAGTGAATCCGCATACTGCGACTCAGGCCGCGAGCGCGGCGGATGGCTGCGCACCGTCCAAGCCCCAGCGGCGGCGCAATGCGATCCTCCCAGGTTTCTCCACCAGAGCGTACAGCATCTGGGCGGCGACGCCGATCGAAACCAGGTAGAGCGCCAGGCGCACCCAGGTACCGGCGGGTTCGGGCAGCCACGCCAACGGCGGCAGGTGCGCCAACGTACGAATGCCGACGATGACCAACGCATGGATCAGATACAGCGAATACGAGATGCGGCCGAGACGCTGCAGCGGCCATAGCGTCAGGAATCGCGACGGGCCTGTCGGCGAATTCGCCAGTCCGAAAACCAGGGCCGCGAAACACATGAGATACAGGACACCACTGTTGGACTGCCAGCCCGCCATCGACATCGCCACGACCGCAGGCGCCGCGGAATACGTCAGCACGGCGCCCAGGATCGACGCGCGCCGTGTCGCCGCCAGCAGGTAAACGCAGCATCCGATGAGAAATTCGCACTCGACCCGCACCAACGCCCAACGGTCCGGCAGCACGAATCTAGCGCCGCCAGTCAGCCAATGAGACAGGCAAAGCATCAACAGCAAAGTCGCCGCGATAATCGCGCCTGCGTATGCCGCTCGTGCGACACGGCATAGCGCGCAGCCGAGCAATGGAAACGTCAGATACGCAAACCATTCTGACCCCACCGACCAGGATGGGAGATTCCAGCCCATGAATCCCGGGATTCCCCAGCCATTGGTGAGGGTCACCGCCGCCGTGAACGTGAGCCAGGAGTAATTGCGGCTCAATCCCGCGCTGGCGGGTGCGACGGACTGCCAGGCCGCCAGCGACAGTGGTGCCAGCCAGAGGAGAACCGCGGCCAGATGCGCCGGATAGATCCGGGCCAGCCGCAGCAGCAGGAATCGGACGCAAGTGGCCTTCGTGATACGCGTGAAATCCCCGAGGTGCACGTAGGCAATGACGAAGCCGCTCAGCACGAAGAACAGATCAACCGCCAGCCAGCCGCAGCTTATCGAGTTCAACAGCGGATTCGGCATTATCGACTCGAGCGACAGCTCGTGTACGCCGTGTAACAGCGCGACCCACAGCGCCGCAATGCCGCGCAGGCCGGTGAGCGAATCGATATATGGGCGTTCTTTCATGCAAAGGGACGCATTGTGCTCGCTGGGTCCGATTCTGTACACGCGGTGTCGGTGCGGTGACGACCGCGGACGCCGGCGCCGCCGTGATACGCTAGCGCAATAAAGCCGCTGAATGTCACTGGAAACAGCGATCGGGCGAAACCACTTGTCAAAACATGGGAACCTCCTGATCTCGGCGATCTGCCTGGCGGTACTCGCGGCGGTGCTCCGCTTCCACAGCCTGGGCGTGTGGGCCTACTCGGGCGATGAGTCGGCGACGCTCACCGAGGAGCGCATTATGTTTCATGCGCAGCCGGTTCCGGACGGCGATCAGGCCTACCGGCTGCCGCGCTTGATCCCCGTGAGCTACCTGCTGTTCCACGCAGGCCACACGCTGTTCGGTTCCGATGAGCGCGGCTTTCGCACCATGAGTGCACTGCTGGGCACTTTGTGCGTGATGCTGACGTTCCTGCTGCTGGATGGTCCCATGGGGCGGCCAACCGCGCTGGCAACCGCTTTGCTGATGGCATTGATGCCGCAGCACGTTGCGCATAGCCAGGAGGCGCGCTTCTATGTAGTCGCGGCCCTGTTCGGATCCGCGTGCCTGTTGGTCGGCGCGCGACTACTGTGGAACCCGGGTGGTCGTTCGATGCACCGGGCGGAGATTTACCGCGCCATGCTCGCCGGCGCGCTGGCATGCGCCGCGACACTATCGCACACGTTGCTGCTGATCATGCTTCCCCTGCTGTGCACGGCGGTCGCGGCCGGAGCCCGGACTGGACATCGCACGCTGCCACGCGCGGTCTGGGGGATGTTCGCCGCCGCCGCGCTGCTACTGGCGGCTTTTGCGATTTTCTACGTGCGCCCGCTGGTGCACGACTGGAATCAGGGCGCGGACTGGGGCTATTCGACGCTTCACTCCGTGCTGGGATCGATTGTAATGATCGGATGGCCGGTGGCATTGCTGGCGGCGGTGGGCGCCCTGTTGATGCTTCGCGACCCTTCCGCGCAGAATGCGTACTGGCTGGTTTGTCTGCTGGGTTGGCTGGCGGCTACGATATTGCTGCCATTGATCATGGTATATCACGTCGAATATTCCTTCCCATTCGTGCTCGGTGCGCTGGTCGCCGCGGGCTACGCGATCGCCGTGATCTACCGCCTGCTGCTCGCGCGCAGCGCCCTGGCTGCCGGCGCGTGGTTGGGCACGATCTGTCTGGTGAACGTGCCGGCACTCGCCAGCCACTTCGTCGACGGTTCGCGCATCGACGAGCGCGGTGCCGTGCAGTATGTCCGCGAACACTGGCAGTCCGGTGACCGCGTGACGGGTTATGCGGTCTCCTTGTTCCGGCTTTACGCGAAAGGCTGCTGCGCACCGAGTTTTCCGCTGTCGCGGGGCCCGCAGTCGGTTGCAGAGCTGAAGCGGCTCGGATCGGCGGGCGGAAGGCTTTGGATAGTGCTCGATCGCTCGAGGGCGGGACTCGACCCCGCCACGCAGCGTTGGCTGTTCGACTGCAGCGTACATAAATTCTCGATCGGCGGACGCCGCTACGACGAAGCGGAATACGCGGTGGACATCTACCTCGTCACGACCCGGGTCGTCGCCGACTGCGAGGCTTGAATTCGCGCGCGTCGGGCGGTCAACCGTCAAGTTCGCGTTGCGTGGCTGCGGAGTAGATGCCGAGGTATCGATCCGCCACGGCGTGCAGGGAATAGCGGCTGAGAGCGCGTGCGCGGCCGGCGTTGCCCATGGCGGCGGCGGCGGCCGGATCAGCGAGCACCCGGATCATGTGCGCGGACAGCGCGGCGGGATCATCCACCGGTACCAGGTAGCCCGTGCGCTCGTGCACCACGATTTCCTGCAGACCGCCCGTCGCCGCCGCTATGACGGGACGGCACATGAGTGCCGCCTCCACCGCCACCATGCCGAACGGCTCCGCATACCTGGAGGGTATCAGCACCGCGCAAGCCTCCGCCATCAGGCCGGGCACCGCGCGCGGTTCCACGCCCCCCGCCAATTCGACGCTCGGCCGCAGTCCGCGTGCTTCGATGAGAGCCTGCAGGTGAGGGGTTTCCGGTCCGGCGCCCACGATTCTCAGACTGGCCGGCCATCCCGCTGCACGCACCCCAGCCAGCGCCTCGACGGCAATATCACAGCCTTTGTCGCGCACCAGCCGGCCGACAAACACGAAGGGTCCGCTGCACGGCCGGGGTTGTGCCGGGGGAACCCATTCCACGTCGGGGACGCCCGGACACAGTACTTCGATCGCGTTGACCGGCACGCCGACGCCGATGGCAACCGCGCGGGCATTGGCGGTGCTCACGGCGATCAGCGCGCGCGCCGCGCCGACCATCTCATCGACAACTCCGCCGCGCGCCGTCCGCCCGTCGGAAAAAGGTATGTGAAACGTGACCACCATTGGCGCGTCATACGCTGCGCGCGTTCGCAAATGAAAAAACACGTTGGGATCCGCGAAATGTACGTGGATGACATCGGGCCGGAATTCGGCCTTCAGCGCCGCAGCCGCCTTGAGCGTACGCATCGTAGTGAGTGGGTCGTCGCCGCGCATGGCCTTGTGAAACGGCAGGCGCGCGACGCGAATTCCGTCGACGATCTGCCGCTGCGGCAGCGAGGGGTCATTCCAGGTGGTCGCGACCATGACTTCGTGTCCGCGCGTGCACAATTCGTGGGCGAGCCTTGACGTGAACGTTTCCAGCCCGCCGAGATCGGGCAGATACATGTGATTCCAGAAGAGCACCCTCACGCGCCGGTGCTCAGCGGGGAGGCCGGCCCGTGCCGCGGGTCCGATCCAGAGATTTCTTGATTGCGGCCATGGTCGACTTGATCAAGTCAGATTGAGGAACCGCCAGCGTCATGTTGCCGCCATGCCGCCGCACGTGCAGGCTCACGTGGTCGACGCGCCGGTACGTCAGTCCGCTCTCCTGCAGCCTCATGTACCAATCGGTATCCTCCGCGAGGCGCATTCGATCGTCGAACAGGCCTATCTTTTCGAACACGCTGCGCCGGTAGAGGGCGGCGCCGATGTAGAAGGGAAACGCCAATTCCGGATCGCCGGTGACGTCGTAGTGTCCCGAGGCCGCATCTCTGACGAGCACCAGAGCATCGCCCTGCACGACCTGCAGATTCGGATCGGCCGCAAGTTCGCGCAACAGAATCCGCAATGTGCCCGGGGGCCATAGGTCATCCACGTCCAGAAAAGCGATGATGGAACCCGAGGCGTCCCCCACGCCACGATTCCGTGCCCCGGCCGGCCCCCGATTCGGCTGCCTGACGAAACGCACGTCGACCGGGAGTCGTGCCACGGCAGCGTCGATGTCGTCCTGCGAGCCGTCATCGATCACCAGGATCTCGAGGCTCGGATAATTCTGCGCGAGGATGCTGTCGATGGCATCGCGCAAGAATGTCGCGCCATTGTAGACGGGTACGATCACGCTCACCAGCGGCGTCGGGCCGGATGCCTGCACTGGCGGCTCCTCGAGAGTGGTCGAACTGCGCACCCCGGCTTCAGAATCCACAAGCAAGGATTCGATCGCCAGCGTCACCCGCCGCATATCGGTGCCCAAGCGCAGCGTAAAGCAGGGCAGACTGTCTACCAGCCGCTCGATGAAATCCTGGGTTTGCTGGCCCGCGTATGGCAATTGCGCCAATGTGGTGAAGGCCGCCGCCCGCCGTATCGTCAAGGGATCCGCGGGTACGAAGTCGGTATCCAAACCGCCGATCACGCGCGGCGTGAGCACGGCTCGCAGCGGCATCTCGACCCGCAACTGGCTCGACATGCCACGCAGATCGATGACGGCCTTTTCCCCGTAGATCGACGGGACATTGGTCACGTGCGCGGCCAGGGCCGGAAATTTCTCCATGTCCTGAGCATTCAATTTGGCGGTGCAATATAGCGAGAATACCTGCGGCGCCGGCGTCAGTCGTACGGCCACGTAGTCGTCGCCTACGTAGCTCAAGCCGTCCCTGAGCGCCGCCAACGACGTGGTTGACTTGCCGATGCCACCCTTGCCCGTCAACAGTACTGCACCGCGCGTGTCGCCGATCGCCGCGGCATGCAGCAGTTGCGCCCCGTCCTTCTCCAAGGTCCAGTGCAAAATGGTGCGCAGCGGCGAAGCCTTGGTCCAGAACGGCATGTTCTCGGGATGGTGAACCCAATACGCCGCCTCGCCGGTCGCGAGATCCATCACATTGACCGCGCACTCTGCCTGCTGGTAAACGATTCGATAACGCGTGCTCTTGAAGCCCCAGATATCTCCGCGGTCGGTGAAATGCTCCGCGCCGCAGGGCGGCGGCGGCATGCGCGCACCGGTCGTCGTCGTGTCCCAGACGTGCACGACCGCTTTGGCCGCCGATCCGTCACCAATCAGATTGTGGCGCAGTGCCGGCAGGAGCTGTTCGACCATCCGCGCCCCGGTGAACAGCACGTCGATCCTGCATCCGGCGATGCGCAGCGCAGCCCGCAAGGGCGCGACTCGCTTCTCGGCCTCGCGGCTTGCCTGCAGCACCGCTCCGACGAACGCCGCTTGTTCGGCCTCGGACCGCTGACCGAATCTCGAGTTGCCGTTGGGTTCGGTCACTCAGGCGCCCGCGGCCGTGGGTGCTGCACCGCGTGCCGGTTCATGACGGACCATTTTGTGCAGACTGCCGCCCTCCAGCCGATAGGTTGCGTCGACGATTTCCAGCACGCGCGCATCGTGGCTCACGAGGACCACGGTCGGGCGGGGCGTCAGATGGGCAAACGTGTCGATCAGTTGGCACACCGCATTCACGTCAAGATGATTGGTGGGCTCATCCAGCACGAGCGCGCGCGGCCGCCGCAACAGCGCGCGGGCAATGGCCAACCGCTGGGTCTCGCCGCCGGAAAGCGTGGCGCCGCCCTCGCCGAGCAGGGCGTCATAGCCTCCGGACAGGGAGGCGATCAACTCACCGGCTCCCGCGAGTGCGACCGCCTCCGCGATGGCGGCATCGTCCGCTTCCGGCACTCCGTAGGCGATGTTCTCCCGCACCGTACCGTGGAAAAAGGACGGGTGCTGAAGTACGACGCCGATCTGGCGGCGGAATGCCGGCAGGTCCATGGCTGCGCAATCCTGACCGTCAGCTCGCACCACTCCCGCCGCCGGACGCAACAACCCAAGCATCACCCCCAGCAAGGTGGATTTGCCCGAGCCGTTGGCGCCGATGATGGCCACCCGGGCACCCGCCGGGATGACCAGATCCACGCCGTTCAACACCCGCGTTCCCGCGTAGTCGAAAATGACGCCCTCGAGTCCGAATCCGCCCTGAAACCGGATCGTGGCGCAGCCGCCGGTTCGAAGCGCTGCCGCTTCGGTCAATGTCGCCACGTGCCGCAGCGACTGCTGGCCGCCGGCGACTTCCGCCGCGGCACCGAGCAGGGATCCCATCAACCCATAAAGCATGCCGGCGCCGAAATAGAAGACGGCCAGGGCGCCGAAAGTCATGCGCCCGGAGATGACCTCGAATCCACCAGCCACCAATAACAGAATGGCCCCCCAGCCGGACATCATGACCTGAAGATCATTATGCAGAGCGAATGCCATGGACATGCGCACGCCGTCGCGCTCGAGCTTCCCGAGAATGCCCTTTTGGCGCCTGAGTTCCCCGTCCTCGAAACCCTGTACGCGTGTCAGGCGCAATTGCCGAAGGGCGAACGATGCCGATTTGCTGAAGGCCTCGAAGGCGTCGTGAAATCTCGCAACCACGCGCTGCAGTCTGCGCCTCGCGAGTCGCGACGTCATCCACACTACAGGCAATGTCAAGGCACCGATGCCCATCAAGACCCAGCTTTGACGGAACAGCACGATCAGCAGGGCAATGCTGGTGATGGCGGCCGGCAGCATACCGGACAGCAGCGCGTTGCAGACGCCGTCGATCCGTTCGGTATCGTTGACGATCCGCGAGTGCAGACGATCGAGATCCGCCGCGCTGCCTGGCCGTTCGAATCCGCCGTAGACGGTGCACAGCAGATCGCCGCGCATATTGGCGACGGACCGCTTGATGATCCGCACGACGATCCACCTCAGGAACAATCCGAGCAGGCTGGATGCCATCCGGATCGCCAGCACGCCGCCCGCCAGTTCGATCAACAGCCGGATGTCACCCCTTGGCAGCGCCGTATCGAACAGCATCTTCAGCAGCCACAGCACCGGCAGATTGCCCAGCGATTGAACGGACGCCAGGATCACGTAGAACGCGAGCAGGCCATACCACGGTCGGAAATACCGCGCCAGCAGCGCCCGCCCGGAGGCGTCCGGCAGCCCCAGCCAGACCAGACGATCCTCAACGGCCATGCAGCGCCCTCCGCCAGCGGGCCTTGATGCCGCGCCACAGATAGCCTGCGATTTCCCGCCGCCGACGCAGTCCCCAATAGATGCGCAGGAACACCACGAAATCCCAGGCCGCCCTGATCGGATTCGCGCCTGCGATGAATCGCACGTAGTCGCCGAATGGCAGCGCGATCGGACCCAGCATGCCCGCGTAAACCGCGCGTTCGTCGCGCAGCAAGGTGCGCGATTCCACCCGCTCCACCCAGGTCGGGCGGCGCATGCGCAGCGTCTGCAGCACATGCAAGGGTATCTGAGCCCCGAGGTGTTCGGCGAGGTAGGCAAGGCCCAGCCCCAAGCGGTGCGACATTTGCCACCTTCGGGCAAAATCAGCTAGCCAATCCCAGTCGATCTCCCCAGCATGATTGCGCAGTATGAAGGTGGCGTCCGCCAGCCAGCGTACCGTCGGCTCCGCGTTCCAACGAACGCCGTGAAAGACCGAATGAACCAGCATCCGCGTGGCGTCCGGCATGTGTACCGCCTGACCCAAGAATTGGAAGGGTACGCTGTGTCGGCGGAACTCCGCGTCGGCGCGGGGATCCGAAAACTCCGGGAGTATGCGCCAGTGAAGATCAAATTCCTGTCCATCGGGCCCATAAATGGCAAGCGCGTTGCGCAGGCGAAGTACGTCTTTGCAAAAGAACGCCCGCGGTGTCCAGCCCAGTCCCCCCAGCACCGCCAGGCAGCGACTCACCTCGTTCGCTGGGACGGCGATGTCGATATCCATCATCGGACGCGTTGCCGGTGTTCGATAATAGGCGACCGCCAAAGGAGCGCCCTTGAGCATGATGATGTCGACTCCCGCCACCGCGAGCCCCTCGAGCGGCGGCCGCAGCTGCGCGAACAGCGTCTGAACTTTGACCCAATTCATGCGGTACGCGCCTTTGAGGCGGTCCATCAGCCCGTCCTTGCAGTCCCACCTTCGCAAGTTGTCGTAAAGCAGCGGCAGGAGCCTGGCAATCTCATGATCGAAAGGCTTTGATTCGTCCAAATCGCGGCGCCACGCTGCGAATGCCGTGCCTGAATCGCACCGGTCTCCGAGCGCAGCCCTCAGCACCAGTTTCTGCTCCGTACTCGGCCAGAGGCCTGGCTCCTCAAAGGCGCTGTTGCGCAAGGCGCCGCCGTCCATCATGAGGCGCCGGGGGGCTCACGTCGCGCGCGTCTGACGTCGATGGATCGCTTGAGCGCACGCAGAATATCGCCCTTCCTCAGGTCGGTGCGCAACGAGTTGTTTCTGCCGTGAATCCGGCGCAGCAGCACCAGATCGTCGATGTTGGCGAACGCGACGGCGGCGGCTTCGGCGCGTCCGAGCCAATCCACCATTTCGCCGACCTGCAGGTCCGTGCCGAAGCCGCCGACGCGATTGAACGCAACGCGGCGTATGAGCATGGCACCGGCATTACGGAATTGCTGTCGGCGCAGATCCACCGCCCATTTGGCGCTGGTAAGGGGATCCAGCCCGGCGTCGAAGAATTGTTCGCACTGACCGAACACCCCGTCGATGTCCGGTGAGGCCTGCAACACCATCAAGCGCGCGGCGAGCGAGTTGTCCGTCCAAAGGTCATCGGCGTCCAGAAACGCCACGATTTCGCCGCCGGCGAGCGCCAGCCCGGCGTTGCGCGCCGCGCCGATTCCCGCGTTGGGCTGGCGCAGGAGTTTGACGGCCGATCCGAAGGACAAGGCTATGGACGCGGTTTCGTCTGTGGAACCGTCGTCGACGACGATGATTTCGATCGGGTCGCCGCGCTGCCGGATGACACTTTCCACCGCGGTCGCCAGAAAAGCCGCCGCGTTGAAGCAGGGGATGACGACGCTGACGCTGGGCGCGCGCACGAGGACTTCAGGCTTTGTCGGCGGTCGGCCGCATCGGCCATCCGTCCTCACTCACGTCGTGGATCGGATCGAGCAGCAGAAGGTCCTTCATATCCGAGTAAACCTGAAGTACAGGTTTGCTGTACACCGGGGGGTCGGTGCACGGTGGGGGCACCGGATCGACCTCCGCGGTCGACTCGCGCATCAGCTGCTCCGCGGCCACGCTCTCGATGAACCCGTCGATGTCGCTTTCAATGGACTGTGGCGACACGCGACAGCATGAGGCGACGAAATCACGGGTCGCGGCGGCCGACATTCCGGCCTCCAGACATGCCCAGACCAATGGACCGGTCCCTGAACTCGAGTAATATTTTCCGGTTTTAAGGTGCATGACGATGAGTTCGCCTTCGATCACTTCGCTCGACACCTCGCGATCGTTCAACTGCCAATGCGTGCATTTCACGGTAGAGATTCCCCGATGTTTTTTCTTGGCGCGGACCTGCGGTATATTCTCACAAATCATTCCCGAGAAAATCCCGGTGAGCAACGGCTCGTTTGGATATGACATATGCGAATTGATGTCGTGATGGGCAACCGCGCGGTCCCCGAAATCCCGGGGTTATGTCGTGCCGTCAGGATTCCGGCGGCTCGTCGATCCCAGGCCGGGAGGCAGCGCGGCGGCGCAGGTCCAGAAGATCCTTGAGCACCGGGAGGTAGCCTCTCCCCCGATCTGTACGAGTCCGTTGGTGGTTGCCGGCGTGAATCCGCCGCCGCAACACGGTCTCCGGCTGCATGTGCACCTTCAGTCGCAGAACCATGGCACGTCCATACCATTCCAGAAAATCGCCGACATCCCTGAACTCGTTGAAAGGGCCGACGCGCTCAAATGAGCGCCGCCTGGCAAGCATGGCGCCCTGCAGTTGACCCGGCAGCGAATTCATCGGTGCCGCCACGCGCCGCGTATCCTCCACCGTCATCTCCGGTGAGAAGAAATTGTGGATGTGACCGAATACGAGGTCCAGCGCCGGGTCATGGAGCAGGCACCGAACCTGGGATTCAGTCTTCTCGGGCGACCATAAGTCATCCTGATCGACGAAGGAGAGGAATTCACCACGCGACTCGCGAATGCCCCGGTTTCGCGCGCCAGGGTGTCCGGTGCGCATCTGCCGGATGAGGCGTATGGTCGGAAAGCGCTCGGCGACCAGCTCCGCGGTGCCGTCGGACGACCCGTCGTCCACGAGCACGGTCTCCATGACGGCATAGGTCTGCGCGGCCGCAGCGGCCGCAGACGCCGCTGCAGGACGCGCAGGTTCGCCTCGCGGGTTCTACAGCGGGTCATGTTCGCGGCATGGCGCCGATACAGCAGGGACACCTGGCGCTCGCGGCGCGGATGCCAGTGTTTCGCGCTGCAGCTGGACCGCGCCGCGGTTGCCGAAAACAGCGGACACCGACCCTGCGGCGGCGAATGTTCTCGTCCAGATCATCGGTAGATCCGTCGTCGACGACGATTATCTCTAAATGTGGGCAGTCCTGCCGCAGGATCGAGTCAAGAGCGCTGTCATAAAAGGCCGCACCGTTGTAAACGGGCACGGTGACGCTGATCTCTGAAGCGGCCATGCGAAGGTCCGGCGCCTGGGGAAATCCAATTTACAGCATGGCACTTACTCGCAATTTGCGCGAATCACGCCGCGCCCAGAATATGTCATGACACGATCCGCGGGCGGGCAGCCGCGGTCGCGTGTGAACACATTGACGATCTGAAAGCGCAGGGCCGGCAGGGCCGGCCCACGCCAAGCCATCACCAGCCGTAGTGATAGGGGCGCACCACCACCACCGGCGCGGGCGCGACCACCGCGACCCGAGGACCGTAATAGCCGCGCGGGCCCAGCGGCGCGACGACGCAGCCGGCGGTCAGGACCAAACCCAATGGAATCAATATCTTGAACAAACGCTTCATGGACCTTCTCCATTTGCCGAACCTGTATGGAGAACGCCGGGCGCGACTTGCGGATGACAGGATTACGGATCCTTAAGGGAGCCTCCGTGGTCGAGCCCGGGAAGCCTCGGAGCTCGAGCGCGGGAAGCCTCCTAGCTCACGCGAGCGTGTGAAACACCTTTTGAACGTCGTCGTCCTGCTCCAGCTTGTCGATCAAGGCGAGGACCTCGGCTGCCTCCGCTTCCGGTAGCTCCGTCGGCACGGCGCAGATGAATTCGTGCTCCGCGGACAGCGGCGTGATGCCGCGCGCCTCCAGCGCCTCCTGCAGCTTGCCGAAATCGACGAAGGCGCAGCGGATCACCAGTTGCGGCTCGCCCTTGTCGCCGCTGCTTTCACCCATTTCCTCCAGCCCGTGATCGATGAGATCCAGCTCGAGATCGTCCTGCGATTTAACGGTGGCGGGATCCAGGCGAAACACCCCCATTTTCTTGAACAGGAAGCTGACGCTGCCGGTGTTGCCCAGATTGCCGCCGCCCTTGGAGAATATGTTGCGCAAGCTGCCCACGGTGCGGGTGGGATTGTCGGTGGCCGCCTCCACCAGCAGCGCGACCCCATGCGGCGCATAGCCTTCGTAGAGAATCTCCTGGTAGTTCTGGGCCTCCTTGCCCGACGCGCGCCGGATGGCCGCATCGGTCTTGTCCTTCGGCATGTTGACTGCGCGCGCGTTCTGCAGGACGCGTCGCAGCGTCGGGTTGCCGGCCGGGTCCGGGCCGCCGGCGTGCACCGCGATCGCGATGTCCTTCGCGACCCGGGTGAACTGCTTCGCCATGCGGTTCCAGCGGGCGAACATCGCGTGCTTTCTGACTTCGAATATGCGTCCCATAGGACGCGCATGGTAGCAATACCGCGTCAAACCGCTAGACTTGGCGTCCTTGCCTGCAGGTAGTCCCCATGAGCGCCATTCCCGCGGTTGTCCCGCCCACTGCCACCGCCTTTCGCGACCTCGGACTTTCCGAACCCGTGCTGCGCGCCCTGGCCGATGTGGGTTACGAGTCGCCATCGCCCATCCAGGCGGCCACCATACCGGTGCTGTTGTCCGGCGCCGACATGCTCGGCCAGGCGCAGACCGGCACCGGCAAGACCGCGGCGTTCGCCCTGCCGGCGCTGTCGCGAATCGACGTCTCCCGGCATGAGCCGCAGGTGCTGGTGCTGGTGCCCACCCGCGAACTCGCCCTACAGGTGTCCGAGGCATTCCTGCGCTACGCCGCGCACATCAAGGGCTTTCATGTATTGCCCATCTACGGCGGCCAAAGCTATCAGCCGCAGTTGAACGCCCTGCGGCGCGGTGTGCATGTGGTGGTGGGAACCCCGGGTCGCGTGATCGATCACATGAATCGAGGCACGCTGAAGCTCACGGGATTGACCCTGCTGGTTCTCGATGAAGCCGACGAGATGCTGCACATGGGCTTCGTCGACGCCGTGGAAAGCATCCTGGAGCAGACTCCGCCGCAGCGCCAGGTCGCGTTGTTTTCCGCCACCCTGCCCGCGGCCATCCGGCGCATCGCCCAAAAGCACCTGCGTTCCCCGGTCGAAGTCACCATCAAGAGCAAGACCAGCACCGCCACCAACATCCGGCAGCGCTATTGGCTGGTGAGCGGCGTGCACAAGCTGGATGCCCTGACGCGCATCCTGGAGGCCGAGAGCTTCGACGGCATGCTGGTGTTCACCCGCACCAAACAATCCACGGTCGAACTGGCCGAGAAGCTGGAGGCGCGCGGCTTCGCCGCCGCGCCGCTCAACGGCGACATCCCGCAGGCGCTGCGCGAACGCACCGTGGCGCGGCTCAAGGCCGGCCAGATCGACATCCTGGTCGCGACCGACGTCGCGGCGCGCGGACTCGACGTTGAACGCATCGGTCATGTGGTCAATTATGACGTCCCATATGATACCGAGTCCTATGTCCATCGCATCGGCCGCACCGGCCGGGCGGGCCGCAGCGGCGAGGCCATTCTGTTCATCGCGCCGCGCGAGCGCAACATGCTGCGGGCCATAGAACGCGCCACCCGCCAGACCATCGAACCGATGAACCTGCCGAGCGTCGACGCGGTCAATGCGCGGCGCATCGACAAGCTCAAACTGCGCATCGTCGAGGCCGTTGCGAAGGGTGAGGCCACGGCCTACCGGCCGGTGCTGGAACAACTGGAGATCGAGACCGGCCTGCCGCTCATCGACATCGCGGCCGCGCTCGCCGGCCTGTCCCAGGGCACGACGCCGTTGCTCCTGGACGCCAAGCCCGCGCGGGCTGCGCAGCCGCCGGCGCGTACCGAGCCGCCACAGCGAACCGAGCCGCCACAGCGAACCGAGCCGCCACAGCGAACCGAGCGGCCACAGCGAACCGAGCGGCCGTCGGCAGGGCAACGGCAGGCGACGCGGCCGGCGGCGGCCGAGATGGAAACCTTTCGCATCGAAGTCGGCTCGATCCACGGCGTCAAGCCCGGCAATATCGTCGGCGCCATCGCCAACGAAGCGGGCATCGAAGGGGTGCACATCGGCCGTGTCGACATCCGCGAAGACCACAGTTTCGTCGGCCTGCCAGAGGGCATGCCGCCGGCCATCTTCAAGTCGCTGCAAAAAGTCCGCGTTGCCGGGCGGGAGATGCGCATCACGCGTGTCGACGAAAAGCCGCCGAAGCCGCGTAAAATTCTCAAGCGCCGCTGAGCGCTGAGCCGCTGAAGCCACAACCGTATCGACTGCCACGAAGACGCAGCGCATACTTTGGCCCACGGGCGATTTGTGCGTAGTCAAGAGGAGCGAGTCATGGGCAAGGGCATGGAACGAAAGAAAGAGGCCAAGAAAAAGCCGACCAAGACGCTGGAGGAGAAGCGCGCCGCGAAGCGCGCGAAGAAGGAAGGCAAGGGCTGAAGCCGGCGCGACTGCGGGCGTGGACGGGTTTCAGACCACCCGTCCGCGCCGTTTACCGGCCATAAAATCCCGGATGTTGGCGGCCATCTCGTCGAGGCAGCGTTGGCGGGCTTCGCGGGCCGCCCAGCCCATGTGCGGCGTCAGCAGCAGATTCGGAATGTCGGGATCAAGCAGCGGTTCGTCCGCGGCGGGCGGTTCAACGGCCAGCACGTCGATGCCGGCGCCCCCAAGGCGGTGCGACTTCAGCGCCTCTGCCAGCGCCCGCCCGTCGATCAAGGCGCCTCGCGCGGTGTTGATCAGCAGGGCATCGGGCTTCATCAGCGACAATTCTCGGGCGCCGATCATGCCGCGGTTGCCATCGCTCAGCGGGCAATGCAGGGAAACGACGTCGGCCACCCGCAAGAACTCGTCGAGATCCAGCCGCCCGCCCTGAGGCGCGCCGCCGCGGCGGTTGGCGACCACCACCTCCATGCCGAAGCCGGCGCCGGCCTTGGCGACGGCGCGTCCGAGTTCTCCCCACCCGATCACCCCCAGGCGTCGTCCAGCCAGCTCGCGCATCGGCTGGATGAGCGGCAGGCGCTGCGCCGCCCGCCAGTCTCCGGCCGCGGCGAGCCGGCGATAGTCGGCCAAATGGTGGGTGAGCGCCAGGATCATGCCCCAAACGAGTTGCACCACCGAGGCCGTGCAATAGCGGCGTACATTGCACACCGCGATGCCGAGCTGCTGCGCAGCCGACAAATCGACGTTGTCCGTGCCGGTGGCCGCCAGCGCGATCAATTTCAGGCGCGGCGCGCCGAGCAGCCGTTCGCGCGATAACGCCAGCCTGTTGATCAGAACAATCTCCGCGTCCGCGAGATGCGCCGCAATTCGTGATTCGGAGACGTCTTCCAGCAATTTCAGCGCGGGCATGATCCGGCGCAGCGCGGATGTGTCCAGATCCCCCATGGAGACGGTGTCGTAATCCAGGAATACGGCGTTCATGGCGGGTTAGAATACCCATTCAGCAATGAAATCCAAGGTACGACACCAGATGAAAATCTTGCACGCCGGATGAAAATCACCGCCGTCAAAGCGCTGATCGCCGCGAATGCCGCCATCTACGTGTTGCAGCTGCTCGCCGGTGGCACCCTGGACGGTCCCTTCGCCCTGTGGCCGCTGCAGCCGATCGATGGGCAATCGTATTTTCATCCCTGGCAGATCATCACCTACGCATTCCTGCACAGCACGGCACACATCGAACATATCGGCTTCAACATGCTGGGGCTTTGGATGTTCGGCGCGGAGATCGAACGCTACGTGGGCGCGCGCCGGCTGCTCACCGTCTATTTCGCCTCGGTCATCACCGCCGGGCTGACTCAACTGTTCGTGCCGGCCCTGTTCGCAGCTCCCCCGGAGCCGACCATCGGCGCATCGGGAGGCGTATTCGGCCTGCTGCTCGCCTATGCCGTCATGTTTCCGCGGCGCAAGGTGATTCCGCTAATTCCGCCGATACCGATGCCGGCCTGGCTGTTCGCCACCCTGTATGCGGGCATCGAACTGCTGCTAGGCGTCACCGGATCGCAGGCCGGAGTCGCCCACTTCGCGCACCTCGGCGGCATGGTCGGCAGCGCGCTCGTGATCATGCGCTGGCCGCGCTACACCAGCTCTTCATAGTCGAGATCACGGTTGAAGGTCTCCGGCAGGCCCAAGGTCGCGGCGACCGCGATGACCAGCACGCTGAAACCGACACCGAGCGCCGCGCCCACCACTCCGTACAGCGGAATCAGCGCCTGGAAACCGAGGGTCATGAAGATCGTGGAGCCACGCACCAGATTGGGCACGCTGGTGGTCACGGTGGCCCGGTAGTTGGTGCCGAATTGTTCAGCCGCGATCTGCACGAACATCGCCCAGTAGCCGGCGCCGCAGCCCAGCGCGAAACACATCGCGTAGTAGGCGCCGACGGACCGTCCGGCGACCCGCGGGTAGGCCACCAGCAGCAGGGCCAGTGCGCCGAGGGCGATCAACACCGCACCACGCCGGCTCTTCAGCCACTGGCTGAGCAGACCGACCGCCAAGTGACCGACCGAAAAGCCGAGATACAGGGCCATGATCGCCGTGGTCACCTTGGGCAGATTCGACGCCAGCCCCAGGGCGCGGCCGAACTCCGGCGTGAATGCACCCAGAACGCCGATGACGAACCAGATCGGCACGCCGATGAGGGTGATCAGCGCGACCCGGCCCAACAACCGGGGTCTGCGCAGGAACGGAAGCAGCCGCCCGCGGATTGCGCCCATATTCTTCGCGTTGGCGTACATGCCGGATTCCTGCACGCCGACTCGCAGCAGCAGCAGCGCCAGCCCCATCAACCCGCCGAGCAGATAGGCGTGGCGCCAGGTCACGGTTTCGACGACCAATGAGGCGACCACCACGCCGAGCACCCCCACGGTGGTGATGAGGGTGCTGCCGTAGCCGCGGATTCGTTGGGGCAGCAGTTCCGTCGCGATGGTGACTCCGGCGCCCAACTCGCCCGCGAGTCCGACGCCGGCGATGAAGCGCAGCACCGCGTACGTCCCCACGGAGCCGGCGAAGGCGTTCCCCAAGGTCGCGATGGAATACACGGTGATTGATCCGAGCAGCACCGACAGGCGGCCGCGGCGATCGCCCAGCAGCCCCCAGCAAACCCCGCCCACCATCAACCCGGCCATCTGCAGATTCAAAATGAACGCCCCGGTGTGCAGCATGTCCTGCGGCCTCACGTGCAACTCCTGGAGCGACTGCAGACGGACCAGTACGAACATGATGAGGTCGAACAGGTCGACGAAATAGCCCAGGCTGGCAACCAAAATGGTGAGCCAGGTCCGTTGGGCGGATGTCAGGGAAAAGCTCAATCGTGACTTGTTATCGAATTGCGACGCTCGAAATCCGGGGCATACCTTACACGCCGGGAACCCGCTAGGCTATGCCCCCATGACGTCGAATGCAAAGCGAACCTACATACCGTGGCCCGTCGGATTCGCCGCTGCCGCGTGGCTGCTCGCCGGTGCGGCATCGCCTGCGCACGCCGAATGGGTGCGCCGGGTCACCGACGGCATCATGGGCACGCGCATCACGGTGGAGCTGTGGAGCGAGGACCGGGCCAAGGCGGACGAGGCGATCGACGCGGTGCTCAAGGAGATGAACCACATCGACGAGTCGATGAGCACCTACAAGCCGAGCAGCGAGGTGTCGCAGGTCAATGCCAGGGCCGCCGATGGACCGATGCGCATCAGCAAAGAGCTGTTCGATCTGCTGTCGACCGCCCAACAATACTCGCAGATCACCGACGGCGCTTTCGACATCACCTACGCGAGCGTCGGCTACATGTACGACTTTCGAAACCACGTGCGTCCCAACGAGGCGCAAATAGCCAAAGCGCTGCCGGCCGTGAATTACCGCCACGTGCTGCTCGATGCGAAGAAGCAGACCGTGAGATTCTCGCAAAGAGGGGTGCGCATCGATCTCGGCGGCATCGCCAAGGGCTACTCTGTGGACCGCGGAATCGAGGTGCTGAAGTCGTATGGTTTCACGCGCGCCTACGTCGCCGCGGGCGGCGACAGCCGCATCATCGGCGATCGCTTCGGCAAGCCCTGGATCGTCGGCATCCGCGATCCACGCAAAGAGGAGGGACAGGTGATCACCAGGATTCCGCTGGTCGACGCCGCCATCTCGACCTCGGGCGACTACGAACGGTACTTCGAAGAGGACGGTGTGCGCTATCACCACATCATCGATCCGAAGACCGGCCATTCCGCGAGCAAGGTGCGCAGCGCGACGGTGATCGGGCCATATGCAACACGCACTGACGGGTTGTCCAAGACGGCGTTCGTCCTGGGTCCGGAGAAGGCGATGGAGATCTACAACCGTCTCGACGACATCGATGCGATCATCGTCAGGCTGGACGGTACCGTCATCTATTCGAAAGGGCTCGAGCCGGCGAAGTAGTCCGCGAGAACCGGTGCCGCGATCCCCGTGGCGCGGCTCTCAATCGCGGAAATTGTTGAACTGCAGCGGCACGTCCACCTTGGATTTTCTGAGCAGTGCGATCGCCTGCTGCAGGTCGTCGCGCTTTTTGCCCGTGACGCGCACCTTGTCGCCCTGAACTTGGGCCTGAACCTTGAGCCCGGACTCCTTGAGCAACCGGACGACCTGCCTGCCGGCATCCGCATCGATACCGTGCTTCAGGATCACCAGCTGCTTCGCCGCCGCGAGATTGACCAGCGGCTCCTTGACGTCGAGGCAGGCGACGTCTATGCCGCGCTTGGCGATGCGCAGCTTCAGGATTTCGAGCATCTGCTTGAGCTGGAATTCGGCGGGCGCGATCATGGTGACCGTGGTCTCCTCGAGCTCGAAAGTGGCGTCCGTGCCCTTGAAATCGAAGCGCAGTCCGAGCTCCCTGAGCGCCTGATCGACCGCGTTGGTCAGCTCGTGGGTGTCGATTTCCGAAACGACGTCGAACGACGGCATCAGCGGTACCCGCGTGCCTGGAGGGTGAACAGTTTGGCATAGCGCCCATCCGCTGCCATCAGAGACTCATGGCTGCCGCGCTCCACGATGCGACCCTCCTCTAGGACCAGGATCTGGTCGGTCATGCGAACGGTCGAGAAACGGTGCGAGATGACGATGGCGATTCGATTGCGCGTCAGCTCGCGGAAGTGCTCGAAGATCTCCGCCTCGGCGCCCGCATCGATGGCCGCGGTCGGTTCGTCGAGCACCAGGATGTCGGCGTCGCTGCGCATGAAGGCGCGCGCCAGGGCGATTTTCTGCCATTGGCCGCCTGACAGCTCACGGCCGTCCTTGAACCATTTGCCGAGCTGGGTGCGGTACCCCGCGGGAAGCGCCTCGACGAATTCGTCGGCAAGGCCCTGGGCTGCGGCATCGCGCCAGCGCGCCTCGTCGTCGAAGGCGCGCACGTCGCCGGCGCCGATGTTCTCGCCAACCAACATCTGATAGCGGGCGAAGTCCTGGAATATGACGCCGATGCGCTGGCGCAGGGTGGTCTCGTCCCATTCGGCAAGATCGAGCCCATCCAGCAGGATGCGGCCGGAGGTCGGCCGATACAGGCGGGTGAGCAGCTTGATCAGCGTGGTCTTCCCGGAGCCGTTCTGCCCCACCAAGGCGAGACTCTCGCCGGGGCGCACGTGCAGGTCGATATCCGCGAGCGCCGGCGCTGCCGCACCCGGATAGACGAAGTCGACGTGCTCGAAGCGGACGCCGTCGCCGGGCGCAGGTCCCGCGCGCAGGCTGCCGCCGCTGTGGCCGACCGGCTGTTCCAGGTATTCGAACAGATTCGACAGATACAGATTGTCCTCGTACATGCCGCTGACGGCCGAAAGCGCCGCACTCACCGCCGTCTGGCCCTGCCTGAACAGCATGAAATACATGGTCATCTGGCCGAGGGTCATCGCCCCGGCCACCGTTTCCACCGCGATCCAGGCATAGCCGCCGTACAGCGCGCCGGTGCCCACCAGCCCCAATCCTAAGCCCCAGGCATCGCGGCGCAAAGTCAGGTCACGATCCTCGCGGTACAGGCGGGTGAATATCTCGCGATAGCGGTCCAGCAGCCGGCCCCCGAGCTGGAACAGTTTGACCTCCTTGGCGTGATCTTCGCGTGCCAGCACCGATTCCAGATAGATCTGCATGCGCGATTCCGGGGCGCGCCAGCGGAACATGCGAAATGCCTCGCCCGAAAATTTGGCCTCGGCGAGGAATGCGGGTAGTCCCGCAAGAACGAGCAGCGCAACCGCCCATGGCGAGAACCTGATCAGCAGCCCGCCGAAGGAGAGCAGCGATATTGCGTTCTGCAGCAGACCGAATGTGCGCATCACCAGGCTCAATGGACGGCTTGATGCCTCGCGTCGCGCGCGCGTCAGCTTGTCGTAGAACTCGGAATCCTCGAACTGCGTCAATTCCAGCGTCAATGCCTTGTCGAGAATCATGACGTTGACGCGCTGGCCGAGTTGCGCGCGCAGCAGCGACTGCGCCAGCGATATGCCGCGCTGCGCCGCCGACGTGCCGGCAACCAGCGCCGCCTCCAGCGTCACGTACTTCAGCACATCGTGCAGGCCGGTGACACCGGTGCGCCGGTGCACCTCGGCGGCATGCACCACCGCATCGACGATCAGGGCGCCGAGATAGGCGATGCCGGCCGGCAGCACTCCGGCGATCAGCGTCAGCGCGGCGAGCGCGACGCTGAGCGGCTTGTTGGTGGTCCACACGAGCTCCAGCGCCCGGCGGCTGTAGGCGAACACGCCAAGAAAGCCCCGCTGCAAAGCCTCGGCCGGCGCGGCCGCGGCCTTGGGCATCTTGGAATTCCTCATGTGGTGCGGTTCGGCACGGCCGCCAGTCTATAATATGCCGGCATCGTAGCCCGTAATGGCGGAGTAGCCGTGAAATTCAAGACCCTGCTCGATGATTGGAAAAGGACGGCCGCACCGCCGCTCACCGCCAGGGAGTATGCCGTGCGGCTGCCGCTCGACGATGCTTCGCGGCTGCAGGCGCTGGTGGAGCTGTTTCCGGGACATCGCATCGAGGACATCGTCACGGATCTGCTGCACGCCGCACTCGATGAGATCGCCGCGGCGATGCCTTATGAACCGGGGCCGAAAGTCATTTCGCGCGACGACCACGGCGATCCGGTGTACGAGGACGCCGGGCTGACCCCGCGCTTCGTCGAATTGACCCGCAAATTCAAGAAGAGCCTGAGCCTGGAGGCCAGGAAATAGCGGGCTTGACGCTGCGTGCTGAACGCGGCGATACTCCGTTGATGGCGATTCGGCACATTCACCGCACCGGTTGGTGGCGCACCCAGGACATGGGGGAGCAGGCGCTGGCCGTTTGAGTCTTAGATAAAATCGTATTCGTCCAGAACCCATCTCCGCCTAAGAGCCGGTGGTGGGTTTTTTGTTGTCCGCGATATTCACCCATGAGCATGAAGCCGCCATTTGACATCGCAGCCGATCTCGATACGCCGGTGTCGGCCTATCTGAAGCTGGCACCCTTTCGACCGCGATTCCTGCTGGAAAGCGTCGAGGGCGGCGAGCGGCTGGCGCGCTATTCGTTCATTGGATTCGGCGAATGCCTGGAGGTGAAAATCGATTCGTCGGGCCTCAAGGTCGGCGCTGCGCACGGGCCGCGGCCGCGATCGCGGGTCGAATTCCTGGATGCCTTGCGCGCGGCGCTCGTGCAGGCGCCGCAGCCGCAGCCCGATCTGCCTGGAGTGCCGCTCTCCGGCGGCTTGGTCGGCTACACCGCCTACGACGCCGTGAGGTATTTCGAGCGTCTGCCGGGCCGCAGCCTCGACGACACGCCGGCGCCGCACGCGCATTTCGTGGCGCCGCGCTCGCTGCTGGTGTTCGACCATCTGACCCGCGGCGTGGCACTGCTGCACGACGGCAGCGAGGCGGAGCGGCAGAGTCTGCGGCGCGAGGTCATCCAGGCGCTGCGCGGTGCGGTGCCGTCGATCCTGGTGCCGGGCGGCTTTTCGCCGGCGACGCCGTCGCTGTCGCGAAGCGCCCATGCCGACGGCGTGCGCCGGGCCCAGGCCTACATCACCTCGGGCGACGTGTACCAACTGGTACTTGCCTCACGCTTCGAGGGCCGCCACTCGCTGCCGCCCTTCGAGGTGTACCGGGCGCTGCGCCTGCTGAATCCGTCTCCATACATGTTCTTTTGCGAACTCGGCGACATCACGGTGGTCGGATCCTCGCCGGAGGCTCTGGTGAAACTGCACGCGGGCCATGCGCAATTGCGGCCGATCGCGGGCTCCCGGCCGCGCGGCGCCGATCCGCTGCAAGACGCCGAACTCGGGTCCGAACTGCTCGCGGATCCCAAGGAAAATGCCGAGCACGTCATGCTGGTTGATCTGGCGCGCAACGATCTGGGGCGCGTCGCCACTGCGGGTTCGGTCGCCGTCGACCCGTATCGGGTGATCGAGCGCTACAGCCACATCATGCACATCGTGAGCGGCGTCAACGGCACCCTGGCGCCGGGCCGGGACGCGTTCGACCTGTTCGCCGCCACGTTTCCGGCCGGCACCCTGGTGGGCGCGCCCAAGGTGCGGGCCATGCAGATCATCGACGAGCTCGAGCCGGTGGGGCGCCAGCTGTACGGCGGAACCGTGGGATATTTCGGGCGGCGCGGCGACATGGATCAGGCCATCACGATCCGCACCCTGGTGTTCCGTGGCGACGCTTACAGCTACCAGGCCGGCGGCGGCATCGTCGCCGACAGTTCCGCGCCGGCTGAATACGACGAGGTCATGGCCAAGAGCGCCGTCCTGCGGCGCGCCCTCGAACTGGCGGCGGAGGGGTTATGAGCCCACGGCCGAAATTGCTGCTGATAGACAACTACGACTCCTTCACCTACAACCTGGTGCAGGCATTCCTGATGCAGGGCGCCGAAGTCGATGTGTTTCGCAACGACGCCATCGGCGTCGAGGAGGCTCTCGCGCTCGAGCACACCCATCTGGTGATTTCGCCGGGTCCGGGAACGCCGCAGGACGCCGGGGTTTCCATGCGCATGATCGAGGCGTTCGCCGGCCGCGTGCCGATTCTCGGCGTGTGCCTCGGCCATCAATCGCTGGTCGAGGTGTTCGGCGGCAAGGTGGTGCGCGCGGGCCGTCTGATGCACGGCAAGGTTTCTCCGATCCGGCACGACGGCAAGGGCGTGTTCAGGGGTATGCCGCCGGATTTTCCAGCAGGCCGCTATCATTCCCTGATCGCGGAGGCGGCGAGCATGCCGGCGCCGCTCGAGATCACGGCGCGCACGGCCGAGGGCGAAATCATGGGGGTGCGCCATCGCACGCTGCCCATCGAGGGAGTGCAATTTCACCCGGAGAGCGTGCTCACTCCGCAGGGGAACCTGCTGATGGGCAATTTTCTCAGCACCTGAACCGGCCGATGCAGGATACCCGCTCAACGCTGGAACATCTGCTGCTAGGACGCGATCTGTCCGAAGAGCAGGCCGCGGCTCTGCTCGAATCGCTGACCGATCCGCAGATGGCGGCCGCCGTGGCCGGCGCCTTGCTGGCGGCGTTGCGTGCCAAGGGGGTGACGGCCGCTGAGGTGCGCGGATTCGCCGGCGCCATGCGCCGTCTCGCCCGCAAACCCGAACTGCCCGCGGCGCCCGGGGCCATCGACATCGTCGGCACCGGCGGCGACGGTTCCGGCAGTCTGAATCTGTCGACGGGCGCGGCGCTGCTCGCCGCTGCCTGCGGTCTGCCCGTCGTGAAGCACGGCAACCGTTCCATCTCGAGCCGCAGCGGCAGCGCCGATCTGATCGAACGGCTCGGCTTCGTGCTGCCGCTCGACGAAGCCCGGGCGGCGCGCTGCTTGGCGGCCACCGGCTTCACCTTTCTGTTCGCGCCGTATTATCACCCCGCGATGAAAAACCTCGCCGCCGTGCGCAGCGCGCTCGGCGTTCGCACGGTGTTCAACCTGCTCGGGCCGCTCACGAACCCGGCCGCGCCGGGTTTTGCATTGATCGGAGCATTCGACGCGCCCACGGCGCAGCTCATGGCCGACACCCTGGCCGGCATGGACGTCGAACGTGCCTGGGTGGTGCACGGCGCCGCCGGTTGGGACGAGGCGACGCCGATAGGCCCGTTCGCCGCCTTCGACGTGCGGCCGCGGCAGGTACGCCGGCTCGAGGTCGATCCACGGGATTTCGGCATGGCGCCCTGCGCCCCGGCGGATCTTGCCGGCGCGGATGCGGCCGCCAATCTGACCGCGCTGCTGGACGTGTTCGAGCAGCGCGATCGCGGTCCGCATCTGCAGGCCCTGACCCTGCAAAGCGGAATCGCCCTGTACATCGCCGGGCGCGCCGGCTCGATCGGCGACGGCATCGATCGGGCGCGCAGGGTCATCGACAGCGGACAGGCCCGCGATTGGCTCAAGCGCCTGCAGCGCTTCGCCGCAACCCCATGAGCGGCTTCCTGGACGAGATGGCGCACGGCAGTGCCCGACGGGTGCGCGAGGCGATGCGCCTGGAGTCATCCGACGCGCTCGAGCGGCGCGCGCGTCTCACCCCGCCGCCGCCGCCGCTGCGCCTGTCGGCGGCGGGCTTCGACGTCATCGCGGAACTCAAGCTGCGTTCCCCCGCCGCAGGCGCGTTGGGGGACGTGGACCGGGGTCTTGATGCCCGGGTCACGGCGTATGCGCGCGGCGGCGCGGCGGCCGTGTCGGTGCTGACCGAACCGTCACGCTTCGACGGATCACTCGCGCACCTGAGGCAGGCGGCGGCGGTGCTCGCACCATTCGGGGTGCCCGCCATGCGCAAGGACTTCATCGTCGACCCCTACCAGGTGCTGGAGGCACGGGCCGCCGGCGCCGGCGGCTTGCTGGTGATCCTGCGCATGCTGCCGCCGGCCCGGATCGTCGAGCTGCTCGATGCATGCGCCGACCACGGCCTGTTCGTTCTGCTGGAAGCCTTCGATGGCGCCGATCTGGAGGCTGCCGCCGGTCTCCTGACGGCTCGCCGCAATCGGCGCGAACTGCTGCTGGTCGGCGTCAATTGCCGTGATTTGCAGACTCTCGAGGTGGTGCCGCAGCGCTTCGCGGCGCTCGCCGCGCACCTGCCGCCGGGTCCGGCGGTGGCCGAAAGCGGCGTGGCCACGCCGGCCGATGCGCTCGCGATGCGGCGGCTGGGTTACCGCCTGGCGCTCATCGGCACGGCTTTGATGGCCCGGGACGATCCGGCGGCGCTGCTCGCGGATATACTCGAGTCAACCCGGGCGCCGGGCTAAATGGCTACACTCGAACCCATGTGGATCAAGATCTGCGGCATCACCAGCGCCGATGCGGTCAGCGCGGCGGCGGCGGCCGAAGTGAACGCCATCGGCTTCGTGTTCGCGCCAAGTCCCCGGCAGGTCACGCCGGGTCAGGCGGCGCAGCTCGCGGCCCTGGCCCCCGCCGGCATTCTGCGCGTAGCCGTGACCCAGCATCCGCTGCAGATGAAAGTCGACGAGATCTGCCGCATCCTCAAACCGGATTATTTTCAGACCGACGTCGAGGATCTGCGCGAATTGCGGATTCCCGCGCATGTCAAGGTGCTTCCCGTCGTGCGCTTCGGCCGCAAGACGCCGCATCCGCTGCCGCTGCGCATGCTGTTCGAAGGACCGTCGAGCGGCATCGGCGAACTCGCCGATTGGGGCCGGGCGGCGGAACTGGCGCGCCAGACCGAGGTCATTCTCGCGGGCGGCCTGTCGGCCCACAACGTGGCCGAAGCCATCGCGGCGGTGCGCCCGTTTGGCGTCGACGTGAGCAGCGGGGTGGAGGGCGAGCCCGGCGTCAAGGATCCGGCGAAGATTCACGAGTTCGTGCGCGCCGCGCGCGCGGCGTCGACACGGGGGCAGCAGATATGAGCACGCAATTCAGCGCGGGCGCGCCGCCCGCCGATCAGTTGAACGCACGGTATCCGGACATGAAAGGCCGATATGGACGATTCGGCGGACGGTATGTGCCGGAAACGCTGGTGCCGGCGCTCGACCGGCTGCAAGCCGGCGTGAGTCGCCACCTGCCGAGCGCGGATTTTCAGGCCGAATTCGCCCATGAGTTGAAAACCTGGGTGGGGCGCCCGACCGCGCTGACGCACGCGGCCGCCTTGAGCAGGCGTTGGGGCGCCGAGGTGTGGCTGAAGCGGGAGGATCTGGCGCACACCGGCGCGCACAAGATCAACAATGCCGTGGGGCAGACGCTGCTCGCCAGGCGGCTCGGCGCCAGGCGCATCATTGCGGAGACCGGCGCCGGACAACATGGCGTCGCCAGTGCGGCCGCCGCGGCCCGCCTCGGCCTTCCCTGCGTGGTCTACATGGGTGCGGTCGACGTCGAACGCCAGGCGCCCAACGTGGGCCGGATGCAGCTGATGGGCGCGACCGTCGTGCCGGTCACGGGCGGCGACAAAACGCTGCGCGCGGCCATCGACGAGGCGCTGCGCGATTGGGTATCGGATCCCGACGGCACGTATTATTCGCTGGGTTCGGCCGTCGGACCCCACCCCTACCCCTATCTCGTGCGCGAACTGCAGGCGGTCATCGGCCGCGAGGCGCGTGCGCAGATGCTCGAACAGGCCGGAGCGCTGCCCGACGTCGCGATCGCCTGCGTCGGCGGCGGATCCAATGCCATCGGATTGTTCCATCCATTCCTCGGCGATACGGTTCAGCTGCTCGGAGTGGAAGCGGGGGGCCGGGGTGTGGGCCTCGGCGACAACGCGGCCTCGCTCACCTTCGGTACGCCCGGCGTGCTGCAGGGCAGCTATTCGCTGCTGCTGCAGGATGCCGATGGTCAGATTCAGGAGACGCACTCGGTCTCGGCCGGCCTCGATTATCCCGGGGTCGGGCCGGAGCACGCCTTCTTGAAGCAGACCGGCCGCGTAGCCTATGAATCTGCGACCGACGAGGAGACCTTGGATGCGCTGAGCGAATGCGCCCGTGCGGAGGGGATATTGCCTGCCATCGAAACCGCCCACGCATTTGCCGGCGCACGGCGCTACGCGGCGCGGCATCCGGGCGCGCGCATTCTGATCGGTTGCTCGGGACGCGGCGACAAGGACATGCCCATCCTGCAGCGCACCGTGCTCAAGGATTACCGCTGAATATGGCGCCCCGAGATTCGATTTCAGCCGCCATTCGCGCCGCCGTTGCCGCCGGTCGTCCGGCGCTGGTCGGCTTCATGACCGCCGGATTCCCCACCCGTGCCCGCTTCAAGGAGGATCTCGCAGCCGTGGCCGACGTGTGTGATGTGGTGGAAATCGGCGTGCCGTTCACGGATCCGATGGCCGATGGCGCCACGGTTCAGCGTGCAAGCTTCGTCGCCCTCGCCGGCGGCGTCACGCTCGGCTGGATCATCGAGGAGCTCGAATCCGCTCCGCGTCCGGCAGCCCCGGTTCTGCTGATGAGTTATTTGAATCCGCTGCTGGCCTACGGGCTTGAGCGCCTGCCAAAGGATGCCGCCGCCGCCGGCGTGGCGGGCTTCATCGTTCCGGATCTGCCGCGGGAGGAGAGTGCCGATCTCGCGGCCGCGCTCGATGACGCCGGTCTGGCGCTGGTGCAGATGGTCACCCCCGTGACGCCGGCCGAACGGCTGTCGACGCTGTGCGCGGCCGCGCAGGGTTTCGTCTATGCCGTGACCATGACGGGCACCACCGGCAAATCGGTTGCGGTTCCCGATGACGTGCTCGACTACATGGATCGGGTCAGGCGGGTTTCACCGGTGCCTGTTTGCGCGGGTTTCGGTATTCGATCGCGCGATCAGGTGCGGCGCCTGGCCGCGCATGTCGACGGGGTGGTTGTCGGCTCGGCCCTGGTCGAAGTCTTGGAGAGGGGCGAGGACGTGCGCGCATTTCTCCAGACCCTTCGCTGATCGTGAAGCGCATCTTTCGCGCCGCCTCGCTCTTGCAAGTCGCGCATGCGCGCAATGTTCTCATCGCGGCCGGGATCGAGAGCGAGCTGCGCAACCAGTATCTCGCCGGTGCCATGGGCGATTTGCCGATGATGGAAACCTGGCCGCAACTGTACGTGCAGGACGAGGATGAGCTGCCGGCGCTGCGGGCGCTGGCCAGGGCCGAAGCAGCTCCGAGCGGACCGCCCTGGACCTGCTCCGAATGCGGTGAAGTGCTGGAGCCGCAATTCACCAGTTGCTGGCGCTGCGGCGCTATAGACCATTGATATTCATAAATAATTTACGCAGTGTCGGACAAACACCTACAGCCGATCGCGCATATTCCGAGCCCATGTTCAGCCGCCGGCCATGGCCATCGCCGGCGGTACGGGTTACAAATCGAATCGCGTTCTTTGTAACGATTACACGGGCGCCGCAAGGAGACTCTGTGATGCAGACGGCGGGCAATACGGCATTCGTGCAGCCAGCACACCCGGGTGGGCTGTTGCTCGGCGAATCCACGGCGATGCATAATGTGTTCAGACTCATTGAGCGCGTCGCGCCCACCGACGTGGGCGTGCTGTTGACCGGCGAGAGCGGCTCCGGCAAGGAACTGGCGGCCCAGGCAATCCACCAGTACAGTCCGCGCCGCGCGTCGCCGTTCATCGCGATCAATTGCGGCGCGATTCCCGCGGGCCTGATCGAGGCCGAATTGTTCGGCTACGAGAAAGGCAGCTTCACCGGTGCGGTGCGCGCTCATGCGGGGGTGTTCGAGCGGGCGCGGGGCGGCACTTTGCTGCTCGACGAGGTGACGGAAATGCCGCTCGACATGCAGACGAGGCTGCTGAGGGTGCTCGAAACTCGAAAGCTGTACCGGGTCGGCGCCAGCGTCGAATTGTCGACCGACGTGCGGGTGATTGCGGCTACCAACCGCTGCCCCATGCAGGCCGCACAAACCGGACATTTGCGCGAGGATCTGCTGTACCGGCTGGCGGTGTTCCCCATCGACCTGCCGCCGCTGCGCGAACGCGACGAGGATGTCGTACTGCTCGCCGAACATTTCCTGGTTCAGCTGAACGCGCAGGCGCACGCCCGCAAGCGCTTCTCGGCGTTCGCGCACATGCAACTGAAACAGCATGCCTGGCCGGGCAACGTACGCGAACTAAAGAATTGCATCGAGCGGGCGTTCATACTCACGGACGACGTCCTCGAACTCGCCCCCATGCTGCATAACGGCGCCGCGGCGTCCCAGATCGGATCGCGCACGGCCGGCGCACGCGAGCACTTGGAGATCCGCGTGGGCTCCAGGATCCATGACATGGAACGCTCGCTGATCGAGGCCACTCTCGACTATTTCCAGGGCAACAAGCGGCGCGCCGCGGATGCCCTGGGCTGCAGCTTGAAAACCCTGTACAACAAGCTCAACGGGTATTCCCAGAATCACGAATGTGCCAATAACTAGATCACGAACGACCGACCCGGTGGACAGCGGATTGCACACATGTCGCGCGTACTGATCGCGGACGATCATGCCGTGGTGCGCGCCGGCTTCAAACAATTCCTCGAGGCCGAATCGAGCATCAACGCGATTGGCGAAGCCGCGACCGGCACTGAAACGCTGGATCAGCTGCGCAAACAGGAATGGGATCTGGTCCTGCTCGACATCCACATGCCCGACCGCAGCGGACTCGACATCCTGCGGCACATCCAAACCGGGCACCCGAGGGTGCGGGTTTTGGTGATGAGCGGCCTGCCGGAGCAGCAATACGCGGTCAACGTCCTGCGCGCGGGGGCCAGCGGCTATCTGTCCAAGGACAGCGCGCCGGAGGAATTGATGAAGGCGGTGCGCACCGTGCTGGCGGGACGGCGCTACGTGAGCGAGGCGCTCGCCGAATTACTCGTGGCCGATCTGGACGGCGATGCGGACAAGCCGCTGCACGCGCGCTTGTCGACGCGGGAATTCCAGATATTCTGCAAGCTGGCGGCCGGCCGCGGCGTCTCCGACATCGCCAACGAGCTGTCCTTGAGCGTCAAGACCGTCAGCACCTATCGCAGCCGGATTCTGGAAAAGATGAGTTTCACCGCAAATGCCGACATCACCTCCTATGCTCTGCGCAATGGACTCATACAGTAAGTGCAGGCCACCAGGACAAATTCCGTGACGATGACCCAGTACCTGAGAGTCTTGCTGGTCGAGGATTCAAAAGTGCTGACGGAGCGGCTGACGGAGGCCATCCGGCAGATTGCCGACGTCGAATTGTTGGACGCGGTGGACAGCGAGGTTGCGGCGCTCGCCGCCGTCAAGCGGGACGCAGTCGACGTGGTCATCCTGGATCTGCATCTGCGCCAGGGAACCGGCTTCGGCGTGTTGCGCGGCCTGGCCGCGGGCGTCGCCCGGCCGCGCGTGATCGTGTTGACGAACTATGATCTGCCCGAATACAAGAGCGCCGCCATGGCGCTCGGCGCGACGCATTTTCTGGACAAGGCCCGCGACTATGGCCGGCTGCCGGAAATCCTCAAGGAAATGTCCGAGGCGGCGCATCTCGCGAAACCGTAACCGCCGCCGGTGCCGTTTCCACACGGCGTAATTAACATCCCCCGGTAATCTCTACCGGTACCGGCAATTAATACACGAAGCCTGTGCGCCCGCGGCCGCAAATCACCCTGGGCGGCCTTCGCTTCGACCGACTGCGATTGGCACGGGGCTTGCTGTGTTCTCCACCACCAATGTCCTGAAACCTCAAAGGAGAACACCCAGTGATCGGAAATCTGCTCAAACCAGGCCTCGGTGCCGCGGTCATCGCGGCGCTCGTCGCTGCAGCCGGCTGTGCCAGCACGCCCATCCCGAATGAAAAAATTGCCGTTGCCAGAGACTCCGTGCAGCGCGCAGAGCAGGCCGGCGCCGCGCAACTGGCGCCGGTGGAACTGTCGACGGCGCGGGACAAACTGGAGCGCGCCGAAAAGGATGCGGCCAACCGCGACGCAGAACCGGCCACCCTGCTGGCCGAGCAGGCGAATGCGGACGCGCAGCTCGCCGAGGCGACCGCAGATCAGAAGCGCTCGCACAAGGCGGCTCTGGATTTCGAAGCGGGCATGCAGGCGCTGCGACAGGAATCGATGCACGACACCGGTATCAATCAATAGGCACACACAATGATCAACACACGAACACTTCTGGGCATGGGTCTGACCTTGGCGCTCGGTGCCTGCGCATCGACGCCGAGAACCAACGGCGCACTCGAGTCCGCACGCGCCGCCGTGGGAACCGCCGAAATCGATCCGAACGTCAACAAGTACGCGGCGCTGGATCTGGCGGCCGCCCGAAAATATCTGAGTGCGGCCGAGGCGGCCGACAGATCGCATGACGACGCGATGGTCGGACAGGAATCCTATCTGGCCACGCAAACGGCGCGGCTCGCGCAGGCTCATGGGGCCCAGAAGTCGGACGAGGCTCTGGTGGCAAACGGGCAGGTCGAGCGTGACCGCATCGAGCTCAATGCCCGGACGCGGCAGCTCGCAAACGCCCGGGCGGCCACCGCCAACGCCCAGGTAGCCGCCGCCAATGCCCAGGCTACGGCAGCCGATGCGCAGACAGCGGCCGCCAACGCGAAAATGGCGACTGCGGACGCCAACGCGAACGCCATGGACGCGAACATGCAGACCGCCGCGGCCCTGCAGCTGCGCGACCAAGCCGCACAGCAGCGGGACCAGGCGACACAGCAGCGAGACCAGGCCGCTGATCAGGCGGCGCGACTGCAAACCGAGCTCGATGCGCTGAAGGCCACCCCGACCCCGCGAGGCCTGGTGCTGACGCTCGGCGACGTGCTGTTCGACACCGGCAAGTCGGAACTCAAGCCCGGGGCAACCCGCACGATGGATCAGCTCGCCCAGTTCCTCAACGAGCATGCGGACCGGCGAGTGCAGATCGACGGCTTCACCGACAGCATCGGCTCGGATTCCTACAATCAGGAACTCTCGCAGCGCCGTGCCGATGCGGTGAAAGCGGCGCTGATGGCGCGCGATGTGGCCGGCTCGAGGATCGGAACAAAGGGCTATGGGAAGGAATATCCCGTTGCCACCAACTCGGATTCCGGCGGCCGGCAGTTGAATCGACGCATCGACGTGGTGATCGGTGCGACGGGCGGGAGCACGATCGCGCCGCGCAGCTAGCAGTTCGGCGAATGCCGGGCCACGGTGGCGTCGATCAGGCCACCGTGGCCGTGGCATCCTCGGGCACCAGCAGTCCGGCCAGCGGAATCACGGCCGTGACGACCGTCCCGCCGGAGGCCGGGCTGTGCACGTCCCAGGTGCCGCCCAGTGCGGTAATGCGGTGGCGCATGGAGGCCAGGCCGTGCGAGGAAATGGTCTGCAGGCGATTCGAGGGTATGCCCCTGCCGTCATCGGTGACGCGCAGCGTGAAGGTGTCGTTGTGGACGGTCACAGCCAGATCGGCTGACTTGGCCTTCGCGTGCTTCAGAATGTTCGTCATCGCTTCCTGAGCGATCCGGAAGATGCCGATGGCGGCGTCCGGACTGAGTGGTGGCTCCAGGGTCGGAATCGATTCGGTGCAGACTAGCCCGGTGCGCCGGCAGGTCTCCTTGAATTGCCAGCGCAACGCCGCGAACAATCCCATGTTGTCGAGCAATGTGGGGCGCAATTCCTCGACGACCCGGCGCTTCAGCTCCACGCCGGCGCTCAAGGAGTCGTGGATGCGCTTGAAGCGCTGTTCGATGGCCGGATTGCTGGTGGGCAGGCGCTGCTGCAGCCAGGACAGGTCCATGCGTGCGGCCACCAGCAAGCCGCCGAGTTCGTCATGCAATTCACGGGACAGTGCGGATTTCTCCTGCTCCGACACGCCCTGCAAATGGGTGGACAGGGCGGTCAACTCCCGGGTCCGTTCGGCCACCTGATTTTCCAGTTCGCGCTTCTGGCCGCGCAGATCCGAAGCCTGGCGCGCCCGGCGCCGCATGTCGTTGTACACGAGCCGCATCGCCAGCAGCACCAGTCCGATGTTCAGAATGGCGCCGGCGCCCGTGAACAATCGCGACCATATCAAATCGGATCGTGCCTGCGCCGTGGCCGCCGATAATTCGGCAGCTTCATGCAACCGCGTCTCCCGGACGATATCCAGGATTTCGTTCATGATCCTGGTGCCGGCATCGATGCGCGCCAGCTGCATAGCCGGGATCATCCCGCCCTTGTCCAACAGCGCCAGGGTGTCCTCGAGCTCGGCCATCTTCACGCCAGTCAGGACCTTGAGCCTGGCCATCGGTTCGGACTGCAGGCCGGATTCGCCGTAAGCAGCCTGCAGTTGATCGAGCGATCCGGCGATCCTCGGCAGCACGTCGCGATAAGTCGCAACGTAGGAGCCCTCGCCCGTGAGCAGATAACCGCGCTGCGCGCTTTCGGCCTTGTTGATGCGGGCGGTGAATTCACTCAGGGCCTGTTGGCGCAGCTGCGAATTGCGCACGCGTTCATTGCCGGCCTCGAGGCGCGTCTGGCCGGCGGCTGCAAGAAAGAACAGGCCGACCAGGAATCCGATCAGCAGCAGCGGCGGCATCGCGATATACCAGCGTCCGATCCCGCGGATTTCCTCATCCAGAATTCTCATGCGGGAAGTGTCCTCACTCGGCCTGGCAATGTCCAGCGTGTGGGCGGATTCCTACAGCAAGCAACGTTTGACGCTGATGGCGGGCGCGTTGCCGCACCGCCACAATTCGTCCTCAAACCCGAAGGTCCCGAGGAGATAAGGTATGGAGTCGATATATGACGGACCGAACGACCAGGTACGCAGCGGCGCCCGACGGGTCGCCGCCGACGTGGCCGGTGGTGCCGAGAACATGCGAATCGCCGCATCGGCAGAATTCAAACGGCTGATCGCCGACATCGAGGATCTGGTCGCGCGCATCGCGGACGTGAAGGATGCGGAAGTCGTCAATGTACGCTCCAGGGTGGAGCATACGCTGGCGGCCGCAAAGCTCGCGCTGGGCAACGGCGCAAGCACCTTGAAGCGCCAGGCGCGGCAAGCCGCCGACAGCGCGGACGGCTATGTCCACGAGAATCCGTGGCAGGCGCTTGGCGTGGCGGCACTCGTGGGCGTCGCCATCGGTCTTCTCGCAACCCGCCGCTCCTAGAGACATGGATGAGATGCGGCTACTCAGGTCCCTGCCTCAGTTGGCGCCGGCGCTGCTACGTCATCTGTCGGCCTATGCCGAGCTGGTGGCACAGGATCTGGGGCGCGCACGGCGTGAATGGTCGGCACGACTGACCGTGACGGCGCTGGCTGCGGCGAGCCTGCTCTTTGCGGTCATGATGGCATGCCTCGCCGTGGTCGCCGGCACCTGGGATACGCCGCATCGCGTTTCGGCCATCGCCTGGATGGGCACGGGCTTCCTGGCGCTGGCGGTGATCGCCTTGCTGTACCGATCGAGGCTCGTGCGCGCTCAGCTGCCTTTTCTCGCCACCGTGAAGGGCGAATGGCAGGAGGATCGACTGATCCTGAATCGAGTGCTGTCCACGGGAGAGGATTGAGATGATGGCCGGCGATGCCTGGCGCGACGACCCAGACGACGCCTCCCGCGAAGACGCGACGTCGAGACTGGCAAGGTCACGCGAGGAGTTGCGCGCGCTGCTCGAGCCACATCGCAGGCCGCTCTTCGGCAACCGGCGTTCGCCGGGCGTGCCGGGCGAGTTTCCGCGCAGCCGCACCATGCGGTTCCTGACCAGCGGCGGCGGCGTCGGCACCGCGGCCGCACTCGGCTGCGGTCTGCTCATTTCGCGGCCGGTCATCGCGCTGCGCATCTTGAAAATGATCCCGTTTGGCGCAGTCATCCGCATGTTGCTGCTGCGTCTCACCATCGCACCCGGAGCCAAAACATGAGCGAGGCCAAGCAGAGCAACCCGAGCAACCCACCGCTCCCCAGCGATGTGGCCGCCATTCGGGCCCGCGCCCGACGCCACATCGAGGAAGGTGCGGTAACCCCGAGTTACAATGCCAACAAGGAGGTCGTGCTCAAACTGCTCAACGAGGCCCTGGCCACCGAATTGGTGTGCGTGCTGCGCTATCGGCGTCATTATTTCATGGCGCAGGGAATGGTTGCGGAAGCCGTCAAGAAGGAATTCCTGGTACACTCCCAGGAGGAGCAGGGCCACGCCGACAAGATCGCCGAGCGCATCGTGCAGTTGGGCGGCGAACCGGACTTCGACCCGAAGAGCCTCACTGCACGCAGCCACGCCGAATACGTGGCGGGCAGCAGCCTCGAGGACATGATCAAGGAGGATTTGATCGCGGAACGCATTGCCATCGAGTCGTACCGCGAAATGATCGCGTACATGAATGTACACGACCCGTCCACGCGACGAATGCTCGAGGGCATTCTTGCCGTCGAGGAGGAGCACGCCGAGGAATTGTCCAGCATGCTGCACATGACCCGGAAATGAACCGGAAATGACGCGGAATTGATCCGCAAGACGTGGCGCACGTCGAGGAGGTGCCGATGAGATGGGATCTCATACAATTGCGCTGGGCGCAATATAGGATCATGGCCAAGCGCCGCTGGCTGGCGCTGACCGATGATCAGCTAACCGAAATCTGCGGGCTCAAGGACTGCCTGGCGACGAGCCTGCAGTCGACCTATGGCATCTCGCGGGAGGTTGCCGATCTGGAGATCGAGGCCTGGTGTGCCACCTTCGACGACCTCAACACCATCGCGGACGACCACCTCGAATTGACCGAGGCGACGCTGCCGGCGGCATCGCTTCAGCATTCGCTCGAGCAGCGCCGGCGCAGCGAACCGCGACGCTAGCCGAGCTTGCGCATAGGCTGGACCGAAACGGCGGCCAACCCAGAACGGCGGCTATCCCAGAACAACCCGGATCCGATGCTCGCGGCCGTCATCGACGAGCCCGAATTCGCACGGTTGCGCCGCGACTTCGGCTCCGTCCAGGAAGGCTTTGCAAACGCCGCGATTGACTCCCTTCGGATTCTCCACGCTGATCGCATAGCGCGACGAACCATGTCTTAATGCGGCCTGGAAGCCGGGCCAGCCCCGCGGAATGCACGGATCGATCGCCAGCTTCCGTCCACGGATGTGAATTCCGAGCAGTCCTTCGGTGCCGATGCGGTACATCCAGCCTGCCGAACCCGTGTACCAGGTCCAGCCGCCGCGGCCGACGTGCGGCGGGGCCGTGTAGACGTCCGCACACGCGACATACGGCTCGACCTTGTAACGATGGATGCCCGCGCGCGTGCTGGAGTGATTGACGGGATTGATCAACGAGTACAGTTCGCCCGCCATGTCGCCGTCGCCGAGCAGGGCGTAGGCGAGCACCGACCACTGTGAGCCATGCGTGTATTGGCCGCCATTCTCGCGCAGGCCCGGGGGGTAGCCCTTGATGTAGCCAGGGTCATGCGCCGTGTGGTCGAACGCGGGCGTGAACAATTTCACGAGTCCGTCGCTGCGGCTCACCAGCTGCGCATTGACCGCCGCCATGGCGCGTAGCGAGCGCTCCCGCTCGCCGGCACCCGAGATGACGGCCCAGGACTGCGCGATGCAATCGATGCGGCATTCGTCGCTGGAAACCGAGCCGAGCGGGCTGCCGTCGTCGAAATAGCCGCGCCGGTACCAGTCGCCATCCCAGGCCTCCCGCTCGATCGATTGTTGCACGGCGTGGGCGTGCTTGCGCCACCGGACGGCGCTGGCCGCGTCGCCGCGCCGCTCGGCGACCGGCGCGAACGCCGTCAAGGTGGCGTACAGGAACCAGCCGAGCCAGACACTCTCGCCCTTGCCGGCCGCACCGACACGGTTCATGCCGTCATTCCAATCGCCGGTGCCGAACAGCGGCAGGCCATGCGAGCCGATGGATAGGGCGCCGTCGAGTGCCCGCACGCAGTGCTCGAACAGCGGCTGCGTCTTCTCCGTTGAGGCCGGTGCCGAGAACAGCTCCGCATGATCGGGCGCCAGCGGCGCCTCGACCAGGAAAGAGGCGGGTTCGTCGAGAATGCCGAAATCCTCGGTCACCTCGAGGTAGTGCGCGATCACGAACGGCAGCCAGACGCGATCGTCGGAAACGCGGGTGCGCACCCCCTGACCGCTGGAGGGCAGCCACCAATGCTGCACGTCGCCGGCCTCGAACTGCCGCGCAGCCGCCCTCAGGATGTGCTCACGCGCGAGCGACGGACGGGACAGGCACAGCGCCATCACGTCTTGCAGCTGATCGCGAAAGCCGTACGCGCCGCTCGTCTGATAGAAGGCGCTGCGCGCCCACAGCCGGCAGGCATGCGTCTGATAGAGCAGCCAGCCGTTGAGCAACACATCCATGGAGCGATCGGGTGTCTTCACCTGCAGCACGCCCAGCGCATCGTCCCAGTAGTCGGTCACCGATTTCAGCACAGCGTCGAGGTCGAGCCGGCGGTAGCGCTCGATCAGCGCCACCGCCGCTTCCCTGGAGGCCTCCTCACCGAGCAGAAAATCGATCTGAACCTCCTCGCCCGGCCGCAACGTGATCCGGGTCTGCATGGCGCCGCAGGGATCGAGTCCGGCCCCGGTGCGCATCGACAGCGGCCGCATGGTCAGCATGGCAGCCGGCTCCGCCAGCGATCCGTGGCGACCGATGAATTCGGCGCGGTCGGCGGTGCAGGTCTGCTGGCGCCCCATCATGTCGATGAACGCGTGGCGCGGCTGGAATGCCGCGCTCCAGGGATTGCGCGCCAACAGGGCGCCGGTGGGCGTATCGATTTCAGTGATCAGGAAGGCGGCCGTCTTGCTGGATTGGTTACCGAGCACCCAATCCACATAATGGGTTATCGACAGCTGGCGCGCCCTGCCGCCCCGATTCACCAGCTTGAGGCGCGCTATCTTCACCGGATCCTCGAGCGGCACGAATTGCAGCAGCTCCATCGCGATTTCGTGCGAGGTATGCTCATGGCGGCTGTACCCAAAGCCGTGACGCACAACATAGGGGGAATTGTGTTCGCGAATCGGCAGCGGCGTGGCGCTCCACAGATCGCCAGACTCGTCGTCGCGCAGGTAGATGACCTCGGACGGCGTGTCTGCCACCGGATCGTTGGACCAGGGCGTGAGCTGATTCTCGCGCGCGTTGATCGACCAGGTGCTGCCGGAACCGTCCGCCGACGTGAGAAACCCGAAATGCGGATTGGCCACGACGTTGATCCACGGAGCCGGCGTCCATTGGCCCTCGTCGAGCACCGTCAGGTACTCGCGGCCGTCCGCGGCGAATCCGCCGAGGCCGTTGAAGAACTCGAGTGCCGGCAATGCACGCGCCACACCCATATGCGCGCCCGATGCGGGAGCCTTGATCCGCGGGCGCGGCAGGGGCTCCGGTTCGCGCACGCGCGCCAGTTGATCGGCCAGCGTGCCGCGACGCGCCACCAGCACCACGCGAGCCGCCGTCTGCAGCAATTCACGGCTCGATTCGGTCACTAATTCGCCGCGCAGCACGTACACCGTGCCGCGTCCGGCTCCGTCTCCGTCCGGGGCGGGCCGCGATTGCGAGGTGCGGATGGCCGCGTCCAGCCCGTGCTGAAGTTCCGCGGCATAAGACGGCGGGCTTTCATTGAGAATGACCAGATCCACCGCGAGGCGCTTGGTGCGCCAATACTCATGCGCCCGCAGCAGCTGCTTGACGAACTCCACGTCGTGGTCATCGTCAATTCGCACCAGAACGATCGGCAGATCCCCGGATATTCCATAAGGCCACAGGCCCGAGGCGGCCGACCGGTTCCTGGCCAGAATGTCGCGCGGCGCGCGCAGCGCCGAATCCGCATACAGCACCCGATTGGCGATGCGCTGAAAGTCCTGGGCCTCGTCGAAGTCGACGCCGAGATATCGCAGCTGCACCTGCGCCTGGGTCCAGGCAAGCGTCTTGGCGCGTTCGAACACGGCTGCGTCACGGTGCTTGTCGGCCAGTGCGATGGCCTGCTCGCGGCTCGTGGTCAGGATGGTCCAGAAGGAGATGCGCGCCGTGGCGCCCGGCGCCACGCGCACCCGTCTGCGTAATGCGAGCACGGGATCGAGCACGGTGCCCGCGGTATTCGACAGCGGCCGCGCATCGACGATCGACACCGCGTCGCGCAGCTCCCGGCCGCGGCCCAGAAAGCGCGCCCGGTCGGTCTCGAATTGCACGCCGCCAATGGCCTCGCCGTCGAGGGCGCTGACGTGCGCAATCCACAGGCGCGCTTCGGCCGGCTCCCGCGGGCGGCGCGTCGCCAGCAGCACCCCGCCGTCGGCGACGAATTCGGTCTGCACGAACATTTTCGAAAACGCCTGATGGGCGGAGTCTGCAGAGGACGCCGCCAGCACCACTTCGCCATACGTGGTCAACTCGATCTCGCGCACGCGCGTGCCGAGGTTGGTCACCGACACGCGGCGCACTTCGGCATCGTCCTCCGGTGACACGACGATTTCCAAGGACGTGACGATGCGGCCGTCCTGGCGGGTGATTTCCGCGCGATCCTCGAAATACGCCACGTCGTAGCTGTCCGGTTCGCGTCCGATGGGCTGGTAGCCGGCCGACCAGACCTGGCCGCTGGCGACATCGCGCAGGAACACATAGGAACCCCAGTTATCGCGGGTCGGATCCTCGCGCCAGCGGGTCACCGCGATGTCGCGCCAGCGGCTGTAGCCTGAGCCGGCCGCCGTGATCATCACCGAGTAGTTGCCGTTGGAAAGCAGATGAGTGCGCGGCTGGATGTGGTGAGGCGACGAGAAGCGGCGCGGCACCGCCACCGCCAGATCCCGCATTTCCGGCGCGGACAGCATTTCCCCGATACCGCGCGGCGCGGCGGAGGCCTCGTGCGGCAGCCTTTCCTGCAGCAGCAGCTCGGTTGCCTGGATCATCGGGTGGGCATGAAAGCGCGTCCGCATGATGCCGTCCATGAGCACGTTGGCGATCGATACCAACGTCATGCCCTGATGGTGCGCCATGAAGGCGCGCACCGGCACGACGAGCTTGCCCTCCGGCAGCCGTGCCGGCGTGAAATCCAAGGCCTCGTACCAGCCGTATCGGCCGCGGGCGCCGAGAGCCGCCAGCCGGGCGAAATTGCGAAGTGCATCCTTCGGATCCATCATGGTGGCGAGTCCCGTGGCGTACGGCGCCACCACGGCTTCCTCGTTCAGACCGCGCTGCAACCCCAGTCCGGGCACTCCGAAGCTCGAATATTGATAGGTGAACTCCAGATCGCGCGCGTTGAAGGCGCTTTCGGACACCCCCCAGGGCAGATTGCGCTCCGTGCCGTATTCGATCTGCCGGCGGACCGTCAGCCGCGAGGTCTCCCCGAGCAGGCTGGCAGGAGGTTCGCGCATGACCAACACCGGCATCAGGTATTCGAACATCGACCCGGACCAGGAAACCAGACACGATCCGCGGTCAACCGGCGTCAGCTGGCGCCCCAGGAGAAACCAGTGCCGCACAGGCAGATCGCCTTTCGCGATCGCAAAAAAACTGGCCAGGCGGGCCTCGGAGGCCAGCAGGTCATAGCAGCCGCTGTCCTGGGCACGTTCGGCGACGCGGTAGCCGATGCACAGCAGTTCGCGCTCCGGCTCCATGAGAAAGCCGAACTCCATGGCGAGCGCCATCCCGTGCGCCTGCTCCGCGAGGGCGAGGGCCCGGCCTGCCACGTCGGGTGAGGCCGCGTCGCGCGCCTGGCTCACCACGTTGGCGCACAGCATCTCGGCCCACCTGAGCAGCGGCGCATTGCCGCCTTCACCCCGCTCCTCGGTGATGGCGTGGGCGATGTCCCGGATACCTTCTGCCTGCACCAGCAACGCCGGCAGGCTTTGGCCGGCGTCCCCCGCCGACTGCAGCGAGCGTCGCATGCCGGCGAGCGCGGCATCGAGTTGGCGCGGCGACACCCCATAATTGCGGCGTCCGTCATCGAGAGCCTGGGCGATGGCCTGGGTGCGGTCGAGCGTATCCTCGATGCCGTTGCGCCAATTGGCACCGAGCGCCGGCTTTGCCGCCCACTCCCGGCAGGCGCCCTCCAGGGTGATCAGATGCGCCGCCAGATTTCCGCTGTCGACCGTGGATATGTAGCGCGGATCGAGCGGCCGCAAATCGTGGGTGTCGTACCAGTTGTAGAGGTGTCCGCGATACCGCTCGAGCTTGTGCAGGCTGGCAAAGTTCGCCTCGAGGCGATCGACGGCATCCGCGGTGCCGATCCAGCCGAATTCGCGGGCTGCGACCACGGACAGCAGATACAGGCCGATGTTGGTCGGTGAGGTGCGATTGGCGATGACCGGGTTCGGCACCTCCTGGAAGTTGTCCGGTGGCAGCATCTGCTGCCTGGCCGTGACGAAGGTGTCGAAATAGCTCCAGGTGTCGCGCGCCATGGCGCGAAGCTCGGTCCGATCTGCGGCGGTCAACGGTTCCGTCGCCATCGCCGGCGCGGGCCGACTGACGTATCGCGCGACGGTCGGGGCACACGCCCAGGCAAGCAGGAAGGGAATGGCGACCCAGGGCATCCGCCCGGTGCTCCACAGCAGAAGCAGTATTGCCAGCACCAGCAACAGTCCGCCGGACATGCGGCGGTAGAAGCCCGACAGCGCGAAAGACAGCCCCACTTTGGACTGCGCCGCCGTGGTCCACTCCAGCAGATCGCGCCGGGTCAGGCCGAGCCGCAGCAGCGTGCGCAGCGCGGCGTCGGCCTGTACCCAGGCGCGGTCCGCCAGGAAGATCAGCCGCAGCGCGAGCAGTGAGAACGCCTGCGCCGAGTCATCGCGCATCGCGCTGAAATAGCCGCGCAGCGAGAAGTCGCCGCTGCGCGGCACCAGGCTGAGCGCGAGCGGCAGCAGCACGGGCAGCGCAGTGGTTGCCAGTGCAAACAGGGTCCAAGCGGCCGGCGCAGAGCCGGTCCACACCAGCATGTACAGCAGGATCGCTGCCGGAGCCACCAGCGAGCGGCGCAGGTTGTCGAGCATCTTCCAGCGGCCGAGAGCGGGAACCTGCGAATGGCCGAATATCCAGGGCAGCAATTGCCAATCGCCGCGTGTCCAGCGGTGCTCGCGCGCCGTGGCCACGTCATAGCGCGAAGGATACTCCTCGATCACCTCGATGTCCGATGCCAGCCCGCAGCGGGCATGGATGCCCTCGAACAGGTCGTGACTCAACAGCCGATTCTCACCGACGCGATCCGCGAGCGAAGCTTCGAACGCGGCCACATCGTAGATGCCCTTGCCGCTGTAGGAGCCCTCGCTGAACAGATCCTGGTAGACGTCCGAGACGGCGAACGCATATGGATCGATTCCGCTCGGTCCCGAGAAAATCGACTGGAACAGCGAGGCTTCGCGCCCGACCGGCAACGCCGGCGTCACGCGCGGCTGCAGTATGGCGTAGCCGGCCGTGACACGACGGTGCGCGGCATCGACCACCGGCCAGTTCAGCGGATGCGCCATCTTGCCGATCAGCTTGATGGCGGCACCGCGCGGCAGCCGCGTGTCAGCATCCAGACTGATCACGTATTTGACGCCGCGCGGAGCCTGCGGCGCCGCGCCGCCGGCGCCGACGAAGCTGGTATCCGTGAAGCCCTGGAGCAGGCGGTTGAATTCGTGCAGCTTGCCGCGCTTGCGCTCCCAGCCCATCCAGCATCGCTGCCGCTCATTCCATACGCGGCGCCGGTGCAGCAGCCAGAACCGATCCTCGCCGTCGATGCCGCCGTGAACACGGTTCAGCCGCGCGACACCGTCGCGGGCGGCCGCCAGCAGGGCGGCGTCCTCCGGCATGACCTCCGATTCCGCATCCTGCCAGTCCGTGAGCAGGGCGAATCGCAGATCCCCGTCCTGGCTGGCCAGATAGTGCACCTCCAGGCCCCGAAGCTGGTCTTCGACGTCGGCCGTGCCGGCGAGCAGCGTGGGAACCGCGACGACGGTGCGAAATTCGGCGGGCACGCCGTCCGCGAGCTCGAGCCCCGGCAATATCGCCGCCTCGATCAGATGCGTGATCGACAGATTGACCACCGCAACGGCCACCTCCGAGGCCGCGAGCAGCGCCAGCAGGACGCCGACGGCGGCGGCGATGGGATTGTGATGCGGCCAACCCGCCATCAGCACGTAGGCCGCGGTGATCGCGACGCTCAGGGCGCAGATGCCGCCCGCGTAGCCGGCCACCCCGGCGGAGCGCATCCAGCGCCCGAGGCGCCGATTCAGCGGTGCGCGATACCCGATCTCGCGCTCCAGTGCGGCGCGCCCGTCGCAGACCAGGTAATAGCCCGGCTCGGTCTCGCGTGAACGCTGCGTCGAGGCGGCGCTGTCGCGCGTTCCGGCCGGATCGCGCCGCGCGGCATCCAGAGCACGCCGCGTAACCTCAAGCTCGGTGCTCATCGAGCCACGCGCCAGATCCTCGATAGCATGGCGGTACAGATCGCGCCCGGCGAAGTCGATCGCGGCGAAATTGCTCTCGGAGCGCAGCAGCTCGTCGACCAGGCTGATGCCCTCGACGAATTTCGCCCAGTCGACGGAGGAAATGAGGCGCAGGCTGGTGATCACATTGCGCACGCTGACGTTCACGGCGCCCTGACGCTGGTGTTCGCCATGCACGACGTCATCCGCGGTCGTGCCCTGCGCGGCGAGCCGCGCATGCAGCCAGGCCAGCGCCGGTGTGGTCTCCGGATCGTGGTCGCGCAGCCGCTGAAAGAGCTGCGCGGCGAACGGGTTCGGCAGCGGCTCGCCCTCGAGGCCGCGCAGCACCGGCGGATGAGCGTCGGAGCCGCCCGGATCAGCATGCAACACGGAGTCGGCGAGAGCGTTGGCTCTGGCGCGCTGATCGCGCCGCGAGGCGATGCCGGCGGCGAGCCGGCGCAGATTTTCGATCAGCACCACGCGCAGGGTGATGGCGATCGCCCACAGTTCGCCGATGGTGAGCGGCTGCACCCGCTGGTAGGCGCGGCAGAATCGATGCAGGGTGTCCAGTTCGAAGCGGCTGTCGGTGTGTGCAACCAGCGCCCAGCCGAGGCCGTACACCCGCGGATAGCCGCGCAGCGGTCCGCCCGCCAGCTTCGGCAGCTGTCGGTAATAGCCGGGCGGCAAATCACGCCTGATCGCACGGATGTGCGCGTCGACGATGTGGAAGTTGTCCATCAGCCACGCAGCCGCCGGCGTCACGACGGGCGTGTGGCGCGCACCGGCGATGAGGGTGCAGTACGCGGCGTTCAGAACGGCGGCGTTCTCGCGCAATCGTCCGCGCAGCGAAATGCCGGTGGATGGTGCCGCGACCACCGCCTGGTCAGCCGCCAGGGATTCGGCGAAATGTTCGAGCCGCTCGACGCTGAACAATTCGGCGGAAATCGGCTCGTCTCCGGGCGTCTGTCCCGACAGCGCACGCTTGACGCTGCGCGAGCCAAAATAATTCAAAGGCACCTCTGCAATCCTGCTGATGAGCGTTGAAGGGGAATCCGGCGTTCATTGTGCCACGGAGCGCAACACGTCCGTTCGGGCAAACGTCGCAAATCCCGCAGCATATCCGGGCGCTCGGCGGCACCGGCAATTGTAAATTTTACCGACGCACCGCCGGGCGCGCAGCGCGCCACCACATCATCAGCAACATGAGCGCCACCACCATCTGCAGCCAGCCGAGCCAACGCCACGGCAGGCCCGCAGCCAACCAGACGAGACCGGAAAGCCAGAGCACGCCGCCAACGAGCGCCGCGTCCCGCCTGGCGTTGGCGCGCTCGATCCCGGTGCGCAGCTGCTCAAGACCGATGCTCTCCACCGGCAGGCGCAGGCGGCCGTCGGCCGCTTCGCGCACCAGCGTTTGCAGGATGCCCGGCACCTGCTTGAGCGCCTCGAGCGAATCGGGCAGCTGGCTGCGTATGCTGCGCAAAACGCTGCGCGGGCTCATGCGGTCGCGCAACCACGCGCGCAATATCGGTTGCGCGGTCTTCCACAGGTCGAGCTCCGGATACAGCATACGACCCAGCCCCTCGATGTTGAGCAGCGTCTTCTGCAGCAATATCAGCTGCGGCTGCACCTGCATGTCGAAGCGGCGCGCGGTTTCGAACAGCCGCAGAAGCACCTGCGCGAAGGAGATGTCCTTCAGCGGCTTGTTGAATATCGGTTCGCACACCGTGCGCACCGCCGATTCGAGTTCGTCGATGCGCGTGCCGCGCGGCACCCAGCCGGACTCGACGTGCAGCGCCGCTACCCGGCGGTAGTCGCGTTCGAAGAAGGCCATGAAATTCTCGGCGAGGTAATGCTGATCGCGCGGCTGCAGCGTGCCGACGATGCCGAAATCGACGGCGGCGTAGCGCGGGTTCTTCGGGTCGTCGACCTGCACGAAAATATTGCCCGGATGCATGTCGGCATGGAAAAAATTGAACCGGAAGACCTGGGTGAAGAAGATCTCGACGCCGTTTTGCGCGAGCTTGGCGAAATCCGTGCCGCGCGCCTTGAGCTCGTCGATCTGGCTGACGATGATGCCGTGAATGCGCTCCATGACCATGACGTTCACGCGGCAATAGTCCCAGTGAACCGCCGGCACGTACAGCTGCCGCGAACCGGCGAAATTGCGCTTCAACTGCGCCGCATTGCCGGCTTCACGCAGCAGATCCAGCTCGTCGAGAATCGTCTTGCGGTACTCGTGCACCACCTCGATGGGCCGCAGGCGCCGGCTTTCTTCCCAATAGGCGTCCGCAAGGCCGGCCAGCGCCTCCAGCACCTCGAGATCGCGCTCGATGATTGCATGCATCCCCGGGCGCAGGATTTTGACGACGACCTCTTCCGAGTTCTTGAGGGTCGCGGCATGCACCTGGGCGATCGAGGCGGCGGCGAGCGGGGCATTTTCGAAGCTTGCGAAGATGTCATTTAGCGGACGCCCGAATGCGGCCTCCACGATGGCGACGGCAAGCCTGCTGTCGAAGGGCGGCACCCGGTCCTGCAGCTTCGCCAGCTCGTCGGCGATGTCCACGGGCAGCAGATCGCGGCGGGTGGACAGCGCCTGGCCGAACTTGACGAAAATCGGCCCGAGTTCCTCCAGCGCGAGGCGCAGCCGCTCGCCGCGGGTCACGCCAAGACTGCGTTGAAACCAGGTCCAGGGCGACAGATACATCAGAAACCTGAACGGCCGATACAGATGGGTGGCGCGCACGAAGTCGTCCAGATCGTGGCGCACCAAGGCGCGCTGGATCTGCAGCAGGCGGACGGCGACTCGCAGCCGCACTAAGGTGCGCCCTTGACGCTTCGTTCCAGCAAGGCGAGCCGCGCATCGATCCGATCCGTCGACTCACGCAAGGCATCGACGCCGTGCAGAAATTCGTCGAGTTCGGGCCGGTTGACGAGATCGCGGCTTTCCTCCTGCAGATATTCGGCGAGATTCTCGCGCACGGTCCGCCGCGCGTTGCGGGCCCAGTCGAATGCGTCGCGCGTGAGCCGTCCCAGGCGCCTTGCGGGCACGTCCCCGATCCGGCGTGACAATTCCTCTTCCCAGTCCGGCCGCGCCAAGCGCAGCAACTCCCGGAACTGTGCGGCGACCTCGGCATCGCCGCGCACCTGCGCCGGACTTCGGGCATTCGCCGGCGAGGCACCGGAGAGCAGCGCCAGCAGCGCGAGGGGCGAACCCAAGATGACGGCGTCGGCGGGCGAATCATCGCCCGCCAGCAATGCCACGCGGCCGCCGCCGGCCGCCAAACGGACCCGGGTCAGGCCGGCAAGGTCGATTTGCAGGGTCTTGCCCTGCAGGCGCCGGGCCAGTGCCACCGCCGGAGTGCAAGCGTCGATGTTGCGGTTGAGAACCGCCTCTGCGGTCGCGAGCCATGCTGGCGTCGCCGGCATGTCAGATCTTGTACCCGCGGTGCAGGGCCACGATCCCGCCGCTCATATTGTGATAGCGCGCCTGCGCGAAGCCGGCATCGCGCAGCATCTCGAGCAGCACCTCCTGGTTCGGATGCATGCGGATGGATTCGGCCAGATAGCGGTAGCTCGCCGCATCGCGGGCCACGAACCGGCCGAGCAAGGGCAGCACATTGAAAGAGTAGGCGTCATATGCGCGCCTCAATCCGGGCGTGGTCGGCAGGGAGAACTCGAGCACCATGAGCTGGCCGCCGGTCTTGAGCACCCGCAGCATCGACCGCAGCGCCGCCGGCTTGTCGGTGACGTTGCGCAGCCCGAAACCGATGGTCACGACGTCGAATGAAGCGTCGGCAAACGGCAGCCGCTCGGCATCGGCAACCACGCACTCGACGTTGCCGGCCATGCCCGCATCCAGCAGGCGATCGCGGCCCCTCTCGAGCATCGCCCCATTCACGTCCGACAGCAGCACGTACCCGGTTTTGCCGACCTGGCGCACCAAACCCATCGCCAGATCGCCCGTTCCGCCGGCCACATCCAGAGCCGTCATTCCGGGTTTCAGCGCGGTCAGCGACAGGGTGAACTGCTTCCAAACCCGGTGCGCGCCGAACGACATCAGATCGTTCATCAGGTCGTACCTGCCGGCCACGGATTCGAATACCGCGCGCACGCGGGCCGCCTTCTCGGCCCAGGCCACCTCTTCGAAGCCGAAATCCGTGCGGTTGGAATTGCTCATGGTGCGCTCATACCCTGGATGCATTGTAGCCGGGGGCGGCGGCAAATGCCGTGCGCCTTCGCCCTCAAGGCGTGCGCCGGTACCCCGCCTGCGCACAGCGCAGCAAATAGCGGGTCCAATTCGCCTCGCGGTCGCGGCCCAGCTCGTACAGCAAGCCCCAGGAATACAGGCCGGTATCGTGGCCGTCGTCGAACTTCAGGCGCAGCGCATAATTGCCGACCGGTTCGATGCCGCTGATTCCCACCCGTTCCTTGCCGGTCTGCAGCAGACCTTCGCCGCCACCGTGTCCCTTGACCTCGGCTGACGGCGAGAACACCCGCAGGTATTCGAAGGACAACTCGAAACGGGAGCCGTCCTCGAACAGCACTTCGAGGACGCGCGACTGGGTGCGCAGCTTGATGTCGGTGGGCTGCGGTGTGCGCGGCCCGGTGCTCAAAGGATGTACCTGGACAGATCCTGGTCACGCACCAATTCGCCGAGATTGCCTTCGACATAGCCGCGATCGATCGTCACGCGCGTTCCGCTGCGGTCCGCGGCGTCGAATGACACGCTCTCGAGCAGCCGCTCCATGACGGTGTGCAGGCGGCGGGCGCCGATGTTCTCCGTGCGCTCGTTGACCTCGAATGCCACCTCCGCCAGACGGCGCACGCCGGAATCCTCGAACACCAGCTCGACCCCCTCGGTCGCGAGCAGCGCGCAATATTGGCGGCACAGCGACGCGTCCGGTTCCGTCAGGATCCGCACGAAATCCTGCACCACCAGGGGCTCGAGCTCGACCCGGATCGGCAGGCGCCCCTGCAGCTCCGGAATCAGATCCGAGGGCTTCGACATGTGGAAGGCACCGGAGGCGATGAACAGCACATGATCGGTCTTGACCGTGCCGTATTTGGTGTTGACCGTGCAGCCTTCGACCAGCGGCAAGAGATCACGTTGTACGCCCTCGCGCGACACATCCGCGCCGGCGGTCTCCTGGCGGCGCGCGATCTTGTCGATCTCATCGATGAAGACGATGCCGTTTTGCTCGGCGTTCTCCACGGCGCGCACCTTGAGCTCCTCCTCGTTGATCATCTTTCCGGCCTCCTCGTCGAGCAGCAGCTTCACGGCCTCCCTGATCTTCAGCTTGCGCGTGCGGGTACGTCCGCCGCCGAGGTTCTGAAACATGCCCTGCAGCTGCTGGGTCATCTCCTCCATGCCGGGGGGCGCCAGGATCTCGACCCCGGCCGCCGTACGCACCTCGATCTCGATCTCCCGGTCGTCGAGTTCGTGTTCGCGCAGCATCTTGCGAAATCGCTGCCGGGTGTCGCCGTCGCGCGGCGCGGAGTCGCCGGTGAAGCCGGCGCCGGCGCGCGGCAGCAGCGCATCGAGCACGCGGTCTTCGGCCGCATCGGCGGCCCGATGGCGCACTTTAGACATCTCCTCTTCGCGGGTCATTTTGACCGATATATCCACCAGATCGCGTACGATGGAATCAACTTCGCGGCCCACGTAGCCCACTTCGGTGAATTTGGTGGCCTCCACCTTGATGAAGGGTGCCTTGGCCAGGCGTGCCAGGCGGCGGGCGATTTCGGTCTTGCCGACGCCGGTGGGCCCGATCATCAGGATGTTCTTCGGCGTGATCTCAGGGCGCAGCGACTCGGCCACCTGCTGGCGCCGCCAGCGGTTGCGCAAGGCGATGGCCACCGCGCGCTTGGCGGCCCTTTGTCCGACGATGTGCTTGTCGAGTTCCTCGACGATCTCGCGCGGAGTCATCTGCGACATGGACGCCCGGGCTCCTACAGCTCTTCGATGGTGAGATTGCGGTTCGTATAGATGCAGATGTCGGCCGCGATGTTGAGCGAGCGCTCGACGATGTCGCGGGCGCCGAGCTCGGTTGATTGCATCAGCGCCAGGGCGGCGGCCTGCGCAAAGCTGCCACCGGAGCCGATGGCGATCAGATCGTGCTCCGGTTCGATCACATCGCCATTGCCCGAGATCACATAGGTGCTGTCGAAGTCCGCAACGCACAACAGCGCCTCCAGGCGCCGCAAGCTGCGATCGGAACGCCAGTCCTTGGCCAATTCGATGGCCGCGCGGGTCAGATTGCCGAATTTTTCGAGTTTGCCCTCGAAGCGCTCGAACAGGGTGAACGCGTCGGCGGTGCCCCCCGCGAATCCGGCCAGGACCTTGCCGTCGTACAGTCGGCGAACCTTGCGTGCATTGCCCTTCATCACGCTCTGACCGAGGGTGACCTGACCATCACCGCCCACCGCCACTCGACCATTGCGCCTCACGGCCAGGATGGTCGTACCGTACATGCGATCCGGATCGTGAATCATTGAACCGACCGATCTGGGGTCTGCTGGCGGCCTTTCAAGCGCCGCGGCGCCGGCGCGCGCGCGGATGGGCGGCGTCGTACACCCTGGCCAGGTGCTGGAAATCCACATGGGTGTAAACCTGCGTGGTGCCGATGTCGGCATGTCCGAGCAGTTCCTGCACGCCCCGCAGGTCGCCGCTCGACTCGAGCAGGTGGGTGGCAAAGGAATGGCGGAACATGTGCGGATGCACGTGCATCTCGACGCCCTGGCGCCGCGCCCAGGTTCCGACCCGCAGCTGCACCGCGCGTGCAGTGAGGCGGCGGCCGCCGCGCGCGACGAAAAGCGCGGTCTGCCCGGCCGCCGCGGCGCCGGCCAGCGACGCGCGCCCGGTCAGCCAGGCGCGCAGCGCCTGCACGGCATGGCGGCCGATGGGCACGATGCGGGTCTTGCCGCCCTTGCCGAGGACGCGCGCCGTGCGGTCGGCGAGATCGACATCGGCAAGGTCCAGACCCACGAGTTCCGCGAGCCGCAGCCCCGAGGAGTAGAACAGCTCCATGATGGCCTTGTCGCGCACCGACAGGTCGTCGTGGACCCGAAATGCGAGCAGCCGACCCATCTGGTCGGCATCGAGGGTCGCCGGCAGGCGCTTTCGCGCCCTGGGTGCGCGCACCTCGTGCGCCGGATTGCCGGTGCAGAACCCCTCGCGCAGCAGGTACTCGAAGAAGGTTCGTACCGCGGACAAGCGCCGCTGCACGCTGCGCGGACCGAGTCCCCCGGCGTGTTCAGCCGCCGCAAAAGCGCGTACTTGGGGGTTGCCGAGTCCGCTCCACGCGCGTATCGAACGTTTCTCGCAGAATCGCGCCAGCCGCGACAGATCGTGCCGGTAGGCCGCGACGGTGTGCGGGCTCAGGCGCCGCTCGCTGGCCAGATGTGCGACGAACCGGTCGATCCATTCGCGCTGGCCGGCGTCCACGAGCGGGTCAGCGGGTGAGCGCGAAGCCGACCAGCTCGCCGATGCGCGACAGGAATTCGGTGCTCATGGCCGGATGAAAGCGCTCCACGTCGCTCGCGCCGATCGCCAGGATGCCGACATCACCCTTCTGCCCGAGGGGCGTTAGCGCCACCGAACCGATCTCGATCGTGTCCCGGCCGAACAGAAAGTCGCGCTGTGCATCGCGGATCTGGCCGCAGCGCGGCTTGCCCGACTGCAGCAGCGAGTCGAAGATCCTCAGATCTGCCGCGGCGGGGTCGGCTGCACGCAGAAAGCGTCCGGCCGTGGGCTCGAGCGCGGCCGCATTCGCGCGGAACAGCACCAGCACCGAGTGCTTGGCGTCGAAATCCTCGCGCAGCGATCCTTCGATGGCATTGACGGTTTCGAGCAGGTTGCGCGCGAGGATCAGCCGCTGGCTCAGCCGGTGTATGCGGTCGGCGAGTGCGTCATTCGCCCTGGCCACATCCACGAGCTCCTTCAACTTGCGCTCGAGCGATTGATTGCGCTCGCGCAGCACCTCCACCTGGCGTTCGACCAGACTCACGGTGGCGCCCGCCTCGCGCACGTGCGGCAGACGCAGCTTGAGCAGCAGCGAAGCATTGCGTTCGAAAAAATCCGGATAGATCTGCAGATAATCGGCGACGTTGCCGTCGTTCAGATCGTGTTTCACACCGCGTGCATGGCTCGTGGTCATAGTACAAGGCTCCCATGGCAATCCGAATTTCAAACCTCAATCGATCCCCCGAACACCCGTATGGCGGGTCCCGTCAACCACACATCATGGCCCGGGCCCTGCCACGATATGTGGGCGCTGCCGCCCTTCAACGCCACCTCGACGTCGGCATCCAACAGCTGCAGCCGCCTTCCCACCGCGACCGCCGCGCACGCGCCGGTGCCGCACGCCAGGGTCTCACCGGCGCCGCGCTCGTACACGCGCAGTCGGATGCTACCGCGGTTCACGATCTGCATGAAGCCGACATTGACGCCGCGGGGAAAGCGCGGATCGCGCCCGATGGCGGGTCCGAGACGCGCGAGCGGCGCGCCCTCGACGTCCGCCACGCGCAGCACGGCGTGCGGGTTGCCCATCGACACCGCACCGACCTCGACGGCGGCGCCCTCGACGTCCAACGAGTACTGCGGCGCCTCCCGCGGCGCCAGCATCGGCAGTGCGGCCGGATCGAAGTTCGGCACGCCCATGTCGACGGACACCAGCCCGTCCTCGCGGATGCGGGCACGCACCGTGCCGCCGGGACTGTCCATGCTGAGCTCGCGGCCCCGTTCCGGCGCGCGCGCATACAGCAGCGCGGCCACGCAACGCGCGCCATTGCCGCATTGTTCAACCTCGGAGCCGTCGGCATTGAAAACCCGGTAGAACACCCGGCTGCGCGAATCCTTCGGGGCTTCCAGCATCAGCGCCTGATCGAAGCCGACGCCGGTGTGCCGATCGGCAAGTGCGCGCAGTGTTCCCGGTTCGAGGCGCGCGCTCGCCGGCGTCGCCGGCGCATCGAACACGAAAAAATCGTTGCCGAGCCCATGCATCTTCTGAAATTCGATGCGCATGGTGCGAGCATAGCCGATGCATCCGGCTGCGGCGAGCTTCGCGCGCGCCGATATATGCGTCGCGGGGGTTGCGCAAACAGCGCACGCGACTTACCTTACCGAAAACAACGAGCCGGGGGATTATGCGTCACGTGATGGTTTTGAATGCGAAAGGCGGCTGCGGAAAGAGCACGCTTGCGACGAACATCGCGGTATTTTTCGCGCGCGACGGGCATCAGGTCTGCATCGCCGACTATGATCCACAGCGCTCCAGCCTCGACTGGCTCGCGCAGCGTCCCGCGGATCTGCCGGCGGTCACCGGCGTGGCGGCATTCGAGGAGGGTGTGCGCAACGTGCCGCGAAGCACCGACATTCTGGTGATCGACGCGCCCGCGCGGGTGCACGGCACGGAACTCAATGAACTGGTGCGGCGGGCTGAAACCATCATCGTGCCGGTGCTGCCGTCCAGCGTCGACATCAAGGCATGCGGGCATTTCATGGCCGAATTGCTCGAGATCGGCAAGGTCTCGCGCAAACAGGCGCGCCTGGCGGTGGTCGCCAACCGCGTGCGCGAACACACGCTGATCTACGAGGAACTCGACCAGTACCTGTCGAAGCTCAAGGTGCCGTATCTGGGCTGCCTGCGCGAGGCGCAGAACTACGTGCGCGCCTACGCGCGCGGCATGGGCGTATTGGAGCTGCCGGAGTACCTGGCGTGGCCGGATTGGAAGCAATGGGAGCCGATCGGCGAATGGCTGGACAGCAAGCGCAGCCAGCCGGCAGCCGGCTAATCAGGAGCCTGGGGGTTCACAGGCTGGCGCGGATTCCCTCGTCGAGGTCGTGGTGCGCCAGTGCCACGCCGAGTTCCTCGAGCATGCGCCGGTTGTCGACGCGGCGTGAATCGGCCAGGAACGACCAGGACGCGGCCGGCAGCAGCCGGCGCGCCTCGGCCCTGCTCACCAGCACCGGCGCAGCCAATCCGCTGATTCGCGCAACCCGCTGCAGGTAGGCGGTGGCGCTGTCCTCGCTGCCGTCCGTGATGTTGTAGATGCGCCGGCCGGCTCGCGCCGATGATCCGGCGGCGATACAGGCCGTCACCAGATCATCGACATGAATGCGGTTGCCGGGAGACGCCTCCTGCGGAACGATCGCAGGTTCGGCGCGCCGCAGCCGCTCGAGCGGCAGCCGGCCCGGACCGTAAATGCCGGCAATGCGCAGTATGCACCAGGGCACCTCGCGCGCATCGGCCCAGGCGCGCAGGCAGGTCTCCGCCGCCAGGCGTCGCCGGGCGCGCTCAGATGATGGCGCAGGAACCGCTTCCTCATCGACCAGCGCGCCGGCGCGGTCGCCGTACACGCCGGTCGTGCCGAGGTAGATGAAGCGCCACGGTTTGCCCGCGAGCGACTGCAGAAAGCGCTCGAGCCGCGGGTCCCCGTCGCCGTGAGCGGCGGGGGGCACCGCGTAGTAGATCAAGTGGCCGTCGAAATTCCGGGCGCGGGCCGCGCCGTCCAGATCGAGCGGCACGGCCACGGCGCCGCCGCGCGCGATTTCCCGCAGGCTCTCATCCCGCGTCGCGAAGCCCTGTACGCCGGCACCCAATTTGAGCCAGCGGTCCGCCAGCCGAAGGCCGGTGTAACCGCAACCCACGATCGAAACTGGCCGCATGTTATTGTGCCGACGCCTCGAGGAATGAAGGTGCGCGTCAGTCTATCCAAGTCGAATCGCAGTTTCAGCGCGGCTCCGGGCCAGTCGGTGCTCGATGCGGCACTCGCCGCGGGCCTGAATCTGCCGCACAGCTGCAAGGGCGGCAATTGCGGCTCCTGCCGGGCGCGGCTGCTGCAAGGAGAGATCAGCTATCCCGGTGCGCCGCTGGGATTGTCCGTGGCGGAGGTTGCCGAGGGGTGGGTGCTGCTGTGTCAGGCGCGCGCACGCAGCGATCTGCTGGTGGAGACCTGCGAGACCGTGGCCGCCGACCAGGTGCAGATCAAGCGCCTGCCCTGCCGCATCGAGCGCAGCGTGCAGGTTTGCCATGACGTGATGGTGCTGCATCTGCGCCTGCCGGCTGCCGAGGATTTCCACTTTCAGCCCGGCCAATATGTGGACGTCATGCTGCCCGGAGGGCGCCGCCGCAGCTTTTCGATCGCCTCCCCGCCGCACGACTCCAGACTGCTGGAGCTGCACGTGCGCCGGGTCGCCGGCGGGGAGTTCACGGAGCGAGTGTTTGGCGGCGCGGCAGGCAACACCTTGCTCAACATCGAAGGGCCGCTCGGGCAATTCGTCTATCGCGCGCCCGTGGCGGCAGCCGGCGCGGCACCCGCGGCGCCGATGCTGCTGATCGGCGGGGGCACCGGTCTGGCGCCGCTCAACAGCATCATCCGCCACGTCGTCGGCCATGCAATCGGGCGCCGCATGATCCTGTACTGGGGGGTGCGCAGCGAACGCGACCTGTACGCCGACGCCGCCTTGCGGGAACTCGCCGGCAAAGCCGCCGATCTGCGCTATGTTCCGGTGCTCTCCGAAGCCTCGGCGCAATGGCGCGGACGCGTCGGTCTGGTGCACGAGGCGGTGCTGCAGGACTTCGAGACGCTCGCCGACGTCGAGGTGTATGCCAGCGGACCACCGGCGATGGTGGCGGCGGTACGGCGCGAATTCGCCGCGCGCGGTGCATTGGCGGAGCGCGTGTACTTCGATTCGTTCGATTACGCCCCGGATGTGCTCGAACGCCAACGCAACAGCGCCGCCACCAAGTCCTGATCGCGCGCCGAGCCGGCCTGCACCAACGGAGCCCGCAGTCCCAGTTCGCGCACGCCGTGCGCCACGCGCGGGCCGGGCACCAGCCATTGCAGCTTCTCGAATTCGGCGCGCAGCGCGGGTCCCGCCAGCGCCAGCAGGTTCTCGGCGATCTCCAGACTGGTGGCGGTGATCACCTGCAGGTCGCCGGCGCGCAGGCGCCCCTGCAGCTCCTCGAGGCGGCCGGCCGGGGGCAACGCCCGCACCCGCCGGTAGACATCGACGGCGTGCACTTCGGCACCGCGCGCCGTCAGCTGCCGTGCGAGCAGGTCGCGACCGCCGTGGCCCTTGACGAGCAGCACGCGCCGGCCTGCCAGTTGTCCGAGTCCCGGATGCGCGAGGAGTGCCTCGGAATCCGAGCCCTCGCCCGGCAGGATGGTGGCGTCATGGCCGGCCTGCGCCAGGGCGCGCGCGGTCGCAGGTCCGATGGCCGCGAGCGCGGTCTGACCCTGCGCCAGCAAGTGCGCGCCGAATCGGACGGCATTGGCGCTGACGACGATGATCAGATCGATTCGCTCGGGGACGCGCGAACGGTGCTGCGCCGGCTCGCCGAGCGCTTCGATCTCAAGGGCCGGCAGGCGCTGGGTTGTGGCGCCCTGCGCCTCCAACAGATGGCACAGCGGCAGGGCCTGATGTTCGGGCCGGGTCACCAGCACGCCGACACCCTGCAATGCGCGCATGAGCTCTCAACCGGTGCGCAGCCGCTCGAGCAGCGCGCCCGCGCCGGCGGCCAGCACGCGCTCGGCGAGCCGCCCGCCCAGCGCAACGGAATCCGCGGCAGCGCCTTCGAGCGTCTCGCGCAGCAGCCTCGAGCCGTCGGGTTCGGCCACCAAGCCGTCGAGAATCACGCGCCCGTGCGCGACGCGCGCATGCGCCGCGATCGGCGATTGACAGCTGCCGCCCAGCCGCCGGGAAAATGCCCGCTCCGCCTCGATGGCGACGCGCGTCGCGGCGTGTTCGAGCACCCGCAAGCGGTCGAGCGCCGCGGAATCGGCGCTGCGGCACTCGATACCGATCACACCCTGGCCAACGGCCGGCAGTGAAATGCTTGGGTCGAGCCGCTGGGTGATGCGCGACTCCCAGCCGAGGCGGACCAGGCCGGCGCAAGCCAGCACGATGGCCTGTAGTTCGCCGTCATCGAGCCGCCGCAGCCGGGTGTCGACATTGCCGCGCAGCGCCTCGATACGCAGGTCGGGGCGCAGTGCCAGCAGCTGCGCCTGGCGCCTCAGGCTCGAGGTGCCCACGCGCGACGCGGGCGGCAGGTCGGAAAGCCGCGAAACGCTGCCCGCGATCAATGCGTCGCGCGCGTCCGCACGCTCCAACACGGCGCCGATCACGAATCCGTCCGGCATGTCGGCCGGCACGTCCTTCATCGAATGCACGGCGATGTCGGCTTGTCCGTCCTCCATCGCCGACTCGAGCTCCTTGATGAACAGACCCTTGCCGCCGATGGCCGCGAGACTGCGGTCCTGGATGCGGTCACCCTTCGTGGATATTGGCACCAGCCGCACGTCCAGACCGGCGTGCGCGCGGCGCAGCAGCTCCGCCACGTGCTCGGCCTGCCAGAGGGCGAGCTTGCTCTTGCGGGTCGCGATGCGCAGCGTGTTGTTCACCGGCGGCTCAACCGCCCATAGGCGGGTTCTGCGGGAAAAGGCCGGACTTCAGCCGGAAAATCGAGGAGATGTCCTCATCGCCGAAGCCCTGGTCGATCAGCAGGGCATATTCCTGCAGCGTCGATTCGACCACGGGCAGGCGGGCGCCGTGGCGGGCGGCCATGTCGCGGCAGATTCGCAGATCCTTCGCATGCAGCCGCACGCGAAATCCGGCGGGAAATTTATTGTCGGCCATGAACGGCGCGCGATTGACGAAATACCAGCTCGAGCCGGCACCCTTGCCGAGGGTATCGATGACCCGGTCGAGGGGCAGGCCCTCGGCCTTGGCGAACGCCATGGCCTCGGCCACCGCCTGGATGATGCCCGCGCACATGATTTGGTTGGTGGCTTTGGCGGCCTGTCCGGCGCCGCTCGGTCCCATGTAGGCGATGGTGCGCCCCATTTTCTGCAGGATCGGCTGGGCGCGCCCGAATGCCGACTCGTCGCCGCCGACCATGATGGCCAGAGCCGCGGTTCGCGCACCTTCCACCCCGCCGCTCACGGGGCAATCGAGAAAGTCGACGCCCGCGGCGCCGAGCCTGGCATGCAGGTCGCGCGCCGTGGCGGCACCCACGGTCGAGCAGTCGATCACCAGGGTCCCGCGGCGCAGTGTCGGCGCCATGGCATCGATGACGGCGCGCAAATCGTCGTCGGCGGAGACGCAGATCACCACGGCATCGCAGATCTGCGCGAGCTCCGCCAGACTGTCGTAGGCGCGGCAGCGGAGCTCGTCAGCCAGAGCCCGTGCCTTGGCGCCGGTGCGATTCCACACGCCCGCCAGCAGGCCCGCGCGATGGAGATTGCGGGCCATGTGCGAACCCATGGCGCCCAGTCCGACGAAGGCTGTTTGCATACGCGTTCCCGGTGGTTGTTTTTGCAGGTCGAGAGATTAAGGCTTTGCGCCTCGCGGGGCAAAGCGCCGCGGCGGTTCGATGCCTGACAGCCGCGGTCGGCTGTAATCGGTCATGTTGGGCCGGTAAGCAGCGGGCGGTCAGCTCTGACTGTTGCAGATGGTGTCTACGTCGCGCTTGGCATTGAGCCGCTCGGCGTCGATCTCCTCCGAGGTCAGATACTCGCGCTCGCCGTCGCTGCCGATGCGGTAGAGCTTGCGTCCCTCGATGGATTTGCGGTATCGCTCCTGCGCATCCGCGCATTGCTTTTCGCGCGCCGCCTCGACGTCGTCCTGAACGGCCTTTTTCACGGCGTCATCGCCGGTTGCCTGCGCGCGCGCCGCGGTCACGGCCGGCTTTGGCGGCGGGGTCGCGGCGGCGGGCGGTGCGGGCCGGGTGCCGTGGGCTCCGAGCAGGTCCATGACCTCGGCGTGCACCCCATCCGGCGGTCGATCGCCATACTGCACCTTGCCCTGCGCATCGACCCACTTGTATACGACGGCCGAAGCCACGGACGAGAACGCCAGCAATGCCGCGCACAACAGAACGCGTTTCATGTTCGACCCCCGTCTGACACCCGCCATCTATAACGCACGCGAGCCTGATTCTCCAGTACGGATGCGCAGCGACTGGCCCAGCTCCGACACGAAAATCTTGCCATCCCCGATCTTGCCGGTGCGCGCCGTTTCGATGATCGCCTCCACGACCCGGTCCACCTGCTCGTCATCCACCGCCAGTTCGAGCTTGACCTTGGGCAGGAAATCAACGACATACTCCGCTCCGCGATACAGTTCAGTGTGGCCTTTTTGCCGGCCGAAGCCCTTGACCTCGGTCACGGTAATGCCCTGTACCCCGACCTCGGCCAGCGCGGACCGTACATCATCAAGCTTGAACGGCTTGATGATGGCAATGACCATTTTCATGCGGACGGGCTCCCAATTTGTTGGACAACTAGTGTAACAGTGCGCAAAAGTCCCAGATTGTTGCTTTACAGCATGGAGTATTGCAATTTTGTGATGTATAAACGCAGGGCATCTTGCGCCGTGCGCGAACATAAAAAACGGCGCGGGTTCCTTGAGGTACCCGCGCCGCCGGGATATCGCACCGACGGGGGAGTTGGCTGGCTTGCCGGCGCGAGATGCTCCTAAATCTTCAGATGTTTGGCCTTGCTTGGGTGCAGGCGAGGCCTCTGATGTCCTCGATATCAATCATCCATTCATGTTCTGTGCTGTTCATCGATTCGGTTCGCTCTCAATCCTGTCAAATCGCGTCGGGTCCGGTTTCGCCGGTGCGCACACGTAAAGCCTGTTCGAGTTCCAAGACCCACACCTTCCCGTCACCGGTTTTGCCGGTTCTGGCCACATTGCAAACCGCCTCCATGACCTGCTCCGCGATCGAATCGTCCACGGCGAGTTCCACCTTCGCCTTGGGCAGGAAGTCGACGCTATATTCGGCTCCCCGGTAAAACTCCGCATGCCCACGCTGCCTGCCGTATCCGTGCACCTCGGTCACCGTCACGCCTTGAATACCGATGTCTGCCACGGCTTGCCTGACTTCGTCCAATTTGAACGGCTTGATAATCGCGGTGATGAGCTTCATTCAGTCATGTTATCGCCGCTATCGCCGTTTAGTCGCCGCCTCCAACGTGGTTCGAAGCACTCGAGTACACTAATGCAGCTTCCGTGCCAGGGCATGAATCAACGACTTAGGCCGTGGAAGGGCTTTTTATGCACCAAAATGGCGCGTCCCCGCCCAAATGGTGCGTTATGGAAGTGCGATGCGCAAAGCGCAGGAGGTCATTGTGAGCTTCATGAATTCGAATGGTCTGGATGAACTGGCCCGCCGGCTTGCCGAGGCGGTGCCGGAGTCCCTGCGCAGCATGGGGCGCGAATTACAGGACAATTTCAAGGCCGTGCTGCAGGCGCAGCTGAGCAAGCTCGATTTGGTGAGCCGCCAGGAATTCGACGTGCAAGCGGCGCTGCTGCAGCGTACCCAGTCGAAACTGGCGGACATGGAGTCGCGCCTTGCGGCGGTGATCGCGAAACTGCCGCAATGATGCCCTCACGGCGCATGAGGCGGCGCCTGGGGCGGCACATGCGGCGGCGCCTGGGGCGGCACATGCGGCGGCGCCTGGAACGGTGCAGGGCATTTCTCGGCGATTTCATCGGTTAGTCGCGCTGGCAGCAGCGTTGCCGCCGAATAGTCTGCCGGCATGGCCAGCGACTCGGCGAACAGCACGGTTTACAGCCGCGCCCCAGAGGGGCTCGGCGCACCCCTGGTGCGCGTCGAAGTGCACATTGGTCCGGGACTGCCCGCCTTCATCATCGTGGGTTTGCCGGAGACGGTCGTGCGCGAAAGCAAGGAGCGCGTCCGCTCGGCGTTGCTGACCGCCGGCTTCACCGTGCCCGTGGGCCGGATCACCGTGAATCTGTCGCCGGCCGATCTGCCGAAGGAGGGCGGCCGCTTCGATCTGCCGATCGCCATCGGGGTTCTGGCCGCGAGCGCTCAATTGTCCGCTCGCGCCCTGCAAGGACGCGAGTTCTATGGGGAACTGTCCTTGAGCGGCGAGCTGCGCGAGACGCGCAAGCTGCTGCCCGCGCTGATCGCCGGCGCCGCGGCGGGTCATGAATTGATCCTGCCCGCCGCCAATGGGCTGGAGGCCGGGCTGGTTGGCGGGCCGCGTCTGAAGCTGGCCAACGATCTGCGCCAGGTGTGGCGGGCGCTTGAGCGCGGCACGGGGTTGTCCGGGGCACCGCCGACGGCGGCGCTGGAGCCGGCCGCCACGCCCGATCTGGCCGAGGTGCGGGGCCAGTACGGTGCGAAACGCGCGCTCGAAATCGCCGCGGCCGGCGAACATGGTCTGCTGATGATCGGACCGCCCGGCACGGGCAAGACGCTGCTGGCGCAGCGCATGCCCGGGCTGATGCCACCCCTCGGCCGATGCGAAGCGCTGGAAGTGGCCAGCCTGGAATCCGCCGCCGGCCGCCGGCCGTCGAACGCCGGCCTGCGGCCGTTTCGCAACCCGCAGCATACGGCGTCGGTCGCGTCGCTGATCGGCGGCAGCGGCTTTCGCCCTGGCGAACTGTCGCTCGCGCATCTGGGTGTGCTGTTCATGGATGAACTGCCCGAATTTGCCCGCAATGCTCTGGAGGCGCTGCGCGAACCGATGGAAAGCGGCACGGTGGTCGTCTCGCGGGTGAAACGCACCTGCGAATTCCCTGCGCGCTTTCAGCTGGTGGCCGCCATGAATCCCTGCCCCTGCGGCTATCACGGTGATGTGCGCGGCCGCTGCCGGTGCACGGCGGAGCAGGTGGCGCGCTACCGCACGCGGATCTCCGGGCCGCTCATCGATCGCATCGACATCCATGTCGAGCTGGCGGCGGTGCCGGCCGAGCAGCTGTTGGCGGAGGCCATCGTGCCGGTCGAAAGCTCGGCCGTCGTGGCCTTGCGGGTGGCGGCGGCGCGCGAGGCGCAGTTGCAGCGCCAGGGCAAACTGAACGGTCGATTGACGCCCAACGAGGCGGCGCGGCTGTGCCGCATCGACCCGGCCTCACGGCGGCTGCTCGCCACCGCCATCGCCCGCTTGGGCCTATCGGCGCGCGCCTATCATCGGGTATTGAAACTGGCGCGCACCTGTGCCGATCTGGCAGGGGAGAGCAACATCGGCCCGGCACAGGTGGCCGAGGCGGTGGGCCTGCGGGCGCTCGACCGGTGCGCGCCGGACCGGCCCATTACTTGTTGAGGGACACCATGTAATCCACCGCCGAGCGGATGGTCGCGTCGGGCCAGGCGGTTCCACCCTTGGGCGGCATGGCGCCCTTGCCGGCAATCGCGTGTTGATACAGCGTTTCCTTGCCCTGTGCGATGCGCGGCCCCCAGGCGGCATGGTCGCCGATCTTGGGCGCTCCATTGATGCCCGCAGAATGGCAGGACGAGCATACCTGGGTGAACGCCGCCTCGCCGGATGCCGGGACATCCGCGACCGGCGCCGCCTTGGCCGTCTCCATGGCTGCCAGCGCGCTGTTGTCCCGCCCGGCCACCGCCTCGTGCGCCACCGGCGAGATGTTCGCGTCCACCGCCTGAATCTCGAGCGGCTCGGTCATCTCATGGGCCAGTTGGCTATCTGCGCCGATCGCTCGCGCCACCGCAAAAATGATGATGGCAAAGAGGATGAGCACTCCCAGTATCAGACTGAAAAAATTGAAGAAATGGGTATCAGACGTTTCGGTGTTGGCCACGACAACTCACTGAAATGACGCAAAATAGAGGGACTGAAGGAACGCAGGTAGTATAGCGGTCATGCCGAAAGGCGACAAACCGGCTGTCCCGCACCGCCATGTATTCAATCGCGAGAATCGGAGTCAACATGAGTCAACGTGCTGCGCCAGGTTCATTTGCGGCGCCAATCGCTGCGTGCATGCTCGCCGCACTGTTCGTGCTCACGGTGCGCGCCGCGGAGCCGGATCCGGCGGTGCTGCGCTACACGCTGCCGGCGGACTATAAATGGGTCGACAGCAAGGAGTACCCCGGGCTGAAGTCCGTGGTCCTGTACGGTGATCCCTCCAAACCGGGTCCCTACGCCGTGCTCAACCGCTTCGCGGCCGGTACCTTCAGCCGGCCGCACTTTCATCCGAATGACCGCGTCATCGTGGTGGTCTCGGGCACATGGTGGATGGGCACCGGCGATAAATTCGACACGAGCGCCACCAAGCCCATGCCGCCGGGCAGCTCGGCGGTGCATTACGGCGGCAAGGTTCACTTCGATGGCGCCAAGGGCGAGGATTGCGAAGTGATCATCTTCGGCATCGGCCCGGCGACCGCCACGCGCGTGGGTGAGCGATGAACGCGTCACGAATACGACGGCTGGCGCGGCCGTGGCTGCTCATCGTCGCGGCGGGCTACGCCGGTGCGATCGCGGCCGACACGGCGCCGACCGAAGCGCAGAAATTGCGCCACGATCACTTTCACCAGCTGGGTGAGGCATTCAAGGCGATCCGCGATCAAAGCCGCTCTAAGTCGCCCGCTTTCCCGGCTCTGCAGAAGGCCGCCCAGGCGGTCAACGACGCGTCGGTCGACCAGGGACGGTGGTTCCCGAAGGGATCCGGTCCCGAGACCGGCAAGACCCGGGCGCTGGCCGAAGTCTGGACCAAACCCGTGGATTTCGCGGCCGCACAGAAATTGTTCGCCGACAGCGCGCCGCAACTGCTGGCGGCGGCCAATGCCGGCGACATCGAGGCCGTGCGCAGCAGCTATGGCACCGTCGGCAAGTCCTGCAAGAACTGCCACGACACCTTCCGCCAGCCCAACGACGATGACTGAAGGTGCGGCGCACACCGGCGTGCGCGTGCGCATCTGGGATGCGCCCGTGCGGCTGGTGCACTGGCTGATGGTGTCGCTGATCGGCGCGTCGTGGTGGACGGCGCATGCCGGAAAATTGGACTATCACCGCGACAGCGGCTACGCACTGCTCGGCCTGCTCACCTTCAGAATATATTGGGGTTTCGCCGGCAGTTCGACCGCCCGCTTCGCCAACTTCGTCAGGGGACCCCGCGCCATCGGGGCTTACCTGCGGCGGCTGCCGGTGCGCATGGGAGCGCATGAGCCGGCCGTGCCGGGGCACAATCCCCTGGGCGCCCTCAGCGTCATCGCCCTGCTGTCATTGCTGGCGGCACAGATTCTGCTCGGCCTGTTCGCCGTGGACGTCGACGGCATCGAATCCGGCCCTTTGTCCTCGCACGTGAGCTTCGATGCCGGGCGCTATTGCGCGAAGCTGCATGGCCGGAATTTCAACCTGCTCCTGGCGTTCGTCGTCCTGCACGTCGCGGCGGTGCTGTTCTACCTCGTGTACAAGCGGCAGAATCTCATCTCCGGCATGCTCCATGGCCGGCGCGCATTCCCCGCGGGGGCCGCGCCCCAGGTCACTTTCGCCTCCATGAGCCGGCTGCTCGCGGGCGCCGCCCTTGCGGGTCTGGTGGTATGGGGGGTAACGCGGGCCTGACCGGCGGGGGCTGCGTTGAGCGCGGGCCGCGCGCTCAAAGATTGGCCAAGCGCGTGTCCGCGTCGCCGAAACGCGGCAGCGTCGTGCCCATCCGGTCCATCAGCGACAGGTGCAGGCTGCAGAGCTTGCGGTTCCCGTCGCCCGCAGCCGAATAATCCAGCACCCGGCCGGTCTGGAGGGTGCCGCCGAGTCCGCCGATCGTGACGATGGGCAGTTTGGTGTTGTCGTGGCTGGTGCCCGACCACATGTTCGAGAAATACAGCAGGCAGGTGTTGTCGAGCACGCTGCCCTCGCCCTCGGGCATGGCGTCGAGCCGCGCGGCGAGATAGGCGAGGTTGCTGACGTAGTAGCGCGCGATCTTTTCGTAGTCGTCCGATGTGTCGTCGTGTGAGGCGCTGTGATGGGTCTTGGTCACGCCGAGGAAGGGGTAGAACATCCCGGACAGGTCGCGGTTGAACATCAGCGTCGCGACCCGCGTCTTGTCGGTCTGAAAGGCGATGGCGACGATATCCGACATGAGCTTCATGTGCTCGCGCAGATCCTGCGGCAGGCCGTTGTCCGGACGGCTCATCGTCGCAAGCGGCCTGCCCCGGTCCGCGGCATTCCCTGCGGCACCGGCCTGATCGGTGCGCATGCGGTCGACGCGCTTCTCCACGTCGCGCACGCTCGCCAGGTACTCCTCGAGCTTGCGTTGATCGTCGGCGCCGAGCAGCGACTCGAGGCTCGCGGCATCGTCGCGCACCCGGTCGAGGATGCTCTCCAGCCGCCGGCTGCCGCGGTTCTCGAACAGGCTGTCGAACGCCAGTGAGGGATACACCTCGAGCGGAACCGGCGAGTCCTCGCTTTGCCAGGAGATGTACGAACTGTAGGCCATGGAGAAATTCGTCTCATGGTAGCCGGTGACCGGCTGTTCGCAGCCGAGCACCAGACTGGGCTGCAGGGTGTCGCGGCCGATGGTGTTGGCGAGCACCTGGTCCATGCTGATCCCGCCGCGCAAAACGGCGCCCTTGGCGAGCGGCACCCCGGACAATATGTTGCCGGTCTGGCCGGGATGGATGCCGACGCCCACGGCCGGCTTGTTGACCAGACCGTTGATGACGTTGAGCTTGGTCCTGAAGGGTGCCAGCGGCGCGAGCGTGCGGCTGAATTCCATATCCGCGCCGGCACCCCTGGCCCACCAGTGATTCGGGTTGATGCCGCAGCCCATGAAAACCAGCGCGAGGCGCTTGGGGTGTCCGGACGCGTCCGTGGTGCCGGCCGCCAGCACGCGCAGCGACTCGAAAAAAGGCAGCGCCATGATCACGCCGGCGCCGCGCAATACCGTGCGCCGCGACAGGATATGCCCGGATCGGTGGGTAGCAGGTCGCATGGATCAGTGCACGAGATTATCGCCGATATGAGGGCTGATGTAACGGGCCGTCAGCGGCCCGGCTTGCAACTGGGAACGCCGGTTGCGGAATTGCGGACTCAGCACCAGCGTTTCAACCATCGCACCGAATCGATAGTGGTCGGCGGCGAGCCGCGCCTTCATCTCATCGAGCAGCAGATCGTCCGATATCAACAGCGTGCGGCCGAGGCCGTAAGCCAGCAGCTTGGCCGCGAGATTGTCGATGAAGGCCCGTTCTCGATGTGCGCGGATGTAATCGCGCAGGCCGGCCATACCCTCACCCATCACACCACCGGGAAATTCCGCACGGCTGTCGACGGCATGTCCGCCGAAATCGACATTGCGAACTTCGCCGATGGCGCCATAACCTTCCATGGCGAGACCGAAGGTGTCGAAGCGCGAATGACAGCCGGCGCACTGCGGATCCTTGCGATGCTGTTCGAGTGACTGTCGCAGGCTGAGTTCACCCAGGCTTTTTTCGTCCGCCGGCAGGCTTGGGACATTGGGGGGCGGCGCGGGGATTCGCTGGCCGAGCAGGTTGCTGACGAACCAGTGGCCGCGCTTGACGGGACTGGTGCGCAGGCCCGGCGAATTGGCCGTCAGGAACACCGCCATCGGCAGGAGGCCACCGCGGCCGAATTCACCCGCGTGGTCCACCCTCACCCAGGCGTCGGTGCTGAAGCGGCCGGGAATCCCGTAGAGCTTCGCCAGCGGCGCGTTGACGAAGGTGTAGTCGCCGTACAGCAGGTTCTGGACGGGAGCACCGCTTTGCACGAGATCGGTGAAAAATCGCAGCGGCTCCTGGTACATGGCCTCGCGAAGATCGTTGTCGAACTCCGGAAAGCGCCCGCGGTCGACCCCGTTGTGCTCCTCGAAGCGCCGGAAATCCAGCCAATGTCCCAAGAACTCGGCGGAAAAGTTCGCCAGGCGCGGATCCTTCAGCATGCGGCGCGCCTGGGCCGCGAGCACGCCGGGCCGATGCAGGTCGCCGGCGGCCGCGTGCGCCAATAGTTCCCGGTCCGGCATGCTCGACCACAGGAAATAGCTGAGGCGGCTGGCGAGGGCATAGTCGGTCAGGGGCGCAATCCGCGCGCTCTGCGGTTTGCCGCCGCCGGCCGTTTCCTTAAGGTCGAAGCGATAGGAGAAATTCGGCGACGTCAGGATGGCGGCTACGCTGTCGCGCAAGGCGTCCTCGTGGTCGAGTCCGTTTTTTTCGCGGCATTGCCGGTAAAAATCCAGCAAGCCCGCGCGCTCCGCCGCTGACAGCGGGCGGCGATAGGCGCGCTCCGCGAAGCCGAGCAATGCCTGCAGCTGTCGGGGTTCCGCGGCGGCACGCTCGGTCTCCACCAGGGCGACGTCGGCGGCAACCCGGCGGAAATGCTCCCGTATGGCCTCCTGCACGGTGGAATTCGCCTGGTTGGCGACGGCCTTGGCGAGGTACAGCGCCGCCAGTCTGCCGATCTTGTCCTGGTCGGTGACCGACTTGTCCTCGGGACGGAAGGCTGCGAACTGCGGGTCGCGCATGAACGTCGAGTCGGTGCGCTCCCACCACACGAAGCTCGTATGCATGCGCTGCGGAATGGCGGCCGAGAAGTAGAAATCGCGCCACAGCCGGTCCAGTTCCCGCTGATCCGCCGGACTCAGCACCAGATCGTAGAGCGGCGCATCGTCGCGGAAGTAGCCGGTCATGCTGTGCAAGCCTGCGCTCAGCAGGCGCCCCGACAGCTTCTGTTCGTCGGCTGCGTCGAGGTACACGCGGGCGCGTTCCGAGATGTAGAACGCATCCGGAAACACGTCGGCAAAGCGGGCAAAGGCGGCGAGCGCCCGAGCGCGAGCGGCGGGTTCTGCAGGTACCATCAGATCCGGATCATCGTCGCGATTCTGCTTGGCGGCCAGTTGCGTGGTCGCCGAGGTACCGGCGGTGACGATCGCCGGGGCGATGAATTTGCCGCCGCTGCGGATGGTTTCCTTGAGCGCCCGGGCCGCGGCGGTGTCTGCGGCCGGCGCGCCCGTGACTATGGCATCCGGTGCGTTGGCGGCGAGTTGGGCCGCCGTGGCCACCTGCTCCGCCGTCGCCGCGGATTCCACCGCGCGCGGTGCTGCGCCAGCCACGTGCAGCGCGTCGGCGTCGAATCGGCGCCGATTGGCCGCCATCTGCCGGTCCTTCCACAGCACCAGGGTCTGCGAGCCTTCATGGATCGGCGGCGCGCTGAGGTTCGCCACCGCCGGCACCAGCCGTTCACGCAAATCCGTGACGAAGTCCCCGAGCCGCACCGCACTCTCGTGCAGCGCAGCCGGATCCTGCGGCGGCCCCCTCATGGCGCGCCACTGCGCGCGCAGCTTTGCCAGCGGACCGGCATCATCCCGTCCGTCCGTCAGAAGCGCGTACACCGTGGCCAGGTACCTGGCGCTCACCCGCCGGCGCGCGGCGATGTCGGCGAGTGACGCCGCATCGAGGCCGAGAGCGCCGCGGTGGCGGTACTCCCACGACGCGGCGAAATATTCCGCGAGGTCGGTGGGCTGGCGCTTGTAGAAGTCGACTATCTTGAGCGTGAAGTACTTGTCGCGGTCGGTGTCGGTCAGCACCGGATACGGTGCGAACTCGAAGCCGTCGGTGGTGAACACCAGGTGATCGGCCATCAGACGCGCCGCATCGAGATGCTTGCGCAGCAGCACCGGCGACATGGTGAGCGATTCGCCCGAGTTGTCGAACCCCGCCTGGTTGGCGGGATCGACGGGGAATTCGCGCGCCGGCCGGAGGTCGACCCCGGTCAGATCGTGGACGGTATAGTCGAATTCGGCGTTGCTCAGGCGCCGCGCCTGCACCGGGCCGGGATCGCCGGCGGTCTTGCCGGCCTCATCCCGCCGCAGTGCATCGATCCAGGCGGCGACCTCGAGCTCGAGTGCAGGCGGCGGGTGCTTCTTGGCCTTCAGCGGCGGCATCTCCGCGCCCTGCAGTTTCTCAAGCACCAGGTCCCAGTCCGAAAAGCCGGACACCACCGAGTCCACCGTGGTGTAGGCGCTCAAATCCAGGCCCGCTTCCGGATCCTCGCCGCCGTGGCATTTGACGCAGTATGTCTCGACGAAGGGGCGCACCAGCGTCTGAAAGCGCCGGCCGTGGACCGTATCCGCCGCTGCGGATGCCGCATGAACGGACATCGCAGCCAGCAGCATTCCGGCCGCCGGGAGGAGGGATGCGGTGATGATGCCACGCCGGGTGGGGAGGTCCTTTGGGCTTGACTGCATGGGCGGATGTTGCGGGCACGCGGTTATAATCGCCGCAGTCTACAACAGCGCCATCGGGATGGATCGAATGACCACGACCGACGACCCCCGGAGATTATGTTCACCGCAATGAGCTGCAGCGCAGTACTGCCTTCATGACACGCCGGCTCATCAGCTCGGGGTCGACCTTCGAGCGCGACATCGGCTATTCGCGCGCCGTGGTCGACGGCGAATGGATTTTCGTGTCCGGCACCACCGGCTTCGACTACTCCGCCATGACCATCGCCGAGGGCCTGCCGGAGCAGACCGACCAATGCCTGAAAAACATCGCCGCGGCACTCGGATCCGCCGGCGCCGGCCTCGCCGACGTGGTGCGGGTGACCTACATCGTGCCGCTGGCCGCGGATTTTCCACAGTGCTGGCCGGTGCTACGCAGGTATTTCGGCGAGGTGCGCCCCGCGGCGACCATGATCAGCGCCGGATTGGCGGATCCGCGCATGCGCATCGAGATCGAAGTGACCGCACGCAAAACAACGGGGAGATCGACGTGAAACATCGCATGGTTTTAACGGCGCCGGCCGCCGCAATAGGGATCTTCGGACTTGCGGGCGGCGTGGCCAACAGCCAGGTGCCGGTATCGCCCGCTCCGGCCCAGGAGTCGCTGCTCACGAGCGCGGATCCGCACGCGGCCGCGAACAAGAGGCTGGTCTATGATTTTTGGCGGGAAGTCTTCGAGGCGCATCACCTGGATCTTGCGCCCAAATACCTGGCCGAATCCTACATCGAGCACAACCCCCGATTTGCCACCGGCCGCGACGCCTTCATCGAGAATTTTTCCAAGGCCGGTCCGCCGAAGCCCATCGAGCCGCGCATCAGGCGCGAGGTGGTGGCCATCGTGGCGCAAGGCGATCTGGTGGTTCTTGCCTTCGTGCGCGAGGCGCCGGATCCCAAGGATGCCGCCAGGAAGTACACCACGACCTGGTTCGACATGTTTCGCGTCGCCGACGGAAAGATCGCCGAACACTGGGACGCCGCCCAGCTGCAATAGGTATGAGGGTTTGAGGTCCGGCTGCGTACTTAATGCGTAGGCCGCAAGTTGCGCCATCGGAAGGGGTATGACGATGCGAGGGATTTTGTGCCCGGCCGCGTGCCTGGCGGCCGCCGCGATGGTCTGGTCGGCGGTGGCTGCGGCAGCCGCGCCCGTCAAGGACGCGCCAATTCCCCGCCTGGTCAGGCAGGATGGCCGCTATGCATTGATGGTCGACGACGTCCCCTTTCTGGTGCTCGGTGCGGAAGTCAATAATTCCAGCGGCTGGCCGGAGGTTCTGCCCAAAGTCTGGCCCGCCATCGAGTATATGCATGCCAACACCGTGGAAATCCCGGTGTACTGGGAACAATTCGAGCCGAAACAGGGCGCATACGATTACAGCGCCGTCGACACGCTGCTCGCGCAGGCGCGACAGCACCAGCTGCACCTGATACTGCTGTGGTTCGGGACGTGGAAGAACGGCAACCAGCACTACATGCCGGAGTGGATGAAGCGGGCCCCGCATACCTACGCGCATGTGATCGATGAGAACGGCCATCCGGTCGACTCTCCGTCGCCGTTCGCCGCCGCCTCTTTGGCGGCCGATTCCAAGGCATTCGCCGCGCTCATGGCCCACCTCAAGGGGGCGGACCCGCAGCGCACCGTGATCATGATGCAGGTGGAGAACGAGCCCGGCGTGTACGGCACGCAGCGCGATTATTCCCCCGCAGCGCAACAGCTGTTCGCGGGTCCGGTGCCTCCGCAGATCTTGAGGGCCATGAACGTGCCGACCGCCGGCACCCCCGACTGGAAACAGGCTTTCGGCTCCGAGGCCGAGGTCAATTTCCATTCCTGGGCGGTGGCGACCTACATCGGCCAGGTGGCGGCGGCCGGCAAGGCGGAGTATCCGCTGCCCATGTTCTCGAATGTCGCACTGCGCGATCCGATGACCCCGGGGCCGCCGGGCACGTACGAAAGTGGCGGCGCCACCGACAATGTGCTGCCCATCTGGAAGGTGGCGGCGCCCGCCATCGACATTCTGGGACCCGACGACTACCAGACCGACACGGCGGCGTACATCAAGGTGCTGGACCTGTACCGCCGCGACGACAATCCGATCTATCTGCCCGAGACCGGCGGCAGTCCGCGATTCCTGTTCTTCGCACTGGGCCGCGGTGCGATCGGCTTTTCGCCGTTTGGCATCGATTACACCAAGACCCTGGAGATTCCGGATGCCGCGCGGCCGAAGGATGAATTTCTGGTGCCGTGGGCTCGGGTCGGCACCAAGGAATTCGTCGCCCCCTTCGTTCCCCTGTACAGCCTGCTTGCGCCGATGGCCCGGGATGTGGCCCGTTGGAATTTCGAAGGCAAACTGCAGGCCATTGCCGAGGAGCCGGGCAGGGTGACTCAAATCCTGCACTTCGGCGCCTGGGACGCGACCGTGTCCTACGGCATCTGGGCGCGGCGCGGCCGGCCGGTGGGCAATCCACAGCCGATGGGCGGCGTCTTGATCGCCCAGACCGGCGAGAATCAATTCCTGGTGAGCGGCTTCTACTGCCGGGTCGATTTTCGTCCGACCACCGCCGACCAACACAAGCAATTCCTGCGCGTCGAGGAGGGGACCTACCAGAACGGTGCCTTCAAATTCATCCGACTGCTGAACGGCGACCAAAACGACGGCGGGCTCGATTTCAATTCGGTGCCGCTGGTGTTGCGCGTGACGGTCGGCACGTACTGAGTGCGCACAGGAACATCCCCATGGCCCGTATTCATTCCTGTCGGACTGCCTTCGCGCCGCTCGCCGCTGCGCTGGCCCTGACGCTGCACGCGCTGATGCCGTCCGCGAACGCAGCCACGGTGGTCTACGTCGGCAATGCCGACAGCCAGGACCTGTCGCTGTTCGCGCTGGCCGCCGACGGCGGCCTGAACCCGCTCGCCACCGTGGTATTGCAGCGGCCGGCCCACCCGGGGCGCTCCATGCTGCTGGCAGTCAGCCCCGACCATGGATTCCTGTATGCCGGCTTCTTCTCCAGCGACGAAAAGCACTCCGTGGTGACCAGCTATTCGATCGATCCGAAGTCCGGCATGCTGACGCCGCGCGGCAGCACCCAGTTGGCGGACATCATGTCCTACATCTCGACCGACCGCTCCGGGCGTTACCTGCTGAGCGCGTCCTATGGCGGCAACAAGGTCAGCGTGAATTCGATCGGCCGCGACGGCGTGGTCGCCGACACCCTGCAGATCATTCCCACCGAGCCGAAGGCGCATTGCATACTTGCCGATCCCACCAATCGCTTCGTCCTGCATACGGCGCTCGGCGGGGACGTGGTCTATCAGCAGCGATTCGACGCAAAGACCGGCCGGCTCTCGCCGGCCATACCGCCGACCGTGGGCGTGCCGGCGAACGCCGGTCCGCGCTTTTTTATTTTTTCGCGCGACGGCCGGTACGTCTACCTCATCGATGAACTGGACGGCGCGATCCGCGTGTTCCCGTTCGATCCGGCCACCGGCGCGCTGCAACCCCAGGTGCAAGTCGCGAGCGCACTTCCGGCGGGCTTCACGGGCCAGGCCTGGGGCGCCGACATTCATTTGACACCGGACGGCAGGTTTCTCTACGTATCGGAGCGGACCAGCAGCACGCTCGGGGCGTTTCGCGTCGAACCGGAGCGCGGGACGCTGACCGCCATCGAAACGGTCGCGACCGTGAAGCAGCCCCGGGCCTTCAACATCGACCCCGCAGGCCGCTACCTCGTGTCCTCGGGACAGCTGTCGAACAGCGTCATGACCTATGCGATCGACCGCGGCAGCGGCAAACTCACGGCCCTGAAGGAGTATCCGGTGGGCCTCAATCCCACCTGGGTGGAAATCGTATCGCTTCCATGAAACGGCCCGGCGCCGTCCTATTGCTGGCGGCTCTGCTCGCCGTGAATGCGCACGCATCGGGTTGGGCGGCGGGCGCGGTGGCGCGGGCGGCAACCGCGCTCGGCGGGCGCGATCGCATCGAAGCGGTGCGCAACATCACACTCATCGGCTACGGCCAATATGCCTATGTGTACGGCGCCGGCAACATCACGGGCGATCCCGAAGCGCCGCTCAAATACGAAGCCGCCAACGATCTGCGGCGCGTGTTTGACCTGGAGCATGGCCGCTATCAGCAACTCGAGCGGCGCAATTACCTGTTTCCCTTTGCGATTCCCAGCGGCCACGATTTTCACCTGCTGAACCAGATCCTGGACGGCGACATTGCCTATGACGTCGGACCGGGTGGCGCGAACCGGATATTCCGCTGGAAGGACGATGTACACCAGCTGGACGGCGTGCACATGCGGCGCATGTGGTCCTTGAACAATCCGGTGGCTCTCGTCCGCGCCGCCCTCGATCCGAATAATCGCCTGTCGAATGCCAGACGCCGGGCCGGACTCCTGCTGGTCGATTTGATCTTGCGGCAGGGCGATCATCTGACCCTGGCGATCGATTCCGCCACCGATCTGCCGGCCTGGGTGAGCTGGTCCAATCCGGAGAGCAATTTCGGACAGCTGACACTGACAACCCATTTCACCGGCTATGTGCCGCAGGACGGCCTGATGCTGCCGCTGGGATATGTGACCCGGCTCGATTGGCGCAATGTCGATTATTTGAAGATCTATGTGGACGCCTACCTGATCGACGGCCAGATCGCGGATCTGGGGGCACCCGAGGCGGTGCGTGCGGCACCCGAACCGGCCGCGGTTCCGAAGCCCATCGGGGCGGTGGCGGCGGCGAAGGGCATCTGGCGCCTGTCGAACGGCACCACCGTTTTCGAGTTCGCCGATCACCTCACGCTGTTCGATCTGGAAAACAATCAGTTCACCGCGCAGGCCGCCCTGGACTTCGCGCGCACACTGGTGCCGGGAAAGCCCGTGACCGAACTGATCGCCTCGCACTCGCACACCGATCACATGGGAGGCCTGAGACTGGCGGTTGCCGAAGGGCTCACCGTGATCTCGAGGCGCGGCAATGAAGGCGTGCTGCGGGAAATGGTCAACCATCCGGCGCCGGAATTTCCCGACAAGCTGGCGCTGCATCCCCGGTCCCTGAAATTCGTGCCGGTGGACGAACATCTGCGCCTCGCGGACGGGCGGATGACCGTGGATCTTTACTGGGCGCGCGCCAACACGCACATGGCCGACGCGATTTTCGCCTATGCACCGTCGGCGAAATTGATAGCCGAAGGAGACATGGCTACCGCAGCCTATGATTATCAATGGTGGCCGGACAATTACCAGGACAATCTCGAGCACTACGGGCTCGACGTTGCGCTGCTGTCGCCGGTGCATTCCGTGTGGCCGGAACATCCGGACGTGCTGACCCAGGCACAGGTTCTCGAATTGATCAAAGGCGGCGTGCAGCGTACTCGCGAGCGGTGCGCAGCCGAGCTCACCAACGGCAACTACTTCCCGGGTTGTCCGCTGCAAACCAGGCGCTATTGAAAGCAGGCGCTATCAATTCAATGGCGGGGCAATTGCTAGAGTACGATGCGGACATGGGGGGATCGACTCGCAATAACGGAGAACCGACTTGGCCGGCGAGCTGACGGGAAAAATAGCGCTGGTCACCGGCGGCAGCCGCGGCATCGGCCGCGCCACCTCGATGCGGTTGGCGCGGGAGGGCGCGACCGTCGCCGTTCACTACAAATCCAACCGACAGGCGGCCGAAGTGACGGTTGCGGCGATCATCGCGGCGGGGGGCGCCGCGTTCCCGATTGCAGCCGATCTGGCCGACCCGGCGGCGCCGGAACGGTTGTTCCAGCTGCTCGATGCCGAACTCACCGCGCGATTCGGTTCGACCGGCTTCGACATACTCGTCAACAACGCCGGCGCCGGCGGACGGGCGACCATCGATCAGACCACCGAGGCCGATTTCGATCGCATATTGCAGGTCAATTTCAAGGCACCGTTTTTCATCATCCAGCATGCCCTGCCGCGGCTGCGCGACGGCGGCCGCATCGTGAACGTGTCATCGACCGCCGCGCGCATCGCGTATGCCTGGTCGCCGGTGTACGGCCCCTCCAAGGCGGCGCTCGAAACGCTGACCGTGTCGGTGGCCAAGCACCTCGGACCGCGCGGCATCACGGTGAACGCGGTCACCCCGGGCACCACCATGACCGACATGAACAAGGTCGCGCAGGATCCGGTCGCCGTCCGTCCGTTCGTGGAAATGACCACGCTGGGCCGCGTGGGACAGCCGGAGGACATCGCCGACGTCATCGCCTTCCTCGCCTCGGATCGTGGCCGCTGGATAACCGGTCAACGCATCGACACGAGCGGCGGCCTGCGGCTGTAGGCTCCTTCAGTCGCTGGCGATCTCGAAGTCGGCCAAGCCGAACGGTGCGATGATGACGGGTGTCTGCTGCCCGGCGGTGAGTTCCTTGACCCGCAGCGACAGATACAAATCCATCATTTTCAGGGTGATGCGCCCCGACTTCTGGTAGTCCGCACCGCCCGTCACGCCCTCGAGAATCGCCTTGGTGAACGCGCCATGTCCCCAGTCGGCGCTTTCCTGGGCTTCCTGCCGGCCGGTGCTCGCAGACAGCACCGCCACGCCGTTCTCCGCGCTGGTGAGTTCATTGATCACGGGGTTGACGTTGGCACGCCGTCCGCCGAGCGCGTTGCCCGCGTGGCAGGTGTCGACGAAGAAGACGGCGCGCCCCGCCACGTTCGCCAGCGCCTGCTTGATGTCGGAGAACTGCACGCCGGTCTGGTCGAGCGCGTTCAAGTCGATGTTGGCGGGCGCGTAGTAGTAACCACCCAGCCGGTCGTTGAGCCCATGCCCAGCCAGCAGTAGGATGCCGATGTCGGTCACCGTCACGCTGTGCCGCAGCCATTCGAGTCCCTGCACCACGGCATCGCGCCGGGCGTCGGCGTCGGTGAGCAGCCGCACTTCCACGTCGCGGTACAGCGCGCCCTTCTGTTTCCGCATGGTGGCGGCAAAATCCGCCGCATCCTTGGCGGCGAACTCCAGGCGGTATTCCGGATTGTCGTACCGGCTGACCCCGACCGCGAGCACATACAGCTTCGCCTTGAGCTTGACCGGCGCGTCGCCGCCGTCGTGCACTGCGGGCGCCAGCACCTGCAGCAGCGCCGGCATGGACACGGCATTGCGGTTTTCGGCAAACACCTGGATCACCGCATCGGCGGGAGGCAGCGGAACGGTGATCTGCGCCTCGGACAGGCCCGGAACGGTGCCGGCATCGTGCACCTCGTCGATCGCCACCGGCAGACCATTGACCCGAGCGCGGATGGCCGTGACCGGCGCGTCCGCGGGCGAGCGCAGCGCGAGCCGCAATTTGATCCGTGCCGCAGCGATCGGCTCCGATGACTCGATGGTGACCGCCGGCGGCAATATGCTCGGCAGGGACGCAGGTGCCGCGTCGGCAGGCCGGCCCGCGGCGGCGTTCGCCGCGTGCAGCGCCCTGGATTCGTCACCGGCATCGAGCACGCGGGCGATGACATCGGGCCGCAGGAACCAGGAGCGGCAGCGCGACAGGGGATAGAAATCCGCCGCCGCGCTCTTGCCGCGGTTGACGTGCCAGCCGACCAGATCCTCGCCGCCGGCGCTCGCCGAATAGAAACCGGAAGGAGTCCACAGCACCCAACGTTTGCGATCCGCATGGGCGAACAGGGCGAGGGTCTCCGCGCCGTCCGAACTGCGGAACCAGCGGATGGTGCCGTCGCTGAAAGCGCCGACGACCCAGCGGCCGTCGGCGCTGATTGCGGCTAGATTGGCAGTGCCGCCGGGCGCGGCCTGACGCCACAGCTCCCGGCCACTATCGCTGTAATACACGAGGTAGCCGCGGGTGCAGAGCGCGAAATGTTTGCCGTCGTGGGCGACGTACAGGCACGCGGGGCCCGCCGGCCCCGTACCGAAGGCCGGGATGGCCAATGGGCGCCCGTTGAGCAGGATGTGATCCGGATCGTGCAGATCGAACGCCAGGCCGGGGGGCACCGGCTGCAGCGGCGAGGAATCGCGGCCCGTCGCATAACCGCCATCCAGGTCGAAGATCGTCGGATCGGTGTCCTCACGGCGGAAGCGAAACTGCACCCGGTGACCGTCGGGGGTGACGTCAAGCCGGCCCGGCTGGTTGCCAGCGGAGAAATCGACGGTCATCGCCGCCGTGCGACGCGGTATCGATCGCCCGTCGGCGCCGATGATGCCCCATGCGGGCTCCACGGTCGCGAATGCCATGCGGCCGTCCGGCAGCGCCGCCAGATCGAACAGCCGTCGATCACCGATTGCAAGATCGGTGAAATTCCGGCCCGACTGCGACCAGACTCGCGCCTGGTTCTCGCCGTTCACGCGCCAGTTGCCGGTTCCGATCAACCGGCCGTCGGCCGACCAGGCGAGCAGGTCGAGTTGCGCGGCACCGCGGCCGATGCCGGTAGCGACCGGCAGCCAGGCCAACCGCAGGTTCTCGCCGTCGAGCACCTCGACCGCGTCGCCCACCGCCGAACCGGCGACGGCGAGCCAATGGCCATCCGGCGAATAGCGCACGTCCGATAGATGGGCCGGCAGCATCACGTTGCGCGAGTCCGCCGCGGCGCGGGGGCGCAGACCCGCATCGACATCGTAGAGCAGCAGCGCGCTATGATCGCCGTCGGGCGCAGCCGCGGCCAACTTGCGGCCGTCGGGACTGAAGTCCAGCGCGTCGATCGCCGCAAAGCGCGCGTCGCGGCCGATCTCGCGGCCGTGTTCGGTGTCGTACAGGCGCACGCCCTCGTGCTGCAGCCCCACCGCCAACGTCCGTCCATCGGGCGAGAACTTCAGGGCGGAAACGGCGCTCCACCATTGCCGGTTCGCCAGCGGAATCTCGATGCGGCGGATCATCCGGCCGCTGGTGCGCTCGAACAGGAATACCTGGGTGGCGTCGGCCGGCTGCCAGCCGTGGCCGACGCGGCCGCCGACCGCGACCAGGCCGCCATCCGGGCTCATGGAGACCGCGTCGAGCGCCTGCTCGGATGCGTCGCCGGCATCCACCGGCGGACGCAATACCCCGAGCAGCTCGCCGCTCGCCAGGTCCCAGATGCGCACCGTCATATCGAACGATGCGGTCGCCAGCCAGCGTCCCTGCGCGTCGGTGGAGATGCTCGTGATCCTGGACAGGTGGGTTCCTGATTCGATGCGCAGAATCGGCGTGGCGGAAGGCGCGGCTGCGCCTGCCCAACCGGGCAGCAGCACGGCTAGCAGCATCCCGGGCAATCCGGCATACCGATGCCTGCGCACTTCATTCGCTCCAGGCGCGTTCGAGAAGGGGACCCGCGTCGAGCGCCTCGCCCGCGCCGTAGACCGCGCCCCAGCCGGCGTCGCCGAGGCGGGAGACGCAGAAGCCGTCCGCCACGGCGGTGTTTGCCGGGCCCGTCGCCGCCTCCAGCAGCAGCTTCGCCTGCATCAAGGTGACGAACGCCTGCGCCAGGCGGCGCGCCTGCGCCTCCTGCGGCGCATCCGCCGCGAGCACCGCGGCGAACCGCTCGAAAGCACGGTCATAGCGGCCGTGCCGCCCGCGCGCCACCGACAATTCGTGCAGCACGACTTCGCGGGTGGCTGCGGATTTGCCGAAAGCGCGCAGCAGGTCCAAGCACATGATGTTGCCCGAACCTTCCCAGATGGAGTTGACCGGCATCTCGCGCGCCATGCGCGCAAGCGGCAGTTCCTCCGTGTAGCCATTGCCGCCGAGCACTTCCATCGCCTCGGCCAGGAACTCGCAGCCGCGCTTGCAAACCCAGAATTTCGCGGCCGAGGTGAGCGCGCGGCGCAGCCTCACTTCGCCGTCGGCATCACTGTCGAAGGCGCGCGCCAGACGCAGGGCGAGCGCGGTGGCGGCCTCGGATTCGAGCGCGAGGTCCGCAAGCACGCTGCGCATCAGCGGCTGATCGATCAGATGGGCACCGAAGGCCTTGCGATGACGGGCGTGATGCAGACACTGGACCATGGCGTGGCGCATCATGCCGGCGCTGCCGATGACGCAGTCCAAGCGCGTGTAGGTTCCCATTTCGAGGATGGTCGAAACACCGCGCCCCACCTCGCCCAGCAGATGCCCCCAAGCCCCGTCGAATTCTACTTCGGCCGAGGCGTTGGAGCGATTGCCGAGTTTGTCCTTCAGGCGCTGAATGCGGACGGCATTGCGGGTGCCATCGGGCAGCCGCCGCGGCACGAAGAAGCACGATAATCCCTGCCCCTCGCCTTGCTCCTGCCCCTGCGTCTGCGCCAACACCAGGTGTGCATCGCACTGCGGCGCGGAGAAGAACCACTTATGGCCCGTGAGGCTGTAGCACCCGTCGCTTTCGCGCACCGCCCGTGTGGTGTTGGCGCGCACGTCCGAGCCACCCTGCCTCTCGGTCATGCCCATGCCGATCAGTCCGCCGCGCTTGAGCTCGAAGGCGATGTCGCGCGGGTCGTATTCCCGCGAGATGAGGCGCGGCACCCAGGCTGCCGAAAGCCAGCCGTCCCGGCGCAGCGCGGCGATCGCGCCGTAGGTCATGGTGGTCGGACACAGCGTCCCGGATTCGATCTGCGCCTGCATGAAGTATCCCGCGGCGCGCGCCACGTGCGCGCCGCGGCCGCGCAGTTCGGGCGTCCACGGACCGGTGTGATAGCCGCGCGCAGCGATACCCTTCATCAGCGCATGCCACGACGGATGAAATTCGACGGCGTCGATGCGCTCGCCGCGGACGTCGAAGTTCTGCAGCACCGGCGTATGGCGGTTGGCGAGCCGCGCGTGTTCGATGTTCTCGGCCGTGCCGATCAGCGCACCGTCACGGATGAGCTCCCCGGCTGCATGGGCCGCACCCTCACGCCGTACCGCCTCCTGCAATGCCTCGTCTGTCGAATAGAGGTTGAAATCGGCCAGCGGCGGCGTTTGGTTGAAGAACGCGGACGTGGCCGGCGCGTGTGACATGGTTAACGTTCCAGAGGCAAATGCACCATCCAGAGCCCCAGTTCGACATTGGATATGAGTGAAATACGTGAATTGCGCACGGTTTGCAACATCCGACAACGCTAGCCTTGTTTACATACTTCAGCCGCAAACCAGGTGTGCATGGCGTTATGAAAGAAACTATCAAGATTCCAGGCACATTTCTTCGCGGCATGCCGCGAAATCCTCCGACCCCGGGACTCCTGCGATGAGCACCATGTCGCACACCTGGGTCATCGTTCTGGCGGCCGGCGACGGCCGCCGGCTGCACCACCTGACCACGAATGAATCCGGCGTTCCCGTGCCGAAGCAATTCTGCTCGCTGCGCGGCGGTCGTTCACTGCTGCGCAGTGCGCTGCAACGGGCCGAAGCGGTCGCATCGCGGCGGCGCATCTGCACCATCGTGGCCGAACAGCATCGGCGCTGGTGGGAACCCGCGCTGCCGACGGTGGCCGAAAACAACGTCATCGTGCAGCCGCGCAATCGCGGTACGGCGAACGGCATCCTGCTGCCGCTGCTGCACATCGTGCGCCGGGACCCGCAGGCACGCGTCGTGCTGCTGCCTTCCGATCATTACGTGGACGACGAGAGCGTACTCGCCGCCTCGCTGCGCGGCGCGATACGAAAACTGCGCTCAGCGAACCGCGAGGTACTGATGCTTGGAATATCTCCGGATGAAGCGGATCCGGACCTGGGCTATATAGTGCCCGGCGAGAAAATCGCACGCAACCTGGCGAGCGTCAACCGCTTCGTCGAAAAGCCCCTGGGCTCCGAGGCGCAGCGCCTCATCGAAGCGGGCGCATTGTGGAATGCCTTCATCGTGGCCTCGCATGCGAGCACGCTGCTCAAGCTGTTCGATGCGAGCTTCCCGTGGATCGTGAAGGCCATGCAATTGGCGGTCGAGCGCGACGCGTCCATACCTCGCGAGCCGGTCGCGACCACGGACCTGTACAAGCAGCTGGCCGACGTGGATTTCTCCAAGCAAGTGCTGGAAGGCGCCGAGGCGATGCTGCGCGTGGTGCCGGTGCCGCCGTGCGGTTGGAGCGATCTTGGCACACCGATCCGCCTGGCCGAGACCCTGCGCCGGCTGGCCCACAGCCGCGAGGCCGCCGATGACGTGCAAAACCCATTGGGCGGATTTCTGAATCTGTCGCTGCAGCATGCCCGGTTGGCAGCCGGCGAGTCGCCGGCGAATCCGTAGCCCGAAGCTTTGATTTTCATCCCGCCGCCACGCGTCGTGTAACATCCGGCGATTGGCCACCGTCAAACGCACGCTTCTCGTCAAGAACATCCATACGCTGGTCACGATGGATGAGCAGCGCCGCGAGATCCACAATGCGGCCATGCTGGTGCGCGGCGGGATCATCGAACAGATCGGGCCCACCGGCGTGCTGGCCGGTGATAGCGATGAGGTGCTGGACCTCAGGGGCCGGCACATCGTGCTGCCGGGCCTGATCAACACCCACCATCATTTCTATCAATCCCTGACCCGCGCCGTGCCGGGCGCGCAGACCAACGAGCTGTTCGCGTGGCTGAAGAAGCTGTATCCGATCTGGGCTCACCTGGACGCGCGCGGCGTGTATGCCAGCACACAGATGGCCGCCGCGGAGCTGATGCTCTCGGGCTGCACGACCTCGAGCGACCACCTGTACGTCTTCCCGAACGATTGCAGCGTGGACGAGGAAATACGCGCCATGACCGACATCGGCATGCGCTTCCATGCGAGCAGGGGCAGCATGAGCCTCGGGCAGAGCGCAGGTGGCCTGCCGCCGGATTCGCTGGTCGAGGACGAGGAGGCGATCCTGAAGGACAGCCAGCGCCTGATCGAGCGGTATCACGACAACTCGCGGCACTCGATGCTCCGGATGACGCTCGCGCCATGCTCGCCGTTTTCAGTCTCGAAGGATCTGATGAGGCAGTCCGCGCTGCTGGCCAGAACCTATCCGGGGGTGCGGCTGCACACGCATCTGGCGGAGAATGACAGGGACGTGCAATACAGCATGCGCGAGTTCGGCATGAGCCCCGGTCAGTACGCGGAGTCGCTGGGATGGGTGGGCCGCGACGTGTGGCTTGCGCATTGCGTGCATCTGGATGAAAGCGGCATAGCCCGCTTCGCCGCGACGGGCACCGGCGTCGCACATTGTCCGAGCAGCAATATGCGTCTGGGCAGCGGTGTGGCGCCCATCCGCAAGATGCTGGCGGCGCAGGTGCCGGTCGGCCTGGGTGTCGACGGAGCCGCGTCCAACGACGGCGGCAACATGCTGCATGAGGCCCGGGCCGCCTGTCTGTTGGCCCGCGTCGGCGAATGCGACCCCGCGGCGATGGATCCCCGCACCGCGTTGGAACTCGCGACCCGCGGCGGGGCGGAGGTTCTCGGCCGCGACGACATCGGCCATCTGGCGCCCGGGATGTCGGCGGACTTCATAGTGCTCGACATCGATCAACCGCAGTTCGCCGGCGCGCACCGTGATCTGTGCGCGGCCGTGATCCTGTGCCAGCCGGACCGGGTGGACTACAGTTTCATCAACGGCAGGATGGTGGTCGAGCTCGGCCGCCTCGTGACGGCCGAGCTCGCCCTGATCGTCGAACGCACCAATGCAGCCGCGCTGGCGCTGGCCATCAGTGCGACCTGAGCGCTGCGGCGTTTTCGCTCGATCTGCCCGGCTGGGCGCCGGACCCGCGTTGCGCTAACATGCGCGCCTGCCGCTGCCAGGCCGGTCAACCATGCGAGGAAAACACGATGAAACTGTATTACTCCCCCGGCGCCTGTTCGCTATCCCCACATATCGTGCTGAATGAAGCCGGTCTGCCGTACACCACCGAAAAAGTGGATTTAAAATCCAAAAAAACCGAGTCCGGCGCGGATTTCACGACCATCAACGCCAAGGGTGCCGTGCCCGCGCTGGTGTTGGACGACGGCAGCGTGTTGACCGAAGGGGCCGCGATCGTTCAATACCTCGCCGATCAGAAGCCGCAATCCGGCCTGGCGCCGCCCGCCGGAACGATGCCGCGCTATCGCCTGATTGAGCTGCTGAACTACATCGCGAGCGAGGTGCACAAAAACTTCAGTCCGCTGTTCAATCCCCGGGCGGCCGCCGACTGGAAGGCCGCCGCCATTGCGAATCTCGAGTCGCGCTTCACCTGGTTGTCCGGCTACCTGGGCGACAAGAAATACCTGCTGGGCGATACCTTCAGCGTCGCGGATGCCTATCTGTTCACCGTGCTCGGCTGGACGGCGAAGGTCGGCATCGATCTCGGCAAATGGCCGGTGCTCGCCGCCTTCTGCGCACGGGTCGCGGCGCGTCCCAAGGTTCAGGCCACCATGAAGGCCGAAGGGCTGATCAACTAGGCGCGCTGTGGTTGGGCCGTGTCCCAACGGCGCCGCCATCACTCCGGCATCGAGGAATCGGTGCTTGCCCAGAGCTTGCACCAGCCGTTTGCGGCGACGCTGCGACCGGGGAAAATGGCGCAACCGCCCATGGCGTCCGACGCCGCCCCGCGGAATTGGACGCAGTTGGCGCATTTCTGATCGGGTGCGTGATTCGGAATTGCCTTGCCATCCACCGTGGCGCTATCGGTGGTGTAGCCCAGTGACGCTGCGGCCGGTTCCTTGGGATCGAGGGGCGTGAGCGCCGGGGCCGCGGCCGCATCGGATGATCGCAGGGCCGGCAGAAGCGCCGCGGCCAGCCCCCCCTGGATGAGGGATCGCCGAGACAGCCGGCAGGTCGGGCCCAATCGCATCAGCGCAGGGCGGTCCCGGACGGCGGTGCGATTTGACCCAGTCCGGCGGGTATTTGCCGCGCGGCTCTTTGGCCGCGCCGTGCAATCGAATCCAGCATCCGGTGCGCCGCCGGTACCGTCTCGACGACGGTGACGCAGCCGGCATCGGCGCCCACGTCCAGATATGCCTGCGGCCGTTCGACGAAGGTCCTGCCGTCCACGATGACCGCCAGGGCGGGATTGAGCGAGGCCGTGTGCGCGGCCCTGATCGTCATGCCCATGGCCTCCAATTGACGGTCGCGCCGCAGCGCGATGCTTAAGGACAAATCCAACACGTCGAACCAGCGATCGTGCAGCAGCTGTCCCAGCACCGAATCGCTGCTCGGAAATTCGCAGCTCACGTCCCAGCCATCGCGCCAGAACAGCTCCGAGGAGAGCACGGCTCCCATGGCATGCGATTCCCCGGGTTGGGGCGCCACCAGCACGGCGTGTCCCGGCCGTACCGAGTACAGCGGATGCTCGAATTGCGCACTCAGCCGGCGCACCTCGATTTGCAGGCGCCCCAAGCCCACGGCGAGGTTCAAATCGCCATCCTCATCGTGCGATGGACCGCCGAGACAGCGTGCCGCCGGTTCGAATACCTCCCGATACAGGCTCTCGAGGCTCGCACCTTGATCGACCAACCCGTTCACGTACTGCGCCGCGGCGCCCGTGTCCACCGCCAGCAGCAATCCCGCCAGCTCCGCCGGCGCATCTTGCCGGGCATGCCACACCGGCGCCGCGGGCGCCGTCACCAGGCGCCTGACACCATGTTCCATTCTCAATCGCGGCAGCACCACGTCCGAGAACACGGCATCCCAGGCATCGCGGGCGAGCACGTTCGGCCTGAAGCGCAGCTGCCTCAGCAGTTCCTGCGGCGAATCCAGCTCCACCATGGTGGTGTCGAGCCTGCCGCGGGCGCGGTGCGCAAGGCGCAGGTCCCAATCCGCGAAAAAACGCACCGGCAGCTTCTCCGAACGCAGAACCTGCACGTCCTTGTGGCGCGTGTCGCGCTTGATGGAATCCCACACCCGGGCGAGACCGCGGGCCGGCCCTTCGAGCCACTGGAAAAAGCAATTCTGATCGTAGATCAGCAGTCCGGTGAGGTTCTCCGCGCGGTTGCGGCTCTGCGCGCTTCGCAGGATGGCGTCCAGCTCCCGCTCGGTGGGGGGCGCCACGGACCGGCTGCGGTAAGCCAGCATGGAGATGCCCTCATCTGCCGCCTGCCGCAGTGATCGAAAGGGTCGGGAATCCGTCCAAGGCAAAGACTCTTGAGGTTGCACGAGAGCGTCCTTGAGTTTTTTTGCAGAGCCGAGAGCGAGCTGCCACAACCGAAGATTCCGGGGATCGCAGCGAGGGCCAGTGTCTTACGTAGAATTCCCGACGTCAATATCGCGCCGCCGATTTCCGTTGGTGCGGTGCGCGGCCTACACGAGTGCCTTCGGGTTTTCCCTGATGACTGTCCGCATCACGGACAGCGCGGCCGGGGTCCCGAGCGTCACGGTCCCGAGCGTCACGGGTCGTAACGATAGAGCTTGACGCGTTGCGTGGTCGGACTTTCGGGTCCAAGGCGCGCACCGCTGCCCGATTGGTTGAGCGCTGCCTGTTGCAGGAGCCGGTAATTCAGCATGATGTCATCGCCGTTCAGCCGGCGTTCAGCCACCCAGTGGCCATCATTGAAATGCCCTGCCTCGTCGATCGCCAAACCGGCGACGGCCGGCCCCGGAGTGCGTGGCTTGAAGGTGACCTGCACATCGGCGCCGGCAATGTAAAACTCATCCGGGCCCGCCGCCATGACGATGCCGTAGCCCTGTTCGGTCTGGAATTTCTGGTCCCAAAAGGTGCGGCGCAGTTCGACATGGATGGCATAGCCACCCAATTCGAATTCCTGGGACGGTTTGGCGGCGTTCAGCCAGGCTGCGTTGATGGTGCCATCGGCCTGGTGCTCAAGGATCACAGGAGCGAGCTGTCGCAAAGCCGCATAGCCCCTGGCCAGCGGAAGATTGTCGAGATCCGTTGGCGGCGTCGCACCCATCACCGGCGGGAACATGATCAGCCGCACGGTGTTGTCGATGCCGAACACCGAATAGCCGAGCGCGGACTGCGCGCCCAGGGCATAGAACACGTTGGCGACGCCCACCGCGATACCGAGCCCCTCCGGAATGAACAAGGGATTGTCGGGACGGTGAAAACTGGCGGCGATCTGCTCGAAGTTGCCGGCCGAGATGTCAGGGCAGTTCAGATCGACGGCCGGCGCGGCGATCTTCCACACATCGAGCGTCGAGGGCTCCGGTGCGCCCGAAGGATATTCGCCCGGAACCGCGTCGGGGCGCGCGACCACGGAATTCGTGAAAACCGGCAGCGGATAGACCGTCTTGCCGGCCGCGGCGATATGATCCAAGTAGCGCGCGTATTGCCACGCCATGAACAGCTCGTCGGCCGCTGGCACCCTGCCGAACACCTCCGGCCAGCTGCCCGAGGGCCTCGCGCCGGCTGCATTCCAGAGGCGCACGGGGTCGGGCGTGGGTGTGGTCCCCTTGTGCGCCTGCAGCCAATCCAGCAGCTCGCGCGGCACGCCGGCGGCAAAGGCCCTGTCCGCCGCCTCGTTGCGGTCGCGCGAGTCGCTGTTCATTCCCACCTCATTTTCCAACTGGATCATCAGTACGGTGTGCCGCGAATCCACGCTCTTCAGGTGTTCGATGAATTTGACGTAGGCGCGGGTGTCCGCCTGCATTGCAGCATCGCTGAAGGGGCTTAGCATTTCGATGGCCAAGCCGCTGCCGACGCGCACCCGGGCGAAGCGCCGCGTATCCTCTTTCACCCAGGTGGGCGCGAATGTCGAGACACCGTTCTTCCAGCTGCCGAACCACAGAAACACGACGCGCTGATTGTTCTTGCGCGCGCCGGCCAGGACGCCGTCGACCAGCGCAAAATCGAACTTGCCCTCCTCAGGCTCGATCCAGTCCCAGGCAACCGCCACCAGGACGGTATTGAGATTCAGGCGGGTGAGTTTGGGCCACACCGTCTCGAGATAAGCCGGGTCGCTTGCCGCCGTGTTGTTGAGTTCGCCGGCCAGCATGATCCATGGCCGGCCGTCGACGATGAGCTGTTTGGCGTGGCCGCGCGACTCGAGATGGGGAATCGCGGCCGGCGCGTCGGCGGCGCCGGCCGCCGTGACGGTGAGCAGCCCGGTCAGGGCGATAATCGCGTGCTTCATGGGGGTTCTCCCGGCGCGCCAATTGTAGTGCAGTTCGGCCTTGCGCAACATCGTACCGTCGTACGCTTCCCACTACATATCATCTATGAAAATCTAGCTGCCGGGGCGCACATCAATTCCGTGTGGCAACCATCGATTTACCGCGGGTCGATCCGACAGCCGTGCATCGCGCAGTCGGTTTGCCCGTAAGAAGTCGAGCGCCGGCTGTGCAGCCTGCGGGTTACCCGCTGATGCCGCCGCTTTCACCAAGATCAACGCGTCCTCCGGTTCGCGCTGCACCTTCCAGTTCTCAAGTGCGACCGCCAATGCTGGCCGCGGACGCTTTTGCACCTCGAGCAAGAAGCGGGCCTGTTCTCGCTGGTGCACGGATTCACCGCGCTGCGCCTCGGCGCGGAACGCCACCTGCAGCGCCACCACACTTCGGCTCAATCCCGCGTCGCCCAACATTTTCTGCGCGATGGCAACCCGAAGAAGCAACGGGTCCGGGATTCTGTGGCCACGCACCAGTACGAGCACCTGCGCTGCGCGACGATGCCGCAACAGCAGGTCCGCGTAGGCCGCGCGCCCGAAAAAATCATAGGGCGCGATTCGCAGGTCGCGCAGGAACCAGCGTTCGGCGTCGGCGTCGCGCCCGAGGCGCACCGCCATTTCACCGAGCGTCGCATAGACCCACGCTCTTTCGGCAGGCCGCATGTCCTGGATGGGTATTTTCACGAGTGCGGCATATGCCTGCGGGAGTTCGCCGTTAAGCGAACGCAGGCTTAGGCGGCAGAGTGCGGACAGCGAGGGGTCTGCGAGCTGCGCAAAGCGCTCGCAGGCCGCACCGGCCTGCGCATACATGCCCATGACGCGCAGAATATCGGCGCGCGTCAGCCACGCCTCGCTGTCCGTCGAGCGCAGCGCCAGCGCGCGATCCAGAGTCGCAAGTGCGGCAGGGAATTCGTGGCGGCTCTGCTGTACGGTCGCGTGCAGGAGCAGCGCCCGCGGCTCCGGAGTCGGTTCGAGGATCCAGGGTGCAAGCAGCGACTCGGCATAGTTCAGATAGCCCAGGTCGCCGGTGATTCTCGATTGCTGGATGTAAAACCGCGCCGTCGATACGACGAACTCCAAAGGTAGTGCCGAAGGTCTGCGATCGGCGGGATCGAGTAGGGGCACGACGGCGCCCGGTCGCACCTGCAATACGCTGTCAGTCAATGGGACGATTGTCGGGGCTTGAGGGCGGCCCGGTGTGGCTAGCATAACTGCCGACGCGGTGGCGGCGGCTAAGCAGATCCGTAGTTGCCCAATTCCGTGCATTGCCGTTACCACCGATTGCGTAGCGAGTGATACGAAGCATGTCCCGTTCACGACGAGCCTGTCAGAGGATGCGCGCCGCTCATTAGTGTGGGCGCTGTCTTACTCGTACAGACGCATTGCGCACGCTAACGGAAGGTTTCGTGGGAGGGAGCCGCCTCGATCTCCGCCGCCAGCGGCGCGTGGTTGAGGAGCGCCACCATCCCGACACCGCCGATGGTGTTGCCCACCAGCGTCGGCAGTAGAAACCGGAGGAAATAGTCGCGCATCGACGCCTCCCCCGAGAACACCGCGAAGGCGCTGTCCACCGAGCCGGCGACGACGTGCGAGAAGCGTCCGATGCCCACGATGTAGGTCAGGAACATGATCACCAATATCTTGGAGGTGCCGGCGCTCGGCAGGAGCCACACCATCACCGCGATCAGCCAGCCCGCCAGTATGGCCTTAAAGAACGTCGGCCAGAACGCACCGCTCATCCCATCGTGTGCGAAGCTCATCAGGCTGCGATGCACCTCGTCCGGAAAGAGTCCGTTGATGCTGATGAAGGCGGCGATGAGCATCGTGCCCACCAGATTGCAGGACAGCACCACCAACCAGAATTTGATGGTGGCCCTCAGGGTGTCGCGGTCGCGGCGCACGAGGACGGGCAGCACCGCCGTCAGGGTGCTCTCGGTGAACAGCGCCTGGCGGCCGAGGATGGTGATTAGGAACCCCACGGTGTAGCCGATGCTGTCGACCAGGCGCGTCCACGGCGCCTCGGGCAGCGCGCTGTGCACCAGCGCGAGGCCGAGGAACGAAAATCCCATGGACAGTCCGGCGGCGAGACCGGACCATGCCAGCGCCGCGGGCTCACGCTTGAGTTCGGTCTCACCCTCTTCGCGCAACACCTCGTGAATGACCATCGCGCGCAGCGAGGAGTGCTCCACCGCCTGGTCGCGTTCGATGGCGTCGAGTGGTCCGCCGGGCTCATGCGGCTTCGGCCTGCGGGAAGGGGCGTGATGTTTTGTCGCTGTGTTCGGGCGGCCCATGCTAAACCCCCTATGAGTCGCATCATCGGCGATCATCCTGTGCGACGGCTGTAGGACACTGCCACGAAGGGATGCCTGCACCCTCTGACAGACGGCAATCACCCATGCGACGGTCAATGGGGGTATGCACGCGATTGAGCACGATCTGCTGTCCTTCGTGAAACCCGACACCCTGGTCGACGCCGTGGTGTATCTAAGGCCAGTTTCACGGCAGTGTCCAGATCGACACACGCAGCACCGTGCCGGTCTCAGACATCGATATGCGAATCGATGGTATCGACCTGAGCCAGTTCAAGGCGGACACCAAAACACAGTCTCCGTTTCAAGGCACCCTGCAGGGCCGATTCGAATTTCACGGCAGCGGCAGCCGACCCGAAGGAAGTCCGCCTGCTGCGGTTGCGCTCACCCATCACGCTCGGGGGAACCCTTCGCCATCCGACGGTGGGCGTCAAGGTGGGTAAATTGGCGGAGCAAGGCGCCGCCGCCGCCGCGTTGGGCGTCTTGTTGACGCCGGCCGCCGCAGCGATTGCATTCATCGATCCCGGTCTCGCGAAAGACAAGGACTGCGCCACGGTGGTCGAACAGGGCAATGCCGGCGTGCAGAACTGACGCTGCGATCCATGGTCGTCAGAGAACACCTACCCCAAGTGGCGGGTGCCGGTGCATTTATCGGTATTCTTCAACGGAGTAGTGTTCTGCGCATCTATGCAGGTTGCCTGTCGTGAGGTCGATATGTCGCCCGAGCAAGAAGTGTCGCACGCACAAGAACTGAAGCAGAAGTTTTGGAACGCCTTCAAAGAGAATCCGGTGATCATGGTGGGACTGGCAATCGAGTCCGGCGTCAGCCGGCCGATGACTGCTCAGTTCCTGGGCGAGTCCGCCTCATGGTGGTTCTTCATCACGAAGGAGGGCGAGTTTTTTCAGAGGTTCACGGAAGATCATCGTGCGGTCGCGACTTATTGCGCCAAAGACCACGGCCTGTTTGCGGCTGTCTTAGGCCGGCTCACCCTGGAAGCCGACCGCAACATGATTGACCGACTCTGGAATCGCTACGTCGGAGCGTGGTTCGACGGGAAGGACGACCCCAATCTCGCGCTGTTGCGATTCGACGCCACTTCAGGGGAAATATGGCTCAAGGAAACCGGGTTGGTCGCGGGCGTGAAATTGCTGCTCGGTGCCGATCCGAAGAAGGAGTACGCCGATCATGTGGCAAGAGTGACCATGTAAGCCGGCCTGCAAAGAACGCGTAACGCTCATGCACCTCAACGACCGTGTGACGATCGAGGTCCAGAACGAAGGTAACCCCATTTCGGCGGCGAACCGGGAAAAGCTCTTCCAGCCCTTCAAGCGCATAGAAGGCGGAGACCCGGCCGGACGACCGGCAGGCTGGGGATTGGGCCTTACCCTCGTCAAGGGCATCGCGGAGGCGCACGGTGGCGGCGTTACGGCCCGTGCCCCACGCGGATCTGCCGCGTTCAAGGTGATCTCCATCAAATACTTCATTCTCGATCTCGATCCGGATTGTCGATGGGTCGTGGTGAGTCATCCGTCGAGAGGTCGGGTCATGGCGCGCTCGGCGCGGCCCGGACACCTACCGGCACGCGTTAGAGAGCCTCTCCCGTCAGGGGTACGACCTATCGCGCTTCGAGAAGGGTGCCGCAACAGCCGGACGGCGCAACCAACGGGATCAGGCGCAGCACCTGTCCATATACTGCATATACTTCCGACAAAATTGCTCACACACCTCGAAATGCGGAAAGGCGCCGGTTGGAAACACGGAAAAGCGCCAGTTTCGATGCCTGCTCACGATGCACTCCTGCCGGTAGTCGGTGAAGTTACCGCGCACGCCATGCGAGCTCCAGACGGGAAGCGTCAGCCCTTCGTAAATGGTATGGATATCGGCGCTGAAGAGCTGGCCGGAAACGAAGTACAACGGGGCGAAGGCCGCGCCCGGCTGGCGAGTGGTCAGTGTGTCGTAGTGCCAGAGCCGCTCGTCGATGTAGTTTGATCCCCAGGTTCCCCGCAAGAAGTGCCGAATCATGGAAGGCCCGGTCAGGAGCCGATAGATCGCGGGGCCCCACCCCGGTCGACGCAGCAGCTCGTAGAGCAGCGCGGAGCCTCGCATCGTGCCCGTGGGGGCGCGCAAGGCCCGCCGACCGCTGAAGCCGGTGGGGCTCACGAGCGCCAGACTGCGAAACGCATTGGGAGTTGCCCAGGCCGCCCGCGCCAGAAATTCGCATGATAAGGACAGCGCCAGGGCATCGATGGGTGCGTCGCACCCGGACCGGATCATGGCGACCACCGCGTGCAGCGCAGCCGTCATCCCATGCGGCGTATAGCGGCGGTCGGCTCGTTCGGACAGTCCAAACCCTGGCAGTTCGACACTGAATACCTGTCGAGATCGACTGAAATAATCGTGAAGTGGGCGCACTTCGGCTGCCGACGCCGCGGCATTGACGCTATGGATCAGCAGCAAAGGCCGTCCCTGGCCTGCCACGTAGACGTTGAGCCGGCCGGCATCGCTCGCGATAGATATACACTCTCCCCGCAACGCCGGCGGCAACGCGAACTCGGCGTGATGCCAATCAATGCGTCGAGCGCGGCGGCTAGATCCTGCGCCAAAATTCAGGCCGGTTGCAGTCGTCGGTAGCTTTAACATGAATCTCTCCAGAAGATCAAACGCCGGAGTCAAACCTTAACGAACGGCACGCCGGCCCGATGACAGGATTCATCCGCGCCGAGAGGCTCACATTTGACTCCAAATCCGGTCATCCATTTCCGACACGGCGGGGCATCCCGGTCGCGCACCGCGGCCGGGGTCGGAACCCCCAAGGTCGCGAGCGCTGTACAGCCGACTATCGCCGCGAGTCGCGAGTCAGCGTCGGTGGAATTCGACGCAAGGTCGGTGATTGACGTACGGGCACGGCCACGTGACGACCCAAAAGGCGATGCCGGGAAGGAGAACTTGTCTCCCCGGCATCGAAGGGGTGCTTGGGCTTACGTGGACTTAGAACGTGAAGCTAGGGCTTACTTGCTCGAACCGCGGTGAGAACTCTCTCCGCTCTGACCGCCCTGCGACCGTTCGCCACCCCCGTGCTGGTCCATGTCGCCCGGCTGACCGCCGGTCTTTTCGCCGCGGCGCGAGCCGCCCTGCGACTGTTGGCCACCCTTGCGCTGGTCCATGTCGCCCGGCTGACCGCCGGTCTTTTCGCCGCGGCGCGAGCCGCCCTGCGATTGCTGGCCACCCTTTTTCCCTTCCTCCCTTGCGTGCTCCGGATCGTTTGAAAAATTGCCGCCAGTGCCATGACCGCTTTGATTTTGGTTGGACATCGCCTTACTCCTGTAGCGGCGGAGTGCCGCGCGCAACAGTCTCTCAAACCCTCAAATCCCGGCTGTACCGGCAATAGACAGCTTGTTGCGTAGGAGTTCGTTCCCACGCACGTCCGGGGATCGGTTCACTACCTTACGAGGCCAAGAGTAGGAATAATCTGACAAAAAAGCCGGACTCATGTCCTGCGCCCAATAGGGTTCGAACGCAATGTGTTCCTACGAACGCTGCTGCGCGAACTTGCCGGTACGCTTCAGGATGTCGTCGGTCTGGAAGATGCGTCGGGCTTCATCAGTGTGGTGGGTCAACGCATGGGCTCCCAGACAGTGACGACTATAAGCAGGCATTGAACGTCGCGAAGCTCAACCGCGAGCAGGTGGCGCACTGGGAAATCGAGTCTGTCCGTTCGCCGAGAAAGTGGTGGGACGACCGGCCATATGCACTACGACGTCTCGAACGAGTTTTATGCGCTTTGGCTGGGGCGTTCGATGGATGGAGCGAGCTTGAGGCTCGCCATCGATGAAGATGCGCGCGCCGCCAGGACAATGCGGCGAATAAAGGAGATTTACGGCCTGTAGTTTCGAGGGGCTCTTCATGGGGGTTCTCCCGACGCCGCGCCGGCGCGTTCGAGTATTTCGACGACCGCAACATGTCCGGCCGCACGCGCCAATTGTAGTGCCGTTCGGCCTTGCGCATCGAGCGCGCGCGGGTCGGCGCCATGCGCCAGCAACTCTCGCACCGCATCGCCGCGGCCGTTGGCGGCCGCCAGCATCAGCGCCGTGCGCCTATCCGTGTCGCGGGCATCCACGTCGTTCCCGCCTAGCAAGGCGCGCAAGACGGTCATGTCCCCGTCGGCGGCGGCGCGCCGCAGCCGGCGCGCCAGCATGGCGGGATTGCTCCCGCGATTTGCCGCCAAGGCGCCCTGCAATGCGGCGGAAGATCGCGCGGCGGATACAGATGCCGAAAAGGCGGACGCAGATGCGGACGCCGATGCGGCTGCCGATGGCGGCGCGGGCGGGGGCGCGGCGGCCGGCGCCATCGCCGGCGCAACGGTCGGTGCATTGGGTGGTGTCGCGGTTTGGGCGCTGGACGGCGGCGCCACATCCGCTTCGCGGAAGCGAGGCGTCAGCAGCAGTCCGGCGAGCACGGCGGCGGCGAGCGTGCCCAGGGCGGCACGGCGCCAACGGCGATGCTGCGCGGCGGGTTGTACATCGGCGACGTCGCGTGCCTGCGCGAGGCGTTCAGCGGCCAGGCGTCGCGCCTGGGACAGAATCGCCGGCCTTACCGTCTCGCCCGGACGGCTTTCGTCGAGCGCCGTTGCCCGGCGATATCGGCGGTCGACCTCGTCCATGTCATCCTCCTCCGGGATATCACTCATGCGTGGTCCTCGAGCAGTTCGCGCAATTTCGATCGGGCGTAGCGCAGTCGGCTCTTGACCGTCTCGTAGCTGCTGCGCGTGATGGTGGCAATCTCCTCGATGCCGAGGTCACCCTCGATGTGCAGCAGAAACGCCTCACGCTGCTCGGCCGGCAGCCGGTCGAGGGCTCGGCGAAGCGCCGCCGCCTGATCCTGCACGACGGCGGCGGCGAGGGGACCGGCGGATGGCGATGCGGTCAATTGCCCGACCACTGCCTCGGCCTCGTGTCCCAGCTCGTCCAGACTCATCGAGCGCCCGGATACCCGTACGGCATCGATCATGCGATGGTGGGCGATGCTGAACAGCCAGGTCGTGAAGCGCGCCGTGGGCATATAGCGCGGCGCGTCGCGGGCGACGGCGAACCAGACCTCCTGCATCAGTTCATCGGCGGTCGCCCGGTTGCCGGTATGGCGATGAAGATAGCGCCAGATGCGCATTTCGTGGCGCAGATACAGCCGCTCGAACGCGGCTGCGTCGCCCGCCGCGTAGCGCCGCATCAGGCTCTCGTCGCTATCCGCCGCCTCCGCCATTCAGTGCATTATGGCATCCGTTCCGATCAGCCGGGAGGATCCGGCACATAGCGGGGCAGGGACTCCGGGAACGGATTGGGTGCGCGGTCGTGGCGCTGCGGGCGTGCCACGATGCCCATGGCGATCAGGTTCTCCAGGCTGTCGTAGCGGATGCGGATGACCTCGTCGGGCTCGCTCTGCAGACGCTCGAATTCGGTGTGGCCGACCACCGATGCCTCGCGCTCGCCATGGGCCGTACCGAGCCGGGGAGCGGGCGCTGCACGCTGCGCCGCCGCCGATGACGCCGATGCCGCCAATGCCGCGCTCATGGACTTGGCGCCCGGGTAGGGCGCCGGTGCCGGCGCCGGTGCAGTCGCCACCGCCACGGGCTCCCGTTCGCGAAACAGCGCCACGCCGATCACCCCGATGTTCGCCGGTCTACCAGTGCGCCCGGCATAGGAATTTGGCGCTGCAGTAAATGCGAACGCCGCCACTTCGGTGTCACTCTTGCGCCAGCCCATAATCTGGTAGCCCTGGTTCGGATCAAACACATAGCCGGTCTGATCCCAGGCGGCGGCCTCGCCGGAGATCACGTTGACCCCGTCAACCGAGGCGACCGCCAGCAACCGCCCGGGCAGCCGGTTGCGTATGTCGACGGCATAGCGGGCGCCCGGCGTGCCGGCGACCCAATATTCGCCCCGATGGTAGTGGGTCTCGAGCGTGGTTCCGGTGTTGCGATCGATGACGGCAACCTCGGCCAGGCCACCCAAGGCTTGCGCCTCGGCGCACAGCGCGAGGGCGGCAATCAAGGCAACGAGCGGATATTTCATGATGGCTTCTCCAAGGGGTGTACATCCACTGAAGCGGCGCTCGGGGCCGAACGGGGTTAACCCCTCCCTCGAATCGACCGGAATCGACCCGAATCGACCCGCAACCGGTGATTTCCGGCTCCCTTGAACTGGGGATAACCGGCCTCATTCTCTCCTGCGTGAATGCCTATCAGCGAGAGTCGTGGATGTGGGCCGAGGCGATCGCGCTGCTCGATGAAGCCGAGCGCAGGCATCGCCAATTCTTCGGCTTGCTGACCGCTCCCTCGGTGCGGCCCGTCTGGGAGCCGCCGGCCAACATCTTCGCGGTCGGCTCAGAGCTTCACGTCACGGTGGCATTGCCCGGTGCACGCACCGAGGAGATCACCGTGCAGTTGACGCCGGCCGGCCTGCAGATCGAGACCACCGTGCCGCCGCCCGCCTTGGGCGCCGGCATGAAATTGGTGCGGCTCGAGATTCCCTATGGCTGCATGCGCCGGCGCATCGATCTGCCGCCGGGTCGATATGCCCTGCTCGAGCGCCGACTGGACAACGGCTGCCTGTTCCTGCGGCTGTCGGGGGCATCATGAAAACCGATGAGATCAAGCCCGCTCCGAGCCCGCCGGAGGATGTGCTCATCATCCTGCCGGTGCGCAACCTGGTGCTGTTCCCGGGGGTCGTGCTGCCGATCGCCATCGGCCGCGAGCGATCATTGGCCGCGGCCCAGGAGGCGGTGCGCACCCAGCGCCGGGTGGGGTTGGTGCTGCAAACCGACCCGGCGGCGGATGACCCGGGTCCGGAGCAGCTGCATAAGGTGGGCACCGTGGCCTCGATCGTCAGGTTCGTCACCGCGCCCGACGGCACGCATCACTTGATCTGCCAGGGCGAAGAGCGTTTTACGGTGCTGGATTATGTCTCGCGGGACCCCTTCCTGGTCGCGCGCATCGAGATCCACAAGGAGCCGGCGATTCTCGACCGCGAGGCGGAAGCGCGCGGCTTTAACCTGCGCGAGATGGCGATGGAGGCGGTGCAGCTGTTGCCGCAGGCGCCCGGCGAACTCGCCAACGCCATTCGCAGCATTGAGTCCATACCGATGCTGGCCGACATGGTGACGAGCTTCATGGACCTGAAAAGCGCCGAGAAGCAGGAAATCCTCGCCACCTTCGACCTCAAGACCCGGTTGGATCGCATCCTTGCGCTGCTAGGCCAGCGCATCGAGGTTCTGAAGGTGTCGCGGCAGATCGACGAGCGCACGCGCGTGGCCTTCGACGATCGGCAGAAGGAAGCAGTGCTGCGCGAACGGCTGCGCCAGATACAAAAGGAGCTCGGCGAAGCCGACGGTTCGACCGAGGATCTGGCGGAATTGAAAAAGGCGGTCGAGGAGGCGGGCATGCCGCCCGAGGCGAAGGAGCAGGCGCAACGCGAGCTGTCGCGCCTGGAACGCATGCCGGAAGGCGCCGCCGAGTACTCGATGTCGCGCAATTATCTGGACTGGCTGGTGGCGATGCCCTGGTCGAAGGTCGATCCCGAAACGGTGGACATCGAGCGCGCTCGCGCCATCCTGGACGAGGACCATTACGGCCTGGAGAAGGTCAAGCGCCGTATCCTGGAATTTTTGGCGGTCCGCAAGCTCAATCCCGAAGGGCGCAGCCCCATTCTGTGTTTCATCGGGCCGCCCGGCGTGGGCAAGACCTCGCTCGGCCAAAGCATCGCCAAGGCCATGGGTCTGAAATTCTGGCGGGTGAGCCTGGGCGGCGTGCACGATGAGGCTGAAATCCGCGGCCATCGCCGCACCTACCTGGGCGCGCTGCCGGGCAACATCGTCCAGGCCCTGCGCAAGGCGGGCCGCCGCAACCCCGTGCTCATGCTCGACGAGGTGGACAAGCTGTCGGCGAGCCATCAGGGCGACCCGTTCTCGGCGCTGCTCGAGGTGCTCGATCCGGAACAGAACAACACCTTCCGGGACAACTATCTCGGCGTGCCCTTCGATTTGTCGAAGGTGCTGTTCATCGGCACCGCCAACGTGCTCGACTCCATCCCGGCGCCGCTGCGTGATCGGATGGAGATCATCGAATTGTCCGGCTACACCGAGGAGGAAAAGCTGCAGATCGCACGCCGCTACCTGCTCAAGCGCCAGTTGCTGGCAAACGGTTTGACACCGGAAACGGTCCAGGTCTCGGACGAGGCGCTGCGCCGCCTGATCCTCGACTACACCCGCGAGGCGGGCGTACGCAGCCTGGAGCGGCAGATCGGCGCGCTGCTGCGCAACGCCGCCGTCGCCATCGCCTCCGGCACCGCGACCACCGTGTCGATCGATGCCGGCGACATCGAGGCGATTCTGGGAGCGGCGCGCTTCGAGAACGACGTGGCGCAGCGCACCAGCGTTCCCGGGGTGGCCACCGGATTGGCGTGGACCGCCGCGGGAGGCGACATTCTGTTCATCGAGTCGAGCCGCATCAAAGGCACCGGCAAGCTGATCCTGACCGGTCAGCTCGGCGAGGTGATGAAGGAGAGCGCACAAGCGGCCGTGACCCTGGTCAAGTCGCAGGCGGATCGTCTCGGCATCGACGCCGCCATGCTCGACAATTGCGATCTGCACATCCATGTGCCGGCGGGAGCCATCCCGAAGGATGGTCCGAGCGCCGGCGTGGCGATCGCCGCCTCGCTGGCTTCGCTGCTCACGCAGCGCACGGTGCGCGCGGACGTTGCCATGACAGGCGAGATCAGCCTGCGCGGTGTGGTGCTGCCCGTGGGCGGCATCAAGGAGAAATGCGTGGCGGCGGCACGCGCGGGGATCCGCACGGTGATACTGCCGGCGCGCAACCGCCGCGACCTCGACGACATCCCGGAAAGCGTGCGCGCGCGGCTGGAATTCGTCTGGGCGGACCGCATCGAAACCGTGTTCGCGCGGGCGCTCGAGGAAGCGCCGGTGGAGCGGGCGGCCGCCTGAGGGCGCCGTCTCGGACGCCGAGTTCCAACGCGCGGCTCATTGATCGGGCGGGTTATTGACCTTGAGAAAGGCGACAGTGGCCTCCAGCATCTGCAGGCGCGTGGCGCTGCGCGAGAGCCAATGATCCTCGTGCTTCAGGGTGACCAGTTCGACCGATTTGCCGGCGCGTTTCAGCGCTGCGGCCATGAGGTCGCTCTGCTCGTACGGAACGACGGTGTCGTCACGGCCGTGAATCAGCAACACGGGGGCGGTGACCTCGTTCACGTGCTCGATGGGTGATATCGCCTTCAGCGCGGGATAGTTCGCACCCGAGGCGCCCATGAAGCGATCCCAATAGCGCTGGCTGAGGCCGTTGCCATGACCGGCCGCCAAGTCCGTCCATTTGAGGAAGCGCTTCAGATCCGAGATGCCCGCCACCGCCACGGCACACCGATACACGCCTCGATCCAGCGTGATTCCTGCGAGTGCCGCGTAGCCGCCGTAACTGGCGCCCACGATGCACACCCGCTGCGGGTCGATGATGCCCTGCCGCGCCAGGTGGCGCACGCCGTCCGACAGGTCGGTCTGCATCTTGCGGCCCCACTCGTTGTAGCCCGCCGCAATGAATCGCGGGCCCAGATCGGAGCCGCGATAATTCGGCTGCAACACCGCATAACCCTGCGCGGCGAGAGCCTGAGCCCACCAGTCGAATTCCAGGGTGTCGGCCACCGCGGGTCCGCCGTGCGGCAGCACGATCAAGGGGAGGTTCCTTGCCTCGCGACCCTGCGGCAGCGTCAGGTAGCCCGGAATCGTCAGGTGATCCGAGGCCTCGTAATTCAGCGGCTGCACGCTCGCCGGCACATCCAGACCGTCGTAGACCCTGCCGAGTATCCTGCTCTGGTGCGTATACCAATCGAACAGCGCGTACACGTAACCATGGACCGCCCCGAATACCCTCACCAGCACCTTGGAGTAATCGTCGGAAAGCGACACCAGGTGCACGTTCTCGCCGCTGAAGGCGCGCAGAATGGCATCCCAATGCGATTGCAATTCGTTGTCGAAAAAATAGTAACGCGAGTCATCGATGGCTTGGATGCCGCCGATCACGCGCCCGGTCGTGCGATCCTCCACGTATCGGCCAAAGGCCTCCCCTTTGCCGAGCGGCGGTCCCCAGGAGGCATCCTTCAGCAGCAGCGGTTTGTACACGGGATCGCCGTTCACGATGAAGCGCACGAGAATGGAATCCCCGTCGGCGCCGAATCCGAGGACATCGGGTATGTCGAGCGCCGCGGCACCGGAGGCAGCCAGCGCCAGGTGATCCCCCTTGCGGGCCCTCAGGCCCCATTCTCTTGTTTGGTCGCGATAGATGAACTCGGCGGCGATCCGGCCGGAACCGTCGACCAGCCAGCGCGTATAGGGCTCGCTGCTGCGCGCGATCAGGTGCATATGGCCGCCGCCGGTCACGTCATACTTGAACAGCGCCGGCAGCGTCATCCCGGAAACGTACAGGCCCGGCACGAATAGCGTGGTCGCGCCGCCCACATTGCGCACCATGGGCTCGCCCGTCAACACGTTGAAGGTGCGTTCGCCATCGATTGCAAAATCAAGGCGCGCCAGGTGGTTCTTCGGCACGTTGTAGGTCACGAGCTGAAACCACTCGCGGTCCTCGCCGACGAAACCGAACGGCGGCGGCCCGGTGTTCGATACGGTGATGAGCAGATGATCGTCATCCAGCCATTGCACGGCCCGTAACTTCGTGTCCCCGACCTCCGCACCGCTCTCGATCTTGGACTGATCCATGCGCAGCACCAGCAGATTGCGCCGATCGCCGCTGGTTCTGACGTAGGCAATCTGCGTCCCGTCCGGCGACAGAGCGAGGTCTTCGAGAGCGGGCAGATGGCCGTAGACGGCGACCGGTGTCGGCGGGGCGCCCGCGGCACGGCATGCAATCGCCGCCAGCAGCGCGACGGCCGCGCTCATCAGCCTTGGATGCAATGGAGATCGTCCGTGACCGTGCATCATCCCACCCCGGCGCAGTTCGAGCTGGTTCCGCCTGGCGATCCCAGCCCGGGAAACTCCAAGAGTACATTCAACAATGCTATGGTGGCAGGTGCCGGTCGGGCGGTCAAAATGAATGGATGAGGGGACTTTCGCATGCGAAAAGTATTTGCGTCGCGATCCTTGCGACCGCTGATCTCCTTTGTCATCTATGCGCTCGGCGTGGCGGCGCATGCCGCGACGCCGCTGCTCACGCTGCCGATCGATGAAACACGGCGCGTGACGCTCGAAGGCAACACGCCGCCCGCGGCGCTGCGCGCGGAAAACGACCGTGGCGCGGTGCCCGACTCGATGCCGCTCGAGCATATGCTGCTGGTGCTCCAGCAGCCCGCGGAGCGCGAGGCGGAATTGCAGAAGCTGATCGATGCCATGCACGATTCCTCCGCCCCCGAGTTTCACCGCTGGCTCACCCCGCAGCAGATCGGCCGGCAATTCGGACTCGCCGCGGAAGACCTGGCTGTGATCAGCAATTGGCTCCAATCACATGGCTTCTCGGTCAACCGCGTGTACACCAACGGTCTGGTGGTCGATTTTTCCGGAACCGCCGCTGCGGTTCGCGAAACTCTGCATACCGAGATCCACCGGCTCGTGCTGCCCAACGGCGAGCGCCACCTGGCAAACATCAGCGACCCGCAGATCCCGGCGGCGCTGGCCCCGGCGATCCGCGGCGTCGCCTCCCTGCACGATTTTTTCCCCAGGGCTCACTCCGTTCATCTGGGACCCGTCAGCTATGACCGTGCGACCAATACCTGGAAGCCGCTGTTCAACATCAAAATCGACGGTTCTCTCTATCACACGTTGGCGCCTTATGACTTTGCCGCCATCTACGACTTGTTGCCGCTGTGGAACAAAGGCTTCACCGGCAAGGGGGTGACCATCGCCGCGGTCGAGGACAGCAATTTGCTGCACCCCGGCGATTGGCAGACATTCCGCCGGACTTTCGGCCTGGACAAGTTCACCCACGGCAGCTTCCGGCAGATCTATCCCGGCTGCAGCAATCCCGGCCAGAACGGCGATGAAACCGAAGCGGCACTGGATGTCGAATGGTCCAGCGCGGCCGCCCCCGATGCGAGCATCGTGCTCTCGGCCTGCGCGAACACCGCGACCACCTCCGGACTTGACCTTGCAATCCTCGGCCTGATCGACTATGCGCCCCCCGACATCCTCACCGACAGCTATGGTCTGTGCGAGACCATCACCGGCGCCGCCGAGATCGCACTGGAGAATCGCGAGGCGCAGCTGGCAACGGCCGAAGGCACCACCTTCTTCATTGCCGAAGGCGACGACGGCGCCGATCAATGCGCCCCCGTGGAAACGCAGAACTACTCCGTGCTCGGCATCAACGGCGGCGACAACACCGCCTCCGCCTATGCAGTGGATGTCGGCGGCACGGACTTCATGGCGCAGTACAACTCAGATGTCAACGGTGTGCCCTTGAGCCGGTACTGGAGCCGCACGAACGATCCCACCACCAAGGCCTCCGCGCGATCCTATATTCCCGAGATTCCGTGGAACGATGGCTGCACCAGCCAGCTGATCTTCAGCGATCCCGTCAACGGCGGCTTCAGCCATTCCTACGGGCCCGGTGGATTCTGCAATTCGACGCCGGGCCAGAGCTACGTGATCGACGTGGCGGGCGGCGGCGGACCCAGCACCTGCTTCACCGGCGCGCCCTCCATCCCCGGCGTGGTGAGCGGCACCTGCAAGGGTAATCCGAAGCCGGCCTATCAGCAGAACGTGCCCGGCGTGCCCGGCGACGGACTGCGCGATCAGCCCGACATCTCGCTGTTCGCCAGCAACGGTGCGTGGGGCGCCTTCTACCTGGAGTGCATGTCGGATGCCAGCCAGGGCGGCGCCGCCTGCACGGTGGAGAATGACGCCATCGTCGAGGGCGGCGGCGGAACCTCGTTCAGCGCGCCGGCCATGGCCGGCATTCAAGCCCTGATCGACCAGAAGTTTGGGCGGCAGGGCAATGCCAATTACGTCTACTACGCCCTTGCCCGCCGCCAGTTCCAGGATCCCAACGCGGACTGCAATGCCAGCAAGACCGACGGTAATTTACCCGCGGGCGGCTGCGTGTTTCACGACATAACCGCCGGCGACATGGACATTCCATGCGGGCAGAATCCGGACGGCAAGTACTACGACTGCTACGGCGCCTCCGGCAGCGGCCTGATCGGCGCCCTGTCCTCACGCGATTCCAAATACGAACCCGCCTATCCGGCGACGCCGGGATATGACCTCGCCACCGGTCTGGGATCGGTGGATGCCACCAATCTGTTCAACGCGTGGCCGAAGCCGCCTTGACGTGCACGCTGCAGCCGGCATCCGGTCCTATGATCGGGATTTGGCATCGTAGGCGCGGCTCTTCCATCGCACGCCGCCACCGCGCACATGGTCGAGCGCGGAACCCACGGTAGCGGCCATGTAAAAGACCGCAATCAAGGGGAGTGCCAGCGACCAGATCCGGCTCCTGCCATAACGCTCCAGGGTCGGCGTATAGCTCAGCGCCGCGATGGCAAAGGCGCCGAGGCCGAGAGCTCGGCGCCAGCCATGGGCAAACAACATTTCTCCGACCGGCAGCAGAAACACCCAGGCAAGCCCCGCCAGGGTGAGCGCGAGCAGGACGACCGAATAGCGCAGTTGGGTGAACGCGGTGCGCGCTATCATCTGGCGGATGGAGGCAACCGTGGGATATTCGCGGATCGACGACGCGAGACCGGAATGGCCGAGATACACGGCGCCCACGGTCTTGACCTTGCGGGCGAGCGCCACATCGTCGATGAGCGAACCCTTGATGGCATCGAGTCCGCCGATGCGCTGCAGCGCGTCGCGCCTGATCAGCACCGTGCCGCCGGCCGCGGCGGCAACGCGCGAGCGCGGATCGTTGACCCTGGCGAAGGGATACAGCAGCTGAAAGAAGTACACGAAGGCCGGCACCAGGGCACGCTCGGCGCGGCTCCGACAATGGAGGCGCACCATCTCGCTCACCATTTCGACGTGCGGTTCGTACAGACGCGCGACCAGCGCCGACAAATGCCGCGGGTCGTGCACGACGTCGGCGTCGGTCAGCAACAGGATGGGCGCGGCGGTGGCTGCGACGCCCTGGTTCAATGCCCACAATTTTCCGGACCAGCCCGCAGGCTTTGCCTGACCGGCTATCACGCTGAGGCGCGCCGAGGTGCCGGCCATGCGTGCGGTGCCATCCGTGGAATCGTCATCCACCAGCGTGATGTGAAAACGGCCGCCGTAATCCTGGTCGAGCAATGAGGCGGTCACGATGCCTATGGTTTGCGCTTCGTCGCGTGCCGGGACGATGATGTCGACGTCCGGAAATTCGGGCGGAACGGCGGGTGCCAGTTCCGGGGCCGACAGCCAAAAGCGTCCATGGGCCAGCAGCAAATACAGCCAGGTGAGCAAGACCAGCGAGGCAATCATCGGGCCATCATAAACCCGGGGTCTTTTACCGAAGCGTCCAGTTGGGTCTGACGAAATGACAGGTGTAGCCATCGGGATACCGCTCGAGGTAGTCCTGATGTTCCGGCTCCGCCTCCCAGAAGCTGCCGGCCGGCGCCACTTCCGTCACCACCTGACCGGGCCAGCGTCCGGATGCATTGACCGCGGCGATGGTCTCCGTGGCGATTTGTCTCTGCGCGTCGCTGGTATAGAAGATCGCGGAGCGATAACTCGGTCCGGCGTCGTTGCCCTGCCGATTGCGGGTCGTCGGATCGTGGATCTGGAAGAAGAATTCGAGAATCTGCCGGTAGCCAAGCTTCGCGGGGTCGAACAGGATCTCGATGGCCTCGGCGTGTGTGCCGTGATTGCGGTAGGTTGCGTTCGGCACATTACCGCCCGTGTATCCCACCCGCGTCGATATCACGCCGTCGTACCGACGGAACAGGTCCTGCATGCCCCAAAAGCAGCCGCCGGCCAGAACCGCCCGTTCTTCGGTCATCGAACCTCCGCCACCTGATCGAGATACTCACCATACCCCTGGGCCTGCATATCGTCGCGGTGCACGAAGCGCAGCGAGGCGGAGTTGATGCAATAGCGCAGGCCACCGCGATCCGCGGGACCATCGTCAAACACGTGACCGAGATGGCTGTCGCCGTGCGCCGAGCGCACCTCGGTGCGGACCATGCCGTGCGCCGTGTCGTGGCGTTCGAGGACGTGGGCAGGCTCGATCGGCTTGGTGAAGCTCGGCCAACCGCACCCGGATTCATATTTGTCCGATGATGCGAACAGCGGCTCGCCCGAGACGACATCGACGTAAATGCCGGGCTCCTTGTTATGGAGATACTGGCCGGTACCCGGCGCTTCGGTACCGCTTTGCTGCGTCACCCGATATTGCTCGGCCGACAGCCGCGCAACGGCGTCGGGAGTCCTGATGTACTTGGGCATGCGTACGGAACTCAAATCACCGGGAATCCACCGGTGATTCAATATATCACCCCAGCGGAACGCGCGCTGCAGCGGGTGCGCACGAATTGGAGAATCGTTGTGCCGGGCGTTATGCTGCCGGGCGCGGATGCCTGATCAGCTTTCCGGACGCAGTCCGCCGAGGCAAGCCGTGAACTCCGCGCCAAACAAAAAGATAAGTGAGGTGTAGTAGAGCCAGAGCAGCAGTGCGGCGAAGGACGCCGCGGCTCCAAAAGCGCCGGGCTGGGTCGATTGCGCAATATACAAGCTCACGACCCAGCGGCCGACGTCGAAGAAAACCGCGGTTAGGAAACCTCCGGTCGCAACCACCTTCCACGGCAGTCGTCGCGCCGGCATATACCGAAAAATCAGGGCGAACAAAATCGAAACAAGCGACACCGAAAGCACCGCGTCGAGCGCATCCAACAAGCCGAGGAAGGTGGACTGTCCATTGCCGATACGCTGCTGAAGCATGGAAATGGCCGTTGAAATCGAGAGCGAAACCAGCAGCAGGAATCCCAACGTCAATATGAATCCAAGCGACAGGAACCGCGTGCGGATCCAGCCGCGAATTCCCCGCCAGGCCAGTGCCTCGCTTCTCCAGATCCTCTGCAGCAGCGTCTCGAGTGTCGCGAGCACGGTCGTTGCGCCAATGAGCAGGGTCGCGGCGCTTACCAGGGTCGCGGTCAGCCCGCGGGATTTACCGGAGTTGCGGACGGCGCTCAAAAGGATCGCCGCGGTTGAGGGACCGAACAGCGCGCTCAGCTGAGCACCGAGCTGTGCAAAAGCGGCGTTGCTGCCCACGATCCACCCGGCAACGGTCAACACGATGACCAACAGGGGCGCTATGGAGAACGCGCTGAAGAATGCGAGTGAAGCCGCGGTCGTCGAGGCGTTGTCGTTCATCCAACGGCGCCCGGAGCAACCCAAGAGAGTTATCGCCTGCTTGAGGTAAGCCGAGATCACGGACCAGCAACACGCAAAACACGCGCTTGATCAACCCGAAGGATCTTCCCGTTGCGGAAAGATCCCTCGGCGCTTGAGCAACCGTCCGCTACTCGATGTGGATATCGTTATGAACGGACCGCACACCGTCGGTGTCCTTGGTGATCATCTCGGCCAGATCGCTGGCGTCTTTCGTGGGGGCGGTGCCGCTCAACCACACCACGCCGTCCTTGTCGGTATCAACCGAAATCTTCGTGAGCGTCGACAAATGCTTTGCCGCCAGCTTTGCCTTGACCTTGGTGGTGATCACCGAGTCCTTGACGTAAATGCCGGCCTGCGAAGCGTCCGCTGCGATCACGGATGTCGTGCTCGCGGCCCCCACAGCCAGAAATGAACAGAGGAGAAACGTCTTCATGGAGACTCCTTGTGATGTCAATTTCGTCGTTTACGAGGCGCGGCCGCCTACCGCGGCTTATTCGCGTCCTTCAATTTTTCGACAAGATCACCGGCCTTTGCCTGGCCCGCGCCCACCACCTGATTTGCAAGGCCTTTGGCTTGTTGCGTCTTATCGCCCGTCAACTTGCCAACTTCCTGTTGAATCTTGCCACCCGCTTCCTTCGCGCGGCCTGCCACCTGATCCTTGTTGATGCCCATGTTCGCCACTCCTGATAGCAAGTTAGACTGGAATCCAGCCGGTGACCCCATAATGGCACCGAATCTTCCAAGCCGTGTAGGCGGCGCCAATCACCGCGCGTAGGACAAAATCGCGTTTGCGCCCGGGCGGCTGTGAAGCGCAATGATTCGTCAGCCCACGGTAATCGCCTCCGGCTCCGCCTCGAGGCGCTTGAGCGGAATCGGCTCTCCGGTGACATCCGAAAATCCGTAACTGCCGTCGTCGATCTTGGCAAGTGCCCGGTCGATCGGAATCAGTCGTTTGGCAAGCTGGTCGGCGAGTACCCGCCCGTCGTCGAGAAGCATCTGATCCTGGGCGGTTTCCTCCTCTTCCAGCGCTTGTCCTTGGGATTCGAGTTGCAACCGCGTGCGCTCGCTTTCGTGCGCCTGCAGCGCATTCAACAACTTGGCGCGGCTGTGCAAGAGTCTCTTGCGTTGTCGCGCGATGAAGGCGTCATCCAACAGTGGTGGGGGGTCGTTCATGGGCGCTCGCCTGGTCAAGTCGGCGGGAGTCTGGAGAAAAGCGATGGGCGGGTCTGTTCGACGGCGCACATTGGGAACCTGCGTGCACGCTGGCAGCCGCAGCGCAGTTGCGCTAGTTTGGGCGCTCATGGGCCGCATCCCCCTCTTTCGCTGCAGCGCGCTGTCTGCGTTGATCCTGGCGGCGGCGTTTGCCGCCCCGCCTTCGGCGCCGGGCGAGCCGCCGCTCCCGCCTGGCATGGCGGGGCAGCTGGTCAGTCATTACCATATGAAACAGGTGCCCCGGGAAGGCGTGTGGTTCAGCGTGACCTATCTGGGTTCGGATCAGATCGAAGGCGACTCCCTGCCGGCGCGTTATGGCGGCCGCGACCACGCCATGGGCAATGCCATCATTGCGGTGGCGACGCCGCTGGATTTCTCGGCCCTGCACCGGCTGAAAAGCGATGAGATCTGGCATTTCTACGGCGGCGCGCCGCTCGAGATGCTGCTGCTCCATCCCGACGGGCATGGACAGTCCATCACCTTGGGGCCGGATGTACTGTCGGGCGAAATGCCGCAAATCACCGTACCGCACGGCACCTGGATGGGGGCGGCGCCGCGCGGCAGCGCGCCGGCGGTCTATTCGATCTTCGGCACGCAACTGTCGCCGGCCTTCGATGCCGCGGATTTCGAAATCGGCTACCGCGACCAATTGCAGCGCCAATACCCGGATTTCGCCCAGGAAATCGCACGTCTGACGCGGGATGAGTTTGCCGCCACGCCGGCCGATCGGCCGCAACCGGACACGCCGGCGGCGCCGCGTGCCGTGGCGTTCTTCGGCCCGGACGTGCCATTGGTGAGCGTGACGCCGGGCGTGACCCTGCGGGAACTCGTCGGCCGTCTGGCGCAGGGCGCCAAGACCTCCGCGGTCAGCGTCGCGAAATTCACACTGGCCCCGGGCATGAGCACGGGCAGGAGCTTCAATCGCCGTGCGCAGGAGATTTTCCTGGTCACCGAGGGATCCGGTCTGGTGCGTCTCGGCGAGAAGGTCGTCTCCGTGACGCGGGATTCGACCGTATTCATCCCGGCCGAAGTGGTCCATTCGATCGAGGCGGACGCCAAGAGCAACCTGGGCTTCTTTGCGATTTCGGCCCCGGCCTTCACGCCGGACGACTACGTCACGGCACGATGATCATGGCTTCGGGTACTCCGGCGTCTCGTTTCTGAAGATGAGCGCGAACAGTGCGGACACGGCGGCCGCGAACAGCGCCGGAAACATCCATATGGACTTCCAGTCGTGCACGCCCCGGCTGAGGTAATGGTCGGCTACCCGGCCCGCAGTCCAGAAGCCGAGCAGCATGCCGATCCCGTAGGTGGCGAGCGTTATCATGCCCTGCGCCGCGCTTTTGCATTGCTCGCCGGCCTTCGAGTCGGTGAATATCTGACCGGAAACGAAAAAGAAGTCGTAACACACCCCATGCAGGGCAATGCCGAGCAGCAGCATCCAGACGCGCGCATCGGCGTCTCCGCAGGCAAAGAGCACATAGCGGACCGCCCAGGCCAGCATCCCGGCGAGCAGTGTCCATTTCATGCCGAGGCGCAGCAGGAAGAAGGGCATGAGCAGCATGAACAGCACCTCGGACATCTGACCCAGCGTCTGCTTGCCGGTGGCATTGGCGACGTGGATTTCCGTGAGGAACTGATTGGTGTATTGGTAGTAAAAGCCCAGCGGAATGCAGATCAAGATAGACGCGGCGAAAAACACCAGAAAATTGCGATCCTTGAGCAGGCCAAGGGCATCTAGCCCCAGCGCTTCGCGCAGCGCGGCATTCCCCCCGGTCCTGCCGCGCGGCGGCGTCGCCGGAAGCGTGAAGCCGTACAGCCCCAACAGCAGCGATACCGCGGCGCACATGCCGAAGGTGTTGCGCAGCAGCCCGCGGGCCATCGGTCCGGGCGAGTCCCAGGAAAACAGATAACTGATCACCAGGCCGGCGGCGATCCAGCCGACCGTGCCCCACAGCCTTATTCTCGAGAATTGCCGCGAAGGATCCGCCATCTGCCGGAAGGCGATCGAATTGACCAGTGCCAGTGTCGGCATGTACAGGATCATGTACGGCAGCAGGTAGGGATAGAAATCCGCGAATCCCTGTGATTTCCAGAGCCTGTACAGTAATGCCGAGCCGGCCAGATGGATGACCCCGAGCAGACGCTCGGCATTCACATATCGGTCCGCGATCAACCCGATCACGAAGGGCGCAACGATGGCCCCCCAGGATTGGGTCGAGTAGGCGAGCGCGCTCTGCGCTCCCGTCGCCCCGAGATTGGCGGCGAGGAAGCTGCCCATGGTCACGAACCATCCACCCCAGATGAAAAATTCCAGGAACATCATGGTTCCGAGCCGCAGTTTCATCACGTCGGCGCCGTCCGCCGAACCAGCCGCGGCCGCCACACGGCGAGCAGGATGTTGACCAGAGCCACCGCGAGCAGCAGCCATAGAGTTCCCCATTCCGAATGCAGCACCGAGGCCAATTGTGCGGCGTCACCGTGTCCGGAAGCGGCCAAGGCCGACAGTTCCGCGGCGCGGCGTGCGCCCGAGTCCATGCTGATCAATGTGCCTTCGAACATGCCGAGGCCGAGCAGCGCCTTCACCCACGCCCACCCGGCATTGGCGTAGGTCCGATTCGCAGCGATCGCCAGCAGTCCACTGATCAGCACGATCGCGAGCGATGGCACCAGCAGCCACCGGGTGAGGGCGGCGATTCCCTGCCGCACGGCGGCGTAGGCCACCCAGGAGTGCTTGGGTGCAGTGGCGATGAGCACGAGTGAGGCCGCGAGAGATCCCATGACTCCGACGGCTCCGATCTCGTGCACGATCTTGATGAGCTTTTGCAGCATCCTTGAAAAGTTGAGCGGCGGGAGCTTGGCTATGGCGGATTATACGGATATTGCCGGGTGCCGCTGCAGGCGGGCTGCGATTACAAGCTGGCGGATCATTGGTATTTCGGAGTGAATTTCGAGACCGCGTCCGCGGCGATGAACGTGGCGAGTGTGTGAGAACCCGCGGGCGGCCATCACGGCCGCCCGATTCTTCTACCGCACGAATCGGCGATCGAAGGTCCGGAACTCATCCAGAACGAAGCGATCGGCGGCGCTGGGTCCACCAAGACTGTCCGCGAATCCGCAATGGCCGCCGTGGCGCGTGCGCACAATCCTCAGCGGTGCGGATGCGTCGAGCCGCGAAACATCGGCCAGCGGTATGATCGGGTCGTCTTCGGCCAGCAGAATGCTGGCACCGACGCGCAGATCCGCAAGCCGGCCGCCGGTGATCGCATAACCTTCAAGATAGGCCTCGAGGCTGGGAAATTCCGTATGCCGGCGCACCAGGCCGGCGGTCATGCCGCGCAGCTGCGCGAGGCGCAGCATTTCCTCGAAATCATAGACGCCGGGCCAAGCCTGTTGCTTGCGGCGCAGCGACTGCGACCAGCGTCGCACGAAATACCGTCTGTACAGCGCCGGACCCCGTTCGAGCGCGTCCAGCGTGGTTGCCGGATCGAGCACCGGCGAGATCGCCGCCGCCCCGGCGATCGAGGGCGGTGCGCCGGCGTCGGCGGCCACTCGCAGCATGAAGTTGCCGCCAAGCGAGAAGCCCGCCAGGAACAGCGGCGCTTCGGGGAAACGCGCGGCGATGGCGCGGGCTGCCCCCACCACCTCCGGCAGGCGGCAGGAGTGGAAGATCCCGCGGTTCAGGTGATGGGTCGACCCGTGGTCGCGCAGATTCAAGCGCAGGACGTCGAAGCCCCGGCTGAACAGCAGCGCACCCAGGGACATCACATAGCCGGATTCAGTGCTGCCTTCCCAGCCATGCAGCAGCACGGCCATCGGCCGCAGCGCCGTCCCCGACGCCCTTGCCACGCTCACGAATGACTGCAGCCGGACTCCGTCCCCGCAATCGAGCAGCAATTCCGTTGCGGCGGCGCGCAGCGGAGCGGCACGGCGCCGGATCAACCAGGGCACCGGCGGCAGGTTGCCGAGCATGGTCTGCAGATGCCGGTTGCGAAACAGCCATCCGGGATGGAAAAGCTGCGCACCGGCCAGCTCATCATTCGACCATGCACCGGCATCCTCGCTAAGCGGCATCCGCGTCCTGGCGCCGCCGCAGCCTCTCTTCGGCTTCCCGGCGCTCTTCGTCGATGTGTTGCAGCACGCCATCCACGTCGGGGACGGTCAGATCCGGTATGAACCGGCCCGTGAGCGTGGATTCGGGCGTCAATTCACCGGCTTCGTACAACTTCCAGATTTCGCGGGCGTAATCCGTCTCGAGCAGCTCGGGAGCCACACGGCCAAAGCACGCGCGCATGTTGTTGACATCGCGTTCCAGCATGGCACGCGCATTGTTGTTGCCCGCGGCATCGACCGCCTGGGGCAGGTCGATGATGACCGGTCCGGCGGCATCGACCAGCACGTTGAATTCGGACAAATCGCCGTGGATGAGGCCGGCACAGAGCATGCGAACGATCTGCGTCATCATGAACCCATGCCAGGTGCGCGCCTGATCCGCGTCGAAATCCATGTCATTGAGTCGCGGCGCGGGATCGCCATGGGCATCACGGACGAGTTCCATGAGCAGCACGCCCTCGTGCACCAGATAGGGCGCGGGGACGCGCACGCCCGCGGCCACCAGGCGGTACAGGGCCTGCACTTCCGCATTCTGCCATTCGGCTTCCTGGACCTTGCGGCCGTGGCGGCCGCGCCTGCCCATCGCCCGCGTGTCGCGGCTGCTGCGGGTCTTGCGGCCCTCCTGGTACTGGGCAAGCTTGTGAAAGCCGCGCTGCTGCGCCTCTTTGTACACCTTCGCGCAGCGCAATTCGCCTCCCGCGGCGACGATGAATACCGAGGCCTCCTTGCCGCTCTTGAGGCGGCGCACCACGGTATCCACCATGCCGTCGTCGATCAGTGGCTTGAGCCCATTGGGAATTTTCATTGTGCATTGTAGAGGAAACGACGGTATGGTGTCGGTACGTACCCAGGTTGCATTGATGAGACCACGATCCGAGCCGACGCCGCGCCGCGGCGATTTCCGCGTGTGGCGCGAGATCCCGACCCGCTGGCGGGACAACGATCACTACGGGCACGTCAACAACGCGGTCTACTACGACTACTTCGACACCGCGATCAACGGGTTTCTGATGGATGCGGTGGGCGCCGACATCCGCGACCTGACGGCGATCGGCGTGGTGGCCGAAACCGGCTGCCGCTATCTGAAGGAGCTGACATTCCCCGATGTGCTGCAGATCGGGATTGCGCTGGAGAAGGTCGGGCGCGCCAGCGTCATCTACCGGCTCGGGATTTTCCGGGGCGTCGACGAGGAACCGTCCGCGATCGGCCGCTTCGTGCACGTGTATGTGGACCGGCAGACCCGTGAGGTTGCCGAACTCCCGCCGGTGATCCGTGCGGCACTCGCACGACTGCAACTTGAATAGGCTGTCGAGTGGCCAAAAAAAAGCGTCCCGCGCGGATGCGCGGGACGCCGGATCAGTCTTGCAATCGGCTCAATGCAACTGGTTGATGAGCACCGGCAGCCAGGGCACGCCGAGTCCCGTCACGTCGTTGTAGCCGGCCGTCGTCGGCGGAAAAGCCGCCGATGACAGGGAGGTGAAATTGAAGATGTCGTCGAGTCCCTCACAAATCGCGATGCCGCAGACCTCCAGCGCGAAGGGCGTCGTGGTCGTGATCAGAAACGGCACGGAGCTGATGGTGACCACCCGCGCCAGCTCCAGATTCGCCGCGTAGGCGCGCAGCACCGCCGTCGGCTGGGAAGGAGCCACGATCTGGTTGATCGACTGGTTGAAGGTGACGCCATTGCTCGTGCTGCCGATTTTGTACAGCAGCGGATTGGCGAAACCAAGCGGCGGCAAGCTGTTGTCGGCACGCTTCGAGTCCATCACCGCGATGACACCCGCCATGAGCGGCGAGGAGAGGCTGGTGCCGCCCTCCGCGTTCTCGCAATACTCCTCGGTCGCGGAAATCGCCTTGCACCCATGATCCAGTGTGGCGCTGCCGGCGATGGTGAAGGTCTCGCCAAACAGGTAGCCGGTGTACGGATCGCCGACCATCGCCATATCGGGACTGACGCGCTGGGCATTCGGCAGCGGTTCGGTGTAGCCGCTGGAAAGATTCAGCGTGGTGGCCAAGCCCAGCGGCACGGCCGCCGCTTGATAGGCGGGCTGTGCCTCGAGCAGGCTGATGCCGCCGCCCGAGCCCGCATAGAACGCATAGTCGTCGAAGGTCGCACCGTAGGCCGTGATCTGGGTGGGGCCCGAGGTGGTGACGGATTTTGCGCTGTTGACCTGGGCGTCCGCCAGCACGTCACGGTAATTGCCCCAACCATACTCTTTCTTCGCACCGCTGGAGTTCTGCAGCAGCAGCGATGTGCCGCCGACACCGGTCACATAGGGGCTGGTGGCGGGCCATGCGCCCGATGCGACCCCGTTGTCCTGCGACAGGTCGCCGTCATCGCCGGAACTGAACAGGATCGTGGTGCCCATCGCCGAGCCCGCCATGAAGGCCTGGTCATCCGAGGCCTGCTGTCCCACGGCGATCGCCTCGCCACCATAGCCGTAGCTGTTGGTGACCACGTCCGCCAGATGATTGTAGAGCACGTTATGCAGCGCCAGAGTCAGAGAGGTCCCGCAGTCGGTCGAACCGACATAGAGGATGTTCGCGCCGGTGGCCGTACCATGCACCGCCGCCATGTCCAGCGACTCCTCCAACCACCAGCCGTACGGCCCGCAGGGATCGCTCGGTGAGACGCTGTAGATGCCGGCCGGAATGATTTGCGAGAAGTTCTGGCCGAGCACCAGTGGGGGCAGACTGTGATTCGCGGCATAACGGTTGGCATCGGCAAGCAGCGTCGGCGACGCGTAGGCATCGAGGATCGCCACGGTGACTCCCTTGCCGGTATGCGCAACCTGATTGAAGCCGTAGGCGGCTTGAATCTGTTGCGGCGTGTAGCCGCAATTCAGCCAGGGAATCGCCGTGCCGTACACATCGGCAGCCGTACTCAAGGTGGCAACCAGCTCGCTGGATCCTCCAAAATACGTGTTGCAATACGGCGAGGGATTGCCGGCGGCCACAGGCGGCGGCGTCACCGTGCTGGTCGAGGTGGATGCCGAGGTGGTGGCGAGCGAGGTGTTCGCCGCGGATGCGCCGGCGGAGGCCGGTGCCACCAGGTTGCCGATCACCTCCGAGCGATGAGACGGCGTGCGCAGCAGGCCCGAATCGTCCAATCCCTCGATGAAGAGGATCTTGGCCGCGAGCGCGCTGGGTATGGTCGGTTCCTGGCTGTTGGCGCGCAGCGTCAGGCCCTTGTAGGTGTAGAGATTCTGGGAGATGTTGAACGCCGTGCGCAGCTGGGCCACGGTGGCGGTCGCCGAGACGTAGGCGCCGTACGGACCGACTTGGATATTGGTCATCCCGGCCTTCTGGAGCAGCGACTGCACGGCTTGCACGTCTGCGCTGGCCGGTGCGAACTGGCCGGCAAACTCAGCCGTCGTCAGATAGTGCCCGTATTGCGCATTGCTCGGTGATGAAACTTCTCCGACCAGCGTCTTCAATTCCGCGGTGTTCTGCAGCGCCAGGTGCACCGCAATGGTCACCGACGTGCTGGCGGCGGCGGGTCCGGCGAGCACGGCGTTTCGCACCCATCCCGATACGTTGCCTGCAGCGACAGTGGTCGACGTCGCCGCCGTCACCGAGGTCGAGGTACAGATGGCAGCGGCCATCAGGCCGCTAAACAATAAACATTTGGATTTCCTGATCAACATGATGTCCCCTTCAGAATTATTTGGATTCTTGCGTTGGCTGACGAATATCCCGGCAAAACTGTTCGAATTTTTTCTCACGACTTATTTAACCGACGCTATCTTTAAATCGGGACTGACGCAACCGCTGTTTGCCGTGCCGCCGCCATTTTTCCCGTCTTTGACAGGGTTTGGGCACCAGATGGAGCCGGCATTTGACTTATCGCGCCAACTGGCGCCTCACTCCACGATCTGCGCCCGGATCCCGGGGGGGGCCGACCCCCGGGTCGCGCGCCGCGCGGCCGTGCCGTCAGCCGCTACGCTGCCAAGCTGATTGAATCCGAATCGACGCGTTTCTCATTACATCATGAGTCGCGATGTTGACTGGGAGCGGTTAGTCCGGGCCGCGATCGACCTCATCCCGCCGGCGTTGATCCGGGCGCGGTGTCTCCTCAGGTTCCGTCACATACCCCGCGAAGCTCGGCAGGTTTGGTGATTTGCACGCGCTTGGCACGCACCCTGATCAACCGCCGCCGGCTCAGCTCCGTGAAGCTGCGGCTCACGGTCTCGCTGCGCACTCCGAGATAGCTGGCAATGTCGTCGCGGTTCATACCGAGCCGGAACTCCCGACCCTGCACCCCTCGCAGCTGCAGCCGATCCGACAGGTTCAGCAGGAATCCCGCGATGCGCTCCAGAGCTTCCTTGTCACGGATCAAGGTGAGCAATTCACGCGCCTGCGCCCCGGCCTTCACGACCAGGCGGATGAACTCGGCGGCGATGCCCGGTGATGCGGCGCACAATTCATTGAACGAGCCCCAGTGCACGGCGCATATGAAGGACGCTTCGACGGCGACGCTGGTGGTGCTGCTGACCTGGTCGTCCGGGTTGTGCAGGCTCAACATCTCACCCGCCAGCGCAAAATTGATCACGGTGCTGCGATGGCAGGTCGAGTCCTGCGTTTCCTTGATGCAGCCGCTGCGGATCATATAGAAGCACTCGACCTTCTCGCCGGCTCGATACAGAACCTTGCCGCGGGGAAGCCGCATGCGGCGGATTCCGAGGCCCTTGGCGGGCGCCCGCACATCGCTCGCCACGCGACCCGGGAAACAGATGCCCCACAGTCCGCACGATTCACAGGAGGCTCGCTCGAGCCCTTGTGCCCGCCCCGGGCGCCAGGGCTGTTCCTGGTGCCTCAATACGGCCATCGGCAGAGTGGAGCGGAGAGTATGCATATTATTTTACATTCATGCGCGCGGATCAGCCGCAGCATGCGGCGCCGGTTTGGCACTCTCGTATCCGTACTTACCGACAGTATGTACGTGGTTGTTGCATGAGTGCGGACTGCCCGCGCGGTACGCCTTCCTCAAAGCGCGACGAACCGCTGCATCAGACACCCGCGTTTCTGATTTATCGCAGAATCGTGCGCCGGCTGCTGCGGTAACCTGATGTCCATGATCACATCAACCAATGCCGCACACTCCGCAGCCACCATCCCGTCGCGCTCCGGCGACTTCACCGCCCGCGCAGAGGCCGTCGCCAAGGTGGCCGCCGCCGCGGCCACATCCGTCGACCGGGACTCGCGCTTCCCGACCGAAGCCTTCGACGAGATTCGCCGGCAGGGACTGCTCGGCATCCTGGTGCCCGAGGCGCTCGGCGGGGAAGGTGCCTCACCCTCGGATGTCATCGACATCTGCTATCGAATCGCACAAAGCTGCGGTTCCACCGGCCTCATCTATGCCATGCACCAGGTCAAGGCGGCTTGCATCCTACCCTATGCCGACGGCAACCCCACCCTGGAGGCCATTGTGCGCCGGCTCGCGAAGGATCAGCTGTTGCTCGCCTCCTCGACGACCGAGGGCCTCGCCGGCGCAAACATTCGCGAGAGCGAGGCGCCGATCGAGTACGCGGGCGATCAAATCAGCCTGGTGCGCAAGGCCACGTGCATCTCATACGGACTGGAAGCCGACGGCATCGTCACCACCGCCAGGCGCTCGGAAAATTCGGCGCCGTCGGATCAGGTGCTCGCCGTATTTCTGAAGTCCTCCTACACGCTCGATCCGTCGCACAGCTGGGATACGCTCGGCATGCGCGGCACGCGCAGCGAGGGTTTCATGCTGCGGGCCAAGGGCGTCGTCGGAAACATCGTTGCCACGCCCTACGAAAAGATCCACCTGCGAAGCATGGTGCCGAGCGCGCATCTGTTCTGGGGTGCCGTGTGGGCGGGCATCGCCGCCTCCGCAGTCGCCCGCGGTCAGGCATTCATCCGTTCGGCGTCGCGGCACTCGAACGGCAAGGTTCCGCCGGGCGCCGCGCATCTGACGTCAGCCGCCGCGTCACTGCACACGCTGCTCGGGCTCCTGGCGCGCGCGGCACGGAAATACGAGCTGGCGATCGACGATGCCGACGCGCTGCAATCGCTGGAATTTCAGACCATGATCACGTTGACCAAGATTGAAGCCTCGGAGCTCGCCCTCGCGACCGTGCTGCGGGCCATGCGCGCCTGCGGACTGGCCGGCTATCGCAACGACAGCGAGTTCAGCATCGCGCGCCATCTGCGCGACGTTCTATCCTCGCCGATCATGATCAACAATGACCGCGTCCTCGGGAACCTCGGCGGACCGACCCTGATGACACCCCTCCCCAGGACCATCATGCGCTGAAGCGCTCACCCGGCGGATTGCACCGCCAGAGCCACGGCGTCATCCACGCTCAGTCCGGTCAGAACCGGCGCAGCCGGGCCCGGCGAAATAGCCGTCCCGAGCAGTTCCTGCACCGGTTCCTTGAGCCGGGCGAGTACCAGCCGCTTGCCCTTGGCGGCGCACCAGTCGAAGAATTCCTGCAGAGACTCCAGGCTCGAGCTGTCCAGGTCGAAGCTCTCCTCGAGGCTCACGACGACCGGATTCACCGCGGCGCCGGCGGCCAGTATTTTCAGCCGCGCCTGGGCCAGAATGCGATCCGCATTGGCGAAGAACAGGGGCTCATCGGGGCGCAGAATGAGCAGGCCGGCAATCTGTCTGGCATCCGGATGCAGCGCGACGTTGACGAAGTCGTGTCCCTCGCCGAGCCTGCCGAGCACGGCGATGGTCGACCCGCTCAGCCGTCTCAGCAGCATGGTCAGACTGATCGCGATCGCGGCCAGCAGGCCGTCCAACACCCCGAGCCAGAGCACGAAAACCACCGAACCGATCGCCACCAAACGGTCGCGATGCCAGACGAAGTAGGGACGGAACACCCTGGGATTCAGCGCATGGCTGACGGCATGAATGACGATGGCCGCCAGCACCGGTTCGGGCGTCAATGCGATGGCCGGCAGCAGCGTCAGCACAACACACAGCATCACGACCGCAGCGATGCCGCCGGACAGCTGCGAGCAGGCGCCGGCCGCCTCGTTTGCCGAGGTGCCTGAATAGCCCGCGCCGATCGGCATGCCCAAAAACAGACCGGAGGCGGTGTTTGCGGCACCCAATGCCAGCAGATCGCGGTTTGGTGCCACCGCATCACCGTGTTTGATCGCAAAACTTCGAATCGATCCATATGACTCGGAATACAGGACCATCACGAGCGCAAAACCCAGTTCGCCCAGACGCAGCCAGTCCGCGCGACTGAGCTCCGGAAGCCGGGGCGTGTGCAACTGCAGCTGTATCGGGCCGACGACGGCGACACCGAATCGCGGCAAATCGAGGAAATACGTCGCCGCAATGCCACCGGCGATCACGATCAGACCGGCGGGCAGATATCGTATGCGACCCAGCGCGTAGAGCATCACGAGGGCGGCCAGCCCGGTCGCGACCCCGGTCCAGTTCCATTGGGAGAACTGACCGAACAGATCCAGGAGCAGTCGCACGAGGTCGTTATGCGATGCGCGCACGCCCAGGATGCTCGCGCACTGCTTCAAGATGATCACGACCGCCAGACCCAACGCGAATCCACGCAGCACCGGCTTTGAAATGAAGTCGGTCACGCTGCCGAGACGGGCCGCGGCGGCAATTACGAAATAGGCACCGGACATCAGCACCAGCCCGCTCGCGAGCGTCAGGCGCAGGGCAGCATCCGTTCCGGCCATCGACAGCGTTGCGGCGCCGAGCACGGCAGCCGAGGACGAGGTTGCCGACGCGATGGCGAAGCGGCTGCTGCCGAGCACGCCGTAACAGATCAGGCCGGCGAACAACGCGATGATGCCGGCCTGCGGCGGCAGACTGGCGATTCCCGAGTACGCGACGGCTTCCGGCAGGAGCAGTCCGGCGATCGACAGGCCGGCCACGACATCGGGCATGCGCGTTGCGGGCATTAGCATGATCCGCCATGATAGGGCAGAGCGGCCCGGCCCAGGTTGGTAATGTGTGGCGGGTCACAATGGCGGACGCGCGCGCCGCGGGTTCGATCTTGGACGGCAGGTTGCCGCCAATCAGGTCGCCGACCTACTAAACGCATCACATTATCTGCATGGTGGCGGTTTCCCAGGCGCGGTACACTTTTATGCGGGCTATATAAAGGCCGAACCATCCCTTGGCGTTGCCGATCGTAGCCTGCAGCGGAAGCGCCTTCATTTACGTTTTGAATGGATCAACGATGTTTAAAGTTGGAATTGTCGGACTTGGAAAAATGGGCTTGTCACACCAGTCGATGGTGAATGCACATCCCGATCTGGACCTGGTCGCCGTATGCGACACCTCGACCTACGTGCTGGATGTGCTGTCAAAGTACACCGGCGTCAAGACGTACACCGATCATAACGTCATGCTCGAGAAGGAACAGCTCGACTGTCTGTTCGTGGCCACGCCGACGCGCTACCATTCCCAGATCGTCGGCGCCGCGCTCGAGCGCAATCTGCACGTGTTCTGCGAGAAGCCGTTCGCCCTGAACCCGGAAATGGCTTACAAACTGGCCGAGCTCGCCGAGTCCAAGGGATTGGTGAACCAGGTCGGGTATCACTACCGCTTCGTCGGTGCCTTCAACGAGGCGAAGAGGCTCCTCGATCAGCAGATCATCGGTGATCTGCACCATGTGCGCGCGGAGGCCTATGGTCCCGTCGTGCTGCGCCCGAAGGGCTCCACCTGGCGATCCCAGTCCGCAGAAGGCGGCGGCTGTCTGTTCGACTATTCGTGCCACGCCATCGACCTGGTCAATTATCTGGTGGGGTGCCCGCTTTCCGTGTCCGGCAGCGTGCTGAACCGGATTTTCTCGACCGACGTCGACGACGAGATCTATTCGACGTTTCAATTCTCGCCGAAGCTCTTCGGCCAGCTCGCGACCAATTGGAGCGACGAGAGCTTCCGCAAGATGTCCGTCAAGATCTCCCTGTGGGGCTCAAACGGACGGATCAACGTCGACCGCCAGGAGGTACAGATCTACCTGCGCAGCAACAAGGGGCTCGAACCGGGCCTGTTGACGGGCTGGAACGTGCGCAACACCACGGAGTTGACCCGCCCCGTGTGGTTCTACGTGCGAGGCGAGGAGTATTCCGCGCAGATCGACCACTTCGCGCAATGCATGAAGCACCGCACCCCGACGGCCAGCACGTTTCGAACCGCCGCCGAGACCTCGCTGGTGGCGGCCATGATCCGTGCCGATGCCGGCAAAGCCCGCACCAGCGTCGACCCGGCGAGCGTCGGCACCACATCGCCGGGCGCCGAACAGCGCGATTCAAGCCGCTTCGGCATCCGCAGCATATTCGGACGCCGCTGAAGATCGTTCACCGCGCAGCACACCCCAATCAGCTCATAGACGGAAAGACCTACCTTACATGGACAGAATTTTATTCGGCGACAATCAGTTCTTCGGCGTCAATCACGCATCCGAAGACAAGGCCCGCGCCCAGGCCATGCGATTTCAGGACATCGAAGCCGTCATCGGCGTGCTGCGCGATGCGTACGCGGAAGGCATAAAGACCTTCATGTGCACCACCCATGAACGCATGTCCGGGGTTTGCGATTACTTCCGGGACAACGCCGACAAGTATCCCGATTACAATTTTTATCCGTGCATGCCCTATGCGCACAAGTATGCGAATGCCGCCGCGGAGTTGGGCATCCTCGGCGCGGTCCGCAGTTTTCTGCCGGACAACAATCCGCTAGGCGCCCTCGTCAAGGGCGGCCTGTCGCTGGCGCGCAAGGACGTCGAAGGGCTGGCGAAGATGCTCATCGATGCCGAGATGAAGATGTTCGCCGGCCTCAAAACCCCGGTCGTCTTCCTGCAAAACGTCGCGACGGATTTCCTGCTGGGGCTGGGCTTCGACGAAGCCTTCCGCATCTTTGCCGACCACATCAAGGATCAGTACAACGCCGAGCCCGCCTTCATCACGATGAATGCACCCCGGCTTTACGCAACCCTCACCAAGCTCGGCATCAAGAATCCGATCATCTGCGCCAACATCAACAAGGTGGGATTCAGGATGTGCGGCGGGATCGATGCGTATGCCGAGCTTCTCAACAACGGCGACTGCCGGATGGTTGCGATGTCGATTTTTGCGAGCGGCGCGCTGCATCCGAAAGAGGCGATCGAATGGCTGACCCAATACCCGAAGCTCCGATCGGTGGTGTTCGGCGCATCGAGCCGCAGAAACATCGCGGAGACCAAGTCGTTGATCGACAGTCTCATGCCGGAAGCGGTGGCCGGCTGAAAGGCCGCATCGGGGACGGCGGAAAAGCATAGGAATTCGAGCCATGTACCGAAAAGTCAGACTTCTGAACGTCACGGTCGACGATGTCAGCATGCAGGAATTGGTGGAGCGGTTTCGCGAGGGTGTGCTCCTCACGCTGCATGTGGACATGATCATGAAACTCCAGAAGGACCGGGAATTCTACGAATTGCTGCCGCGCTTCGATCTGGCGACCTGTGACAGCCAGATCCTGATCTGGGGCGCGCGCGTCATGGGAACTCCGCTGCGCGAGCGTGTCTCCGGTTCGGACTACTTTCCGCGCTTTTACATGCACCACAAGGACGATCCTTCGGTGACGATATTCATCTGCGGCGGTGCGCCGGGTGTTGCCGAAGTGGCCCAGCAGAACATCAATGCCAAGGTCGGCCGGACCATGGTGGTGGGGGTCAATTCCCCATCGCGCGGCTTCGACCAGGATCCGGCGGAAATTGAACGCATGATCGCGCAGATAAACGAGTCGCGCGCGACGGTGCTGGTGGTCGGACTCGGCGGCGGACGCCAGGAGAAGTTCATATTCAAGTACCGGCACCGCATGCCGGGCGTCCGTCTGTATCTGCCGCTCGGCGGCACGATCGACTACGAGGCGGAGACGCTCAAGCGGCCGCCCAAGTGGCTCACCAATGTCGGCCTGGAATGGCTGTACCGGCTGGTGCGCGAGCCCCGGCAGCGCTGGCAGCGCTATCTCGTTCACCAGCCGCCGTATCTGTACCTGCTGTTGAAGGACAGGCTCGGTCTGTATAGAAATCCGTTCCGGGACGCCGAGCCCCAGCCCGAGGTCAAGACCACCTAGTCACCGACGGGGCATGCGCGGGGCGCGTTGCTCAGGACGGCGGCGCGGCGCAAGGCGCGCTCCTTGCTCAAACGCGCTAACGCGCGTCCACCCGCGCGTCTGCCGGCTTCATCGGGTCGTTGGCGGCGAACTTGCCGCCCGAGATGGACAGTTCATCGCGACACAATCTGGCGGCGGCGTTGTACCACAGGCTCCTGTCGGCACGCATGCGTTCGCTCATGCAATGGCTCATCTGGCGTCGCAGGGTTGCCGTGCGGCCGGGGGAATCGGCAGCCGGAACGTGGGGGCCAATCAGCAGGCTCATCAGCATGAACATCGGGCATAGTCGACTCATGCTTGCAGTGTGCGCCGCGCCGCGACGCCCGCCAGGGGCGGCCACCGCCATTGCGCGTCGGTGTTGCGCCGACAGGCGCTGGATTAGACCTGCCGTGGCTTGGCAAGCGCTGAAAGAAGCTTTGGCGCCGCATCAACGCGGGCGGCGCCGCGCGAGTCCGTTCGCGCAGCGCCTGCGCCTATCGCACCGCCCGTGGCCTATCGCACCGCCGTGGGATGGCCGCCGCCGGCGGAATCGGCGTGGAACAGCGGCACGGCCGCCGCGCCCGCCGCGACCGCCGCAGGGGTCGGCGCCGTGCACGCATTGCCCGTCAACGTCGTGTTGATCACGTTGAAGAAACTGTTGAGGACCGCCAGGCCGGACGAGCCGCCGGCGCCCTCCAAGATTCCGGCGCAGGATTCATTCACGGTATTGTTGAGAACGACGTTGTTCAGTCCCGTGGTTCCGCAGGTGCTGTCGAGATGAATCCCGGACTCGGCGGCGTTGAACACGGTGTTGCCGGTGACGGCATTGTCGTTGCTGCAGACGTCGATGGCATCGAACAACTGGGTGTTCAGCACCTGGTTGAAGGCGATGATGGTGTGATCGGCCAGGCCCTGCGGATTGACCGATGTGCTGCCGTACGTGGCGCTGCTCACCGTGGCGATCCCGAATTGCGTGGTGCCGACGGTGTTGCCCTGGATCAGCACGTTTTCCGACGCATAGATCAGGATGCCCGCGGCAGCGTCGCCGGTGTCCGAGAAGGTGTCCGGCGCCCAGATCTCGTCCATGATCACATTGTTGGTCACGCTGGCCGCGGCGCCATCGCTGATCTGCACCCCGTTCTCGGCGGCGCCGGTGGTCGGACCCTGGCCGGAGATGTAATTGTTGGTGACGATTCCCGCGGCCTTGGGTCCGTCGACGGTGATGCCGTTCTTCTGGAAGGAATGGACGCTGCTGTTTTGAATCGCCACATTGGCCCGGGCGCTCGAGTAGCCGGCTCCCGAATAGCTGCTCTGCACGAAGATTCCCTGGCCGGCTTGACAGCCGGTCAGGCCGGCGGACAGCACCTGATTCCGCGTCACCACCTCACTGATGGTTCCGGAGGAATTCTGATAGTAGATGCCGCGGATGTCCGGCGCGCAGCCGCCGATCAAATTGCCGCTGCCATCCACCGTGATGTTGCTGATGTTCACGGCACTGGCGTTTTGCACCAGGACCTGCGCGGCCACGGGCAGCGGAAACGGCGTATACAGATCCGCCGTGTTGACCTGCACGCCGCCGACCGGCGACGTGATGACCGCCGAGTCGGCGGCGCCGCTGGCAACGCCGGAGAGGTTCAAGTTATGCGTGATGGTCACCTGTTCCGGATACGTGCCGGGGCAGACTTTGACTGTGCCCCCGGGCGAACTGGCGTTCACCGCCTTTTGAATGGTGGGCTGATTCGGCGTGCCGCAGGCGCCGACGTAAATCGTCCCGGCCAGGATGCTCTGGCCGCCGAGCGCAGCCAACACGAGAAAAATGCCTTGCGCAGTGGTGCGCCGCGAATTTGAATGGTTCATTGTTTACTCCCCGCAGTGGTTTGATTTTGGGTCTGACTGGATTATGGGTCTGACTGGTTGGTTTTTCTTCAGACTCGTCCGAACCGTAGGACTATAGCGCAAGGCACCGGTGGAGTAACCAGCCTTTGGTTGTCGACGCTTACGCGTTCATCACCTTGCGATAGGGTAAAAAATATGTCGGCACAACCTGAACGATGCGGCAAACCGCCGCTGCGAGACGCGCGGGATCAGCGGAAGGTGCGTGCCCGGAGAATTTCCGCCAGGTTCGCGGTGACCGGCATGTCCCGAATCGCCGCCTGCCAGCGCTCGGCACCCGTGCAAAGCTTACCGACCAGATTGCCCGGCGCCCGCCAGCCTCGCAGCAATCCGTCCACGCCGCCTGCGACCAGGGCTTCGCCGAGTTGCAGGTGCTGCACCGTATGGGTCAGCCAGTGATTCATGGTTCAGTCCTCCGCGCAAACAGTCCATACCCAGAACCAAATTCTAGGCCGATTTGACAGAAGACCGCCAATGTCGGCAATCAAAGACACTCAGCTCAGATCGAGGCACAAGGCGTCACGCACCAGACCGGGCACCGGGCTCACGGCATGCCGGTAGTTCTCATGGTCGACGCCCATGCTGAGGGAGGCGCCGGACTTCATGGCGGCGCGCATCGTGGAGGACAGTTCGAAGCGCAGAAAATGCACGGCCGAGGTCTTGTCGTCGTTCTCGCGCTCCAGATCCTCGTCCGCAACGGCGAATACCCGGTCCATTTCGCTCACCCTGATCCAGCAACGATCCTCCACGCCGATGAGCCTTCCGAGCGTCAAACGCCGCTGCTCGGGATCCGGGTACTCGAGCAGCAAGGTGACCTTCCAGTTGCTGCCGTCCGGTATCAGGGGATTATAGGCGTCCAATTCGCCTTGGATGCCGTCGCTTTCGAATATCCTCTCCACCCTCAGCATCTCCTGGATCTGATAGCGCACGGTGGTTCGGTCCTCGAAACACCAGGTCATATTCGGTCCGATCTGGACGTTGCGCAGCTGCTTGTGGGCGATGACCTCGGCGCGCATCCGCGCCCGGCTCTCGGCATATTGTTCCAGGCTCATCAGGTCACCACGCGACAGTTTTTGCATGATATCGACTCCGACCTACAGGCCGTAGGCCATGCGCAGCAGGGTGAGGGGATGGGTCGGCGGCTTGTGATCCGCAAGACCCGATTCGATCTGGTGGCCCGCCATCGGGCAGTCGCTCGCATAATAGTCCGCGTGCCCGGCCTCGATGCGCTGCATCACCGGCCTGCCGATTTTCATCGACACGTCATGGAACTCCCGCTTCACCGCGTAGGTGCCGTCGTGCCCGGAGCAGCGCTCGATGGGCTCCACCACGGTACCGGGAATGAGCTGCAGCACATCGCGGGTCTTCAGGCCGATGTTCTGCACCCGCAGGTGACAGGCAACGTGATAGGAAATCCTGCCCAGCGGGCGCGAAAAATCGGTGCGCAGCAGTCCCGCCTTGTGCCGCAGCATCAGGTACTCGAACGGATCGAACATGGCGCCGCGCACCGTCGCCACGCCGGTATCGCCGGGAAACATCAGCGGCAGTTCCTGCTTGAACATCAGCACGCACGAAGGCACCGGCGCAACGATGTCGTAGCCGCGATCGATCATCGCGAGGAGCTGCGGAATGTTCCTCTCCCGCAGCCGGTCCACCGCCTGCAGATCGCCGAGCTCCAGCTTGGGCATGCCACAGCAGTTTTCGGACTCCGCGATCGCCACTTCGATGCCGTTGTGTTCGAACACCCGCGTCAGGTCGAGGCCGATTTGCGGTTCGTTGCGGTTCGCGTAGCAGGTGGCGAACAGCGCCACCTTGCCGCGGGTGCCCACGCCGGGCTTGGCATCGCCGATCCCGGGCGGCCGCCGTCGCAGCTGTTTGCGCAGGGTATCCGATACGTACGGCGGAACCGGCGCAGCCGGATGCACTCCCAGCGCAACATCGAGGAACTTGCGCCCCAGGACACTGTTGTTGACGGCGTTGACCACTTCCACCACCACCGGAATACCGGCGATGCTGCCGACCGCGTCGGTGGCGCTCAACACCTTGTCGCGCCAGCGTGTTCTGCCGTCGCGGTGCTTGACCGCCTTGGCACGCAGCATCAAGTGCGGAAAATCGACGTTCCAGGGATGCGGCGGCACATACGGACACTTGGTCATGTAGCACATGTCGCACAGATAACAATGATCGACGACGTCCCAATAGGCATGCTTGTCGACGCCGTCCAATTCACCGGTTTTGGAGGCGTCGATCGCGTCGAACAGCGTCGGAAACGAATTGCACAGGTTGAAGCAGCGCCGGCAGCCATGGCAGATGTCGAACACCCGTTCCAGCTCCTTGTCCAGGGCCTCTGGGTCATGGAATCCCGGATCCTCCCAGCCCAACGGGTGGCGGGTGGGCGCCTCGAGACTGCCTTCGCGGCCTGGTTTGCCTTGTGCGTCCGACACCGATTACCCCGCCGCCGGTGTCCGGCGGGCTCCGCACGGAGCCCGCCGGCATGGCGAATGCTGTGAACCTGGCGCCGGCGTCAAGTGCTTAGAGGTTGTCGAGGGCCTTTTGGAAGCGATTGGCATGCGAGCGCTCGGCCTTGGCCAGCGTCTCGAACCAATCGGCAATCTCGCCGAAACCCTCGTCCCTGGCGATTTTCGCCATGCCGGGGTACATGTCCGAGTACTCGTGGGTCTCACCCGCGATCGCGGCCTTGAGATTCAGGGAGGTGGCGCCGATCGGCAAGCCGGTGGCGGGATCGCCGACCGCTTCGAGGTATTCCAGGTGCCCATGCGCATGGCCAGTTTCGCCTTCAGCCGTCGAACGGAAAACGGCGGAGACATCGTTGAGTCCCTCGACGTCGGCCTTGGCCGCGAAATACAGATAGCGGCGGTTTGCCTGCGATTCACCCGCAAACGCATCCTTCAAGTTCTTCTCAGTCTTACTGCCTTTTAGATTCACGGCTCAACCCTCCAAGTGATGATGTCGGAACCCCCTTTAAGGTCCCCGGGGGCTCGAAAGCAAGCCGGACGTTAGTCCTCACGCAGGATGCAGTCAATCCGCCCTGTCTATCGGCGCAATAGGGGCCGTCAATCGCCGGCGCGGGGCGCCGACCAACCACGAACCGAAGGCGCCGCCGCCCACGTCGTGCACCCAGATCCGGCGCCGGCCAGCGGATCGCGGCGGTCTATCGCCTCGAATTGAGGTGCACTGAACAAAATGATTCCGCAAAGTGTCGATTGCTTCCTTGTTTTCCATTGGCGTCAACCTTGTGCCGGGGATTGCTGTTAGGCTTTCACGGTTGGATCTTCCCCTCGCGGCAATCTGAGATGTCGCTAACGGCTGGATTCAATTGCGCCAATTCGACCTACCGTCGATTGAAGTGAGGGACCATGCGCATTCTGTGTAGCTTCTGCGACATGATCGGGTCACCTGCAGAATGCGATGCATGAGATCCGCCCGCTGACGGGTTTGCGAGGGATCGCCGCCATGACGGTGTTCCTGGCGCACATGCGCGCAACCCTTATGGTCCACGGCTTTCATTTCGAGCTTCCCGAATCCGTCGTGCGCGTATTCCTGAGCGGCGGCCGCCAGGTCGACATCTTCTTCGTCCTGAGCGGGTTTATCCTGTCGATGAACTACCGCGCATGGTTCTCTCAGAAATTGCACTTCGGCGCCTACGCCACGTTCCTGCGGCGCCGCATTGCCAGGATCTATCCCCTGCACGTCGTGATGCTGCTGTTCACCATCGCCTTCGTCGTGGCGGCCGCCGCCACCGGCGCCACCAGCACCTATGGGCTCGAGCGGTTCCAGAACGACGATCTGCCGGCGAATTTTCTCATGATGCAGGCGTGGGGCTTCTTCTTCCAGGATTCGGCGTACTGGAACCCACCGGCCTGGTCGATCAGCATCGAGTTTCTCGCCTACCTGGTGTTCCCTCTGTTCGTCTGGCTGATCGCGCGCGGCAACCGGCTCAACTCGTGGATCCCGGTCGCCTTGGGCGTGGCCATCGGATTCGGCCTCAATTACCTGACCCCCTGGGGGATCGCCGGGTTTGGCGGCATCGCGCGCGGCGGCAGCGAATTCCTGCTGGGCTGTGTGCTGATCAACCTGTACGGCAGCCGGACCGCCGCCTGGCTGCAGACCAATGTGGGCAGCCTGGCAGCGGCCGGATTGCTGCTGCTCTGCTACCTGCTCACGCCGGACACCAGTTTCGCGGTCGCGGTCTGCGCGGCGCCGCTGCTGCTCACGCTCGCCAGGAACAACGTGGTCAGCCGCGTGATCGGCTGCCGGCCGATCTTCTTCCTGGGCAAGATCTCGTACTCGATCTATCTCGGGCACTTCCTGCTCAGTTCGATCGCCTACCGGCTGGTCAGCGCGACCTGGATGAAGGCCGGCGCGATCCAAACCTCGATCGGCGTGATCGTCTTCGTCGGCTTCGTCCTCGGGGTATCGACCTGCCTCTACTACCTGGTAGAGCGCCCCGGGCGCCAGCTGCTCGGCGGGCGGCGCCGGACGCCGGCGGCGAGCCGGGTTGTTCCGACCGAAATTCCGCTCTCGTGAGATAGATCAAAAAAAACCGCATTCACATGCGGACCTTCCTGCGTCGCCAGACGGAGACGCTTTTAGCCTCGGAAAAACGTGAACGCCGCCATTCTTCACTGCGCGGCCGCGCAATGCGCAAAGCTCTGCAAAAGAGTCTGTGATCCACGACAGCCGCGGTAGCGGGACGATATGCGCAGTCTCAACAAAAGAGTCCGTGATCCACGACAGTCGCGGTAGCGAGACAATGGTTGGGGAGAAGCGTTGTGGCTATAAGTTACGTACAAATTCATTTCAAGGACGTAACTCATGTCTTCATTCACCATGCATCGCTCTCTCGCGGCAGCCGCACTCACCATGCTGCTCGCGGCATGTGCAGGCGGATCGGTACAGCCGATCACGCAGACCCCGACCGCACCTCTCACTGCGGTATCCGGGCAGGCCGCGGGCTCCATTTCCCTCTCGCAGACGACCTATACCGTGGCGCAATCGGCGGGAACCCTGACGGTCACCGCCAATCGCACCGGCGGATCGAGCGGCGCGCTGGTGGTTGGCTACGCCACCTCGGACGGAACCGCGACGGCCGGCAGCGACTATACGGCGGCGAGCGGCAGCCTGACCTGGCAGGATGGCGATGCGGAGCCGAAAACCTTCTCAGTGACCTTGAACAGCGCCGCGCCGTTCTCCGGCACGCGCAGCTTCGCACTTCTTCTGTCCGACTCCACCGGCGCCGCCTTCCTGGGTTCGCCGAGCTCGGCGACCGCGACCATCGACGGGGACGCTGCAGCGGGCAGCAGCGGCGCGTTGGCGTGGTCGGCGACGACCTATAACGTGGCGCAGAGCGCGGGTTCCCTGACGGTGACGGTCGACCGCAGCGGCAGCACCAGCGGCGACGTCAGCGTGAATTACGCGACCGCCGATGGAACGGCCAAGGCCGGAACCGATTACACCGCGAGCAGCGGCACCTTGAGCTGGGCCGCCGGCGACACGACGGCCAAGACGTTCACGGTCGCGGTGAGCAATTCAACGCCATTGTCCGGCACCCGCAGTTTCACGCTGACGCTGTCAGCGGCCTCCGGCGGCGCCGCACTCGGATCGCCCAGCGTGGCCACTGCGACCATATCGGGAGCCGCCGCGGCGACCGCGGCCACCGTGGCCTGGTCGGGTGCGAGCTACAGCGTGGCCCAGTCCGCGAAGACGGTGACCATCACGGCGGCCCGCAGCGGTGCAAACAGCGGAGTCGTGAGCGTGAATTACGCCACCACCGATGGAACGGCCAAGGCCGGTACTGATTACACGGCGAGCAGCGGCACCCTGAGCTGGGCGAGCGGAGATTCCGCAACGAAGACCTTCACGGTGGCCGTCAGCAACGCCACCCCGTTCTCCGGAACGCGCAATTTCAGCGTCGCGCTTTCGGGAGTTTCCGGTGCAGCCGTTCTGGGATCGCCCGCTTCGGCCATGACCACCATCAATGGCAGCCTGGCCTCGGCCTGCGCACAAGGTGCGGGCTCCTACACGACGACCGGCGGCTTCAACTTCATGACCTACGGCAAGTACACCGTCCAAAATGACAACTGGGGCGGTACGCCTGGGCAGGCGTTCTGGGCGAATTCAGCCGCCTGCTGGGGCGTGACGACGACGTCGACCAGCGAGCGCTACGGCGTCGGCAGCTACCCGCATGTGACGCGCGGCTGGGAAAACAATCAGACCACCATGAATCAGCTGTCCACACCGGGCACCAATGATTGGACCACCCAATCCGGCATGGGAATCTCCGTCACCGCATTGACCAAGGCCCGCGTGCATTGGGCGTTCAACGCCGCCGCACTGCCGAACCGCTGGGAGGGTTTGATGGACATCTATTTCCACAAGACCCCGACGCCGGCGGCCTCCATGTTCTATCCGCAGCTCGATCTGATGGTGGACCAGGCGGGTAACGATCAGATCAGTCCCCCCTACTACGGGGCGCTTCTGATCAGCAACCATGCCTCGCAGGTCACGATCGGCGGCAACACCTACATGACCTACGTCGATAACCCCGGTCAGGTGTTCAATCAGACGGGCGGGCACACGATCGAAATGTTCATGGTACCGACCATATCGACGGCCATGTGGGGATCGGCCGACGCAGTCACCGACGTGGCGGCGATCATCCAGTTCTGGATGCAGTCGAACCCGCTGGACGATGCCGGTAAACCGATGGTCAACGCGGCGGGGGTCACGATCACCACCGCGATGATAACGCCGGATCTGTATCTGAACGCCATCAATGCGGGATTTGAGATCGACACCGGCACCGCATTCGCGACCACGGCGTTCTGCGTCGCCATGCAGAATGAGCCGGATTGCCAGTAAGTCATGGCACCTGCCATTCGCTCAAGATAGGGGAGACCGCTCTCGGTCGGATCACGGAGGTGCACACATGGCGCCGCGCGGGCTCGAGCCCGGCGGCCCCGGCATGCTCGCGGGCCAGCGTCTCCTCCGTTTCGCCCTGATTGACCATCCACAAACGTCCGCCCGGGTTCAGGTTCCGCCGGACTGCCAGGAACAGCTCCCGGGGCCTGAGCACCGACAGCGGCAGGCGCCAGCCGAGCACGGGCGTCGGCGTCACGAACGGGAAGAAGGCCGTGATCAGATCGGCACGTTCCGCAAAGCGGGTGTAATCGGCGATCACGAACGAGGCGTGCGACAGGCGTGCGACGTTCGCCGCGGCCTTCCCGGCGCGATTCACGCCGCCGCGCAGCCGCCGATAGCCCTCCAGCTCGACGCCCACCAGCCGGCCCGGCCGGCATAGCGCCACCAGCGCGGCGGCATAGCCGAAACTGGCACAGCCCACGTCGTGCATCACCGGCACGCGCGGCGGCCGTTGCCCCCAGGCGTCAAGCGCCTGATCCAGAAAATCCAAGTACTCGTAGGCATGCAGCGCACCGGCCGCCTCCTGCTGCGACTCGAAACACACGCCATGGCGCTGCGAGAGCGCGGCGACGCGCGCAGCGGCCGGCGGCTCGAGGTCGAGCCAGCCGGCGGCCGCCTCGGCGGCGGCGCCCGTGAAGCGGCCGGTGCGTTCGGAGAGCGCGAGCCGGGCCGCATGACGCAGCGATCGCGCGCGATCCCACAGGGATATCCGGCGCCGCACGCAGCGGCCGCACTATTTCGGCGGCGGCGGACAACTGTCCGATTCAACCGGCTTGCCGGGCGGCGGGACGATCAGGGTCCAGCCGGCGGGAACCTCGAACTGCGCGGCCGGAATCGGATCCGTGCGCACCGCCGTGGTTTCCGTCACCACGGTCATCATCGCCTTCATGCCCGGCGGCGTGGTCGGTGCGAAGGAGGCCGTTGCATCGGCATCGGCCGGTTTTTTCTTGGCGAACATGCCCACCAGCAGCTTGCTGCCCACATCGGACAGGCTCGTCGGCACCCCGCCGCCGGATTGCCCGGCACCGCCGCCCGCAGCCTGCGACGCCGCCGCGCAGCGCGGACCGCCGTAGGCCAGGTGAAACGACGTGCGCAGCGGATGTCCGTGCAGGGCGGTCGCCTTGGCGCTCAGCTGGCGCATTTGATCGGCATAGGGGGCGAGCATGCGCTGCACCGAGGCCTGCATGGCCGCGCCGCCCTCGCCCATCAATCCCATCTTGGTGAGATAGGCCTTCTCGAACGCCGCGCGATCCCCGAATCCCGCGATGTCGTCGTCCGTGAGCCATGAGTCGAATCCCCATTGCAGATCGCAGACGTCGCCCGTGTCGGGGTTGGTGCAGCTCTGGGTCATGGTGAATTCGGCACGATGCACGTCGTGCCCGAGCACCTGGCCGGCGGCTCCCAGGTCCTTGGAGTCGAACACCGGCGGCGACATCTGGCATTTCGAGGTGTCCACCGCCGGCTTCTGTGCCGCGGGCTGTTGCGAAGCGCAGGCCTTCATCTTCTCCATGGCCGCCTGCATGCGCTGCTGCATCTCGTGCCGCTCCGCCTCCGTGGGAAACGGCTCCTCGCGATAAGCCTTCTTGTCCGGCTGCAGCCGATAGGTCACGCTCTTGTCGAGGCGCACGATCTCCCCGGTGTCGGTCTTGCCGCAGAGCAAGGACATCATCCCGCTGCAGTGCGCGGCGGAACTCTGGTGCTTCTTGTCGCTCGTATATTGTTCGGTCGCGGTGGTGCTGAGTTTCGTGATGCCGAGGTCGACGCTGGTGGTCTGTTCGATGGTCACGTCCGCGAGAGCGAGGCCGTCGACGCCGGGAAACGCCGCCACGCCCAGGCAGATGAACCATGCGCGGGTGATTGTCCGGGTATGCATGAACGCTCCTTTTATTTTATTTCCAACGGTTCAATCGACTTCATCGACGCTCACCAGGCTGGCGCCGAACACGCCGGAGCAACGACGCGCCACGCCGAGGTCACGCTGTGCGCTCCGGCACTCGCTCTTGCCGGCGGATGCGGACAGCGTGGCGATCTGGCTGATGTGCGCCGCGGCCTGCGGCGTGGGATGGATCTTGTCGAACGGTCCGGACTGGCTGACGTATTCGGCCGGCAGCGCCAGCCGGGAGAAGTCCCGCGGCGTCTCGGTCACCATCACCAGCAGATGGTCGGTGCCGTGCGGCCCGAGCGCGGTCACGCTCCAATCCTGGCGCGGCAGGTGCAGATCCTGATTCGCCGCGATGGCGTTGGCGGAATCGAGCTGATTGGGAAACAGCAGGTAAAAGCTGTCCGGCTGCGTGCCGTGGTAGAACACATACACGAAGCCGTCGCGCTGCGATCGCACCGAGAGCGCCAGGTTCGCGCCGATCTTCAGCGTCGGCTGGCCGAGGGTGGTCTGCACCTGCCAGCGATCGTCGCGCTGATTGTAAATGTCGTTGAGCGTGGCGAGGGTGTCGGCCGCGGGCGCCGCCGCACCGCCGGCGCCGGGATCGTCGAACGCCGGCACCAGCGCGCCGTTACCCGTCAGCGTGGGATGTTGCAGGGCGGACTCCTCCTGCGTCTTGTCGAGCCGGCCCTGCACGCAGGCGGTCAGCTCCTGCATGGAGATCGAGCCGCTGTGGTCGGCATCCGCGGCGCCGCCGTTCAGGCATTGCTCGAAATTGTAGGTGAGCGCGCCGCCCTTGCTGGTGTCCCAGGCGACCTCGTTCTTGCGCGCGGCCGCGAGTATCACCAGGTTGTTGTCGGTGGTGGACAGGTCCAGGCCGCGGTTCTCGGAAAAGCTGCCGAGGTTCACGGCCAGAGAGCACTGCGGACTCGAGGCATCGGGGCTGAACTTCGGCAGTGGCCGGTCAGCGGGCGCGGCGAGCGCGCGCGTGCTCGCCGCCTGCGCGACTCCGCCGGAATGGCAGGAGTCGAGCATGACGATGGTCTTGTCGGTCTTGGCGCTCAAGGGCTTGAGCATGTCGGCAAATTCGCCGTTGGTCACCACGCGCATGTCCTGCATGACGAGGCTCTCGGTGCACTGTCCGGTGGCCTTGTTGAAGAAGCGTGCACCGTGTCCGGAGAAATACACGAACAGCTTGTCGCCGGGCATGATGACCTGATTCATGTCCGCGAGGGCCTGCTTCAGGCCCTCGCGGGTCACCTGACCCTCGGAGAGCTCGACGACGTTCTCCATGGGGACGCCAAAGCGCTGTGCAAGCTCGATGCCGAGCTTGCGATCCGTCAGCACGCCCGGCAGCGGACTGCGCTTGTATTCGGACACGGTGATGATCAGCGCGTGGTTCGAGGGCAGCACCGGTGCGCGGATTCCGGTGGTCACGATCCGATCGTTGCCGGCCGCCCCGCGGCCGCTTTGCAATTGCGCGAGGGGCGACAGCTGCACCGGCGAGGAGGCGGCTGACTGGGCGAAAGCCCCGCCGGCCGCGCCCGACCCCCCGATGGCGGCCAAAGCACCGATGAGCAGACCCCGTGTGCGGATACCATGTCGAATAGCCATCATTCCCCCTGGGTTGCGGCCGCGGCAATCGCCCGGGCCAGTGTAAAGGAGCCGGGCAGCGTTTCGTTCGCCGGCAGGTCGATCCACCGCGGATCGGCCATTCGAGCCTGCCGGTCGCCGGAACGATCACCCGCCGCGATCCAGCGCCATAGCACCCATCCCTGCTCGGCCCAGCGGCGGCCGAGACCGGTGTCCGCAGGCTCCCATAATTTGATGGGCGGCCCCGGTTCGAGCAGACGCAGGAGCACCTCATCGCGGCTCAAGGTGGCGGGCAGCACGGCGATCTGCAACCGTCCGGCATCCCCCGAGGGTTCGATCCGCGGCGCAAACGGTCCCGTGCCCGAAATGAAGCTGCGGCAGTGGCTGTCGAACAACTTGGCGAAGGTGAAATAGCCCAGCATGATGGCCGCGGGCACCGACAGGTCGAGCAGCAGGGTGCTGACGCTCACCGATGCCAGCGAGATCAGCAGCAGCGCGCCGGGCAGAATGAAAAAATACTTCGCCACCGTGAGCGCCCGGTTGGTGCGGGCGAACAGCAGCGCGGAGGCCGCCAGCATCAGCACCTCGAGCCCCCAGATCCAACCTGCGCTCAAGGGATGCAAAAAGGCGCCGTTTCGGGTGTTGTCGATGGCGGTGGCGAGCACGTAGATCCCCGGATGCATGCGCTCCACCGGAGTCGCCTTGATGTCGTTCAGGCTGGGTGCGGTGGAGCCGATGAGCACGACCTTGCCCGAAAATTGCCGGAAAAATGCATCGTCGTGGGAGCTCGCCGCGTGTTCGGCGGCGGCGAATCCGACGCTGCGATAAGCGTCCGCGCGGCGGGGCCAGTTGAGCAGGTTGCGCGCCTGCGTCGGCAGCGGCCAGCCGAGCGCTTGCGCCATGCGGTAGGGCAGCGACGGGATGCGGTAGCCGGCGAGGGTCTCGAAGTTCGGATACCAGCGCACCACATTGTCCTCGTCGGGATAGATGTTGTTGGTGCCGGACCGGGTGCTGTCGTAGATGCTCTTGAAGTAGGGCGGCAGCAACGCCACCGTGCGCCCAGCGTTGGCATCGGCCGCGGCGCTTGCCGGATCGCGCGCCGCAAAATTCAACATGGAGACGCTGATCCGGCTCGCGGTGTCGTTCGCCGGATTGAGCCGGACCACCGGGAAGAAGGACACGCGGCTCGACGCCACGTAGCGGTCGAACTCCGCTTCACTGCGCGGGTTGGCGATGTCCGGGTCCGCGAACAGGATGTCGAACATGACCGCTTGCGCGCCCGCCGCCTCCAGCTTCGCGGCCACCTCGGCCAGCACCGACCGCGGCCAGGGCCAGCGGCCAAACTGCGGCGACATGTCCGCCAGGCTGGCCTCGTCGATGTCCAGCACCACGATGTCGGGATCCGCGCGATAGGGAACCGGCCGGTGGCGCATCAGCCAATCGAAGCTGGCGTGCGACAGTTCCCGGTCGAAGGGATGGCCGAACTGATCCCAGGCGCCGGCGACTGCGAACACCAGCGCGAGCAACCAGTAGTAGCGGTAACCGATGCGCAGCAGCCATCGCCCGGCCGCATCGCGCCACTGCGGACGCCGCGCAAACAGCCAGCCCAGCGGCGTCTGCAGCCAGTCGGACATGCCCAGGGGGTTCACAGCGGATCGCGCAGGCTCCCGGCGATGCGCAGCGGCGCGGCACGCGCTGCATCAGGAGCCACAGGTGGCGCTGCCGGCATAGGTGTGAACGGTGATCTGCTGCACGCTCACCGAACCGGGCGCCGACGCCAGGCCTCTGGCGAGTACCTCGGCGCGGCTGCTATCCGTGGCAAACGGCTTGGCACCGGCGAGATCGGCGAAGAAGGCCGGCTGTTTTTCGAAAGCCATGATCGCCACCTGATCGGAGCCGAAGGGCGGCGTGACCAAAATGCGGTCGTGCGGATCATTGCTGGGCAGCGCCCGCGGCGCGCCGGCGGCCACGATCTGCCGCTCCTCGGGCTTGGACGGATAGAGCACGGTCAGATTCCCGTCGGAATCCAGGTCCATGATCATCACGTAGGCCGGTTTCTTCAGGCGCACCACGAAGGCAAAGGATTCGCATTGCAGGAAGGTGTTGCCGCGGCTGGCCGGATCGGTTTCCGCGCGCAGGCCGAGGCTGTCGGTGCCCACCGGCATGACGCGATCCAGCCACGTCTGCGCGCCGATGCGCTTGACCAGCTTCGGGTCGTTGGCCGAGGTGTCCAGGATCGGGTCGCCCGCCGGCCCGGCCAGAAGCACATGATCGCCATGCTGGCTCACCACCAGATCGGCCCCCTGGTCGACCAGTGCAATGCCGCTCACCGCCGCGATCCGTTCCTTGAGCGTGCCGCTCGCCGCGTCCAACCTGACGCGCACGGCGTGCACCGCGGGCGCCGCGGTCGCCGCGGCAACGGGCGCGGCGCTGCTGCGTGCGCGGAAGAACCCGCTGGATCGCATGTCCAGCGGATCGTCGGCGAGAGCGGGCAGCAGTTGCGGACGCTGCGGGAAGTCGCGATGTTCGAGGAAATCGCTCAGGGTCAGTTGTGCCTGGGCGTAGTCGAAATCCCCGGGCCGCAATTGCCCGTTCAGCAGGCGCAGGAAAGCGTCGGTGAAGGCGCCGTGATAATGGCCGTCGATGGTGGGCGTGCGCTGCAGGTCATCCGCGGAAGATATGTCCGTGGCGGTCTCGCTGTCGCTCGCGCCGGAGAGCAGCAGCACGTGCTGGTAGGGGTACGGTGGAGGCGGCGGGCGCACGCCCGGCGGCGCGGCCGGCGCGGCCGGCGGAGCGGCGTTGCGCGACACCCCGAGGTCGCGCATGCGCAGATACCGCGTATGGCTGTGGGTGCGGCCGAAGGAGCGCACCACCTGGCCCGAAAAACAGCTGTCGGACACCACCACGACCCAGCGCCCCCCCTGGTCCAGGCGGCTCAACCGTGGCACGAGGTCGCGGCGCCCGATGATGAGGCTGCGCTGACCGGCCTCCGCCGAACTCTGGTCGATATCGTAGGGCACCCAGGCGCCGCTGTCATACGGAAGGCCATAGCGGCGCGTATTGGCATCGTTTGCGCTGGTGCCGTGACCGCTGAAATAAATCAGCACGTTGTCGCCCGGCGCGCTGCGCTGCTCTAGCGCGGATATTTCGGCGAGAATGCGCTCGTGGGTGGCGTCCTCGTCGCGCAGCGCCACCACGTCCTTCGGATCGAAGCCCCAGTGCTGGGTGATGGTTTGTTGCACCGCTTGAATGTCGTACGCGGTGCCCAGCAGCTCCTCGTTCTGCATGCGGGGATCCTTGAACGTGCCGACGGCCACCAGCAGCGCCACGTTGCGCGCGGCCGCAACGTCCAGCAGCAGCGGCGTCAGCAGCAGCATCGCCGCCACGCGCCCGCGCATGCCCTTGTCCACGGCCCTCAAGCTGGCTGTCATCGGCGTCCCGCCCCCTTCATCCCATAATTAATTTTCATTCTACACCGGCGATCCTCGAGATTAGCGGTGGCCACTTTGCCGGGGGTCAATTATGATTTCGAGACAAAGGCGCCAATTCTGTCCTTGGTATTATGTAACAAGCGTCTCGTCGGGACCTATGCAGTTGTCAAACCGCAACATCAGACGGGCAGCCCTTGGCGAAATTCCGGGCGCTTTGTGCGGCTTGCACCGCGCGGCGGTCCTATTCATCGCCCTGGCGGCGGTCGCACCGGCACAGGCCAAGCGGGTGGCGCTGGTGATCGGCAATGACAGTTATCAACATGCCGACCCCCTGGTCAATGCCCGCGCGGATGCCAAGGCCGTGGCCGAGGCGCTGCGCGCGACCAATTTCCAGGTCACCCTGAAGCTGGATCTGACCCTGAACCAGATGAAGGAGGCCGTGCGCAATCTCAAGAGCGACGTATCCGGCGGCGATGAGGTGATATTTTATTATTCCGGCCACGGCGTGCAGATCGACGGCAACAATTTCCTGATCCCGGTGGATACGGACGGTAGGGATCAGGATCAGATCAAGGATGATTCGGTGGAGCTGCAGCACGTCCTCGACGTGGTGCAGGACCAAAAGGCGAAATTCACGCTGGCCATCATCGATGCCTGCCGCGACAACCCGTTCAAGGGCAACGGCCGCGGACTGCGCACCCGCGGTCTGCAGGCGGCTCCGACCGGAGCCGATGGGCAGGCCGTGATCTATTCCGCCGGCACCGGCCAAGAGGCGCTCGACAATCTCGGACCGGGGGACAAGAACCCGAACGGCGTGTTCACGCGCGTGCTGATCACGGAAATGCGCAAGCCCGGCGAGGCCATCGACCAGGTGATGCGCAATGTCGCGCGCCAGGTCAAGGACATGTCCACACAGATCAACCACCCGCAATCGCCGGCCATCTACAACCAGTTCACCGGCGATTTTTATTTCATTCCGCCGGCGGCCGGCCAGGCGCCGGCCGGCGCACCCCTGCAAGCCGTGCCGGAGCCGCCGGCGCGGCATGTGCAGACGGCGGCGGAACGCGAACAGGAATTCTGGGACCGGATCCAGGACAGCACCGACCCGGCGGATTTCGCCGATTACGCCAAGAACTTTCCGCAGGGTCCGCATGCCGGCGAAGCCGCCGTCATCCAGCGCAAGCTGCAGAGGCAGGCGGCCGCGGCCGCCGCACCGGCACCCGCCGTGAGCGTCGCGGCGCGTCCGGCGGCGAAGGCCTTCGTGGCCCCGCCGGAGGACGCCGATCCCGCCTGGGTGCCCTTCGACGATCCGGCCGAGCACGGCTTTCGGCTGCAGGTGCCGAAGGGCTGGAGGGTGGCCGGCGGCACCTACCGGTTCGGCACGGTCGACGACCCGCGCATCATGGTCGAGATGATCTCGCCGGACGGCGCCGTGCGCCTGCGCGTCGGCGATGCCGGCGTGCCGCCTTTCGTGGCGCCCAATCTCGCCTTGAAGCTGCAGGGGCTGAAGGAGGGCAGCCGCTACACGCAGAACGGTGCGCAGGCCATCGTCGCCAATTACCGCAGCGGCTGGATGTTCGCCGATCTGTACGGTCAGGCGCGCTTTGCCTCGTTCTGCAGCAATCTCGAGCTCAAGCAGCTGCGCGAACTGCCCTCGGTGAACGAAAACAACGGCCAATCGAAGAACACCGCGGGTGAGGCGATATTCCGCTGCGAGGGTTCGGCAGGCGAGGGCCCGATGGTGGGCTTCGTGGTGGCCGAGACCCAACTGCAGCACCTGCAGGCGCTCGATGTCTGGAAAGTCGGCCCGCTGTACAGCGCGCTTGCGCCGGAGAGCCTGGGAGCCGCGGCGTTGAAAATCATCCTGCACGTGAGCGGCACGCATGCCACCAGCCAGCAATGGGCCATGTATCAGCTCAAGCAGCGCGGTGTCACCGGTACCCAGGCCAATCAGGTCTTCCAGATGGCGGTCGCGCAGGAGACCCTGCGCCATCAACGATTGGACGCGCAGTTCCAGCAGCAGGCCGACGGCCTGACGCAGGCGATGATGGGCGCCACCCTGACCAGCAACGTCGTCGATCACAGCAAGCGCGAGATTTGGAACGCCGGCGACTCGAACAACATCGTGAGCCCCATGGGCGCGGTGGCGAGTCTGACCGCCTACCGCAACGAATGAACGGAAGCCCCCCATGAGCGATTCCGGCCTCCTCGACTCCGCCCGCCGCCTGCGGTTGATGGCCTGCGCACTGGTGCTGTTCGCGCCCCTGGCGGCGCACGCCCAGTCAACCGAGACGCTGCGCGCCTATCAGGATTTCGAGACCGCCAAGGCGGCCAACCAGGTGCAGGACGCCCTGAAGCATGGGGACGAGGCGGTCAAATTCACGCAGGCCGACGGCGACAAGCAAAGCCTGGTGGAGCTGCTGCGCAGTCTCGGCGATTACGCGGCATCGGTGAACCGGGACCCGGAGGCGGTGCAGTACTACGGCCGCGCCCTGGCACTGCAGGAGACCGAGCTGGGCGCCGACCACCCGGACCTCGTGCCGCTGCTGAGTGCCATGGCGGATCTTTCCGTCAAGGACCGGCGCTACCCGGACGCCGAGGCCCAGCTGCAGCGCATCCTGGGCATCGAACGCAGCGTCTACGGTGACCGCAATGTGAACGTGACCGCCACGCAGCGCAAGCTGCGCGAGGTCTACACGGCGGCCAACGACGCGGAGGGCGTGGCGCGCATGGACGCCGAGCTCAAGGCGCATGTGGCGCAGCAGCGCAGCCTGGGACCCCCGGCGGCACGCGCTCCGCGCTACCAGCAGAACAACGGTTTCGCCACCGTGCGCGTGTTCTACGGCACCAATCGCGCACCGAGCGGTGATTTGAAGCCGGCGCTGTTCTACGGCGCAGCGCGCGAACGCGGCGACCTGAACTACGGCTATCTCGACGTCACCATTCCGCAGATACACGAAAAGGCGGAGCTGGAGGAGCAGCCGCGATGGGACGTGACGCTGGACGTCGCCGAGCTGCGCAAGCGCTACGTGCTGCTGTCGAACGTGCAGCCGCTGCCCAAGGACGAGTTCGCGCACCGTCTGCACGAACAGGTGGCCAAGGCGCCGGCCCCGGATGTCTTCATCTTCGTGCACGGATTCAACGTCACCTTCGAGGACGCGGCGCGGCGCACGGCGCAACTGGCCTATGACATGGATTTCGACGGTACGCCGATGATGTTCAGCTGGCCGTCCGCGGGCAGCGTGTTCTCGTATTTCGGGGACGAGGCCGCGGTCAACGACAGCGGCTACAAAATGGCCGAATTCCTCGAAACCGTGGCCGCCCAATCCGGCGCCCGAAAGATCCACCTCATCGCCCACAGCATGGGCAACCGCGCCCTGATCGAGGCGCTGCAGACCTTCCTGTCGCGGCGCCCACCGGGCGCGCGCAGCCATCTCTTCGGACAGATATTGTTCACCGCACCGGATGTCGACAAGGACTACTTCACCGATGCCATGCAGACGCTGCGCGGCTCGGCCGACCGTGTCACCTTGTACGCCTCCGGCAACGATGTCGCACTGCGCGTATCGCAATTCTTCCACCGCGCGCCGCGCGCCGGCACCGCCGGCGACGTCATCGTGCGTTTGCCGGATCTGGATACCATCGACATGTCAGCATTGAAGGCCGACAGGCTGGGGCACAGCTATTTCGCAAGCAATTCCGGCGCCATTTACGACATCTTCAGCCTGTTCCTGCACGGCAATCCGCCGAAGGATCGCTGCGGCATGAACGACCGCAGACCCAACGATCCGCTGAAGGTCTATTGGTTCGACGTCGATGCGTGCAAGGGCGACGAGTTCCTGCAGGCCGGCATCACGATCAAGCGCTACGGCGACAAGGCGCGTGAACATGCGCTCGCCAACATCTCCTCGCTGACCGATCCCTCCGAGAAGCAGGAATGGCAGCGCATATTGACGCGCATCGACGCGCTGGTCGCACCGCGCGCGTCCACGGCCGTCGCCGGCACAGCCAAATGAAGGCCCCGACCCGGCCGCTGTGCTGCACGCTCGCGCTGTCCTTGCTGCAGATGCAGGCGGCGCAGGCGGCGAAGGACACCGTGGAGGTGCGCGCGTTCGTCAATGACGCCTGCATCGTCGCCGACGAGCCGTATTTCCTGCCCGCCGCCAACAAGGACCCGGGGGACCAGGCCAAGTTCCTGCCCCTGCTCGGCCTCGTGATCGGCAAGCTCGCGCAGCTGCTCATCAATCACGAGATCCAGGGAAAGGCCAATCAGATAAAATCCGGCGCCGCGCGCAAGGACACGCATTACGCCGTCACCCACGAGATGAATCTTTACCGCGCCGATTTCGACCCGGTGCCCACCATCAGCATCAATGCCAAGCTCGGCTGCATGACCATCGTGGCGGCGACTTTCGTGAAGCCCGACAGCGCCGATTGCTCCGCTCAATACCTGCCAAAGGAGCTCACCAAGGACAGCATCGGGCAGCCGCAGGACAAATGGAAGACCTCGAGAACCGACGATTCGGTGGAGAACCAGCTGCGCCGCGCCAATATCTGCGTCGACGGCAAGACGCGTGCGGTGTACGAGGCGCGCTTCGAGGTCTCGAGCGACGGCACGGCGTACCGCCTGAAAGACGCCGGCTACCGCATCAATTCGCTGCTGACCACCACGGACAAGGGCGCTTCGCGCGCCACCTTGTACACCTTGAAGATCACCCATCCCGGCGCCGCCGCCGACCAGCCGGAGATCCTCTCGAGCGCCTGGGTCAACCTCGGCACGGTCACGGCCGGCGCGCACTCGAGCGGTTCCGGGGGCGATGCCGCGCCCTGGCTGAAAGTGCCGCCGCTGACGGTGGAAGCGCGGCGCGCCTACGAGGACAAGACCCGGATTCATCAGGACGTCGCCGGTGAGATCGAGGCATTGAAGCGCGCGCTGACGCGCAATCAGCGGCTGCTGACCGGGCTGGACAAGCGCATCGCCGCCGCCGATGGCGACGTGGCGGAAGGATTGAGGGCCGAGCGCACCAAGACCGCGGTACAGATCCAGGCACAGGGAGCCGAACTGGATGCACGCAACGCGGAATATCAGGATCTGCCGCGCACGAGCCTCGAATTCATGCCGGTGACCATCGAGGTGGGCGTCACCGAAACCGAATCGGAGAAAAAGGCGAAGCTCGCGCTGGCGGAAATCATCGGCGGCAACAGCGACCTGGTCGCCTCGGCGGTGGGAACCGACGTCACCAATTTCGTTTCCAAGTCGGTGCAGGCCGGCGACATCGTGACGGAGCCGGAGGCCGCGAATCCGGCTGCCGAGCTGGAACGCGCGCGGGCGCGCTACTACGATGCGCTGATCGAGGCGCAGACCGCCGCCGGCAGCGGCGGCGAGGACAGCGCGAGCGTGCGGCGCAAACTCGCAACCGCCAAGGACAAATACAACGAGGCCAGACGATCTTTGGGACTGGAGCAAATCACATGATCGAGCATCATCTTCCGCGCGGCCTTCCGCCCTCATTCCGCCAGCGCCTGCTGCAGCTCTGCCTGGCCGCCTTCGCGGCCGCGCTTCTGCCGCTGCCGAGCCTGGGCGCCGATCCGCCGCCGGAGCCTTCCCAGCCCGTCATGACCGAACAGCAGATCCTGGACGCGCTGCATCCGCAGGCCAAGGCTGCGCCCGCGCATGCCAGGACGCGCGGCCTGTCGCGCATGCCGGACGATGCGACAACGCCCGCGGCCGGCCAACCCGCCGCCGCCCAATCGGCCGCCGGTCAATCGGTCAACCTGAACATTCCCTTCGAAAGGAATTCGAGCAGGCTGCAGCCGCAGGCCGTCGCGCAGCTGAAACTACTGGAGTCGGCGCTGAACTCGCCCACCGTCGGCAAAGACCGGTTCATGGTGGCCGGCCACACCGACGCCAAGGGCAGCGCACCGTACAACAAACAGCTGTCGCTGAAGCGCGCCGAGGCGGTGAAGCGATTCCTGGTGACGAACGGCATGGATCCGAAGCGGCTGGATACGGCCGGTTACGGCTCCGAACAACTGCTCGCGCCGGACCGGCCGGAGGACCCGAGCAATCGCCGCGTGGAGATCCGCGATCTGGGCGAATCACCCTAGAAGAAGCGGAGAATCCCGCCTCAGCAACGATGCAGGAACGACGGCTTGGTGCTGGAACTCAGTCGCGCGGTTCGGTAGCGTGAGCGGATCGTCTGGTGCTACGACCCCTTACTTCTTTACCCTCATGGGTTTGGCGCGCTCAAGGATCCCCTCATTGAGGTGACGCCTTACACGACGATGTGACGCGGATCACAATAATCCGCTGACCGTGTGTGCCGCGTCGCACGTTTGCGACGAATGTCATGGGCGGCCCCCTGCCGCGATGGCCGCATTACTTATTGTGCCAATTCCGTCACTTTTTGCCGCGCGCCGGCGGCGTAACTTCACTGCCCGAACAAACTGATCGAGGCAGCCGGCCAAAATGAATCGAATTTATCGTCTCGCGTGGAATCGCTCCCTGGGTTGTTTCGTGCCGGCGTCCGAAGTGACGCGCGCCCGGGGCAAGGGAAAGACGGGTCGATCGAATCGCAGCATCTACGGGGCCAAGCGCGGCGCCGCCGCCGCGCTCGCCGCCGCCGCCGCGCTGACAATGAGTCCGCTGCTCGCCAGAGCCGGGCCGACCGGCGGCCAGATCGTATCCGGCAGCGGCAATATCACGCAGGCCGGCACCACCACCACCATCGATCAGGCCAGCCAGAATCTGTCCCTGAACTGGGCCAGCTTCAACATCGCACCGCAGGAGTCCGTGAACTTCGTGCAGCCGTCGGCCGCTGCGATCGCGATCAACCGCATCTTCGACACCAATGGCACGCAGATTCTCGGCCATTTGAACGCCAACGGGCAGATTTTTCTGATCAATCCGAACGGCGTCCTGTTCGGCAGCGGCTCGCAGGTGGACGTCGGCGGGCTCATCGCCACGACCTTGGATGTGAGCGGCGCGGACGCCGGCAATTCGAAAGTGTTCTCCGGCAGCGGTTCCGGCAGCGTCATCAACGCCGGAACGATCACGGCGGCGAGCGGCGGCTATGTGGCGCTGCTCGGCAATCACGTCGGCAACCAGGGCACGATCAGCGCCCGCTTGGGCACGGTCGCGCTCGGCGCGGGCAGCGCCGTGACCCTGACCTTCAACGGCAACGATCTGGTGGGCATGCAGGTCGACCAAAGCGTCCTGCACAGCCTGGCTGAGAACGGCGGCCTGGTGCAGGCGGACGGCGGCCGGGTGATCATGACGGCCGGCGCGAAGAGCGCGCTGCTCGCCAGCGTGGTCAACAACACCGGCGTCATCGAGGCGCGCACGGTGAACGATGAGGGCGGCGTCATCACGCTGCAAGGCGGCATGACCGCCGGCAGCGTCGAGGTCGGCGGCACGCTCGATGCGAGCGCGCCGAACGGCGGCAACGGCGGTTCGATCGAAACCTCCGGCGCGCACGTGCAGGTCGCGGACGGCGCCAAGGTCACCACGGCCGCCGCCACGGGCCTGTACGGCAGCTGGCTGATCGACCCACAGAACTTCACGGTGGCGGCGGCCGGCGGCGACATCACCGGCGCGGCGCTCGGCGCCGAACTCGCGGGCGGCAACATCACCATCGACAGCAGCGCCGGCGCCACCGCCGGCGCCGGCAACATCAATGTCAACGCCGCGGTCACCTGGGCCGCGAACAACCGGTTGACGCTCACCGCGGCCAACAACGTCAACGTCAATGCCACCATCACGGCGAGCGGCAATGGCGCCGGGCTCACCCTCAATCCGAACACCACCAATGGCGGTAACGCGGCCAGCGGCACCGGCACGTTCATACTTGGCGCCGGCGCGGCCATCAATCTGACGGGCACGGCGCCGAGCCTGATCATCGGCGGGGTGACCTACACCGTGATCAATGCCCTGGGCGCGCCCGGCAGCGTGACCGGCACCGATCTGCAGGGCATCAACGGCAACCTGGCCGGCGATTACGCCCTCGGCAGCAACATCGACGCCACGGCGACGGCCACCTGGAATGCCGGCGCCGGATTCACCCCCTTGGCCGCGACCTTTCCGTATTTCACGGGGGTATTCGACGGGCTGGGCCACACCATCACCGGCCTCACGGTGAATCAGACGACCAATTTCGACGGCCTGTTCGCGCAGGTGGCCATGGGCGGCGTGGTGCAGAACGTGACGCTCGCGGGCGGCGGCATCAGCGGGCCGAACAGCGTCGGTGCGCTGGTGGGATACAACGCCGGCTTGGTCAACAACAGCACTTCCTCGGCCGCCGTCACCGGCGCCGCGAACGGCAACAATGTCGGCGGACTGGTGGGCGCGAACGATGCCGCCGGCACCGTCAAGAACAGTTCCTCCTCGGGCACGGTGGGCGGCGGCGGAACTCACGTCGGCGGCCTCGTGGGCGCCAACTACGGCGCCATCAGCCTGAGCAATGCCAGCAGCAATGTGACCGCGGCCGCCGGCTACGTCGGCGGCCTGGTGGGCTACAACTTGGGCACCATCGCCAACAGCTTCGCCACCGGTACGGCGACGGCGACCATCGGCGGCAATGCCGGCGGCCTCGCGGGCGCGAATTACGGCACGGTGAGCGGCAGCTATGCCACCGGCGTCGTGACCGGCACCGGCGGCCTCAATACCGGCGGCCTGGTGGGCGTCAACGGCGTCAATGGAACCACCGGCGCCATCAACACCAGCTATGCCACGGGCAACGTCAACGGCGGCGATCGCACCGGCGGCCTGGTGGGCTACAACGACGGCGGCAGCATCACCACCAGTTATTACTCGACCGGCGCGGTCAACGGCGGCCACTATGTCGGCGGCCTGGTGGGCGAGAGCACCAGCGCCATCAGCAACAGCTACGCCACCGGCTCGGTCACCGGCACGGTCGGCGACGTCGGCGGATTGGTGGGGTACAACTACGGGGGCACCGTCACCCGCGGCTATGCCACCGGCACGGTGATGGGCGCGAGTTATGTGGGCGGCCTGGTGGGCGTGAGCACCGGGACCATCAGCCAGAGCTATGCCACCGGCAATGTCACGGCCTCCAATTTGACGGCTGGCGGCCTGGTGGGCGTCAACGGCGCCGTGATAGCAATGACCCCGTTCCCGGGTACGATCACCAACAGCTATTCCACCGGCGCCGTCAACGCCGGCACCAACTACGCCGGCGGCTTGGTGGGCTACAACGACGTCAACAGCACCATCGCCACCAGCTACGCCACCGGCGCCGTGACCACCGGCGGCGCCAACATCGGCGGACTGACGTCGTTCAATGCCGCCGGCGGCACCGCGACGGGGAGCTTCTGGAACACCACCACCACGGGCCAGGCGACCTCTCCCATCGGCGTCGGCATGACCACGGCGCAAATGCAGACCCAGGCCAATTTCACCTCGGCCACGGCCGCCAACGGCAACGTCAATCCGGCCTGGGATTTCGCCGCCACCTGGGTGATGTACCAGGGCGAGACCTACCCGCTGCTGCGCGGCTACCTGACGCCGCTCACCATCACGGTGAACAACGCCACCGAGGTCTACAACGGCGTCCCGTTCGCGGGCGGCAACGGGCTGACTTATTCGGTCGTGCCGAACCCGGCCTACCTGTTCAACGCCACCGTCTACGGCGGCAGCTCACAGGGCGCCGTGAACGTCGCCGGCAGTCCGTACGTCCTCACCTCGGCCGCCTATTCGAACCAGCAGGGCTACCTCATCACCTTCGTCCCCGGCACCTTGAGCATCACCGCGGCGCCGCTCACCGTAACGGGAGAAACCGCGGCCAACAAGGTGTACGACGGCACCACTGCCGTTACCCTCTCGGGCGGCGTACTGGGCGGCGTGGTGGCCGCCGATGCGGCGAATCTGACGCTGACCGATGCGGGCGTGTTCGTCTCGAAGAACGCCGGCACCGGCGTCGCCGTCACGGTGGCCGACATCCTGGGCGGCACCGCCGCCGGGAATTACACCCTGACGCAACCGGCCGGCATCACCGCCAACATCACTCCGCTCGCGGTGACAGTGACCGGCGAGGCCGCGGCCAACAAGGTGTATGACGCCACCACCACGGCGACGTTGAGCGGGGGCACCTTGAACGGCGTGCTGGCGGGCGACGCATCGACGGTGAACCTGGTGCAGTCGGGCAATTTCGCCACCAAGAACATCGGCACCGGCATCGCGGTGACGGCGACGGACAGCCTGACCGGCGCGAACGCCCTCAATTACACGGTGACCGAGCCCACGGGTCTCACCGCCAACATCACGCCGGTGACCCTGACGGTGACCGGCGAGGTGGCCAACAACAAGGCCTATGACGGCACCACCAATGCCACGCTCTCGGGCGGCACCTTGGTCGGGGTCGTTGCCGGCGATGCCGCCTTCGTGACACTGGCGCAAACCGGCACCTTCGCCTCGAAGAACGTCGGCACAGGTATCGCGGTCACGGCCACCGACACCCTCGGCGGCACCGACGGCGGCAACTATCTGCTCACCGAACCCACGGGCCTGTCCGCGAACATCACGGCGGCGGCGTTGACCGTGGCCGGCGAAACCGCCAACAACAAGGTCTTCGACAACACCTTCACCGCCACCTTCACGGGCGGCACGCTGGTCGGCGTTGCGACCGGCGACTCCGTGACCCTCACGCAGGCGGGTACCTTCGCCTCGAAGAACGTCGGCACGGGCATTGCCGTGACCGCGACCGATACCTTGGGCGGCGCAGGTGCGGGCAATTACACGCTGACGGAACCCACGGGCCTGACGGCGAACATCACGCCCGCGCCGCTGACGGTGGTGGGCGAGACCGCGGCCAACAAGGTCTATGACGGCACCACCGTCGCCGCGCTGATGGGCGGCACGCTGGTCGGTGCGGTGGCCGGCGACGGGTCCGCGCTGACGCTCACCGATTCGGGCATGTTCGCGACCAAGAATGCCGGCACGGGCGTTGCCGTCACGGTGACCGACACCCTCGGCGGCACCGGCGCCGGCAATTACACCATCGTGGAGCCCACCATCACCGCCAACATCAGCCCGCTGGCGGTGACGGTGACCGGCGAGGCTGCGGCCAACAAGGTGTATGACGCTACCACCACGGCCACGCTCAGCGGCGGTGCCTTGAACGGTGTGCTCGCGGGCGATGCATCGACGGTCACCCTGGTGCAGTCGGGCAGTTTCGCGACCAAAAACGTCGGCACCGGTATCGCCGTCACGGCGACAGACACCTTGAGCGGTGCGAATGCCGGCAACTACACGGTGACCGAGCCCACCGGCCTGGCGGCCAACATCACGCCGGCCTCGGTCACCGTTGCGGGCGAAACCGCCGCCAACAAGGTCTACGACGGCACGGTCACGGCCACGCTCTCCGGCGGCACGCTGGTGGGTGCGGCGGCCGGGGATGCGGTGACCCTCGGCCAGTCCGGCAATTTCACCTCGAAGAACGTCGGCACGGGCATCGCGGTCACGGCCACCGACAGCCTGAGCGGCGCCAGCGCCGGCAATTACCTGCTGACCGAACCCACCGGTCTCGCGGCGAACATCACGCCGGCGACGCTCACCTACGTCGCCACTCCCGTCACGCTCAATACGGGGCAGACCCCGTCTGCACTGACCGGGGTGGTGAGCGGCTTCGTCACGGGCGACACGCTGGCGAATTCCACCTTGGGAACGCTGTTGTGGACCACTCCGGCGACTGCGCTCAGTCCCACCGGCAGGTATCCCATCGAGGGCAGCGGATTGACCGCGCCGGACTATGTGTTCGTGGAAGCCGGTTCCAATGTCACCGCGCTGACGCTGGCGGCACCGCCCGCGGTGCAGAACACGCTGGCGGAGATCTTTTCGCTGCTGCCCTCGCCGCAGTCGCACATCGCAACGGCGATTCTGGAGCTGTCGCCGACGATCGCCGTGGCATCGAGAAGCGCCGGCAGTTCGGATACATTGTTGTTCAACTATGAAGGTATCGCAATGGATGCAAACACGCCGACGCTGGCGACGATTCCAAGCCTGAGAGTCGTCGGCGGCGGCGTCAAGCTCCCCGATAACACGGTCAGCATCGATGAATAAGAACACGCGCGTCTCGACCCCGCTGCTCGGGGCCCTGTTGCTCGCCGCGGCACCGGCCGTCATGGCGGCCGAGCAGGTCACGCCCGGCGCCGGCTCCATCCTGCAGCAGATCCAGCCGGTCACGCCGCCGGCGCCGTCATCCAACGGCACCGGCCTGAGCATCGAATCGGACAAGCGCTCGAATCTGCAGCAGGGCGCGCCGTTCCAGGTCAAGAGCATCCAGGTGACCGGCAACACCGTGTTCACCACGGCGACCTTGCACGCGCTGGTGGCGAGCGCGGAGGGCAAGAACATCAACCTGTACCAGCTGGAACAGCTCGCCGGCCTCATCAGCGACTATTACCACAAGCACGGCTATCCGCTGGCGCGCGCCATCATTCCGGCGCAGACCATCGAGGCGGGCACGGTGCAGATCCGGGTCATCGAAGCGCGCTACGGCAAGATCACCCTCGACAATCACAGCCGCGTGAGCGACGGCCTATTGCAGGCCACGCTGTCGAGCCTCAAGGCGGGTCAGGAGGTGAGTCAGGCGCCGCTGGACCACGACCTGCTGCTGCTGTCCGACATTCCCGGCGTCGCCAGCACCGCGACCTTGAAGCCGGGCGACAGCGTCGGCACCTCGGATCTGCAGGTGGACACCTCGGCCACGGCGCCGCTGCGCGGCAGCGTGGCCTTGGACAATTACGGCAACCGCTACACCGGTGCGGTGCGGCTCGCCGGCACCCTGGACGTCATCGACCCCCTGCACCACGGCGATGTGCTGAGCCTGTCCGGATTGACGTCGGGCAGCGATCTCTACTACGGCAATCTCGGCTATGAGTTTCTGCTGAACGGCGCGGGGACGCGGCTCGGGGCGTCGTATTCGGCCTTGCATTACATCCTGGGAGACACGCTCGAGACGCTGGAGGGTCACGGTACGGCGCAGGTGGAAAGCCTGTGGGCGAAGCAGCCCCTGGTGCGCAGCCGCGATCTGAACTTGTACGCGCAGCTGGAATATGACCACAAGCAGCTCGACGATGACATCGACATCGCTGACCTGCGGACCGACCGGCACCTGGACAATCTTACCTTGAGCCTCGGCGGCGACGTGCGCGATGCGCTGCTCGGCGGGGGCATCAACACTTGGAACGTGGGTTGGACCGCAGGACGGGTCGATTTCGACGATGCGGCCGCGCAGCAGAACGATGCACTGACCGCGAAGACCCAGGGCTCATTTTCAAAGTGGACGGCAAACGCATTTCGCCTGCAATCCTTAAGCGCGAGCAACGCGCTGTACGTGACCGTCAGCGCGCAGTGGGCGAGCGGCAATCTGGATCCCTCCGAGAAAATGGTCGCCGGCGGCCCGTACACGGTGCGCGCCTATGACATGGGCGTGGAATCGGGCGACACCGGCATACTGGGAAGCGTCGAGTTCCGGCATGATCTCGGCCATCTCGTCAGCGGTCAATTGCAGGCGGTGGCCTTCGTCGACGGCGAGCGCGTGAACGTCGACCGGCACGCCTTCGTGGCGGGCGAGAATGGCGCCACGCTGAGCGGCGCCGGCCTGGGATTGAACTGGACGGGCCCGAACCAGTGGCACGCCAGGCTGTATGTCGCCGTGCCGGTCGGGCCGACACCGGATCTCATCGCTTCGAACAAGTCCGCCCATGCATGGGCGGAAATCGGCAAAGGATTCTGACGGGGGTTTTGGCTACTTGGCCGTATTGTATTGCGGATAATAGAGAGCGTAGTACCAGGAATACGCCCCTTCGATTTGCGCCTGAATTCGCGGCGGCACTTCGTGCCGCCGCGGTCTGGCCACGCTCGAGGACTGCTTGTGCGGGTATTTCATGTGGTAGTGGCTGTCGCTTTCCGGAACCCCCACAGTCAGCCGGCCGGGATCGACCGCGAAGGGCGCGAGGCCCATCCAGGCATACAGGTGCGACATGCATTCGGCCGGCCGCTCCATCAAATCCTCGAAGCGCAGGAAATACAGGCGCTCCTGAACCGCCTTCGGCAGATCCGGGACCGCATGCAGCGAGATCAGCGGCGAGCCGATGGCCTTGTCCTTGGCGAACAGCATGTCGGCGCGGCCGAAGCGGTCGAAATCGGCCAGATGATCGATGAAATCGACCAGGATGGTGCGCTGATGCTGGGCCTCGATCGAGCCGTATATTTGCGTGAGGTCGCGCAGGCAGACGATCAGCCGGGCGTCGGGTTCGATGTGCAGCAGCAGTTCGATCGCGTGCAGCCACGCGCGATTCTTGTCGATCACCGCCCGTTTGCGGCAATCGTGGTGCCAACCGCGCAGGAAACCGCGCATGGCGGACAGCAGATGCGCATAGCTTGAGTCGAAGGCGTTGTCGAGTTGGGACAGGAAGAAGGTGTCGTCGCTCACCAATCTGCGAATGCCCAGCAAGGTGTTGCAAAGCGGCGAACTGTTTCCCTCGCAATCGATCTCCGGATGCTGCGCGAGCAGCTGGCAGAGCAACGTCGAGCCCGCGCGCGGCAGGCCCGTGACACCGACGAATTTTGGGCTCATGGGCAAGGATTCCTTGGTTGCCGCGCATATTCTGTCATACCGGGTTCGCGCGGTGGATTGCGAACGCGGCCACGCCGCGCTTCCCAAGAGATCGTCTATGCGGGTACCATCCGTGCCGCATTGCGCCCGTAGCTCAGCTGGATAGAGTGTCGGCCTCCGAAGCCGAAGGTCACTGGTTCGAATCCAGTCGGGCGCGCCAATTTGTGACTGTCCGCGCCGGTGGATTATTTCGCCGAGTCGAACGCCGTAAGCTTGTCTGCACTGCGCAGCGCTGCGGCGACGCCCGGCGCCGCAATGCGCGGCCCAAGGGCGGATGTAGCGGGCTCCCGGGAAAATGCCCGGTCGAACAATCCCCGGGTGGCGCCGCCCCGATTCATGGAATTGCTGGTCCATTGCAGCGAAGCTTCACCCTTCCGGTTCGCCTGCAGCGAGAACGTGCTGCCGGTCGATTTCCACAGCGTGAGCAGCCGCACCCGGTCATTGGCGCGGAAATCGCGCATCCGCTGCCAGGCGGTGGTGCTGTGGAGCGCCGGGCCCAGCTCCTCGGAGACGTCCGGGCCGGCGCTCGTCAATGAGCGCGTGCGCGGCCGGAACTCGGTGCCGGCGCCGGCCGGCAGCGTCAATGGCAGCGACAGATTCATGGCCCGCATCCGGGTTGCGCCGTGCGACGCGCGCGACTTACCGGCGTGGGCGGAGGACGGCGCGGCTGCGTGCGCCTGCAGATGGCCTGCCGCCAGGCATTCGACCCGAACCAGCGAAAGTGCCACCAAGCCCAGCATCAGGGGCCCGCGCATGGCGCGTCCCGCCGGTTTGCGTTGCCGGCGCTTGATCGCCCCGCCATGTGGTTGCTTTCTCATGTGTGCAGGTTAGTCCAAACCCTGTATGGACTCTGCCACCCACGGCCGTCCTGGAAAACGCCTCCTGTTCAGTGCATCACAGAACTGTGCGAAGGTCGTCGTTCGGCCATGCGTTATGTCAAGTACAGGGCAGCTGCGCGATTCCCCGGTCCCAATTGCGGCCGTCGAACGCCGCCACGGTCATGGATTGCACCGTTCCGGGGTCGAGGCAGCGGGCGTTCACGCTGATTCCATCGGGATGTGAGCGCGGCACATAGAAGGATTTCACTCCGCAGGTGGCGCAGAAAAAATGCTTCGCCGTGTGCGTATTGAAGCTGTACGTGGTCAGGGCGTCGCGCCCCTTGAGCAGCTTGAATCGATCGGCCGCGACGATCAAATGCAGGTAGCCGGTCATCGCGCAAATCGAGCAGTCGCAGTCCGAGACTTCGATGTGCGCGGGCGCCTGCACCTCGAACCGTACGCGGCCGCAATGACAGCCGCCGGCGTGATTGACCGGGTCAAGGGGGATCACTTTGGGATCCCGCCCTCGATCAGTGCTTGTGCTCTTGGGCCGCGAGGTCGCTGACCAGCATGAGCAACCGGTCTTCGCCCTGCGCCATGCCGACATCGGTGAGGTACTTGCCGTTGACGACGAACATCGGCACGCCGGTCACCCGGTACCGCTCAGTCAACTGCTCGGCCCTCTGCACGTCCGTTTCCACCGCGAAGGAGTGATACGCGTTCCTGAACGCCTCGGCGGAAATGCCGTTCTTCTCGACGAACGCGGTCTGTATCTGTTCGGATTTCGCGTCGTCGTTCCCCAGGTCCACGAGCGGATTGCCGTTCACGTGGATTTCCTTGAAAACGGCCGCATGCAGCTGATCGAGCTTGCCGAGGCTTTGCAGGGAATAGAACAGCCGCGCGAGCGAACGGTGTCCCGCGCTCCAGGTGACCGGCACCCGTGAAAAACTGACGTAGGACGGCAGCTTCTTCCTCCAGGCCTCGATCAGCGGATCGAGCGCATAACAATGCGGGCAGGCGTACCAGAAAATCTCCAGCACTTCGACCTGGCCGTCCGCGACCGAAGTGGGCTGCGCCGGAACGATGCGGGTGTAGTTGACGCCATCCTGCCAGTTGCTCGCCTGGGCGGTGGTTGCCGCGGCGGCGGTCGACGACACGGCGGCAAGCAGTGAATTGTGCGTGCCGCTGTCGCCGCTTGCGTCCTCGACGGTCTCGGAGCCGTCCTCGTTGACCCGGGTGACCGTGGAGGATTCCGCGGCCTTTGCGCTGACCGGCTTGGGCGGCTGCGCTTGCGGCGCCTGCTCCGCGGCGACCGATGGCGGCGCGCCGGGCGCCGCCCGTTGCGCCGGCGCGACCTCGGCCGCCTGCTGCTTGCCGCAGGCGGCAAGCGCCAGCGCCAAACCCAACACCAGCAACGTTCGTGGCGTGCGCATGATCATCGGATTCCTTGGACGTAGGATGCCAAACCGCGCATGTCGTCCTCCGTCAGACGCTTCGAAACCGTCTGCATGATGCCGTTGGGACCCGTATTGCGCGCCCCTGATGCGTAGTCGTGCAGCTGCTTGATCACGTAGACCGAGCGCTGGCCGCGCAACGCGGGGAACTTCGCCGGCTCATTGCCGCGCCCGGACGGCCCGTGGCAGGCCATGCAGGCGGGGATGCCGCGTGCCGGGTCGCCGCCGCGATACAGCTTCTCGCCGGCCTTCCAATACGAGGGATCGGCCTCCAGTCCCGTGTTGACCAGGCTGCCGAAATACGCGCCGAGGTCCGCCATATCGTCCGTGCCCAGGGTCATGACATTCGGCATCATGATCGGATTGTTGCGCTTGCCTTCCTTGAAATTCTTGAGCTGTTCGGCGATGTAGTCGGCGCCCAGGCCGGCGAGGCTGGGCCATTCCGGATTGGTGCTGTTGCCGTTCTGTCCGTGGCATGCCTGGCAGACGACGGCCTTGGTGGCGCCTTTCTCGGCGCTGCCCGCGGGCAATGCCGCTGCACTGAAAATGACACCGGCAATTGCCGATGCAAAAATCCAAAACCGCTTCATGATCGCGCCTTGCCCTTTGCCGCAGTGAACTTCCACCAGCCATAAATTGTACACTACGCTCATCCCTTTGCGTCCAATCGGCGGCCGTGTCGACTTATCCCAACGTGAAGTTTCTGACCAGTGCGGCCGCGGCGCATCAGTTCGGCGCGGACACCGGCCGTGAAATCGCGTTCGCAGGACGATCGAATTCCGGCAAATCCACCGCCATCAATGCGATCACACAGCGGTCGGGACTGGCGCGCGTCAGCCGCACGCCGGGACGCACGCAACTCATCAATTTCTTCGAACTGGTCCCCGCACGCAGATTGGTCGATCTGCCGGGCTACGGATTCGCGAAGGTGCCGCAGTCGGTGCGTGCCGGGTGGCTCGCGCTGCTCGGACGGTACTTCAATGAGCGCGAGTCGCTGGTGGGCCTGATGCTGGTGGTCGACGGCCGCCGCGGTCTCGGTGCAGAGGATGCCGCGATGCTCGAGTGGGTGCTGGCGCGCGACCGCTGTGCGCACGTGCTGTTGACCAAATCCGACAAGCTCAACCGCCGCGATGCGGAGCGCATATTGCGGGAGACGCGCGCAGCCTGTGCGGATACGGCGGTGACCGCGCAGCTGTTCTCGGCGCATGCCAAGCAAGGCCTGGAGGAAGCGCGCGAGGTGATGGACCGGTGGCTCGCGGCCGCCTGATAAAGCCTTGGATTTGCCGTCGCTTTTCGGGAGCACAAAAAAAAGCCCCGATGGTCGCTCGAAAGCAGCCATCGGGGCAGACCAACCCGGCATGGGGATGACAAACCGGGTCTTACCCGCTCAGGGAGAAGAGCGGGGAGCGATATTATCGCTCAAAAAGTTAGATGGGGACAGTTTCCAAAAGTTCCAGTTGCCGTTCGTCTTAAATTTCGCGGTTCCGTAAGGCCTTAGAATCGTTACGGATTTCCAGGTCGGCGGCGGGAACCGACCCCGGCACCGGGCGGTTCAATTGGCCTCAATGCGCCTCATCCCAATTTCGGCCCACGCCCACATCGACCTTGAGCGGCACTTTGAGTTCCGCAGCGCGCGCCATGTGGTCGCGCAGCTGCGCCACCACGGTGCCGATGGCCTCGTCCGCCACCTCGAGCACCAGCTCGTCGTGAACCTGCATGATCAGCCGCGCCGGCGCCTGCGAATGCTGCAGCCAGTCATCCACGTCGATCATCGCTCGCTTGATGATGTCAGCGGCCGTACCCTGCATGGGTGCGTTGATGGCGCTGCGCTCCGCATACTGGCGCAGCGCCTGGTTGCGCGATTGAATTTCCGGCAGATACAGGCGGCGACCGAACACCGTTTCAACGAAGCCGGTCGCGCGCGCCTGGCGTCGGGTTTCGTCCATGTAGCGCTTGACCCCGGGATAACGCTCGAAATACAGATCGACGTACTTCTGCGCATCGCCGCGACCGATACCGAGCTGGCGGGCCAAGCCGAAGGCCGACATGCCGTAGATCAGACCAAAATTGATCGCCTTGGCGGAACGCCGCTGGTCGGCGCTGACCGAGGCCAGCTCGAGGCCGAACACCTCGGCGGCGGTGGCCTGATGGATGTCGCGATCCTCGGCGAATGCCCGCAGCAGGCTCTCGTCTCCGGACAGGTGCGCCATGATGCGCAATTCGATCTGCGAATAATCCGCGGCAACCAGCGACCAGCCGGGCGGGGCCACGAAGGCCTGGCGGATGCGCCGCCCCTCGGGGGTGCGGATCGGAATGTTCTGCAGGTTGGGGTCGGTCGAGGACAGGCGGCCGGTGGCGGCGACGGCCTGATGATAAGAGGTGTGGATGCGGCCCGTCCGAGGATCGATCTGCTCCGGCAATTTGTCCGTGTACGTGGATTTGAGCTTGGCGACCCCGCGGTATTCCAGGATCAGCTTCGGCAGCGGGTAGGTGGCAGCCAGCTCGTCCAGCACGTCCTCCGCGGTCGAAGGCTGTCCGGTCGGTGTCTTGCGGGTCACCGGGATTCCCAGCTTGCCGAACAAGATCTCCTGCAGCTGCTTCGGGGAATCCACGTTGAAGGGGCCGCCGGCCTCGGCATGGGCCAGGGCCTTAAGCTCGCGCATGCGCGCCGCCAGTTCGGCGCTTTGCGCCTTGAGCAGCGCGGCATCCACCAGCACACCCGTGCGCTCCATGCGGTACAGCACCGCCACCAGGGGCTGTTCGATGGTCTCGTAGAGCGCCTGGAGCCTGGGCGTCGCCTCGATCTTCGGCCACAGCGCCTGATGCAGCCGCAACGTGACATCGGCGTCCTCGGCCGAATATTCGGTGGCGCGATCGACGTCGACCTGGTTGAAGGTGATCTGTTTGGCACCCTTGCCGGCGACGTCCTCGAAATGAATGGTCTTGACGCCGAGATACTTCTCCGCCGCCGAATCCATGTCGTGGCGCGTCGCGACGCTGTTCAAGACGTAGGACTCGAGCATCGAATCGAAGCGCTGCCCGGCGAGAGCGATGCCGTGATTGGCGAGGACGTGCCGGTCGTACTTGAGGTGATGCCCGAGTTTGGACTTGCCCGCATCCTCGAGATAGGGCTTCAGAGCCGCGAGAACCTGTTCGCGATCGAGCTGCGGCGGCGCGCCGGCGTAGTCGTGTGCCAGCGGCACATAGGCAGCCTCGCCCGGCAGGACGGCGAACGACACGCCCACGATGCGCGCGCGCATGTAGTCGAGGCTGTCGGTTTCGGTGTCGAACGAGACCAGGGGCGCAGCTGCGAGTCTCGCCAGCCAGGCGTCGAGCTGCGGCCGTTCGAGAACCATCTCGTACCTCGGGGGAGGGCCGGCCGCGCCTTCCGTCGAGACCACCGTCAACGCCGGCGCGGCCGGCGCGCCGGCGGTTTGCGGCGGTGCGGATGCCTCGAGCGCCTTCAGCAATGCGCGCAAATCCAGCCGTGTATACAGCTCCCGGAGCCGCTCGCGGTCGGGTGCGGTGCATTGCAGCTCACCGGGCGACATCTCCAGCATCAACGAGGTGTCGATGAGAGCGAGCTTGCGCGACAGCTCGAGAACGCCCAACTCGCTGCGCAAGTTCTCGCCCACCTTGCCCGTGATCTCGGCCGCGTGCGCGAGCAGCGCATCGAGGCTGTGGTATTGGTTGAGCCACTTGGCGGCGGTCTTCGGACCCACTCCGCTGACGCCGGGAATGTTGTCCGAACTGTCGCCGACCAGCGCCAGGTAATCGACCATTTGTTCCGGATACACGTCGAATTTGGTCTTGACGCCGTCGCGGTCGAGCCGCGTATTGCTCATGGTGTTCACCAGCGTGATTTGCGCGTCCACGAGCTGCGCCATGTCCTTGTCGCCGGTCGAGATCAGCACCGCATAGCCGGCCGCCGCGCCGCGCCGGGCGAGGGTGCCGATCACGTCGTCCGCTTCGACGCCCGCGACGCGCAACAGCGGCAGCCCCATTGCCGCGACCGCATCGAGCAGCGGCTGCACCTGTGCGCGCAGGTCATCGGGCATGGGCGCCCGATGCGCCTTGTATTGATCGAACAGATCATCCCTGAAGGTGCGTCCGGGGGCGTCGAAGACCACCGCGATGCGTTCCGGCGACTCGTCCTTGATGAGTTTGTTGAGCATGTTGAGCACACCGAGCACGGCACCGGTCGGCTCGCCGCGCGAATTGCTGAGCGGCGGGAGTGCGTGAAACGCGCGGTAGAGATAAGACGATCCGTCGACCAGGACCAGTTTTTCGCTCATGCGCAATACACCCGCTCAAGGGCCGGGAGGTGCCGCGGAGGTGGGCGGTGCCGCGGGGCTGGTCGGTGCCGAAGCGGGCGGCGCGCCGCCTGCCGGCGCGGATGCCGGCGGTGCGCTGCGGTCCGAATTCGCCACCCCCGGCTTCGAGACCACCGGCGCACGGGCATGCCTGTCCGGCAGCACCAGCGGGCCCTTCTGGCCGCAAGCCGCCAACATCTCGGCCGCACACAACATCAGGACCGCCCGGCGATAGCGCATGCACACAGTATAACGCGCCAGCCGCCGCCTTCCGGCCGGAACTTAATGCGGGGAAATTCGTCCTAACTCGTGAAGTCATCGGAGGAACGCGGATGAACAGGATCTTTTCGGGCATTTTTGCGGTTCTCGCGTTGGGGGGGATTTGCGTGCCGGCGTTTGCCGACAACATTCTTGGATTCAACGTGGGCGCTTCAGTGGGTGAATCCGATATCCACACCCCGGGCGATCCTTTCGGCTATCCGGGGGATTTCGACGAGCACCATGATGCGTGGAAGGTGAGCGTCGGCATACGGCCGATTTCGCCGGTGGGCGCCGATCTCGAGTACATTGATTTCGGCCATCCGAGCCACTTCTACAACGGCAGTTACGATTCGGCGGATGTGCATTCGACCGCCACTGCGCTGCTCGGCATCGCGTATCTGCCGCTGCCCCTGCCGTTCCTCGATGTCTATGGCAAGGCCGGCGTGGCGCGGCTGCAATCGAACACCAACGCCTCGGGCGGGACGTATTGCAACGTGCTGTGCTTCCCGTCATTCTCCTACCGACAGGATCAGACGAACACGGACTTTGCCTTTGGTGCCGGAGTACAGACGAAAATCATGGGTCTCGCGGTGCGCGCCGAATACGAGCGCATCAACGCCAGCGGTTTGGATCCGGAGCTGTATTCGGTCGGGGTCACCTGGACCTTCTAACGCGTTGCGAAAGCGGCTGTCAGTCGGCGCCCTATTGGGGTTGTGCGTCTGCGCCCAGGCTGTCGATGCCGCGGCCGCGGGTCTGCGCCGCATCAGGACCATCGTGGTGATCTACGCGGAGAACCGCGCCTTCGACAATTTATTCGGCTATTTTCCGGGCGCGCGCGGCTTGGACGAGGTCATCGATTCCGCCGGCAGGCCGCTGCCCGCCTTTGTCCCACAGGTCGATCGCGACGGTAGCCTGCTCGCGACCCTGCCGCAGACCTGGGGTGGCGTCACGGCCCGCGGCGCCCTGCCGGTGGTGACCCAGGCGCAAAGCGCGGGTCTGCCGAATGCGCCGTTTTCGATCGAGACCGCCTTTATCGCGGCATCCGGGACGACGCTCGGCAGCGCCACGGTGACGCGCGATCTGGTTCACCGTTTTTTCGAAAATCAGATGCAGATAGACGGTGGCAGGAACGATCGGTTCGCCGCCTGGTCGGACGCGGGCGGTCTGGCCATGGGCCACTACGATTACTCCGGGTCCGCCCTGTTCGCGCTCGCCAGGCAATTCGTGCTGGCCGACAATTTCTTCCAGGGCGCGTTCGGCGGATCCTTCCTGAACCACCAATACCTGATTTGTGCCTGCGCGCCGGTGTACCCGGACGCCGACAAGTCGGCCGCGAAGCCGTCCATCGCCGTGCTCGAACGGGATGCGGCGGGACGGTATTTGCCGCGACTCAAGAGCACCGCCGAATCGCCGCCCTCGGCGTTGGACGGGCCGCCGAGGTACGTCAAATCCGGCAATCTCACGCCGGCCGGTTATTTCGGGGATGAGCGCTTTTACGCCGTGAACACGATGCAGCCCGCCTATCAGCCGAGCGCCAACCCGCCGGCCGCGACCGACGCGCGCCGCCTGTACGCCGACCCGAACGCCTCGACCACGCTGCCGCCGCAGCCGGGGGCCACCATCGGCGATCTGCTCGACGCCAAGCACGTCCGCTGGGCATGGTACGCGGGCGCCTGGAAGGCCGCCGTCAAGGACGGCAGCGCCGCCGGCACGCAGCACAGGGTCATCTATGCGCCGGACACGCCCGACGGCGCCCCCGATTTCCAACCGCATCATCAGCCGTTCAATTATTACGCCGGATTCGATCCCGTGGTGCACGCCGCCCGGCGCGCGGCACGGCTGAAGGATTACCAGGACCTGCTGCGGGACATCGCCGCGGGCAGCCTGCCGCCGGTGGTGTTCTACAAGCCGCAGGGCAACCTCAATCAGCATCCCGGATACGCCACCCTCGGGGCGGGCGATGCGCACATCGCCGCCCTGGTCGGGAAGTTGCGTGCGGGCCCGCAATGGCGCGGCATGGTCATCGTCATCACCTACGATGAGTTCGGCGGTGCGTGGGACCACGTCGCTCCGCCCCAGGCGGATCTGCTCGGACCCGGCACGCGTATTCCGGCGCTGATCGTGTCGCCGTTCGCGAGGCGGGGGATGGTCGATCACACCGCCTACGACACCGGTTCAATCCTGCGTCTGATCACGCGGCGCTTCGGACTCGAGGAGTTGCCGGGGCTGGCCGTGCGCGACCGGGCGCTGGTCGCGCACGGCGAACCACCCATGGGCGATCTTACGGCTTCGCTGGATCTGGGACCTGCGGCGGTGGTGGGGGCGGCGCCATGGGCGCGCTGCGCTTCACGCTGAGCAGTTCCACGTCGAATATCAGCAGCGAACCGCCGGGTATTTCCGGCCGCGGCGCTTTGCCGTAGCCGAGATCGGGCGGAATGAACACCTGCCACTTGGCGCCGGGCTTCATCCTCACGAGCGCTTCCTGCCAGCCTCTGATGACGTGCGCAAGGGAAAACGTCGCCGGCCTGCCGTTCGCATAAGAGCTGTCGAATTCGGTGCCGTCGAGCAGCCTGCCGCGATATTGCACGGTCACTTCGTCGCCGATGCCGGGCGATGCCGCATCCGCGTCGCCGGCCTCGATGACCTTGTACTGCAGCCCGCTGGCGGTGGATTGAATGCCGGGTTCGCGGCCGTTGCGTGCCAGGAACTCCTGCGAGGCCGAGAGATTGTGATCGATGGCGGCGTCGACCGCCGCCCGCACGAAGCTCTGCACGCGCTGCTGTTCGGCCGCCGGCGCGCGCTTGCCCGCGAGGCCTTCCTTCAGTCCCTGCTGCAGGGCTTCCAGGGTGATCGCGTCCTTGATACCGAGACCGCGCAGCTGGTTGCCGAAATTCAGGCCCATGAGGTAACTCGCGTCCTTCGAGGACAAGGCCGGCGGCGCGGGCGCAGACGCGCCCGGCGCATGGGGTGCCGACGCCGGTGTAGGTGCGGGTCCGGGCCCGGGAGTCTGGGCTCCGGCCGCGACCGCTCCCAATGCGAGGGCGCCGCAGATCAGCCGCCGTCTAATCCAATGAGTGGTTTTCACGGCGTGCAAGATACGCCACTCGCCAGCGATCTGGCTACCGGACCTGGAAACCGCGGGCCCTTTGCTATATCACGGGCCTATTTCACCTCGTACCCGCGGGCAGTCAGACAGGCCGCCATCGCCCGGTTGTAGCCGTCCCGGCTGCGCATGCCGGCGCCCGGCGCCACGCCGCCGCCGGGCTGCGTCGGATCGAATCCGGTCTGCGACTTCGCCCAGCTATGGCACTCAAAGCGGTCCGCGGCCTGCTTCTCATTGGTCTGGCCGTTCTTCGGATAGATGATCAGATCCTCCTGCGCGGAGGGCGGCGCCGAGGGCTGCTCGGCGTTGGCCGGCGGGGCCACGACCGCATAGCCGTTGTCGGCGGCGTTCCACGTGTAGTACACGTCATTGGCGTAGTAGTAGGGCAGGCCGCCGATCCACACCGTGGTGTAGTAGGGCGGCAGCGCCGAAATCACCAGGCCCGCCGGCGGCCGGATGACCAGGAATCCCGGTCCGCCCGGGGCATACCAGATGCCGCCATAGAAATAATACGGGGCGCCGTGCCAATAGTACGGGTGGTAGCCCTCCGGCAGCACCCTCAAGGAGCTGCCGATCGCGGGGTAGTAATGGCCGTGGTTGTAGCGGCCATCGAGCACCATGCCGTGATCGGCCCGGACGCCGGGCCGGCCCATGCGGTCGTGTTCGTGTTCGCGCTCTTGCGCCGCGCCCGCCGTGGCGCCGAGTTGCGAGCCCAGCAGCATGGCCGCGGTGAGTGCGAGGCCGCCCAATCTGCGTGAATTCAGTCCGATGGTCATGATCCGCTCCTCCGATGCCTGACGACTGAAACGCTGCCGCGGCTTGCGGGTTGACAGCCGAGCCCCGCCGCCTACATAGGGAGCCTGCGGGGGCATTTCAAGCCCCCAGCGCGCCGCGCTTGATGACGGCGACGGTCAGCCGCGACAGGCAGATCAGCTTCGCGGCCGCATCCCGGATTTCGATGGACCAGATCTGGGTCCTGCGGCCGATGTGCACCGGACGGGCGGTGCCGACCACCAGCCCTGCGCGCGCGCTGCGCACGTGGTTGGCGTTGATCTCCAGGCCCACCTGTTGATACTCGGCCGCGTCGATACACAGGGTCGCGGCGGTGCTGCCCAGCGACTCGGCCAGCGCCACCGAGGCGCCGCCATGCAGCAGGCCCTGCGGCTGCCGGGTGCGCCGGTCGACCGGCATGCTGGCGCACAGAAAATCATCGCCGAATTCGGTGAAGCGAATATCCAGGCGCTCGAGCAGGGTATCGGCGCACAGTGCGTTCAACGCCTCGAGCGACGGGGTGCCATGCCAGATGCTCATGGCGGCTTCTTCATCAGCCTCGCCGCCACCCGCCGGTACGCCTCGCGGAAGGGAATGCCCGCGGCCACCAGGGTGTTCGCCTCGCCGGCCGTGTGAATGCCCGGATCCAGCCGGATATGCTCCGGTATGAAGCGCACGCCCGCCAGCGCCGCCGGCAGGATGTCGAGAGTTTGCTGGCAGGAGTCGATGGCGCGGAACAGGGGGGGCTTGATGAGCTGCAGATCGCGGTGGTAGCCCGAGGTGAGCTTCTGGGTCACGCCGAGCACCTCGTTGAGCGCCGCCTGCGCCACGGCGCTGCGCCCGCGCATCAGCTCGAAGACGTCGGGATTGCGCTTCTGCGGCATGATCGACGAACCGGTGGTGAACTCATCGGGCAGCGTCACGAAGCCGAATTCCTGGGTGTAGAAAAGCAGCAAGTCGGCCGCCAGACGCGCCAGATCCTGGGTGAGCAGCGTGATCTCGAACAGCAGCCCGGCCTCGGCCTTGCCGCGCGACAGTTGCACGGCGGTCACCGGCTCGTGCGTGACGGCGAAGCCCAGCAGGCGCCGCGTGGACTCGCGGTCGACCGCGAGATTCGGCGTGCCGTAGCCGGCGGCGGAGCCGAGCGGATTCTTGCCGATGCGCCGCTGGCTCTGCCGCAGGCCTTCCGCATCGTCGCGGATTTCTGACGCGAAACCCTGCGCCCACAGCGCCACGGTGCTCGGCATCGCCTGCTGCATGTGTGTGTAGCCCGGCAGCGCGATGGCACCGTCGCGGGCGCTCAAGGCGTCGAGGGCTTCCGCCGCCGCGATGGCGCCGAGGCACAGGCGCTCGCACGCGTCGCGAAGATACAGGCGCAGGGCGGCGAGCACCTGATCGTTGCGTGAGCGGCCGGCATGCAGGCGCCCACCGGTCGCGCCGATGCGCTGGGTCAGCAGATTTTCGATCGCGGTCTGGCAATCCTCCTGATCGAGGCCGACGCGCCAGTCGCCCCGCGCATGTTCGGCGCCGATGGCGGTGAGCGCGTCGCGAATGGCGGCGACATCGGCGGGCGTGAGCAACCCCTGCTCGCCGAGCATCTGCGCGTGCGCGATGGATGCTGCGACGTCGTAGCGCACCAGCCGGTTGTCGAGACCGTGGTCCTCGCCGGCCGTGTAGGCGAGCACGTGGGCGTCGAGCCCGGTTCCCTTGTCCCAGAGCCTTTTCATCGGCTATCCGCGAATTGCTGTTCCGCCGGGCTCAACACGTTGAGGTCCTCGACCACGAGGGTGCCGGTTCCCTCGTTGGTGAAGACCTCGGCGAGCAGGCTGTCGGCGGATTTGTAGCTGATGACGTGCACGCGCCGCACGCCGCTGCGGATGGCGTTCTCGATGGCGGTGGCCTTGGGCAGCATGCCGTCCGACAGGCTGCCTTGATCGCGCAGCCGTTTCAAGCCCTTCAAATCGGTGTATGAGATGATCGAGCTGGGATCATCCAGCCGCTCGAGGATGCCGGGCGCCGAAGTGCACAGCACGAGCTTCTCGGCCGCGAGCGCGCCGCCGATGGCCGCCGCCACGGTGTCGGCGTTGATGTTGAGCAGGGTGCCATGGGCGTCCGCCGACAACGGACTGACGATCGGAATCAGTCCGTCGTTCAGCAGTTTCTCGATGAGCGCCGTGTTCACCGAGTCGATGTCCCCCACGAATCCGAAATCCACGGTCTCGGCGGATCCCGCGGACAGGGGCACCGGCGGGCGCCGGTGCGCGCTCACCAGTCCCGCATCGACTCCGCTCACGCCGATCGCCTCGATGGCGAGTTCCCGGCAAATCGCGAGGATGCGGGTGTTGATGCTGCCATTCAGCACCATCGCCGTGACCTCGATGGATTTCTGATCGGTCACGCGCCGGCCGTTCACCATCCGCGTCTCGATCCCCAGGGCCTTTTGCAGGCCATCGAGCTGCGGACCGCCGCCGTGCACCAGCAGGGTTTTGATGCCGACCTGGTGCAGGATCGCCACCTGCTCGATCAAGGCGCGCGTGGATGCATCGTCGCCGAACACCGCGCCGCCCGCCTTGATGACGAAAATCTTGCCCTTGTACATGCGGATATACGGCGCGGCGCTCTTGAGGGCACGTACGGCCACCGAAGGATCCGGTCGATTCATGATCATGCAATGGACTCCGATACGGCGGCCGGTTTGGCCAGCATGCGGTGCAAAACGGCCATCTGCACGGCCATCCGGTTGAAGGCTTCACGCCTGACGACGGCGCGCGGACCGTCGAGCACCTCGTCGGCCACGGCGGTGTTGCGGCGCACGGGCAGGCAGTGCATGAGCTTGGCGCCGGGCGCGGCGCCCGCGAACCAGGGTTCACGCACGCACCAATCGGACAGTTCGGCGCGCAGCCGCGCGTCCGCTGCGGCGTTGCCATAGTCGGTGGTGCTACCCCATTCCTTGGCATACAGCACCTGAGCGCCGGCCAGCGCCGCCGCCCGGTCGCCGGTCTCGGTGACCGAGCCGCCCGCTTGCTGCGCCGCGCGACGCGCCTTGTCCATGATGGGTGCGGGCAGGGCAAAGCCCTCCGGACGCAGCACCACGACCTGCATGCCGCGCATGGCGGCCATGTGCAGCGTCGCGGCGGGCACCGCCAGCGGCAGCGCCTTCGGATGCCAGACCCAGCTCAGCACAAATTTTCCGCTCTGCGGCACCTCGAGTTCATCGAGCGTGCGCCAATCGGCAAGCGCCTGGCAGGGATGGTTCATCGCCGACTCCATGTTGATCAGCGGCTTGTCGCACAGCGCATCGATCATGCCGAACACCGACTCGTGCAGATCATCGGCGAGATTCTTGCCGTCGGAAAAGGCGCGCACGCCGAGCGCATCGCAGTACGAGGCGAGTGCCGGAATGCCTTCGCGGATGTGTTCGGCGGCGGCGCCGTTCATGATCGCCCCGCGCCGCGTTTCCATCTGCCAGGTTCCCTGGCCGGGCGTGATCACCACCGAACTGCCACCGAGGCGCGCCATGCCGGCCTGGAACGAGGCCAGGGTGCGCAGCGACGGGTTGAAGAACACCAAGCCGAGGATGCGGCCGGCCAGCGCCCGCGGCTCGGGCCGATCCTGCAGGGCCTGCGCGAGCGAGAGCAGGTCGATGATCTGAGCGCGCTCGAATTGCGCGAGATCCAGAAAGCGATTCATGCCGGAATCGTGGCGAGCGCATCGCTCAATTGATCCACGTGCCCTTCGTTCAGGATGTAGGCCGGCAGCAATCTCAAGATGTGCGGATCGCCGCTGGTGCCGGTGAGAATGTTCTTGTCGAGCAGCGCCGCCTGCACCTCCCGCGCGGGGCGCGAGGTCCGAAGTCCGAGCAGGAAGCCGGCGCCCTGCATGCCCAGCACCGGACCGATCACACAGCTCGCGCGGATGTAGGTGGAGACTTGCCGCACGTTCGCGAGCAGAGATTCCGATTCGATGGTGTCGATCACGGCCTCGGCGATGGCGCAGGCCATCGGGCCGCCGCCGAAGGTCGTGCCCATGTCGTCATGGTGGATCTGCGCGGCGACGTGCCCGGACAACAGCAGCGCCGACACGGGAAAGCCGTTGCCGAGTGCCTTGGCCGCCGTCAACAGGTCCGGCGTGACGCCATGATAGCTGGCACCGAAGGGCGCACCGGTGCGCCCCACCCCACACTGCACTTCGTCGAAAATCAGCAGCGCACCCACCTGATCGCAGCGGCGGCGCAGCGCCTGCAGCATGGGCTTGCCCACATCGTAGGCCCCGCCGACCCCCTGCACGGGCTCGACGATGACCGCGGCGGTATCACGATCGATGTGGGCGTCGACGGCGGACGGATCGTCGCGCGGTGTGAAGGCCACCTCGAAGGGTGTGCGCGGAAACCCATACCACTTGCCTGCCGCGCCCCAGGTGACCGCGCCGGCCGCCGCGGTTCTGCCGTGCCAGCCCTGTTCCAGGGCCACGGCCTTGGAGCGGCCGGTGATCTTGAACGCCAGCTTGAGGGCGTTCTCGTTGGCCTCGGCGCCGCTGTTGATCCAAAACACGGTGTCGAGTCCGAGTCCTGCGAACCGGCACAGCCGCGCGGCGGCGCGTTCGCGGATGGCCATCGGCAGGGCATTGGTTTGAAACGCCATCTGCCGTGCCTGGCGCTCGAGTGCCGCGAGCCAGCGCGGGTGGCCGTAGCCCAAGCCGGCGACCGCATGACCGCCGTAGAAATCCAGGATCTTGCGGCCGTCGCGTGCGTGCAGCCACACGCCATCGCCATGCACCACTTCCACCGGGTATTGCGCGAAGACCTGTGCGAGGTGACTGCGGTGCGCCTGCGTCATCGATGTTGCTGCCATACCTGTCTCTATGATGTCCCGGGGGGGTCAGGTCCAACCGGGCGCCGCCGCGGTCAAACCGGCGGTTTCGTCGAATCCCAGCAGACGGTTCATCCACTGCATCGCACCGCCGGCGGCGCCCTTGTTCAGATTGTCGAGCACCGCCATGACCGCGATGCTGGTGCCGTTGGCCGCGGCGCTCAGGTGCGCGTAATTGCTGGCCGCCACGTCCTTGATGCGCGGTGCGGCGGGCGTCACGCGCACGAACGGGAATTCGCGGTAGTAGGCGGCAAGCGCCTCGCATGCCTGGGCGCTGGTCATGGGTTTCTTCAGGCTGGCCTGCACCGTGACGTGGATGCCCCGCGCGAAGGGTCCCGAGTGCGGCACGAAATTGAACTCGGCGTCGACGCCGGAGGCCATTTTTGCGCAGGCCACGATCTCCGGCACATGCCGGTGGCTGAGCGCACCATAGGTGTACAGGTCGCTGTGGCGCAGCGGGTGATGCGTGGCCTCTACGGGCTTGCGCCCCGATCCGGTGCTGCCGGTGATGCCGGTGACGAACAGGCGCGTGTCGGTCAGGCCGAGGGTGAGCAGCGGCACGCCGGCGAGCAGCGTGGCGGTGGCGAAACAGCCCGGGTGGGCGACGTGCGGCGTCGGCGATTTCTGCAGATGTTCGGGCACCGCGCAGGTGAATTCGCGGATGCGCGCCGGCGCACCATGGGCATGCTTGTAGACCGCCTCGTAGGCCGCGGCGCTCGAATAGCGGAAGTCCGCGGAAATGTCGACGCAGTGGGTGTGCGTGCCGGCGCCGCTGCACGCCGCCAGCAGCCGGTCGACGAGGCCGGCCGCGACGCCGTGCGGTGCCGCCGAGAACAGCGCGCTGTCGGGCGTCCGTCGCAGCAGCCCCTCGATCTCCTCGAGGCCCGAGAACCTGAGCTGCGGGTAGGCGGCGGACAGATGCGGGAAGGCGGCCGCCACCGGCGCGCCGGGCTGGCTGTCGGAGAGCACCGCGGCCACCTCGAGCCGCGGATGACCCGCGATCAGGCGCAACAGCTCCCCGGCCACGTAGCCGGTGCCGCCGAGCACCACGGCCGGAACGGGTCCGCTCATTCCGCGCTCACCTTGGATTCCCCGACGTTGCGCAACCCGAGCTTGCCGATGATGTGGTCGCCGAGATCCGCAGGATTGCTGATGGCATTGAAGGCCTCGACGCTCATCTGTTCACGGATGATCTGCACGCCGACCTGATTGTCGGTGGCCGGACCCGTGACCGCGCAGGGTTCGATGCCGAAGCGCTCGCGCAGCAGCTTGACGCCGCCCCACGCGGCCACCGGATCGTTGGCCGACAGCACGACGGCGGTCAAGGCTGCCTTGATGTCCTCGTCCCGCAGAATCGACTCCACCCCGTAGGTGCCGAGCAGTCCATCGCCCAATTCGAACACGATCACGTCCGGGGCGCCGCCCGCCATCTCCGTCAGCATGGTGCGCGTCAGCGCCGGACCGCATTTCGGCGTGGTGGTCACCACGCCGAGGTCGGTGAAAATCATCGTGCGCCGCGCCCCCGCATCCTCGAATGCCAGGATGTCGCGGCGCAGGGAGACGCCGGTGGCCTTGAAGGCGTCCACCACCAGCCCGCGGTGGCGCATGCGGGCGATGATGGCGGATGCCGCCGCGGTCTTGCCCGCCTCCATGCAGGTGCCGGCGAGCGCCACGACGGGCACGCCGCGGGCATCCAGGCCGGCACCGTAGTCGAGCGCCTTGTAGCCCACCCGGGCGGGCACGCCGATGCGTTCGCCGAGATACGGGAAGGACAGCACCGTGCCGAGCACGCGGGCGTCGAAGGGTTTGCCCTTGTCCGGCGTCGCCGAATCGCAGATGCCGAGCACCCCGCCGATGTTGAGCATCTGGATCACGTCGCCGGGCTTGAGCGCGCCGGGAATGTGCCCCGAATAGCCGAACAGCGCCTTGCGATGACCGAGGGCCCCCACCACCACGTCGCCGCGGGTGATCTTCGCCATGCGACCGCTGGTCAGCTCCAGCGTGTTGTAGGTCGACTTGTTGTTCAATATTTCGACCACCAGCGCCACACCCTCCTCGCAGGGCACGTCGGGCGCGATGCGGACTTCGTGGGAGAGCCCCAGGGCCTGGGTGACGGAGGCGATCTTGTCGACCACCACGGTGCGCATGCCGCTCATGACCGCGTCGCCGCGGCGCGCTGGTAGAAAATCCCGCCGAGTGCGAGCATCTTCGAGTAGCCGAGCGCGTCGGTGGGCGTCCATTCGCCCGCCGCTTCGCCATACACGCCCTTGGAGGCCGCCATCAACGAATGGGGCGAGGTCACGCCCTCGACGAACACGGAGCCCGGCCGCAGCAGCACGTGCACTTCGCCGCTGACGCGCGCCTGGGAAGACACCAGCAAGGCCTCGATGTCGCGGCCGACGGGGTCCAGGTGCTGGCCCTCGTGCACCAGGTCGCCGTAGGGCTGGGCGACGGATTCCTTGATGCGCGCCTGCTTGCCGGTCAGCACCAGCTTCTCGAGCTCGCGATGCGCGGTCAGCAGCACGTCCGCGGCCGGGGCCTCGAACGCCACCCGGCCCTTGGTGCCGATCACGGTATCGCCGAGATGAATGCCGCGTCCGATGCCGAACGGGCCGGCCAGCGCCTCGAGCCTCTCGATGATGGCAACCGCCGACGCGTGCTCACCGTCAAGACTCGCCGGCACGCCCGCTTCGAAACCGATGACGTGCCGCTCGGCCGCGCGCGGTCGGGTGAAGGCATCCTTCGACAGCACCCAGGCGCTCTCCGGAATGCTGCCCTGGGAAGTCAGGGTCTCCTTGCCGCCGATGGTCACGCCCCACAAACCGCGGTTGACGGAGTAGGCGGCGCCGAAAGGCGGTATGGGCAGCCGGTGATCCTCGAGATACTTCAACTGCTCGGGCCGCTTGAACGCGCGGTCCCGCACCGGCGCGATGATCTCGAGTCCGGGTGCAAGCGTGCGCAGCGCGACCTCGAACCTCACCTGGTCGTTGCCGGCGGCGGTGCAGCCGTGCGCCACCATGGTGGAACCGAGTTCGAGGGCCATGCGCGCAATGGTCTGGGCCTGCAGCACCCGTTCGGCCCCCACGCACAGCGGATACAGGCCGCCGCGGCGCACATTGCCCATGATCAGATACTTGAGCACCTGTTCGAAATAGGCGCTGCGCGCCTCGATCAAATGGTGTTCGACGGCGCCGAGGCTGAGCGCACGCTGCTCGAGCCGGGCGGCCGCATCGGCGTCGATGCCGCCGGTGTCGACCGTGACGGTGATCACCGGCCGCTGGTAGGTGTCCTTGAGCCAGGGAACGCAGAATGAGGTGTCCAGGCCGCCGGAAAAAGCCAACAGAATGGGCGCGGCGCCCGCGGAGGAGTTCGTATTCATGGGGGGTTGTAAGCCTGTTAGATTCCGAAAATGGCGCGCAGACGTTCGCCGAGCTTGTGCTGCTCGCGCGCTCCGGCCGTGGCGATGAATATGGTGTCATCGCCGGAAATGGTGCCGATGACTTCGGGCCACTGGGCCGTGTCGATCGCGACCGCCACGCTCTGCGCCGAGCCGACCCGCGTTCGCAGCACGGTGAGATTGGTTCCGGCGGTCTGGCGCGCGCTCACGAACTGCCTGACCGTGGAGAAGTCGCTCCTGACGGTGCTTCCCGCCTCGGGCAGCACATAGCGGTCGCCGAGCTTGGCGACGCCCATCTCGCGCAGGTCCCGACTGACGCTCGATTGCGTCGCCGAGAGGCCGCGCTTGCGCAGCAGGTGCACCAATTCCGCCTGCCGACCGACCGGCTGTTCGCGGATGATTTTCGCGAGCACGGCACGCCGCGCCTCGGCGGTGGCGATTTCGGCGCCGGAAATGTCGGCAATTCGTCGCAGCACAGGAATGACTCACTGCATAAAGTTGCGCGTATCCTGCATAAAAATGCAGGCCGTGTCAACGCGATCACGCCCGGGTATCCTTTCACCCAATGCTCGAAACCATCGACATCGAAACCGGCCCGCATCCCGGCGCGAGCATCATCTGGCTGCACGGCCTCGGCGCCGACGCCCACGACTTCGAGCCCGTGGTACCCGAGATCGTGCGCCCAGGCGCCGGATCCTGGCGATTCGTGATTCCGAACGCACCGCAGAGGCCGGTCACCTTGAACGGCGGCATGCGGATGCGCGCCTGGTACGACATCAAGAGTCTGGATCGGGGCGGTTCCGAGGACGACGCGGGCTTTCGCGACAGCGATGCGCGGATCCGCGAACTCATCGCGCGCGAGGGCGAACGCGGGGTACCGCCCGGCCGCATCGTGCTCGCAGGATTCTCGCAAGGCGGCGCGGTATCGCTGTACACCGCGCCGCGCTGCGCCGTGCGGCTGGCGGGGGTTCTGGCGCTGTCCTGCTACCTGCCGTTGCAGGGCGAGTTCAAGGCACGGCGCATGCCGGGAAACCAGGAGACCCCGATTTTCATGGCGCACGGCCGGGCCGATCCGATGATACCCATGCAGCTCGGCGTGGAATCCTGCGAATTTCTGAGGTCGCAGGGCTATACGGTCGAGTGGCACGAGTACTCCATGGCGCATTCGGTGTGCGCCGAGGAGATCGCCGACATCGGTGCTTTTTTGCGGCGGGTGCTTGCCTAGGCTCCCGGTGACAAATACGTGACAGCCGCGGCGACCGCGACTAAGCTCTCCGGCCGGCTTTGAGATAACGAGGCGAACATGGCGAAGAAAAACAAATCCTCCGCGGCGCGCGCCAAGCGGACGGCGCTGCTACAGCGATTGAAGGCGGCGGCGACCGCCGCCGCCGCCCGGGCACAAGCCGCGAAGCGCGAAATGCGCCTCGCCAAGGACCGGCTGAAACAGGCCCGCAAGCTGTCCAAGCAATGGAAAAAGGCGGCGAAACAGGCCAGGAAAAAGGCCGAAGCCGCGGCCACGGCGCCGCAGCCAGTTGCGGTCTCTGCGGCCAAGCCGGCCAAGCGATCAGCCCCGACGAAAAAAGCGGCGCCGGTAAAGGCCCGCGCCCGGCGCCCGGCGCCGGGGCCGACCGCGCGATCGGCCGCTGCCGTGGCGAGGTCGGTGATCAGACGCATGGACCGCGCTGCCGCAGCTCCATCCCCGGCCGGGGCTGCTGTGCCGACGAAGCTACCGACGAAGTCGCCGCCCGCGGTGGCGCCGTTGACACCGTTGGCGCCGCTCGCGCCGGCATGAAGCCCGGCCCGGCGCCGGTGGATCCCGCGGTGCCGGCGGAACCCTAGGGTATCTTCGGGCTCGCCCCCAGGCTGACAATGAGGGTGGCGAGCAGCAGCATGGCCAGGGCGACGATGAGCTGCCCCAGCAGCCACAGGCCGAGAGCCCGGCGCGTGACGAGACCCAGCACCTCGCTCAAGCCCATCACCTGCAACAACAGACTCCAGCCGATGAGCAGCGTGTGTGCCACGACCTGTACCTGCAGCAGCAGGTACAGGAAAGATTCCGTGTCGGGACGAGGAGTTGCGAGAAACGCGGCCTCGCCGGCCAGCAGCGCTGTCAGCAGCCACAGCACCAGTGAAGCGACCATCGGCACGCCGCTGTAGGCGAGCACGTGGAACACCGGGACACGGATGGCGCCGCCGGCCCGACGTCCCAGCCGGGCATAGATCGCCGTCATCAAGAACAGGCCGGCGATGCCCACCGGCGGTCCGACCAGCAACGCCTTGCCGATGATTTGCTCGACACTGGCGCCGGCCCCGGCGTTTTGCGCGCGGCTCAGGGCAAACCAGCTGACCACGCCCTGCGCCGCCCCCAGACAATAGTCGGTCGTGCCCAGCGGCGTTGCGGCCAATTCACGGAACACCCGCCTGGGTTTGAGCCAGACGTCATGCAGCGGGCGGATCGGGGTGGGCGGTGATTCTTCGGACATTCGGCGCGCGTCGCTATTGCGGCGTCAGCCTACGCAATCTCCGGGAGCAACTCCAGCGCAGGACTTCGAACAGGCGCCTGATGACAGCGGACTTTTTCGGGGCTACTCTCATGATGAGTGGTGGGATCGAACGCGAGGAGAGGATGGATCATGGCAAAGAAGAGTAAATCAAAAAAGAAGACCAAGGCGAAGATGCGTCCGGTGGCGAAAAAGAAGGCGCGGCCGGCCAAGGTGATGGCGAAGAAAGCGGCGAAAAAGGCGGTGAAAAAGACCGCCAAGAAGTCGGCGCCGAAAGCCAAGGCGGCCCCGAAGAAGGCGGTGGCGAAGCGCAAGCCGGCGAAGAAGGCGGCTCCCAAGCCGATGGCTGCCGCACCGACTTCCTACACGCCGCCGCCCGGCCCCGAACCCACGGTGATCTTGCCGACACCGGGTACGGAGCCCTCGACGCCCTGAAGCCTCGCGCGCGTCCGGGCAGCCGACCTCAGGCGCGCATGAGACCTTGCAGGGCATGGGCGCCGGCGCTGTCCGGAAACACGCGCCCGGACAGGGTTGCGGTGTCGATGCGCAGGTGCTCGCCGAGAACGCCTTTGAAGACGCTGCGCAGGTCGAGTGTCGGCCGCAGGTCCCGGTTTTCGAGCAGCGCGCCCGGAGACAGGCCCGGCCAATCCGCGACCACGCGGCCGCCGAGCACGGCGCCGCCGAGCAGGAATGCGCAGCCGCCGGTGCCGTGATCGGTGCCGCGCGTGCCGTTCATCGCGGCCGTGCGGCCGAATTCGGTTACGACCAGCACGGCGGTCTGCGGCCAAAGATCCTTCAGTCCGTCCGTGAGCGCGCGCAGCGCCCGGTCGAGTCCGAGCAGCCGCTGTGCGAGCACCCCTTTGGCGCCGCCCTGGTTGGCGTGGGTGTCCCAGCCGTTTGCTTCCATGACCGCGACGTCGGGGCCGCCGTCGCTGTTCATCAGGGCGCTTGCCATCCGCGCGACCGCCGTGAGCCGGTCCGCCGGTGCGCCGGCCATGCCCGGCGCGGCGCCCGCCCGCGCCGGCGTCATGCCACCCTCGTCGGCCAGCTTTTCGGTCTGCATGCCCTCGCTCAGCCGCGCCGCGAACCAATCGTCCTTCGAGTACAGATCGGCGAGGCGCGCCAGCAGTTCCTGGTCGATATCCGGAGTGGGATTCGGTGACTTGGAGAACACCGCTGCGCGGCCACGCAGGATTTGCGGCACGTTCTGGCTCAATGCCACCGCGCGCTCGGTCGACGCCCCCGGGCGCGCCGGCAGCTCCGACAGGGCACGGTTGAGCCAGCCATCCGCGCTGCCAAGGGGCTGGCTGAGACCGTTCTCGAGCACGTTCTGGCCGTCAAAGTGCGAGCGGTCGCGGTAGGGCGAGGCCACCGCATGGAAGGCGATCAAGTTCCCGGCAACATAGCGTTCGTGCAAGAAGCCGAGCGAGGGGTGTAGGCCGAAGGTGCCGTCCAGCACCAACGCGCCGTCCGGGGCGCCAGGCCCGGCAATCGCGATGTCGCGATGCAGCGCAGCATAGTGTGGATCGCCATGCGGCGGCATGGCCGCCAGGCCGTCGAGCGCGCCACGCAGGATCACGACCACCAGACGCGATGAATTGCCGGTGCTGGCGAGCAGCAGCCCCGGCACGGCGGCACTCGCCGCGAGCGCTCCCGTGCCGAGCAGAAAGCGGCGCCGCGTCAAGGGGTGAGGATGGCCGGTCATCGCTATCTCCGTTGAAATTCGGGACTCATCAACAAGAGCGCCAGCGCCTGGCCGGAGGATGCGGCCCGGCGCAGCGCCTCCCGGGTGTCGGCGCGCAGGTAGCCGCCCAGACTGGCGGTCGCCACTTCCAGCGGATTGACGCCCGGGTCGAAGCGCTCGGCCACCCGAGACGCCCACAACACCCGGTGCATCAAGGCATCCGAGCCGTCCCAGCCGCTGGCGGTGTCCGCCCAGCCGGCCGGAGAACCCGGTGTATATTGGCGCTGACCGAGCAGCTCGAAGCCGCGCACCACCTCCTGGGGATCTTGCGGCGCGACGTCGAAGGCACGCAGCGTCGAAAATACGAAATCCTCCGGCGTCTTGAATTTGCGCGACTGTGCGTCCCAGGCTTCCGGCGCGTCGAGCAGCGCGCCGTAGACCGCGGGCAGGTCACCGTCCGATCGGGTGAAGGCCTGCGCGACCCGCGCCACAGCCGCCGCCGGCGGCTCATCGGCGATGAAATGGCGCACCAGCTTGGTGGCGATGAACTGCGCAGTGGCGGGTTGGCGCGCCAGATCCGCAAGCACGGCTTCGCCCTGCGCCAGGCCGCTTTGCGGAAAGCGCCGGCCGAGGAACCGTTGGCCGCCGGGCTCGTGCATCTCCTCGCGAAAGAAAAATCGGCCCGGCACCCCGCCGGCCAGCCGGCCCTTGCCGCCACCGATCGACCAGCCGCTGATCACCTTGGCGAAGGTGGTCACGTCGGCCTGCGTGTAGCCGCCGTCGACGCCGAGGGTGTGCAGCTCGAGGATCTCGCGGGCGAGATTCTCATTGATTCCGAACTGGCGCCTGCCGCGCCGCGCCGCGAATTGCGCAAACGGCGAATCCGGTCCAACCGAGTATTGATTGTCGAGGAAGGCGATCATCGCAGGATGTTGCTCGACCGCGCAAAGCAGGTCGACGAACCGGCCGTTGACGTGGGGTCTGATGGCTTCGTTTTCCAGCGATCCGCCGAGCCCCAATACCGCGCCCTTGTCGGCGGAAACCGCGAAATGATTGGTCCAGAAATGCACCAGCCGTTCGGCAAAGGGCCGGTCGGTGAGCGCGGCACTGCGTGCCCGCGCCAGAACTTGCGCGCGGTAATGCGGCAGATAGGCCTCGCGCACTGCATTGAGGGCATCCTTGGGCGGCTCAGCGGCCGCTGGTACCGCGCGTTTCATCGAGGCGCGCGCGGCGCGCGCCTCGAACAGCCCGCGAATGATCTGATCGGAGGGTGCGAGACGCGAATCGCCGGCGAGCTTCACCTGCCCATGGATCTGCGCCCGCAGCCAGCCGCGCGGATCGGCGGCGGCGGCAGACAGATCGCCCGGTCGAGCGCCGAGCCCGAACCGGATGACGGCTATTTCGGTTTGCATGGTGACCGAACGGGCCAGCCTACCGATGGTTGACCGCTGAAACCGTGACGGCCCGCTCAGGCCACCGGGGGCGGCTGTCCGGGCAACCGTGGCAGGCCGGGATCGATACAGGCCCAGGTCGGCGCCTGCGAGGTCCAGATCGTCGCAGCCGGCCGCGCCACTTCGGGATCATCCAGAGTACCGGCGCGCACGAAAATCAGGTGCGGGCGCGCCTCGGCTTCGCTGAACATCGGCGTGCCGCACACCGGACAGAAGCGCCGGTGCATCACATTGCCGCTGTCGGCCGTACTTCGATGATCGCCGAGTAGGCCTTCATGGCTGAACGAGGCGGTGGCGAAACAGGTGTTGACCGTGCCGCCGCCCGCTCCCAGGTATTGGCACAGCCGGCACCAGCACACCCGGGTGGCAACGGGCGGTGCCGTCGATCGGTAACGCACGGCACCGCACAAACATCCGCCAGTGATGACCATGTCGACTCCTTGCGCTCAGTCAGCCGGCACGGCCGTGAATGCTGCGCAGCGGCTGCCCGCCGCCGGCATCGAACCAGTGCTCGATCAGCCGATAGGAGATCGACTGATTCGATGGAAACAGCACCCCTCCGCCGGCCAAATCGGCGCGCGTGAACCAGCGCGCTTCTTCGAGTTCCCGGTCGTTGAGCCGCACCTCGCGCGATACCGCCTGCGCGGTGAAGCCCAGCATCAACGAGGCGGGAAACGGCCACGGCTGCGACGAATGATATTCGATGGCATCCACCTCGATGCCGGTTTCCTCCAGAACCTCGCGCGTCACGGCATCCTCGAGCGACTCGCCGGGCTCGACAAAGCCGGCAATGGTGGAGAAGCGCCCAGGCGGCCATGCCGCCTGGCGGCCCAGCAGGGCCCGATCGCCATCGCTCACCAGCACGATGATGGCCGGATCGATGCGCGGGAAATGCTCGTGCCCGCAGGCGCCACTGCTGCACGCCAGCACGTTACCGCCGCGCACCGATGTGGTCGGTGCGCCGCAATTGCCGCAAAAGCGGTTGCGGCGCCGCCACGATGCCAGGGCCCTGGCATAGGCGAGCAGACCGGCCTCGTCGGGCGGCAGCTGCGAGGCGATCGCCCGCAGATCCGCGAAGCGCGTCCCCGGCCGCAGCGGCGGCGGCTCGGCCGATTCGATGTCGAGTGCGAAACAAGGGTCGCCCTCATAACGCCCGAGCAGGACCAGATCCGCCGCGCAGCGCCGTTCCGGCGGCAGGCTCGCGAGATCGAGCAGCGCCGCCCGCGGCTCATCCCCTTCCGTCACCAGGCTGCTGCGCGCGTTCCACACGGGCACCACCCGGCTGCGCGCGTCGGCGAGCGCGGCATCGAACCATGCGGCGTCCTGGCGCTGATGGGCGGCTCGGTCGAGATAGGGACCTGCGAATAGGTTACGTCGCTCCATGCCTGGATTCTAACAGGGCGCTGCGCGCCGCCAGCGGACCGACGAACGCGGACACACAGCTGGCGCAGCTCACGGTGCGTCTGGCGAGCAGATCCTTGAGCATCAAGCCCCCGCAATTTCCGCAGCGTGAGATGCCGAGCTCCTCGCGGCGCGAGAGCGCCAACAGCAGGAACCAGGCATGCTCGAACGAAATGACGGCCGGCGAATGCAGTTCCAGATAAGCCTCAAATGCCTGGCACAGCAGCGTGCCGGACTCGAGCGAACCGACGCGGTAATGCGGTTCGAGACCGGCAGCGTTCCCGAACAACAGGCCGCACACGACGAACAGGCTCGCGAGCTGCGCCGCCTGGAAATTCACGTCGGGATGGCGGAAGAAATAGGCCACCTGCCGCGGTGACTTGCCGCGGTGCCGGTGAACGCCGCGTGCGCCATGGCTCATGACGTAGCTGCGGTAGAGCTTGCGTATGCGGTCGTCGCTCAGGCCCGTCCATTGGCGGATGGTGTAGGTGCGCGCCTCGTGGCGGATCAGGCGCAGAGCCAGATCCAGGCGCAATCGGTCCCGGGTGTAGCGGTCGTCGGAAATTCTCATGGATGTCTCCTTGCGGAACAGGGGGGATGCAAATCAGGCGATTCCGAGCGCAAAAATAATTTGACAGAAATTAATCACAAAGTTAGCTTGCCTGCCAAGAGCCGATGCGCGCAATTGACGGCGCGTTTGCCCTGAAATCCAAAACCGGCCCGGTACGGAGCCCCGCTTTAGAACCTCGGTCAGGAGTTACGCCATGCAGGACGCACATACCGGCGATTGGGTCTGGGAATCGCAGCTGCCGGCGCGGCTGCTCGGCTCGCTGCAGGAACTCAATCTGCGGTTTCTCGGCCTGCGCGCCGGCCCCGGTGGGGAATTCGGCGGCCAAGCCGCACCGCTGTCGCCGGCGCAGCGGCTGGCCGTGGCGGGCTGTCCCTACGCGCTGTTCGACCTCAAGTTTCAGGACGACGGTCACTGGTGCCCGCGCCTCCAGAATGCCGCGCCGTGGCGGGTGGCCGACGCGGCCATGGGCGAACCCGAGGCCGTCGAATTCGTGCATCTCGCCCTGTTTTTTGCATGGCATGTGGCGTCGACGGCCAAGCTCGCCGCGCAGCTCATATTGGGCATGAACGAGGCCACGGCCCTGGCATTTCGCCGCATCACGGTCGACCGGCTGCCGCAACTGGCCGCCTCCGAGACACCCAACCTCGGCGCCCGATGGAGCGACTGCGCCGCTTACTGGAATGCGCTCGCTCGCGCTGCTGCCCGCCCGGATCCCGCCGGCCTGCGGCGCGTCCAGCTGTTCGGCGTGCAGCTGGCCGCCGCCGCGCGGTTGCCCGCCGGCCCGACCGGACGCGCCGCCGCGGCGATGACCCCGGTCGCGAAAGACCCGAGCCGCAAATGAATTGCCGCCGGAGCCTCGCGCGGTTTACGCTAGGCGGCTCCTATGCAAGCTCTCGTCCTCCGCCAGCTCATGAAGAAGTACAAGAACGGCGTCCAGGCGCTGAAGGGCATCGATCTCGCGGTGGATGAAGGCGATTTCTTTGCATTGCTCGGACCGAACGGCGCCGGCAAGACCACCGTCATCGGCATCGTCACCTCGCTCGTCAACAAGACCAGCGGCGTGGTCGAGGTGTTCGGCCACGACATCGACCGTGAACTCGAGGTGGCCAAGTCCTGCATCGGTATCGTGCCGCAGGAGATCAACTTCAACCAATTCGAGAGCGTCTTCACCATCGTGGTGAACCAGGCCGGCTTCTACGGCGTGGACCGGCCGATCGCCAAGCAGCGGGCCGAGAAGTACCTGAAGCAGCTGCAGCTGTGGGAGCGGCGCGACTCGATCGCCCGTTCCCTGTCCGGCGGCATGAAGCGCCGCCTGATGATCGCACGGGCCCTGATGCACGAGCCTCAACTTCTCATCTTGGACGAACCAACGGCGGGTGTGGACATCGAGGTGCGCAGAACCATGTGGGAATTCCTGCGCAACATCAATGATCAAGGCACCACCATCATCCTCACCACCCATTATCTGGAGGAGGCCGAGAACCTGTGCCGCAACGTCGCGATCATCGACCACGGCAGGATCATCGAGCGCGACAGCATGGCGAACGTGCTGCGCAAGCTGCAAAAGGAGATTTTCGTTTTCAATCTTCGGGACGCCAGAACCACGCCGCCGCAGCTGCCCGGATTCAGGTGCACGCTGCCGGAGGCACACACGCTCGAGGTGGAGGTGTCAAGGGGCCAGAATCTGAACGAGATCTTCGGACGCCTGTCGGCCGAGGGCATCGAGGTCGACAGCATGCGCAACAAGGTGAACCGGCTCGAGGAGATGTTCATCCGTTTGGTGGACACCGAAGCGAAGAGCGCGGCCGCCGCCGGGCGCACGCCGTGAACGCACCGGCATCGCGTGGCCGCACCGACTGGATCGGCTTCAAGACCATCATCATCCGCGAGTTCTCGCGCATCGTGCGCATCTGGGGCCAGACCATCCTGCCGCCGGCGGTGACCGCCACGCTGTATTTCATCATCTTCGGCAGCCTGATCGGCAAACGGGTGGGGCAGGTGGGCGGTTATGACTATCTGCAGTTCATCGCCCCCGGGCTGATCATGATGACGGTGATCACCAACTCCTACGCCAATGTGGTGTCGTCGTTTTTCGGAGCCAAATTCGGCAAGCACCTCGAGGAGCTCCTGGTCTCGCCCTTGCCGAATTGGCTGATCGTCTCCGGATACACGGCTGGCGGCATGTTGCGCGGGGTGCTGGTCGGCGCGGTGGTCACCGTGGTGGCGCTGTGCTTCACGCGCCTCGCCGTACAACACGTGTTCGCGATCATCTCGGCGGTGCTGCTCACCAGTCTGGTGTTTTCGCTCGGCGGATTCATCAACGCCATGTTCGCCAAGAACTTCGACCAGATTTCCTGGTTCCCCACCTTCGTACTGACGCCGCTCACCTATCTGGGCGGCGTGTTCTATTCCGTCAGAATGCTGCCCGATTGGGCGCAAATGGCCTCGCACGCCAATCCCATCCTGTACATGGTCAGCGCCTTCCGCTTCGGCTTTCTCGGCACCTCGGACGTCAATCTCGGTCTGGCGTATCTGATCATGGTGGCCGCCGCGGTGCTGATGTTCTCGCTCGCGGTCACGCTGATGCACCGCGGCGCCGGCATCCGCGAATGAACGCTGCGCGCCCGACCCGAGGAGAACACCGCATGTTTCCTGCATCGATGCGCCGGCTTGCCCGCCTTGCCCGGCTGGGGGCGCTGCTCGCCGCGACGTCGGCCGCGATGGCCGCCCCGCGGGGCGCCTCGACCGGCGACATGGAGGGATTTTCCCCGTCCGCGGCGGCGGTCGAGGCGGCGCTCGAACAGCGCTTCGACGCCGGCCTGTCCGCCCAGGAGCAGCGCGACTGGATGCAAAGCATGTCCTCGGAGCCGAATCACGTGGGCAGCGCGCACGACAAGGCGAACGCCGAGTTCATGCTGCGCAAATTCCGCGAATGGGGATGGGATGCATCAATCGAGACCTTCATGGTGCTGTACCCGACTCCGCGCGACCTCGCGGTCGAACTCGTGGCTCCGACGCACTTCTCGGCGCGGCTGCGCGAGCCGCCGGTGGAGGGCGATGCCACGTCCGAAAAGACCCGCGATGAGCTGCCCCCTTACAACGTCTACGGCGCCGACGGCGACATCACCGCGGAATTGGTGTACGTCAATCAAGGCACGCTGGAGGATTACAAGGAGCTCGATCGCCAGGGCGTGAGCGTCAAGGGGCGCATCGTCATCGTGCGCTACGGCGGCGGCTGGCGCGGCTTGAAACCGAAGCTCGCCTACGAGCACGGTGCTGTCGGCTGTCTGATCTTCTCCGATCCGCGCGACGACGGATACGGCGCCGGCGACGTCTACCCCAAGGGCGGCTACCGGCCCCCCGATGGCGTGCAACGCGGTTCGGTGCAGGACATGACTCTCTACAGCGGCGATCCGTTGACACCGGGCATGGGCGCGACACCGGGCGCCAAGCGGTTGACGCGTGCCGAGGCGAAGACCCTCATGAAGATTCCGGTGCTGCCTATTTCGTACGCGGACGCCGAACCGCTGTTGGCGGCACTGGGCGGGCGCGTGGCGCCGCCTGCCTGGCGCGGCGGTCTGGCGCTCACCTATCATCTGGGGCCTGGACCGGCGAAGGTGCGCCTGAAAGTGTTGTCGGATTGGAACCAGAAACCGATCTACGACGTGATCGCGACCCTGCGCGGCGCGGTCGAACCGGACCGCTGGATCATCCGGGGCAATCATCACGACGCCTGGGTGTTCGGAGCGACCGATCCGCTGTCGGGAAACGTCGCCCTGATGTCCGAGGCCGAGGCCATCGGCAAGCTCGCAGCGCAGGGTTGGCGTCCACGCCGCTCGATCGTGTACACGAGCTGGGACGGCGAGGAGCCGGGATTGCTGGGCTCGACCGAATGGGTCGAAACGCATGCGGCGGAACTGAAGGCCAAGGCGGCGCTGTACATCAACTCCGACACCAACGGCCGCGGTCTGATCTCGGTCGAGGGCAGCCACGGCCTGCGGCACTTCGCGAGCCAGGTGGCACGCGACGTCGGGGATCCGGAAACCGGCGTCAGCGTGCTGGCGCGCTCGCTGGCCGCCGAGCGGGTTCAGAGCTACGAGGGCGGCGGCCGTCCCGCCGACGGCAGCGGCGACCTGCCGCTCGGGGCGCTCGGCTCGGGCTCCGATTACACGCCGTTTCTGCAGCATCTCGGCATCAACTCGCTGAATCTGGGATTCGGCGGCGAAACGCAATACGGGGTGTATCACTCTGCCTACGACTCGTTCGACCATTTTCGCCGCTTCGGGGATCCGACCTTCGAGTACGGCGTCGCGCTCGCCAAGGTGTCCGGTCGGCTGGTGCTGCGCGCTGCGCAGGCAGAACTGCTGCCGGAACGCGCTGCAGACTTCGCGAATTCCGTCGGAGTATTCACCGAGGAGCTGCACAAACTGGCGGACGGCATGCGCGCGAGCAGCCGTGAACTCGACCAGTTGCTGGACGATGGCGTCTTCGGGCCGGCGACCGACCCGTCGCGGCCGCGGACGGCACCGCAGCGCGAAAGCGCGGTGCCCTTTCTCGAATTCGCGGAACTGGACACCGCCGTCGAGAAACTAAAGCAGAGTGCGAAGGCCTTCGACATCGAGTACCTGCGGCTCTGCTCCGCCGCCGATGCCGGCGCTGCGCTCGAGCGTGAGCGCATGAACGCGGCATTGACGAGTCTGGAGCAGACGCTGCTCGATGCGCGCGGCCTTCCCGGGCGCGCCTGGTACCAGCACATGATCTTTGCACCGGGCGCGCACACCGGCTACGGTGCGAAGACCCTCCCCGGGATCCGCGAGGCCATCGAGGACCGCCGGTGGAACGAGGCGAATCAATACGTCGGCATCGTGGCGCACGCCCTGAATGCCTACGGTGCGCGGCTTGATGCGGCAATCGCAGCGCAGTAATGCGCCGCCATGGGCGGTGCATCGGATTATAATCGGCCCATGAGTCGTGTATGGTGCCAAACGACGTTGGATCACTGGAAGGAGTTGCATGATGACTGAAGAGAAGCAGCAAAAGTTCACGGCCAAGGTGCGTCGCGGACTCACGTGGGTATATGGCGTCGCGAGCGCCGAACTCGCGAAGAAAAAGGCCGAGACCACCGGCGTCAGGATCGAGGGCTTCACCGCGAGTGAACTGGCCGATGTCGAGTCGGCGCTCACGTGGATCGAGCAGAACAAGGAATCCAAGAGTTCCGAGAACGCCTGACGAACGCGTGGGCGCGCGGCGCCCGGTGACGGTTGGCGCCTGGAGGACTGCGTTACACTAACGACATGGCCCCCAAACGTGCACTCATCGTGGATGATTCGAATTCCGCGCGCGTCATCTTGAGCCGGATGCTCGAGAAATACGACCTCGAAGTGGACATGGCGGAATCGGCCGAGCTGGCGATCGAATATCTGAAGCACAATCGGCCGGACGCGATCTTCATGGATCACCTGATGCCCGGGATGGACGGGCTGCAGGCCGTGCAGGCGATCAAGAGCAACCCACAGACCGCCATGATCCCGATCATGATGTACACCTCGCAGGCGGGCGAGCTGTACGTCGGCCAGGCGCGCGCGCTGGGCGCGATGGGTGTCCTGCCGAAGCAAGTGCGTCCGGTGGACGTCTCCAAGGTGCTGTACGAGCTGCATCTGCTGCCCGACCGGCGCGACGAAGCGGAACCGGCGCTGCGGCCGGTGACGCTCGAGGCGACGGTCTCGAGAGCCGCGACGGCCGCCGCGGCGCCGCGGCCCACCGTGGCGGCGGCCGGGCCGCCGGCCGAAACGCCGCCCGCCGGCGGCGTGCATTGGGGCCGGCGGCTCGAGCAGATGACCAAGGAACAGACCGTGGATCTGCGCCGTTTCATCGTGGCGAGCCTCGACAGCTTTGCCGGCCGGATCGTGAGCGAATTGCGTGATGCCGCGCCGCCCGAGTCCCCCGCCCCGCCGGCGCCACCGGTGATCGATCCGCGGCCTGCGCCGCAGCCGCCGTGGACCTGGCTGGCCGTGCTGGCCGCACTCGCGGCTGCGGGCGTCGCCGCGGTGTTTTTCTCGCTGTGGATGCTGGCGCGCAACGAATTGGCCGAAGTCCGCGCCGAGGCGGCCGGACTGTCCTCGGCCAATGCGCAAATGAAGCGCGACCGGCAGGATCTTGCGGAGACGGTCAAGGACCTGACGAACGATCTGGCGGCGACGCCGGGGTCGGCGCCGCCGGCGGCATCCGCCGCGGCGCCGCTTGCCGCCACGCGATTCGAGACCGTGCCGTATGGCGAGATACCCTTCGATCGCAGCCGCTTCGATGCGTTGCGCGACCTGGTGGCCAAACTCCAGGCCCAGGGATTTCACGGCGTGATCAAGGTCACCAGCATGGCCGGCATGTTCTGCCTCAGCGGCAATGCGGCCGAGGGCTATTCGACGGCGAGCGCCGCGTTGCCGGTGGGCAAGTGCGATGTCATCGGCAATCCCTTCGAGGATTCCCTGTCCGCACAGCAGCGCCAATCCGTGGCGTTCGCGAATCTGGTCGCGAGCGTACGCCAGCGCACCGCGGGCGCCATTTCAGTGGTCATGGAAAACCCCGGGAATTCGCGAGCGACATATCCCTACCCGGTGCGCAGCGAAACCCTGACGGCGGGCGAATGGAATCGGGCGGCGTCCGCCAACAATCGCGTCGAATTTGCCCTGGAACCCGCCGGCCAGTAGACCGTCAGAAGGCGACCCGGACGAAGAGTTCAGGACCCCTGCCGTCGAATTCGAACTGTCCGGACTGGTTGGATTGGGAGGAGGCCAGTCGGACCCTCACGAGGTCGTAGCCCAGCGCGAAGGACACATTCGGACGAAAGCGATACAACGCATCGAGCTCATACACACCGAGCGAGCCGTTCAAATCGCTCACCGACACCCGCAGGTATTGCGCGCGGCCGTCCAGGTAGAAGCGCCTGCTCAACACCCAGGTGGCGTCGATACCCAGAGCCGGATAGGGGCCCGCCAGGTCCTCGCTCTGGTCCAGATTCAGGGTCTGAGTCTGGACCCGGGCCCGCGCAGAGATGTCGACGATATTGACGCCGAGCGTGCCGGCAATCTCCAGATTCTGGCGGTGCACGAAGGAATAACCATAGGTGATGCCGATCAGTTCGAGGTTCAGGTCGGTTTGCACGGGATAGCCGGGCTGCAGGGTGACGTTGCCGAACTCGATGGGCTGCGCGGTGGCCAGCGTCTTCTGGTCACTGCGATCCAGGGTGAAATAATCGAAGCGCAGCCGGTTGTCCTCGCCGACGCGTACCATCGCCTGAAACTTCGGTTCGATCCGCGAGTTATCGAGGCCCAATTCGCCCTCGCCATCGACCACGGTGCCCGGTGCGCCAGCATCGGTGTCCACGCGCAGGGTGGTCTTGGCCTTGGTTTGCATGATGCCGAGCGACAGGCGTACGCGCTCCTCGGTCGGGCTGATGTAGTCGTCGGCGCGGGCGAGGCCCGCCGCCAGCGCCAGCACGGACGCCAGCACATAAATGGCATTCTTGGTCATTGCACTCCCGGAACCAGCAAGTCGGGCGACTAGGATGCGACAACGCGGCCGAACACACAAAAAAAGCCCGTTTGTCGCCAATCGCAAACAATCAAGTCGTGGGGATGCGCTTTTCCACGAAGTGCACCACGGACTCGCCGGAAGTGACTTCGATCTCGCCGTCGATGATGGCGCCCTTGGCGATCACCACGCTGCGCGCGCTGACCTTGCCGCGAACCACGGCGGTGTGGCCGATTTCGAGCTTGCCCTCGACCTTGAGGCTGCCGGTGATCTTGCCGGCGACGATCGCGGCCTGGGCCTGGATGTTGCCGCGCCAGATGCCGCTGACACCAAGGTTCAGGGCGCCGCCGAGCTCGCCGTCCCCCTGAATTTCGCCCGCCACGACGAATTGACCCCGGCCGCGCACATTCCCGACGACCACGGTGTCCGCGCCGATGAAGGTCGGGTCGGATGCCCGCTCCAGAAAGCGCCGCCCTTCGCCGGGGCCACCACCGTTCAGCTCGCTCATGATGCCTTCATACCCCATTCCGGGCGGCCGATGCTGTGACGAGCTTGGCGTCGCCGACATAATGCGAGAATCTAAGTAGAATGAACCGTCCGCCGATCAGAAGAGCATGACAATGGCCATGAATAAAATCATTCCGGGAATCGTCTGCGCGATGGTATTGGTGGCGTCGGGCTGCAGCCGCCAGCAGAGCGACTGGGAAAAGGCGCGGGCCGCGAACACCACCGATTCGTACGAGCTGTTTCTGAAAAAATACCCCAGCGGCGAGTTCACGGCCCAGGCCCAGGCCCGGGTGAAGGAGCTTTACGAGGAGCGCGACTGGCAAAAGGCGCGCGACGCGGACACGCCGGAGGCCTATCAGGCCTTCTTGAAGCAATACCCCGAGGGCAAATGGACCGAAGAAGCCCGCATACGGGTGGAGAATTTCACGCTGGCACAGGCGCCCTCCGGAGCCCCGGCGGGCGCCGATGCCGCCCCTGCACCGGTTCCCGCCGCGGCGCCCACGACATCGGCGCCGCCCGCGGGCCCCGAGCCGACGCCCAAACCGCCGGTCAAGCCGCTGGGCAAGGCGCCGGTCAAGGCGTCTGCGAAGGCTGCGGCGAAAAGCATGGCCAAGGCCGCCGTGAAGAGCGCGTCGCCGGCCAAGGGCGGCTATGGCGTGCAGCTCGGCGCATTCGGATCGGGTGAAGCGGCGGCGAACAAGCACTGGTCGGAATTGCAGGCCAAATTCCCGGCGGCGCTCGGCACCTTGACTCCCCGGGTGACACCGGCAACGACGGCGAACGGCACGATTTACCGGCTGCAGGTGGCGGGTCTGTCCCGAAGTGGTGCGAGGTCGATCTGCAAGAGCCTCAAGGCCCAGGGCGAGGCTTGCGTGCTGGTCATTCCGCGGCGCGCAACTGGTCCAAAATGAAGGCGTACTCCCGCGCGATCTCCCGGTAGCGCTGGAAGCGACCCGCCTTGCCGCCGTGGCCGGCCTCCATCTCCACGTGCAGCACGAGCAGCGGCGGCGGGGTCTTCAATGCCCGCAGCCTGGCAACCCACTTGACCGGCTCGTAGTACTGCACCTGGCTGTCCCACAGGCCGGTGGACACGAACAGGGCCGGATAGTCCTGTTCCCGGACGTTGTCGTAGGGTGAGTAGGACAAGATGTAGTCATAGAAGACCTTGTCGGCGGGATTGCCCCATTCATCGTACTCGTTGGTGGTCAGGGGGATGCTGTCATCGAGCATGGTGGTGACCACATCGACGAAGGGCACCTGCGCCACGATGGCACGGTAGTCCCGGGGCGCCTGATTGGCGACCGCCGCCACCAATAGGCCGCCGGCGCTGCCGCCCATGGCGGCGACGCGATCCTTGGAACCGTACCCGCATCCGACCAGATACCGCGTCACATCGACGAAATCGCCGAACGAGTTTTGCTTCGCCAGCAGGCGTCCTTCGTCGTACCAGCGGCGCCCCATTTCCTGGCCGCCGCGCACATGCGCCAGGGCGTAGACGACGCCACGGTCGAGCAGGCTCAAGCGCGCCGAGGAGAAGGCCGGATCCATCGACAGCCCGTAAGCGCCGTAGCCGTATTGCAGCAACGGCGCCGTGTGCCGCTCGATGCCCTTGCGGTAGACCACCGACACCGGGATTTGCCTGCCGTCGCGCGCGGGGGCGAACAACAATTCAGTGGCATAGCGCGAGGCGTCGAAATCACCCTGCACGGGATCCTGCTTCAGCAGGGTTTTCACTCCCGTGCGCAGGTTGTAATCGTAGATGCTCGCAGGCGTGGTCAGCGACATATAGGTATAGCGCAGGATATCGCTCGTGATTTCCGCGTTGAGGCCAAGCGATGTGGTGCAGGCAGCCTCCTCGCCGGCGATGAAGAATCCATCGGCGGCGGCCGGCCCGAGCGGTTTGATGCGGATCCGGCGCAAGCCGCCGCCGCGGACCTCGATCGCCACGAAGGACTCGAACACGTCGAAATCCTCGATCAGCATGTCCTCGCGATGCGCCTCGAGTTCGCGCCATGACTCGCGACCCCCGCCGGTCAGCGGCGCCCACATCAGGCGAAAATTGACGGCGCGCCAATTGGTTCTGACCACGAATCCATCGCCGAGGTGCTCGATCTGATATTCGTGATCACGCTCGCGCGGCAGGAAGGTCTTGAACGTCAGCGCCGGGTCGCGCGCATCGGCATACAGCCATTCGGAGCAGACCGTGCTCTCCATGGAGATGAAGATGAACCGGTCCGACTTGGATTTCGACACGCCGGTGTAGAAGCTCAGATCATCCTGGCGAAAAACCAAGCTGTCGTCCCGCGGATCGGTGCCGAGGATGTGCTTTTTGACTTCCAGTCCGAGCAGCGTGCGCGGATCCTTCGCCACGTACAACACTGTCCTGTTGTCCTGCGCCCACGCCAGATCGGCCTCGACGTTGCCGATCGCCTCGGACAGGGTCTCGCCGCTGCGAAGATTCTTGAAACGCAGGGTGCATTCGCGGCGCCCCACCGTGTCCTCGCAATACGCCAGCCAGACCGAATCCGGCGACACCTCCAATGACTCGATTCGAAAGTACTCATGAGACCTCGCGAGCTCGTTGGCGTCGAGCAGGACCTGTTCGGGCGGGTCTGCGGCCGGGGGGCCATCCGGGCGGCGGGCAAAAACCGGGTGCTCCATTCCGGCCGAATAGCGCGTGTAATACCAAAAGCCATTCTTGCGGTGCGGCACCGTCGAGTCGTCCTGCTTCACGCGGCCGACGATTTCGGCGTACAGCCGTTCCTCGAGCGGCAGGATTGCCGCGAGCCGATGCTCCCGATAGGCGTTTTCCGCGCGCAGATGGGCGAGCACCTCCGGGTCCTTGCGCTCGTCGTCGCGCAGCCAGTAGTAGGGATCGACGCGCACGCCGTGCGATGATGCGATCTCATGCGGTCGGCGCCGCGCCCGGGGAGGCATCACGCTGGTTTCCTCCGCCGCGGCGGGCGTATAGTCGGGTGCACGGACATGTGAGGTGCCATCAGGCGTCTCCCGGGGGGGGCATGCAAATCGTCAATCAATTGCTGGACGCGAAAGGCAGCGAGGTGTTTTCCGTCTCGCCGCAGGATTCCGTGCTGCACGCCATCGAAATCATGGCGACCCGGCGCGTCGGCGCGCTGCTCGTCATGGATGATTCCGGGCTGCGCGGCATTATCTCGGAGCGCGACTATGCCCGTAAGGTGATATTGAAGAACCGATCCTCGCACGACACCCCGGTCGGCGACATCATGAGTTCGCCGGCCATCACGGTGTCCCCGGAGGACACCGTGCACCGCTGCATGGAAATCATGACCGACAAGCACATCAGGCACCTGCCGGTGGTCAAATCCGGCCGGATCATGGGCATGCTGTCGATTGGTGACCTGGTCAAGGCCGTGATCCAGGAACAGAGCCGGCACATCGAACAGCTGGAGCGCTATATCGCCGGTTGACGGTGCGCGCCGGCTAGGTATTATGAGGCTCATACTCTGGCGGGCGCCGGCGTTTGCCCCATCCGGCGCGCACCGCCGCCGCGAAGTACCGGTCTAAGTTATTGATCTAAATGGCTTTACGGCAAGGACCGTGAGGCACGGGGCGTTATGGGCAAAGGGTTGATGGATCCGCGTGCGTCCGATTGGGGATTGTTCCGGCGCTCCTATGAGCGGGACTCCTGCGGTTTCGGTTTGATCGCCAATCTGGACGATCACCCCAGCCACTGGCTGGTGCAAACCGCCATCAGCTCGCTCAATCGCCTCACGCACCGCGGTGCCATCGCCACCGACGGCAAGACCGGCGACGGCTGCGGCCTGCTGATCAAGAGTCCGCGGGGCTTTCTGCGGGCCGTGGCGGCCGAATCCGGGATCCTGCTCGACCCCTTGTTCGCCGCCGGATTGGTGTTCCTCAACCGCGACGAGGCCCGCGCGGAGCAGGCGCGCCGCACGCTCACGGCGCAGCTCGAACTGGAAAAGCTGGAGGTCGCCGGTTTCCGGCAGGTGCCCACCGATCCGACGGCCTGCGGCTCGGAGGCGCTCAAGACGCTGCCCGCCATCCTGCAGGTGTTCGTCAATGCCGGCGGCGACATCGACGAGGCGACCTTCAACCGCAAGCTGTATCTGGCGCGCCGCCGCGCCGAGAAGGCGCTCGAGGCCGACGACCCCATGTTCTACGTGCCGTCGCTGTCGGCGAGCACCGTGGTGTACAAGGGCATGGTGATGCCGCAGTTCCTGGCGCAGTTCTATCCGGATCTGAAGGATCCGCGCATGGAAGCCTCGGTGGTGGTGTTCCACCAGCGATTTTCCACCAACACGCTGCCGCAATGGCGGCTGGCGCACCCGTTCCGCTATCTCGCCCACAACGGCGAGATCAACACCGTGCAGGGCAACCGCAGCTGGGCGGTGGCGCGCGGCCCGCTGTTCCGTTCACCGCTGCTTCCGGAGCTCGGCGACATCCTGCCGGTGGTCTCGCTGACCGGCTCCGACTCGCAATCGCTCGACAACATGCTGGAGCTGCTGCTCGTCGGCGGCCTCGATCCCATGCACGCCATGCGCATGCTGATTCCGCCGGCTTGGCAGTCGGTGGACATGATCGATCCGGATCTGAAGGCATTTTACGAATACTATGCGACGCACATGGAGCCCTGGGACGGCCCCGCCGGCATCGTGCTTACCGACGGCCGCTACGCCTGTTGCACCCTGGATCGCAACGGTTTGCGCCCGGCGCGCTGGGTGATCACCAAGGACCGGCACATCACCATCGCCTCCGAGGCGGGCGTCTGGGACTACCTCCCCGAGGACGTCGTCAAGAAGGGCAAGCTCGGTCCCGGCGAGATCCTGGCGCTCGATCTGCAGACCGCGGAACTCATGGACACCCGGCGCGTCGACGATTTGCTGAAGAGCCGTCATCCCTACAAGGCCTGGCTGAAGAAGGGCGTGCGCTATCTGCAGACCGATCTGATCGATCCGCGCCTCGCCGCGGAACCCTTCGATCGGGACACTCTCGCCATGTTCCAGAAGCTGTTCAACGTGTCCGCCGAGGAGCGCGACGAGATCATCCGCGTACTCGCCGAGGATGAGAGCGAGGCGGTGGGTTCGATGGGCGATGACACGCCGATGCCGGTGCTGTCGAGGAAGGTGCGCTCGCTCTACGATTACTTCCGACAGCAGTTCGCCCAGGTCACCAATCCGCCCATTGATTCCCTGCGGGAAAGCATCGTGATGTCGCTGCAGACCCAGATCGGCCCGGAATGCAACATTTTCGTGCCGGCGCAGCAGCACGCCGAACAAATCGTTCTAAGCTCGCCCATTCTCTCGCAGCGCAAGCTGCGCCAGATCGTGGCCCTGGCGGATTCCGGCGTTCCGCACGAGTTCATCGATCTGCAATACGACTGCAAGCTCGACCTCAAGGACGCGATTCTGGCGGTGTGCGATCAGGCCGAGGCGGCGGTGCGCAACGGCAAGCTGGTGCTGCTGCTTTCCGACCGCTATCCGGTCAAGGACAAGCTGCCGATCCATGCCCTGCTGGCCACCGGCGCGGTGCATCACCGGCTGGTTGCAACCGGATTGCGCTGCAAGTGCAACATCCTGGTGGAAACCGGCACGGCGCGCGATGCGCATCACTTCGCCTGCCTGATCGGCTACGGTGCGACTGCGATCTATCCGTACCTCGCCTATCAGACCCTGTTCGACCTGATGCGCAAGGGCGCGCTGAATATGGAGGCCGATACGCGGCGCGAACTGGGGCGAAGCTACCGCCGCGGAATCCGCAAGGGGCTGTTCAAGGTGATGTCCAAGATGGGCATATCGACGATTGCGAGCTACCGCAGCGCCCAATTGTTCGAGATCGTCGGCCTCTCCGACGAGGTGGTCTCGCTGTGCTTCGAGGGCTCCGACAGCCGCATCCAGGGGGCGGACTTCGCCGACCTGAAGCACGATTCGCAGTACCTCGCAGCGCGCGCCTGGAACGCCAACGAAAGCGTCGAACAGGGAGGGCTGCTCAAGTACGTGCACAGCGGCGAGTACCACATGTACAACCCGGACGTGATCGCCACGCTGCAGGCCGCGGTCATGACGGGCGATTACGACCGCTACAAGCAATTTGCCGAGCTCGTCAATCAACGGCCGGTCTCGTGCCTGCGGGATCTTCTGAAACTGAAGCCGGACGCAGCCGGCATCGCACTCGAGGAGGTCGAACCGGTCAGCGCTATCCTCGCGCGCTTCGACAGCGCCGGCATGTCCCTGGGCGCACTGTCGCCGGAGGCGCACGAGGCGCTGGCCGTCGCCATGAACCGCCTGGGTGCGCGTTCGAATTCCGGCGAGGGCGGGGAGGATCCGACGCGCTACAAGACCGAGAAGAACTCGAAAATCAAGCAGGTCGCCTCCGGCCGTTTCGGCGTGACGCCTGAGTATCTGATCAACGCCGAGGTGCTGCAGATCAAGGTGGCCCAGGGCGCCAAGCCCGGCGAGGGCGGCCAGCTGCCCGGCCACAAGGTGAACGAGATGATCGCCCGTCTGCGCTTCGCGCGTCCGGGCGTCGGACTGATTTCACCGCCGCCGCACCACGACATCTATTCCATCGAGGATCTCGCGCAATTGATCTTCGACCTGAAGCAAGTCAATCCGCGGGCACTGGTGTCGGTCAAACTCGTGGCCGAGCCGGGTGTGGGCACGGTGGCCGCCGGCGTCGCCAAGGCCTACGCGGACCTGATCACCATCAGCGGCTATGACGGCGGCACCGGTGCGAGCCCGCTGTCCTCGATCAAATATGCCGGGACGCCCTGGGAGCTGGGCCTGGCCGAGACCCATCAGACGCTGCGGGCCAACGAATTGCGCCACCGCGTGAGGCTGCAGACCGACGGCGGATTGAAGACCGGTCTCGACGTCATCAAGGCCGCGATGATCGGCGCCGAAAGCTTCGGCTTCGGCACCGCACCCATGGTTGCCCTCGGATGCAAGTACCTGCGGATCTGCCATTTGAACAACTGCGCCACCGGGGTCGCAACCCAGCACAATGTGCTGCGTACGAAGTTCTTCATCGGCCTGCCGGAAATGGTGATCAACTACTTCAGGTTCGTGGCGCAGGAATGCCGTGAAATCATGGCCGGGCTGGGCGTTCGCACCATGGCGGAGCTGATCGGACGGACCGAATTGCTGGAGATCCTTCCCGGCGAAACCGCCAAGCAGCGCAAGCTCGACCTGCGGCCGTTGCTGGCGAATTCCACGCTGGTTTCCGACGCACCGCAATGTTGCGTGGATCCGCACAATGCGCCCTTCGACAGGGGCCTGCTCGCCGAGCAGATGCTCGCCGACATGCAGGAAGCCATTGCGGCAAAGTCCGGCGGTGAATATTCCTACGGCGTGAAGAACCATCACCGCTCCATCGGCGCGCGCATCTCCGGTGAAATCGCCAAGCGCTGGGGCAACTACGGCATGAGCGACGCACCGATCGTGGTCTCGCTCACCGGCTCGGTGGGCCAGAGCTTCGGCGTCTGGAACGCCGGCGGCCTGCATCTGCGTCTCGAGGGCGAAGCGAACGATTACGTCGGCAAGGGCATGGCGGGCGGCCGGATCGTGATGAAGCCGCCGGCGCGCGCCGGCTTCGTGGCGCGCGAAACGGTCATCATGGGCAACACCTGCCTGTACGGCGCCACGGGCGGCGAACTGTACGCCGCCGGCACCGCGGGCGAGCGCTTCGCGGTGCGCAACTCCGGGGCGCTCGCGGTGCTCGAGGGCGCGGGTGATCATTGCTGTGAATACATGACCGGCGGCGTGGTGTGCGTTCTGGGCCGCACGGGGGTGAATTTCGGCGCGGGATTCACCGGCGGTTTCGCCTACGTGCTCGACATGGAGCGCGACTTCGTGGATCGCTACAACCACGATCTGATCGACATCCACCGCGTGTCGCCCGAGGGCATGGGCACCCATGTGCAGCATCTTCGCGGACTGATCGAGGAGCACGTGGCGCAAACCGGCAGCGTCTGGGGCACGCAACTGCTCAATGATTTTCGCAGCTTCATCGGCCGGTTCTGGATGGTGAAGCCGAAGGCGGCGGCCATCGATTCGCTCCTCGAAAATCTGCGGCGCGCCGCCTGAGCGCGGACGCGCACCGGTCATGGCCGACAAGAACCTGCAATTCCTGGAAATTCCGCGCAAGGATCCGGACAAGCTTGCCGTGGAGGTGCGCACGCGGGAATTTCGCGAGATCTACGCGCAATACGGCGCCGAAACCGCCGCCCAGCAGGCCGGTCGCTGCCTGTCCTGCGGCAATCCCTTCTGCGAGTGGAAGTGCCCGGTGCACAACTACATTCCCAATTGGCTGAACCTGATCGGCGCGGGCAAGCTGTTCGAAGCCGCGGAGCTGTCGCATCAGACCAATTCGCTGCCGGAGATGTGCGGCCGGATTTGTCCCCAGGACCGGCTGTGCGAGGGGGCCTGCACGCTGAACGACGGTCTGGGCGCGGTGAGCATCGGCTCGATCGAGAAATACATCACCGACGAGGCATTCAAGCGGGGCTGGAAGCCCGACATGTCGAACGTCAGGCCCACGGGCAGACGCGTCGCCATCGTGGGTGCGGGGCCGGCGGGCCTCGGCTGTGCCGACATCCTGGCGCGCAACGGCGTGACGCCGGTGGTGTTCGACCGCCATCCGAAGATCGGCGGTCTGCTGACCTTCGGAATTCCGCCGTTCAAGCTGGAGAAGGAGGTCGTGGAGAAGCGGCGCGAGATCATGGAATACATGGGCGTCGAATTCCGCCTGAACGTCGAGGTCGGCCGCGACGTCGCGTTCGAGTCCCTGGTGCGGGAGTTCGACGCCGTGTTTCTCGGGATGGGCACCTACACCTACGTCAAGGGTGGTTTTGCCGGCGAAGATCTTGCGGGCGTGCACGAAGCGCTGCCGTATCTGATCTCGAACATCAACCGCGAGCTGGGACTGGAGAAGGACCCGGCGGACTTCATCGACATGAAGGACAAGCGCGTGCTGGTCCTCGGCGGCGGCGACACCGGCATGGATTGCAACCGGACCGCCATCCGCCAGGGTGCGGCCAGCGTGACCTGCACCTACCGGCGGGACGAGGACAACATGCCGGGCTCGCGCCGCGACTACAAGAACAGCAAGGAGGAGGGCGTCACCTTCCTGTTCAACCGGCAGCCCATCGAGATCGTGGGCTCGGATCGCGTTCAGGGCGTCAAGGTCGTGGAAACCCGCTTGGGCGCGCCCGGTCCGCGCGGCCGGCGGGTGCCCGAGGTCATTCCCGGCACCGAGGAGACCCTGGCGGCCGATGCGGTCATCATCGCCTTCGGTTTCCTGCCGAGTCCGCCGGCTTGGTTCGGCGGACAGAACATCGGACTGCACGACAACGGCCGCGTGCGCGTAGCGGCTGCGCCCGAGCGACGCTTTCAAACCACCAACCCCAAGGTGTTCGCCGGCGGCGACATGGTGCGCGGCTCGGATCTGGTGGTGACCGCCGTGTTCGAGGGCCGCGAGGCCGCCGCGGGGATACTGCAATACCTCGGAATCGCACGCGCGAGTTCGTGAGCTTGCCCTTTGGCGGTCCGATCGACAACATCGAAGATCCAATGCGGTACCGCGACCACGGCCAATGCGAGGTTCTGCGGCAACTGCGGGGCTGCGCTGAGTTGATCGGACGCCTGCCCGCGCCTCGAGCCGGCCTCGCGGCGCTGGCGCTGGGCGCCGCCGGCGAAGCATTCGGGCGCGCCGGCGGCGGTGGCCACAGCGGCTCGGGCTCGAGTTCGGGCGGCGGCGGACTTCACTTCGGCGGCGGCAGTGGTGGCAGCGCCGTCAGCGGCTTCATTGCGTTCCTGATCATCGCGATCATTCTCTGGACGCTGTACAAACGCTTCGGCGTGGGCGGGGGCACCCGCGCAGCTGATCATTGCCGGAACTGTGCGCTGCTCCACACTATTTGCGGGCGCAGGGCGGGTATGCGGCGCCGGTCATCGAGTCCCGCTGTGCAACAGCGCACAGACGGCCGCGGCCGGGATGGCGAGAATATGTTCATGGTCATATTCCATCTCAGCTGAGTTCAAGGCGGCGACATGATTCGGGAAAGCGCATCGGACAAGCGCAAAACGCGGCAAATGACGGGTCGCGGCGGGCGGGAGACGGCGATCGGCGCGTCCGCGGCCGAATGCGAGGAGCTGCTGCTCAAGCTCGCGCACGAGGTCAGCCGGCGGCATCAACTCGAAGGCGAGATCCGGGCGATGCGCACGGAGCTGGCCTGGGCGCGCGCCGAACTCGCCGGCACTCAGGCCGGGGAGAAGCGTGCGCGCCACCAGGCGCTGCACGATTGCCTGACCATGCTGCCGAATCGCAGCTTTTTCTGCGAACGCCTCGAGCATGAGCTCGCCTACACGCGCTCTTGCCGCCAGTCGCTCGCCCTCCTGTATCTCGACCTCGACGGATTCAAGAGCCTGAACGATGCGCATGGCCACGACACCGGCGACAAGCTGCTGCAGATCGTCGCGGCGCGCCTGACGCGCGCCGTGCGCGGTGACGACATGGTGAGCCGGCTGGGCGGCGACGAATTCGCCTGCCTGCTCGCCGGCATGCCGAGTCAGGCGGACCTGTACCGCCTGGCGAGCAAATTGTTCAACGTGGTGTCGGCGCCCCTGACCGTGGGCAATCTGGAATTGTCCGTGTCTCCCAGCATCGGCATCGCGATCTCGCCGAACGACGGCGATTCCGCGGATGAATTGCTGAAGAATGCCGACGCCGCGATGTACAGCGCCAAACGCCGGAAAACCCGCTATGCCTTCGCCGATTCGCGCGCGACGGCCGGGGCAAGCTAGACGGGAAGCTCGCCGGCGTCCAAGCCGATTGCGCCGTCGAGGCCGTTTGCGCCGTTGCCGAGACGAATCTCGCCGGCCCCAGCCGAACCATTGCCGGCATGGGCGCTGAGCCCATGCATGTCGAGATGGCGCGCGTTGCCATTCATGTGCGGGACCCCGTCCTCATGTTCCGCCGCGCAGGCCTCGCGTGCGGACTTGCGCAACAGAATCGTCCTGCGCGTGGCCGCGGGCTCGAGAAATGTCCATAAGTCGCTGTTGATGTCGTCGAGCATGTCCACGATAGCCCGGCACACCTCCGCCGGCTCGATGTCTTCGTCCTTTGATTCGATCGCTATGCGCAGGCATTGGCAAATCTGCGATACCTGGTTGAAGCGTGTGTGCAGGCTCGGCAGATCGATTTTACTCCCGTCCCGGGGGCGTCTGGCCCTTAGAGTGGTCATTCGCTGGCACCTCCTTTGCAAGGCGTGTTTACTCCGTACGGCACCTCCTGTCTGTACGCGACCGTACACAAGGGCGGCAGCGAGACGCGAACCGATTGAAGCGCGCGCGATAACGGGTAAAGTGCGGGGCACATCCACCCACAACCGAGAGTAAGCCATGCAAGCGGTCCGTCTTTACCGGTACGGAGGCCCCGAAGTCCTCGTGTTCGAAGAACATGTGCCGGATCCGCCGATGAACGGCGACGCGGTCATGATCGAAACCGTGGCGGCGAGCGTCAATCCCATCGACTGGAAGGTGCGTTCGGGCGCACGCCAAAAGGACTTCCCGCTGCTGCTGCCCGCCATATTGGGCCGGGACGTCAGCGGCGTCGTCAGTGCCGTTGGCGGGAACGTCCGGCATGTGAAGCCCGGCGACCGGGTCCTGGCGATGGGCGATGCCACCTACGCCGAGAAGGTGGTGATCGGCGGGTCGCTGGTCACGCACGCCCCGGACGGGCTCGATCTCGCCGATGCGGCGGCAATTCCGCTGATCTCGCTCACCGGAGATCAGCTCGTACGCCACGCCACCGCGGTGACGAAGGGGCAAACCCTGGTGGTGTCGGGCGCAATTGGCAGCGTCGGGCGGGCCGCCGTGCATACCGCGCTCAAGTTGGGTGTTCGGGTGATCGCGGCGGTGCGGGCAAGACAGGTCGACGCGGCGCGGCAGCTGAATGTGCCGGAGGTGCTCGCCATCGACGACGATGCGGCCATTGCCGGGCTGCCGCCTCTGGACGCGGTGGCAGACACCGTCGGCGGCGAAGCCGCGGTGAAGCTCCTGGCGAAGGTGAAGCCCGGCGGCAGCTTCGGCTTTGCGTCCGTGCTGCCGGCCGGCGCTGCGGATGCTCATCCTTCCGTCAAGGTCACCCGGGTGTTTGCGCGGCCCGATCCCTCCAAGGTACGGGAATTCGCCGATGACGTGCGCGACGGCAAGTTCGCCCTGCCCATCGGTCACCGTCTGCCGCTGCGCGACGCCGCTCACGCCCACGTGCTTGGCGAGCGCGGCGGCGTCGGCAAGATCATCCTGCTGGTGCGACCCGCTGGCGGTTGACGCGCACCACCACCGTTCCGGCGATCTTGTCGTGCCATGCCTGGTGCGCAGGGTCGAAGGCTATCCAGAAAAATCCGAGGCCGACCACCGCCAGAGACAGAAAACAACCCAGCGCACGCACGATCGCGGTTTCCCAGTCGATCGGTCTGCCGTCGAGCCGTACCACTTGTAGATCGAAGACGATCCCGCCGACTGTGGCGCCGCGCGCTTTCCACATGATGGCCCCGTAGGCCGCCAGTACGATCAGATGAAGATGACCGAATCCATGCAGAAGATGGGTCGCAAATCCGATCAGCAGCACATCGAGCAGCAGCGCACCCATGCGCATCCAAAAGCCGGCATGCGGCAAGGACGCGCTCACCGCGGCGGCGGCGTGCGAAGCGGCGGCCTGAGAACCCGCGGTCTGGGAACCGGCGGTCTGCGAACCCGCCGTCTGCGAAGCGGCGGCCGGCGATTCACCGGCCGGCGGCGTCTGCGGCGCGGTGGTGCCGGAGCCGGCATCCGCGGGCGCAGCGGTTGCCGGTGCCGCGGTGCCTGAATCCGCCGCCGCGTCCGGCGGGGCGGCGGGCTGAATCACGGCTTCGCGCGCTTGCACCGCCAACAGCAGGGTATAGGCGATTGCGCCCAGTCCGAGAATGCCGAGCAGCTTGTACACCACAAATCCGAGCACCGGCACTACGTACAGCAGCAGCACGAGCACGCCGCCGATGAGTACGGCCGTCGCGGGTTGATTCACCGCACCCGTGGCCCGCGTGCCGATGATGCGTCGTCCGATCACTGCCAGCATCACCGCCTTGCCGAACAGCCCGGCGCAAAACAGGCCCAGCACCACGAAGGGCACGGCGGGGATGCCGACGACCGTCACGCACAAGAGCACCACGAGCACCGGAGTCAGCAGCATGGTGATGAGGGCCGCCAGCACGGTGCGGCCGGGCTGCGCCTCGACCGTTCGCACGCATTGGGTGAGGCCGTCGCGAAACCCCAGGGCCAGACATACGTACAGCAACAGGAAGGCCAAGGCCAGACCCCAGGCCCAGTCCAAACCGGCAACCAGCGCGAGCGGCCGCCCGTACAGCAAGCAGTGCTGGACCCAGGTGCGCAGCCACATCATGCCGCCGAATTTGCCGCCAAGGACATTCTGCACACTGCCATGAACGATGGCCGCAGGATCGCGCACCACCTCGCCACCGATCGACACCACGTCGCCGCCAATTTCCGCATGCGGTCCGAGCTCGACGTTGCCGACCACTGCAACGGCCGAGCCGCCGATCCTGCCGTCGACGTAGGTGTTTCCGAGAACCGCGACGGCGCTGCCGCTGACGGTTCCTGCGGCATGCGTGTCGCCGAGGATCGACACGACGCTCCGGGTATCGCCCTCGCTGCTCGATGAGCCGGCGATCGAGACCACCGAATCGGCGCTCTCACCCGCATGCAGGACCGAGTCATGGCCGATGCCCACCAGAGCGTGGCCATGGTTCTCGCGCGAATCCGGTGCCGCAGCCTCGGCGGGAACCCAGAGCGCGGCGCAAAACAGCAGAGAAACCAGCCATAGGAATCGAAAAGCGCGCATGTTCATTGATCACCTGACGTTATCGTTAACCGGTCATTCACGGGGCGTAAATAGAGAAAGCGATAGGCGGCAGCGCCCAAGCCGAACAGGCACACATACAGCGACGCGGCCACGGCCAGCAGGGTGTCGAGCCACGCCGCCGGAAGGGCGTTCGCAAGCGACACCGCGAGATCACCGGCGGCGGCACCGAGCTGCGTCAGATGCCGCACCCAGAAATTTGCCAGCACATCGGATTCGATCAGGGTGCGGATCGACACCTCCATCCAGGAGCCGCTCAGCAAGGCCACCGCCGCGAGGATGCCGCAGGTCGCGACGAAGCCCGCGCGGGCGGACATCGGCCAGTGCCGGAAGCTGCGGCGTGGCCAGGTCTGTGCGGCGCGCCGCGCCAATTCGGCGTGCACCCGGGATTCGAGATCGTGGGGCGCAGGCCGCGCGGGCAGGCCGCGCAAGGTGGCGTGCAGCAGGCGCTCGAGCCGATCGTCGTCATTCATGGGACCATGCCCGCAGACTGCAGCATCGGCAGCAAAGCGAGCCGCGCGCGACGTATGTCGATCTTCACCTTGGCGAGCGTGACGTGCAGCCGTTCGGAAATCTCCTGATAGGACAGATCCTCGAAGTGATACAGAACCAGCGGAACCCGTTGGTGCTCCGGCAGCCGCTGCAGCGCCGCGTCGACCACCGCGCGCCGCTGTTCCGAACCCAGATTCTCCAGCAGCGTGTCCGGCACGGGCACATCGGGTTCCGGCCCCGATTCCCCGGCGTCGTCGGCGCGCATCTCGGAGAACAGCCGCCAGCGCTTGCGGTAGCGGCTGAGGTGATTGAGCGCCAGATTGGTGGCCACGGTCTTCAGCCAGCCCGGGGCCGAGGGCTGAAGGCGCAATTGCGGAAAAATCCCGTAAGCCTTGATGAAGACCTCCTGCGCGATGTCCTGCGCCTGGGCGTCGCTGCCCGTCAGGCGGGCCGCCGTCGAGAAAACCATGTCTTGATGGGCACGCATGAACTCCGTGAACTCCGCTGATTGGTCCGACCCGGTGGACGTTGTCTGCACTGGCGTGTGTCCGTTTAGACCCAAAACACCGCGGGGAGGAAAAAGTTACAGCAAAGTGCGGTGCCAGGGCCGGCGCCGCGCCGGCCCTGCGGCTGACCACAGCCTGCGGGTGTTTATGAGGGACTCTGGGAAGGCCGGTCGCGGCCGAAGGCCTGCCGTTCGAAATGATTGTCCCAGTAGGCGCGGCGGCCGCACAGCACCTGCCAAAGACTGGACAGCAGATACGCGGGCAGAAAGAGCGGACCCCAGCGCTCGTATTGGCCCACATGCACCAGTTCGTGCTCGCGGCTCTCGGCGAGCGATGCCGTGTTCACCGCCAGGATGACGTGCCCGAGGGTCATCGCCGAAAACCGGCAGGCCGGCGGCAGCCTGTCGACCCAGCGGCCGAGCCAGCCGCCGCTGAAGGCCAGCGCATGCGAAACGGCGCTCAGTCGCGCACCCAGCAGAAATGCGGCGAGGCCGGCAAGCAGGCCGACGGCCGTATTCGGGGCGGCCCATACATAGGCGCCGATCCGGGTGCAGCGATGCATGGCGTCTATGCGCCCGCCGGGCGGCGCTCAGACGCGCGCGACCGATGTTCGCGGACCGCGGCGATGAATTGCTCACCGTAGCGCGCCAGTTTCGCCTGACCCACGCCGGGCAGCGCCGCGAACTGGTTTAGGTCGAGCGGTCCGCGCTCGGCCATTTCACGCAGCGTCGAATCGTGAAAAATGACGTAGGGCGGCAGGCCGGTCTCGTCCGCCAGCCGCTTGCGCAGCGCCCGCAGGCGTTCGAACAGGGCGTCTTCGGCGGCCGCGGGATGCTTGCCGGAGGCGCCGCGGGCGCGGACGCCCGTCACTGCGCGCGCAATGCCCAATGCGCGCGCGATGCTCACCGTGCGCTCGCCGCGCAACACCTCCCAGCTGTCGGCGTTGAGTGACAACACCGAATAGCCGTCCTGTGTCTGATCGATCAATCCCTGATGCAGCAGGGCGCGCGCGAGGTTGCGCCACTCCTCGATTCCCCGGTGCCTGCCGACACCGTGGACGCTCAGGGTTTCGTGGGCGTTGCCGAGCAGGCGCGCGGTGCGCGCGCCGCGCAGGATATCGATGACGTACGCTGCACCGAAGCGCTGGCCGCGCTGCGCCAGGCGCGCGATGCACGACAGGAATTGCCGGGCCTCCACGCTCCAATCCTCCACGGCACGCGGCTCGCAGCAGTTGTCACATGCGCCGCAATTGCCGCTGAGCGTCTCGCCGAAGTAGCGCAATTGCACGGCACGGCGGCACTCGGTGGATTGCGCGAACTGCAGCACATGGCGCAGCTGCTGGCGGCCGATGCGCTGCTCGTCCTCGAGCGGCGCTCCGGTGTCCGGGTCGACCTTCTGCTGAATCAGGAATTCCGCGGTGCGGATGTCCGCGCCGCCGAAATACAAGATGCAGACGGCCGGATCGCCATCGCGGCCGGCGCGGCCGGATTCCTGGTAATAACCCTCGAGGGATCTCGGCAGATCGTGGTGAACCACCCAGCGAACATCCGGTTTGTTGATGCCCATGCCGAAGGCGATGGTCGCCACGATCACCTGCAGATCGTCGCGAATGAAGGCTTCCTGGGTGTCGCGCCGAGTCCCGGCATCGAGTCCCGCATGATAGGGCGCGGCGCGGATGGCGTCGGCGTGCAGCCTGGCCGCCAATTCATCGACAGCGCGGCGTGACAGGCAATAGACGATGCCCGAACCGCCCCGCCGCGCCAACGCGAGCAGTTCCGGATAGGTGGACTCGCTCCTGGGCCGCACGCTATAAAAGAGATTCGGCCGGTTGAAGCTCGCCACATGCACGGCCGGTTCGCGCAGTGCCAGTTGCGCGATGATGTCGCTGCGCACCCGCGCCGTGGCGGTGGCGGTGAACGCCTGCATCGGAACGTCGGGATGACGGCGCCGCAGTTCGGCGAGGCGGCGGTACTCCGGGCGGAAGTCATGGCCCCACTCGGAAACGCAGTGCGCTTCGTCGATGACGAAGGCATTGATGCCTGCGGTCGATGCCAGCCGCTTGAGGGGGTCGTCGAGAAAGTCCTGCAGCAGCAGCCGTTCCGGAGCGAGATAGACCAGCTTGTACAGGCCGCGCCCGAGGGCCGCCGTGCGCCGTTGCACCTCGGCCGGATCGAGGCTCGAGTTGATGAAGGTTGCAGCGATGCCGTTATCGCCGAGTTGGCGCACCTGATCCTGCATCAGGGCGATCAGCGGCGAGACGACCAGCGTCACGCCGGGCTGCAACAAGGCCGGCAGCTGAAAGCACAGGGACTTTCCGCCGCCGGTGGGCATGAGCGCGAGCACGTCACGGCGTGCAAGCGCGTCGCGCACAATGACTTCCTGGCCGGGTTTGAATCCGTCGAAGCCGAACAGGCGCTTGAGCTCCCCCTCGAGGTCCCCGGTCATCGGACAGTGGCTCCGCAGTCGTCATCCCCCATCGATCACCAGCGCCGGCATTGCGATTCTCAAACGTTCCGTCTATCAGAGCGGGAGTTTGACACAAATTCGATCGCGAGATCGGGGTAGCCGGATTCGCGCGGTGCGCTCGATTAATGCGAGGATGGCGCGCGTGAACAACAAGGTCGTCGCCGTTCTCGAAGCCCGGGCGGGTGCACACCTGGCCGAATTGGTCGCCCGCCGCGGCGCAATACCGCTGCGGGCGCCGGCCTTGGAGGAGGTGCCGGACGTGGACCTGCCCCACATTGCGGCGCTCATCGCGAGCTGGGCCGGCGATCCCATGCGCTTGGCGATCTTTCAAACCGGTGTGGGGACCCGGGCCCTGTTCCAGGCCACCGACACCCTGGGGTTGACCGGCCGGTTCCTGGAGTTGATGGCCGCCGGAAGCGTCGTGGTGCGCGGACCCAAACCCGTGGGCGAACTCAATGCCCGGGGCGTGGCCATTGCGCGTCGGGCGCGCTCACCATTCACGACCGCGACGGTGCTCGAGGCGCTGCAGGGCATGGAACTTCGGGACGCAAGGGTGATGGTCCAGCGCTACGGCGCCGCCAATCGCGAGCTGCGAGCGGGGCTCGAGGCGCGCGGCGCCCGCGTCGATGAAATCGCCACCTATCGCTGGGCGCTGCCCAGGGATGTTAAGCCGCTGCGCGATCTGATCGGTGCCTTGGCAGAGGGGCGCGTGCACGCCGTGATGTTCACCAGCGCGGTGCAGATCCAGAACCTGTGCGCGGTCGCGCGGGAGCTTGGCGCGAATCAGCGTCTGATAGAAGGTTTGAACCGCTGCGTGATCGCCTCCGTGGGTCCGATCTGCTCGCGCGCGCTCGCCGAGTTCGGGATCACGCCGACCTTCGAGGCCAGTCCGCCGAAACTGGGACCTCTGGTGGCTGGTCTGGAAGCGGCGCTGCAAGCCGGCGGCTGATCCCTCGCGGCGCCGCTCCCTCAGCCTTTGCGCAGCGTCAGTCGACGCGTCTCCATCCAATGCCATGACAACAACGCCGGCACGCCGCAAAGCACTTCGCGCAGGCGTTTGGACATCGATACGGCCAAGGCCAGGTCGCTGCCGACGCCCATAGCGTGGCCGAACATGACGAGACCCGCCTCCTGCACCCCCAGGCCTGCAGGCACGACGAAGGCGAGATGTCGCATGGCCTGAGTCATGCTTTCGAGCACCACGGCGGTGGCTCCGTCAACCGGGTGTCCAAACAGCCGCAGGGCGAACCATACCTCGAAGGAGCCCGAGAGCAAGGCGGCGAATTGCAGCGCGGCGGCTGCGGCAATTCGGCCGATACGGCTGAACGAGCTGCGAAGCTGCAGATCGAGCGCCACTGCGTGGCCGGCCATAGAGCCTGCGCTCAGCCAGGTGGCCTGGAACGGTCGTACGAGTTGCTGCAAGCGCGTCAAAGCCGAGCCGTTGCGCAGCAACAGCACGGTAAGCACCGGTACCGGCAGGCTCCACAAAAAGGCGGGCAGCAATTGCCGGTATCCCTCGCCGGTCGTGCCGATCTGCAGAAGCATGATCAGCCCAAGGGCCGTGAAAAGGTACACCGCAATCAGCGTGACAACGATCTCCACGATCACGCTGGCACCGACGGTTGCGACGGCGATTCCGCGCCAGCACACCAAACGAGTGCCGACCAGGCCGCCGCCGACGCTGGCCACCGGCAGCAGGCGGTCGACCGCTTCGCGCACATTGGTGACCCAGAACAGATAGCCGAGCCCGGCACGATGCGATGGATCGGATGGGCGAATGAGAATGAGCCAGCCAAGGGCATAGAGGAAAAAGAACACCATGCGATAGGGAATCAACCACAGCAGCCGCCAGCCGCCCGAATGCAGGGCGTGAAGCATCGATGAAAAGTCGGATTGGGCCACCAAGGTGACCAACAGGACCAGTCCCAGCAGACCGCCGATATATGCCGCGTATCGCATCGAGAGCGTCAGGTCAGCGGGCGCATGACTCCGTCGACGCCAACGTCAAATTCCTGGCCCCGCCACGTGATATGAGTGCCCGAAAAGGCGCGGAACCAGGCCCAGCAGAGCAGCAGATCGCGCACCGGCAGCAGCCAAAGATCCGACAGCAAGGCAAGACCCTTGCGCGGCCGGTGAACCAGATGAAGCATCAGGCGTGCGGCGGCCGTCGTGCCGAACAGCGCCCAAGCGACCACCGGACCGACCGCTTCGACCGTGGTGAGGTTGAGGCACACGGTGGCCAGGGGAAGGCTGAATGTGATGAACAGCCAGCGGAAACTGCGCGGTCGCAGCAGACGAGTGGTGCGCATCCAACGAATTTCGTGTCGGCCCAGTGATTCTATGTCCGGCTCATGATGCTCCGCTTCCACCATATAGTGCGACAACACGATGCGCAGCCCCAGTCCGCGAACCCGTTCGCCCAGACGGTAGTCTTCGGGCAGCTGGTCGGCAATCGCCGCCAGGCCACCAGCCGCATGCAGCGTATCGCGGCGGATGCACAGGGTCTGGCCGGAGACATAGCCCTGGTGTCCGAACAGCCAGGCAAGCAGCACCGACGGGACATACCACTCATTGACGTACATCGCCCCAATGCGCGACCACAGCCGCGCGGTCGGAGTGCTGCGGTAAATGCAGGTGACCAATCCCACGTTGCCTTCGAGCAGAGGCGGCACCACGCTGGCGAGATAGTCGGGTCCGACGCGGGTATCGCTGTCCGCCATCACGAGCACATCGTACCTCGCCCGCGCGACCATGTTGATCAGATTGTTGACCTTGAAGTTGCTGCCGTGCAGCTGCGGACTGACGACCAAATCGATCGACATGAGTGGGAATTCACCCGCCAGCCTTTGCACCACTGCGATCGCCGGATCGCATGGGTCCCGCACGCCGAACACCAATTGAAATTCCGGGTAGCCCTGCCGGCAGAATGACCGCAGGTTTTCGTCCAGACCGGGTTCGGCGCCACACAGGGGTTTGAGCACGGTCACCGGCGGCAGCCGCGGCGCGTCGATGAATGCCCTGCGCGTGCGCCAGGCGAGTATGGCGACAAATGCCATCACCGCGTAGCCGGCAGCCAGAATCAAACCGGCGAAGCCGACGACTGCCATCAACAGTCGCATCAAGTGCATGCGTGCAGTGCGTCGTCGCCGGTCAGGTGCCGTGAGCCCGCAGGAAGCGGAAGAATTCCGCCCCTTCGCGCAATCGCCGCCGCATCATGTCCCAGCTCGTCAGCATTTCCCTGACGATCTCCCAGATCTTGCTGGGCCGGAAGTAAAAGCGCTTGTAGAACACTTCGACGCCATGGAAAATTTCCTCCTTTGACAAATGCGGGTAGCTGATCGCCGCCAACTGCACGCCCTGGTCGTTGACCAGATTGGCGGCATCGTTCTCCTGCAGCCAACCGTTGTCGACCGCCTGCTTATACAGCGTCGTGCCGGGGTAGGGAGCGGCCAGCGATACCTGGATGGTGTGCGGATTGATTTCCTTGGCGAATTCGATGGTGCTCTCGATGGTCTGCCTGGTCTCGCCCGGCAACCCGAGAATGAAGGTACCGTGGATCAGAATGCCGAGTCTGCGGCAGTCCTGGCTGAAGCGCCGGGCAATGTCGGTGCGCAGCCCCTTCTTGATGTTGAGGAGGATCTGGTCGTCGCCCGATTCGTAACCGACCAGCAGCAGGCGCAGACCATTGTCCTTCATCACTTTCAGCGTCGCATAGGGCACATTTGCCTTGGCATTGCAGCTCCACGTCATGCCCAGGGCACCCATGCCCCGTGCAATGGTCTCCACGCGGGGGAGATTGGACGTATCGGTGAAAGTGTCGTCGTCGAACATGATCTCTTCGATTTCCGGCATGTTCTCCTTGATCCAACGGACCTCGGCGAGCACATTCTCCGCCGAACGCACCCGGTAGCGGTGGCCGCCGACGGTCTGGGGCCACAGACAAAAGGTGCATTTCGAGCGGCAGCCGCGTCCCGTGTAGAAGCTCACGTACGGATGCTTCAGGTAACCTATGAAATAGTTCTCGATTTTGAGGTCCCGCTGGTACACCGGAGCGACAAAGGGCAGTTCGTCCATGTATTCGAGGATCGGTCGCGGCGGGTTGTGCACGATCGTCCCGTCCGCGCCGCGATACGAGAGACCCTTGATGTCCTTCAACGGCACGCCGGCGGCAACTTCCTGGCAGGTGTAGTCGAATTCCTCGCGGCAAACGAAATCCACCGCCCGAGTCGCCTTCAGGGAACCTTCCGGGTCGACCATGGCCTTGGCGCCCACCAGGCCGACTCTGATGGCCGGATTATCCGCCTTCAGCATTCCGGCGAATTTTGCATCCGTGGGAAACGACGGCGTGCTGGTGTGCAGGATGACGAGGTCGTAGCCGCGCGCAATGTCGCGACATTGGTCGGCGGTAAGGCCATCGGCCGGGGCGTCCACCAGCCGCGATTCCGGCACCAACGCTGCGGATTGCGCCAGCCAGGTGGGGAACCAAAATGATTTGATCTCGCGCTTGGCCTGATAGCGCGAACCGGCGCCGCCGTCGAAGCCTTCGAACGAGGGGGCTTGCATGAACAATGTCTTGTGAGTCATCCGATATGCTCCTTCCCGTGACCGATCGCACCGCCCTTCCATTGACGGAACGATCATTGACGGGACGATACAGGCGAGATCTAAGGGGGGAGTGCCGCCCTGTCGATGCACAGTACTGAAGATGATCTTTGCCGCGCAAACTAACCAGGTTTACGAACAAACACAAGTGAGGAGTGAGGTCTGTTCAGGCTGCCGGCCGCTCAGGTTGCGGCCGGGCGGCGGTCATTGTTGGGCGATCGCGTAAATGCTGGCGCAGAACGATGGGTGGATCGCGCCCAACTGGTAGCATCCCTCGACATACCGTTCATCGATGATTCCCGCCTCGAGGGCCCGGTCGAATTGAAAGTTTGCGAGGGCCTTGAACAGCAGTCCGCCTCGCGCGCGGATCCGAAGTCCGGATTTGCGGATGTCGCTCTCGAGGGTGTCCAACGAATACGTGCGCCGGTGGCCGTGGTTCCATTCCTGGACCGTGACGGCGTTGTTGTATTCGACGATACCCATGTGCACCGCGATTTGGCGCGACGCCGCATCGGCATTCGGGACCAGGATGAACAGCTTCCCGGAGTCCGAGAGCCAGCCTTTCGCCCTTGCCAGTATCGCCACTGCGTCATCTACGTGCTCGAGCGTATTGATCATGAAAATCGAGTCGAAAGTGCGCTCCAGCCGGGCATCCTCGATCCGCGAGTTGACGAAAGCCGTGCCCGACGGGACTCTGAGCCGGGCTATGGCGATCGCTTCCTCGGAGGCCTCGATCACGGTGAGATCCGCAAAATGCTTCGACAACTCGACCGTGGAATCACCGTGATAACAGCCAAGCTCGAGGGCCGCGCCACGCCCGAAGTGAGGCTCGAATTCCCGCATCATGTATCGGCGCACGATGCCGTCGAAGCCGTAGTTGTACTTCCTGCCAGGCTGGGGGGCCGCTTCCTTGTCAAAGTCGCGCATGCTGTGCTCCTGGAAGACGGCTTAGCCTTGATTCGCCTTGTATAGGCGGGTCGACTCGGGCCGATACCACTCCTCGAGGGAGATCGGCGTCATGGAGTTGTACCCCAGAACCTGGCGCGTCAGCGCAGACGCCGCCAGCGGATGGTCCGGACCGAGCATGCGTGCGTAATCGAGCTGCGGCTTGACGAACGGTAGGCTGAATCCCACGGTCAGGGCCACCCGGTTGCGGTCGGTTGCGTTGAAACCCGCGCGGTGCCACAGATAGGAATTGAACAGCACGACCGAACCCCTGGCGGCAGTCAGGGACTTGAAGTTCGCGGCGAAATATTCGTCCGATGGCCGCTCAGCGAGCTTGTGCGAACCCTCCAGGACCTGGGTGGCGCCATTCTCGAGCGTGAAATCGTCCAACATGACCAGCATGTTCAATTTCAGGCCAATGCCGGGCAGATAGGATCTGGCGTCGCGGTGGATGCGATGAACGTAGCTCGCGGCGCGCGGCGCTCCGGCCACCGGATTGAAGGCGTGCAGGATGTACGGACGGCTTCGGAAATAGGCGTTGATAAACGCATGCAGCGGATGCAGCTCGATGAATTCGTCCAGCGAATCGCCCCTGCCGAGGGTGTGGTGTCCGGTATCGTCACCGATGGTGCTGATGCCGCCTTCCACCTGCATGCGGTTGCACAGCTTTATCCATTGCAGGCAATCGTAATTCATCCGTTCGGCCAGATCGGGTTGAATCGCCTGTTCGAACAGTCTCCAACCCTTCAAGTCGATGTCCAGCATGAAGGCTTCCGCATTCGTCGATTTCTGCATGGGATTTTCTCCGCGCAATTCCAGGCGCATGCGCAGGGTCTGCTCCCCGGGATCGTCCGCGCAGAAGCCAAGCCCTTCGTACAATTTGAGAGCCGCCCGATTCCCTGCGCGCAGTTCCAGCCTGACGAGCGGCAATCCGCCGCGCCGCGCATGCGCGAGGCAATCGCGCATCAGCCGCGTGCCGATGCCGCGCCGCTGCCAGCCGGGAAGCACGCTAACATTGGTTATGTACGCGCCTTCGCCCTCCTGACCGGCGTAGGCGGCCACCAGCCCGACCAACGTGCCGCCGGCCCAGGCCTCGAATCTCAGCGCGCGTTCGACGAGTTTTCCCGCGTATGCCGCAATGTCGGTGCGCGCACCGAGGGCGGATACAAATTCGGCGTCGCAGCCCAGCAAATGCCGGGCAATGCCCTCCGCAGTCGCCGAATTGGTCCGGTAGAGGAGGGCAATGGCCTGCCCGGAATCGGCAGCGTGGCCCATCAGATCAGCTCATAGCCGTCCGCAACCCTCGCGCGGACCGTTTCGATGGGGTTGAACATCAAGACGTCGAGGATCGACAGCCAGGGCACGAACGCGTGGCCGAATTGCCGGTATTCGAACGGCGTCGAACGCAGGAATTTGAGGTCGATTCCGGCTTCCCGGAACTCCGCCTTCGAATACAGCTCCACGCCGCCGATCGGATTCACGTAGGTGGCGGCGCCTGCGCCGCGGCTGATGGCAAGCACCCTTTCCTGCTTGGCCAGGCCATGATCGACGTCCATTTCCGAGGAAATCCGCAGCGGGGTGCCGATGCCTAGGTGCCTGCAAGTCGTGCAAATGGAGTGATACAGGTAGCGGAACAGATTGACCTCCCGGCAGCGCACGATTTCCTCGACGAGCGGGAACACGTCGGCAAAGTGAGGCGCCTGACGGTACGCACCGGTGAATCTGTCGAGCAGCTTTCCCGCAGTGAAATCCGCGGCAATTCTGCGCTCGCGAATCTGTAGCGCACCCGAGGCGCCCTGCAGCGGCAGCGAGAACACGACGGGTGCGCCGTTCAGCAGCATGCGGTTGCGGTTTATCCATCCCTTCTTCGCATATTGGATGTTGTCGTAGACGATGAATACGTCCACTGCGGATATCAGCTGAAAATAGCCGATATAGGGCAGGAAATACGGCTGCATGATGGCCGCCTTCATTCGGTCAGGAGAATGTCGACGACCCGGTCCACTTCATCGTCGGTCAGGGCCGGATAGATCGGCAGACACAATACTTGCCGCGACAGCCGGCTGGCATTCGGCAGATTGCTCGACGCTGCGGACGGCAGTCCCCGATACATCGGGAATTCGCTGATCAGCGGATAGAAATAGCGCCGCACCAGGACGTTGCGGCCGCGGAATTTGTCGTACAGGTCGTCGCGGCTCAGCGGGTAGTCGGGCTGCACCAAAATGGGGAAGTACGCGTGGTTGGACACGGTCTCACCGGTCGGCAGCAGACAGCGCAGTCCCCGGACCTGCGCGAGCAGGGTCCGGTAGCGCGCGTCGATCGCCTGGCGCCGCGCGAGCGCCCGGTCGACGCCCTTCAATTGCAGGAGGCCGAGAGCGGCATTGAATTCGCTCATCTTGCCGTTGATGCCCGGGGCCACCACCGTCACCTCGTCCGCGAATCCGAAATTCTTGAGGTAGTTGATCCGCTGCCGGATCTTGTCGTTACCGCAGATGATTGCGCCGCCTTCGAAGGTGGTGAACACCTTGGTCGCGTGAAAGCTGAGAACGGACAGATCGCCATGCGTCAATACGCTGCCGCAGTGGCATTTCACGCCGAAGGCGTGCGCGGCATCGTAGATCACCTTCAAACCGTAGGTGTCGGCGATTGCCTGGATGCGGTCGACGTCGCAGGGATGGCCATAGCAATGCACCGGCATGATGGCGGTGGTCTGCGGGGTGATCGCCGCCTCGATCTTCGCAGGATCCAGGTTGAAGGTTACGGGATCGACGTCGACGAACACCGGTTTGATGCCGTTCCAGATCAGCGAATGTGCCGTGGCGACGAATGAATAGGGCGTCGTGATCACCTCGCCGGTGATGCGCAGCGCCTGCAGCGCCGTCACCAGACCGATGGTCGCGTTGGTAAACAGCGCGATGTACCTCACGCCCAGGTACTTCGACAGCTCCTCCTCGAATTTCTGGTGAAACGGCCCGCCGTTGGTCAGGATCTTGCTGCGCCAGATCTCCCGCAAGTAGGGGATGAACTCATCGAGGCTCGGCAGATCGGGACGGGTGACGTAGAGCGGCCCGGACGGGGGGACGTCAGACATGGGTCACCGCCTCCAAGCCGGGGCTGTGGAAGGATTGATTCGGAAGATGGGCGCACCAGCGCCGCCACATGTGGCGGATGGCACACTCGAAGGCGTCGGCTATGGCGCCGGCCTGGCTGCCGGGCGCCCGCTGCAGACGCGAACGCAGACCGCCGCGCACGTCGGCCAGCTCCCCCAGGTGGGTGGCCCAATAACGGCCTAATGCCACGAACTGCACCTCGGTCTCGGCGGTGAATCCCTGCAGATCCAATTGTCCGAGTATCGCCGCCCCGGCCCGCGACGGCGGCGTCGATCCGGCCAACGTGAGCGTGGGTACCCCCATCCACACCGCATGCATGGTCGTGGTCCCGCCGTTGTACGGATGGGTGTCGAGGCACAGGTCCACACGATGGTGAAGCGCCAGGTATTGCTCCATGCCACAGCGCGGATGAAACGTCAGCCGCTCGACGGTGATGCCGTGCGCAGCAAACATCGCGATGAGCGTGTCCTGCTCCTTGACCGGCAGACCGGCGAGCAGCATGCGGCTGTCGGGCAATGCAATCAACAATCGTGCCCACAGGCGCAATGTCGCCGCAGTGATCTTACCCAGGCGGTTGAAGCTGCCGAAGGTGATGTGGCCCGTGCCGAGTGCCGGCAGCGGATTCACGGGCGGCGCCGCGGCATAGGGCTGAAACGGCGCCAGCGCCGGCAGGTACACGAGCTTTTCGGTGAAGTAACGGTCGAATCGGCCCGGCGGCAGGAAGTGGCGGTCGGACAGGTAGTAATCCATGGCGCGCAGCCCGGTGGTTCCGGGATACCCCATCCAACTCGCCTGGATGGGCGCGGGCTTGCGCGCGAAGGTCCGCAATCGATTGAGCGACGTGTGGCCCGAAAGATCGATCAGCACGTCGATGCCGTCGCTCTCGATGCGGTCCGCCAGTTGGGCCGGCGAGAGACTGCGAACCGCGTGCCAGTGCCTGACGTATCCGCGCAGCCGAGCGCTGACCTCATCCTCCGCCGCGTTGACGTGGTAGACATGCAGTTCCAAGCCGGGACGATCCCGTAGCTGTGCCAGGATGGGCTCGATGAAATTGGCGATGGGGTGGCGGCACAAGTCACCCGAGACGAACCCAACCTGCAGGCGGCGCTCCGGGTCGGGGATGTTCGCGTGCCGCGGGCGCGAGGCGGGGGCCGCGGCAGCGATTCGTTCGCCGATCTTCAGGTGCTCGGCGAACAAGGCGTCCGCCCCGATGTCGGGGTTGTGGCTGAGCATGAACAGCAAACCGGTATAGCTGTCATCCGGAAGGTCCTGAGCCGGCAGCGAAATCGCCCGTCGATAGCAGGCTTCGGCCTCGGCAAATCGGCCCTGAAGCTGATAGGTGCTTGCAAGATGGGAGTGCGCCGCGGCGTATTGCGGGGCGATTTGCAAGGCACTGCGCAAACTGCGTTCCGCCTCGTCGAGGCGATCCAGCTTGTTGAACACGGTCCCCAGATTCTTGTGCGTTTCGGCATCCTGCGGCGCGGTGCGTATGGCCTCCTGCATCGCGGCGACCGCGTCTTGCGCGCAGCCCGACGCGAACAGCAGGGCACCGAGCGTCTTCCAGCCCAGGGCCCGCTCGGGAAAACGTTCGGTCAAGCCGCGGGCGAACGCCAGGCCGTCGGCGAATTGCCCCTTCTGCAACATGGCAGCCAGCGACTTCTCTTCATCGCGGGCGAGCCGCTCGCGCCGGCGAGAGGCCGCGCGCGACGGCCTCATCGCGCCCGAGGCCGCGGCGCCCCGCTCGGGTGCCGCCTGCGGTGACGCGTTCTGGTGTGACACGTTCTGCTGTGACGACGCGATCTGCGCCGACGCGTTCTGCTGTGACGCGTCCTGCGGTGGCGCGGCCTGCAGCCGGGTTGCGAACTCCGTGACGGCGGCGCCCGCCAGTCCATGCTGCTTGGCGAGTGCCAGCGTCGTACGGGCATCCTCCAGTCGACCGGCCAGAAGCAGCGCCTCGAGATAGCCCAACCAGTAATCGGGAAGTTGCGGACTCGCCTCCAGGGCCGCGAGCAGATACGGCATGGCCTCCAGGGGACGATGCAATTGCACGTTCAACATGCCGAAACAGTGATTGGCTGCGGCATGCCGCCCGTCGATGAGGAGCACGTCCCGATAGAGGCGCTCCGCTTCATCCAGTTGCCCCTCGAGCTGCCGCTGCACGGCGTTGGCGCACAGTTCATCGAGGGCCGACATGGCGATGGCGCCTCCGCAGTCGATGAATCATGGACGTGCGACACCTTCGGGGAATTAATTAATTATGTTAACCCCCGGCGTGCTGCGGCGCCCGTTAAGGGCGTCACACTTCGCGTGCGTTGGTTGCGCCTTACGTTCTGCCATTCGGAGAATGGCCGCTCATTATGTGAACCAATGAGTTGAATAAGGCGAACGCCGGGCGCACGATTCCACGGGCGCCTCGCAGGACTACGGATGGTTGAATCATGATGTGCGCGTCCGGCACGATCAGTGTCTTGATCGTCGATGATCACGCCATTCTGCGTGAAGGCCTCGCCTATATCCTGGAAAAGAATCCCGGAATCGCCGTGGCCGCCGCCGCCGCCTCCGGCACGCAAGCCGTTGCCGCGGCCCGAGCACACAAACCGGCTGTGATCGTGATGGATCTGGTCCTGCCGGAAATGAGCGGACTGGACGCGACGCGGCGAATCCTGGCGGAATTGCCGGATACGCGGGTGATCATGCTGTCGATGCTGGACAGTCCCGAGCAGGTGTTCCATGCGCTGCGCGCCGGCGCGCTGGGCTATGTGCTCAAGCAGTCGGCGGCCACCGAAATCGTACAAGCCGTGCTCACGGTGGTGAAGGGCCGGCAGTATCTCAGTGCAGAGCTGTCGAATGCGCTCGCCGGCATGAACCTGGAGCACGCACGGCAAAGTCCGCTCGAAAGTCTGAGCGACCGCGAACGTGAAGTGTTGTACCTGACGGTGGCGAGCATGACCAGCGGTCAAATCGCCCGGCGGCTGAGCTTGTCGCCCAAAACCGTGGCCACCTATCGCGGCCGGATCATGGAGAAGCTCGGCGTTGCCGATCGGACCTCGCTGATCCGCTACGCCCTGCAAAACATCGGCATCCCGCGCTGACACGCCGCCGGGGTTACGGATTATGTTCCCCATGTGTCGAACTTTCCCTACAGCGCACCCGGCATCCCGGCGCCTAAGCTCGGCATCGCGGGTGGCCGCACCCCCTGCAAGGATTGCAATGCGCGACAACCTCAATATCCTGTTCGTCGACGATCATCCACTGGACGTGATGATCGAGGAATTCGAGCTCAAGCGCGAGGGTTTGGTGTTCGTCTCGCGCACGGCGACGAACGAGCCGGAATTGATGCAAGCGCTGATGGAGTTCCGGCCAGACGTGGTGCTGTGCGATTACAACATGCCCGGGCTTTCGGGACTGCATGCCATGCAGTGTTCCCGCAGGCTGCGGCCCGCCACCCCGGTGTTGATGGTCTCCGGCGCCATCGCGGAGTACACCGCCATCGAGTGTCTGAACCGCGGCGCGACGGACTATCTCCTGAAATCGAACCTGCGCCGACTGGGACCCGCGGTGCGGCGCGCCGTTGCCGATGTGCTGCATCGACAGCAGCTCGAGGACCGCATCGAGCGGCTCACCTACTACGATACGGTGACCGGGTTGCCCAACCTGGCCAGTATCGATCAATTTTTCGGTCATTGCGTGGAACGCGCCCGGGTGCAGAACTGTCGATTGGCGCTGGCGGCCTTTGATCTGGATAAATTCAGGTACGTCGATGAAGGCATCGGCCGGCAACTCGCGGACCAGGCGTTGAAGGACATCAGCGCCAGTCTGCAATCGATCTCGCCGAACCCCGGCTGCGTGGCGCGCGTGGGCGCAGACCAATTCCTCATGGTGCTTTCCGACATCGGCACGGACCTGCAGATCCGTCCACTCATCGACCGGTTGCTCGAAGTGATCGCGGGGCCCCGCCGGCTGGCCGGCAGGGATTTGCGGGTCACGGCGAGTGCGGGTGTGGCGCTGTACCCGCGGGATGGCGCGAACTTCGAAACTCTGCTCTGCCATGCCACCGCGGCGCTGCACGAAGCCAAGGACACACGTCCCGGCAGCTTCCTTTTCTACCGGGACGACATTTCCAGCCGCAATAAAAAGCGGCGGCAATTGGAATCGGATCTGCGCCACGCCGTCGAGAGCAACGAGCTCTGCCTGTATTACCAGCCGCAATTCGACATTGCCGGCGGTCAGGTGTGCGGCGTCGAGGCGCTCGCCCGATGGTTCCGCGTCGAGGGCAAGAGTATCGCACCCTCGGTGTTCATCCCCTTGGCGGAGCGGATCCACCTGATCGGCGCGCTCGGCACCTGGGCGCTGCGCAACGCCTGTACCACCATGGCCTCCTGGTCCGGCGACGCAACGTCCGCGCCGCTTTGTGTCAATGTGTCCGTACATCAGATTTGCGCCGGATTCACGCCTGTGATCGCCGCTGCATTGGAAAGCAGCGGTCTTTCCCCCGGGCGGCTCGAACTGGAAATCACGGAGAGCGCACTGCTCGAAAACTCGGGTGCGGCACTGAAGTGCCTGCGGGATTGGAAACGACTGGGGGTGCGCCTCGCCGTGGATGATTTCGGCACCGGCTATTCGAACCTCAGCTACCTGTCGCGATTGCCGCTCGACCGGCTGAAGATCGACCGGTCGCTCATTCAAGGGCTGAGCCAGGATTCGCGGGTGGCTGCGGTGGTCAGAACCGTGGCCTCGCTGGGCCGAGAATTGGGCTTCACGGTGCTCGCCGAGGGGGTGGAGACCACGGACCAGCTCCGCCTGGTCAAGGATCTGGGCTGCGATCAGGCCCAGGGATTCCTGCTGATGCCGCCGGTGGCCGCCGCGGAAGCGCGTGCGGTACTGGAGGGGCGGTGGGCCGCCTTCGCGCAGGGCAGGCAACTTGCCGATGTCCGGGAGGCACGCCGAGATGGACTCCATTGACCCACGGCCGCAGCCGCGGCGCGGCGAAGCGGATACCGATGACCGATTCGACGTGCTGCGCGCGCGATATCGCCAGCGCCTCGGCGGCGATCGGACGGCCTTGCGCGGACTGCGCACGGAACTGCGGCGCGCCGAGGCGGATGCCGCTCCCGCACAGGAGAAGCTGCGCATGCTCGCCCATCGGATGGCCGGGGCGGCCGCGTTGTTCGCCGACCGCGGAATCTGTAGTGCCGCCAGCGCGCTGGAATCGGCGGCGATGGCCGCCCTGGAGGCGCACGCCGACAAGGACGATGCGAAGCTGTGGCGTGCCGCTCGGGCATTGACGGCGCTGCTGGACCGCACGGACGATGCCGTATCCGCCGTGGTCGATCCCGGAAAAGCCGATCACGGAAGGTTCGATCACGTAAAGGCGGATTTAGACGGGGATTGCCGCTCGCGCTGAGGTGCTGGTCCCGCCCTGGAGGCCTCGTCCCGCCCAGGGTCACCCGCTGCTACACTTCGAGTGCAAGCAGGAGGTACCCGTGGACGTAGTCTCACCGCATCATCGCCTGGTCATCGCCTTGGTGCTGGCACTGGCACTGGCCGGATTTCCCCGCTCCGGCGCGGCCGCCGAAAGCGCTGCGCCGCGGCGCATTCTCATCCGTGCCGGCCACGTGCTCGATGTGCACAACGGCAACGAGGCTGCGGATCAAACCATCATTGTCAGCGGTGATTCGATCACTGCCATCGGCGCCACGAGTGCCACGCCGAAACAGCCGGAGGACGAGGAAATCGATCTGCATGACATGACCGTGCTGCCCGGGCTGATCGACGTGCATACGCATCTGACCATGGACAGCAATTTCGACCCGTACCACGAGCTGTCGACCAGCGTGGCCAAGAGCGCGCTGATCGGTGCGCACAATGCCCGGATCACGTTGCAGGCGGGCTTCACGAGCGTGCGCAACGTCCACGCCGAAGGCTATGCCGATGTGGATCTGCGGGACGCCATCAATGCCGGCCTGATCCCGGGTCCGCATATGCAGGTAAGCGGTCCGGCGCTCGGGATCACCGGCGGCCATTGCGACGAGAACCTGCTGCCCATCCAGTACCACCTGCAGGGCGGCGGGGTCGCCGACGGCATCGAGGCGGTCCAGCACAAGGTGCGCGAAACCATCAAATACGGCGCGGATCTGATCAAGATCTGCGCCACGGGCGGCGTTCTGTCGAAAGGCGATGATCCCCAGGCTTCCCAGTACACGCTGGAGGAACTGAAGGCGATCGTGGCCGACGCGCACCGCCTCGGCCGCAAGGTCGCCGCACACGCCCATGGGGCGCAGGGCATTTTGTGGGCGACCCAGGCCGGCGTCGACTCCATCGAGCACGGCTCCTACATGAATGATGAGGACATCGCCGCCATGAAGGCCCACGGCACTTACTTCGTTCCGACGGCCTATCTGATCGATTGGATGCAGACCAACGGCCAGTTACCGGCGTTTTATCTGCAAAAGATGAAAGATGTGAGCGCGGTGGAGAAGGCGGGCGCCAAAAAGGCCATCGCCGCGCACGTCAAGGTCGCCCTCGGCACTGATGCGGCGGTCTACCCGCATGGGCTGAACGCACACGAACTCGAGGTTTACGTGGATCAATTCGGCATGTCGCCGCTCGCCGCCATCCAGACCGGCACCTTGAATGCGGCCGACCTGATGGGTTGGTCGGACAAGGCCGGTGCGCTCGATCCCGGCAAGTGGGCGGACATCATCGCCGTACGGGGCGATCCCCTGCATGATGTGAAAATCCTGCAGCACGTCGCATTCGTGATGAAATCCGGCGTGATCTACAAGGGCGGACCGTCGGCGCCTGCGGCCGGCGATCCCGGCACCTGAACGATCGATCAATACCGCCAACTCTGAAGATCCGCGCCGGCCGGAGCACTCGCCTCGATGCGCTTCAGTATGCGCTGAAGATACATCGTGTAGTAGTGCAGGCGCGAGTACGCGTTCGGCGCGCCATGATCGCCGTTCCAGCAATGCTCGGCACGATCGCCGTAGTCCACCTCTCCTTCGTAGGGCGGATCGTGCAAGTCGTCGAGCAGCTGCTCGGCGAGGTAGACGGCGTCATTGAGGTAATAGCTGTCGGCGCTGCCGACGTAGAGGTGAATCTTGCCGCGCAGTTTGGGGCCGAGTTCACCCCAGTTGCGGCGCAGGATCTCGACCAGGTCATAGTGCTCCTTCCAGTAATCCGCAACTCGGCGATCAATCCTGCCGGTTCGCTTGTCGAAGATCGCCGCCGGGTAGCCGTCGGGTCCCTCCGGGCCATAGACGGCCTGCCAGATGTCGTACTGCTCGCCTGAACGGCCGTGATCGCCGAGCGTCAGCTCGTACCGGTTGACGCCGCGCTGCGTGGCGAAGATCTCGCCGAGGTAGTCGCGATAGGCGGGCCGCTCGAGGTGCTCATGCGCGCCGCGAAGTAAGAAGGCGTTGTCATCCTTGTACAGGTCGATGACCGTGAAGGCGCTGAAGGTGACCGGATCCGGGCACGCGGCGAACGCACCGTTGTAATCGTCCGGATAGAATATCTGGGTCGCCAGCGCCTCCCAGCCGCCGGTCGATCCGCCATAGGTGAAGCGCGCCCATCCCTGACCGATGCCGCGGAACGTCTTCTCGATGGCCGGTATCAGCTCCCGGTTGATCGCATCGCCGTACGGCCCGAGATTCGCCGAATTCACGGCATAACTGTCGTCGTAAAACGGATTGGCGTGCTGAATGTTGGCGACCAGGAATCGCGGAAATCCCGGCGAGATCCACTGCTGGTAATTCTTGTACGCCTCCTGCTGGATGATGCGGTTGTATCCGGCCAGGTGAAAGCGCTTCGAGTAATCCGGCTTCAATTCGGGATCCGGGGCCGTTTCGCGAAAATCGATGAGTTCGCGTTCAAAATGGCCGTGGAACACCATCAGCGGAAAGCGGGCCTGCGGGTGTTGATCGAAACCGAACGGCACCAGGACCTGCGCCGCCAGATACATGGGCCGGCCCCAGAACGCGGACAGCAACTCGCTCTTGATGCGGATGTGGCGCACGTAGGGTGTGTCCGGAAGCATCTCGAGCGGCGGAATTTCCTCCTTCAGGGAAATCCTGATCGTCGCAGGTTTGGCGGGGTCGAGATGCATCTTGACGGGCTTCGAATACCAGTTCCCCGGGGCCTCGTTCCAATGCTGGCCCTCGCCGCGATCGGGAGCGAGCTTGATGACCGACCCGTCGGCCCGATGGAACGTCTCGTAGCGGTTGAGCAGCGCCTGCACGAAGTAATCGCCCGCCGGCAGCTTCGCCAGGGATGCGATCGGCCACGCGACGGCCTGCGCGCCAACCAGCACGGTGCGCCCGGGCTTCAAGCCATCCACCGTGACGCCCAGCACGATCTGGCTGTCGGGCTGAAAGCTGATCTGGTTGCGCGGTTCATCGCCGGGATCGGTCGACAGCAGGACGAGGATACGACCGTCTGCCGGTTGCGAACTGCGATCCGGCGGAAACGACACCGCGAATTGAAGCGCACCGGGGTCGTCCGCGTGCGAGGCTGCGGCGGACCCAAGCAGAACGACCAGCGCGAAAAACGGCAGAAAGGCTTGCATCGGACGTTGCACGACAGCTCCTTGAAGTTTCCGGACACATAATCAAACGCGGCGCCGCTCATGCCGAATTGTCATTTGACGCTGGCGGTTCGGCCGCGCTAGTTTAGCTGCAGCTGCGTTTGCGCGAATGACCCGATCACCGACGGCGAGGCGATGTCAAAGATAATCCTGATTGGCCTGTCGTTCGCCGTGTTGACGCTAGGCCTCGGGAACGCCTACGGCCAGCAGACCGCCAATCCGTTGTCCAAACCGGCCCACTATGATCCGCGCAACTTCGACGGCGTCTGGCACCTGTCCGAGGGAGGGAAATTCGGGCCGTTTGCCGAAAAGAACGGTGTGAAATACGTCGTCTATCCGTTCACACCGGAATATCAGGCCATTTACGACCAGCGTCTGGCCGACGCCGCCGCCGGAAATCCCTACCAGACCGCGGGAACCACCTGTCTGCCATCCGGCGCCATCCGTCTGCTGACCGGCGGCGGGCCACCGCTGGAAATCTTCCACACGCCGAAGAAGATCGCCATCCTGAAGGAAAACGGCGGCTGGTCGCGCATCTACCTCGATCGCGGCCATCTGCCTTCCGACGATCTGTACCCCATGTTCTACGGCGATTCGATCGGCCGCTGGGAAGGCAACACGCTGATCGTGGACACCATCAGCCTCGGCGGCGCGAACAATATCGATGGGACCGCGCCCCACAGCGACGCGGCGCATCTGGTGCAGCGGATCAGCCGCCCGACCTTCGATACGCTGCGCGTCGAGGCCACGCTCGAGGATCCGAAGGCGCTGCAACACCCGGTGACGGCGCTCGCGATCCTCAAGCCGCTGCCGGACGAGGACTTCACCGAGAACTTCTGCACCAACGAACGCAACATCCGCGACAAGAATGGCAGACAGACCGTGAAGTTCGGCAAATGACCCGCAGATCGGGTTCTGCGATACCGGGCGGCTCGTTCGCGATCGCGATCGCCCTGGCCGTGCTTACGCTGGTGGCCCGCACCGCCGCGGCACATCATTCCTTCGCCATGTTCGACGCCACCCAGACCCTGACGGTCGCCGGCACGGTGAAAGAATTCCAATGGGGCAATCCGCACACCTGGCTGGAAATCGTGATTCTGGAGCCGGGCGGAACCCCACAATCGCTGAGCCTCGAATTGAACGGTATCAGCGGCCTGCGGCGCAACGGCTGGAAGCCGGGATCGGTGAAGTCCGGGGACAAAGTGACGGTTGCCTATCATCCCATCCGCGACGGCACGCCCGCGGGACAGCTGGTGCAAATGGTGACGGAAGACGGACAAACGCTGAAGGCGCAGTAATCGAATCGCCCGGCAATGCGGGTGGTACTTTGCTATTTTCCGCCGCGGCGCCGGTAGCCCCTTCCGACCGCCGCCGCAACCGCGGTGAGCACGACGGTGACGCCTGCGGCGATCCACCCCCACCCGCCCAAACCGACGCCCAGCCTGCCGACCAGCGCTTGAATCCAGCCCGAAGCCATGTCCGACGCACGGTACAGCGCCGTATCGATGACATTTTTCGATTGATATTTGGCGGCCGTCGGCACGACCGTGTACAGCATGTCGCGCGCCGGTTTGGCGAGGCCGAATTCCGCACAGCGCAGCACCACGCTGACGCCCGTGAGCGTGGCCAGCGTCGGATCCCAACCGAGCGTCAGGAATGCGGCCAGCACCACGAGCGCGGCCGCGATGAGCGCCGATCCCACGCCGAGCCGGCGCGTCACCTGTCCGAGGAGAAATAGCTGGATCAGGAACGCGCCGCCGTTCACCCAGAGGTCGCGGTAGGCAAAAAAGGCGGTCCGTTGCACCGCATCGGGATAAGCCGTCCCCACCAGGCGCGCCATTTCAATGTAGACGATCATGCCGAGAAACGAACCCAGGCTGACGAGCGCGGCGATGCCGGCCAGAAACGGTGTGCGGCCGATCAGCCAGAGTCCGTCCAGGATTGCGCCGCCGCCGGGTTCGGCGGCGGGCGGCGCGGGCGCGGTATTCGCGGAAGCTGCGAGCGCGGGCAAGCTCAGGCCAATGAGCGCTCCCGTCAGCAACGCGGCGCTGATCCACACCAGTCCGCCGACGGCCACATTCGACGCGAGCGTCCGCGCGAGCAGTGGTCCGATCAGCCCGCCCAAGCTGCCTCCGGCGCTCACCACGCCGAAATAGCGGCGTCCCTGCGGTTCGGTCCACACCTCGGCCATCCGGCTCCAGAACACCGACACCGCGAACAGATTGAACACCGTGACCCATACATAGAATGCACGCGCCCACCAGCCGCCCACGCCGGATCCCTGGCGGCCCAAAGCGATGGCGAAGACGGCCAGATTGACGATGAAAAATGCGTACAGCGCCGGCACCAGCCGCGGCCGCGGTATGCGCACCAGCAGCGCACCGAACACCGGCACGATGAGCAGCATCGTGAAGAACACCGCGGTGCTCAGGTACTTGATGGAATCGGCGCCGAGGGTTGCCGCCAGTGCGTCGCGCACCGGGCGCAGGATGTAATAACAGGCGAGCAGCAACGTAAAGGAGACGCACGAGGCAGCCAGCGGCGCCATCTCCTCCGATGCCACGCCGAATGGACCGCGCCGGAGGCTCGTCGCTGCGCTGTTCGACATGATCCGAAGCTTGAGGCCGCTGCACGGCTTCGCGCAACCACCTCGCGGGGCCGCACCCGACACCGGTGATTGCCATCGGCATGTGCCGGCGCAGGAACCGTCTTGTATGATCAGCGCCATGAGGCGGAGCAACCGGCTGACCAGGGGCGAGGAGCCGACATGACGAAGATCAATGCAGTGCTCGCCCCGGCCGCCCTCGTGCTCTTCGGATTCATGCAACCGGCGATCGCCGAACCCGCCGCCTCGCATCCCATCGTGCTGCACGCCGCACGTCTCTTCGACATCGACACCGGTAAGGTGTCGATCCCGGGAGAAGTTCTGATCGACGGGGAACGCATCACCGCGGTCGGTTCAGAGGTGGGCCGTCCGCGCGGCACCCGGGTCATCGATCTCGGCAATACCACGTTGTTGCCGGGCCTGATCGATGTGCATGTCCATCTGTTTCTGCATCCCGGAGCGGAGGATCTGCAGACGGTTCAGGAATCCGTGGCGCAGCGGACCATCCAGGCGACGCTGGCCGCAAAGGCCGACCTGCTCGCCGGTTACACCGCGGAGCGGGACATGGGAACCGAAGGCGCGGGTTCGGCGGATACGGCCGTTCGCGACGCCATCGACCGGGGGCTCATCCCCGGGCCGCGGCTTCGCATCAGCGGCAACGCCATCGACATCCTGGGCGGACACGAGGACGCGAATCGGTTCAATCCCGAACAGCACATGTCGTCAAACGCAAGCTACGCGAACGACGCCGGCGAACTCATTGCGGTGATCCGCCAGCAGCACAAGGAGGGATCGGACTTCGTCAAGATCTATGAGACCGGACATGACCGGCTCGAGGACGGCAAACTGCAGACACCTTTTCAGTACACCGAGCTGCAATTGAAGGCGGCGGTCGACGAGGCAGCCCGCTTGGGAACGCGGGTCGCCGTCCATGCCCAGGGCGAGCCCGGTACCTTGTACGCGGCGCAGGCGGGTGTGGCATCCATCGATCATGCGACCCAGCTCGGCGATCAGACCATGGCCCTCATGAGGCAGAAGCACATTCCCGCGGTTCCCACCTTCGCCGTCTTCGAGTATTTCCTGCCTGCACCGGGAGCGCCTGATCCGCGCGGCGAACGGCCGCTCTACGACTACAAGGTCCGGGAGTTCAAGCGGCAGGTTGCCGCGGGCATTCCCTTTGCGGTGGGATCCGACGTCGGCCCGTTTCCCCATGGCACGCAGGCCCGGGAGCTGGAATTGATGGTCGAGCACGGCATGAAGCCGCTGGCGGTGCTGCAGGCCGATCTGTTGAACGGCGCCCGGTTGCTCGGATGGGAAGGGCAGATCGGCGCGCTCAAACCCGGCTACTACGCCGACGTCATTGCGGTTGCCGGCAATCCGCTCGACGACATGCGCGCCCTCGAGCAGGTGGAATTCGTCATGAAGGGCGGTATCATCGAGAAGCAGCGCTTCACCGGCACCCAATGATGACACCTGCATTGACGGCGGGATGGGATAATTTCTATGTGATCACCGGCTCTTCGGCCGCCGGTCTCACCGGGCTGACCTTCGTCGTCATTGCATTGGCCGCCGATGCGCAACGCGTCAACGCGACCGGGCTGCGCGCCTTCGTCACGCCGACCATAGTCCATTTCGGCTTCGTGCTCGCGCTGTCGGCGTACCTCAGCACGCCGCGGCAGAGTGTTCTCACCCTGAGCATCGGCATTGGAGCCGCGGGTCTCGCGGGGTTGATTTACGTGTCGGTGGTCGCCATGACCATCCGCGGCATCACGAGCAACTACGTCCCGGTAAGTGAGGACTGGATATGGAATGCCATACTGCCCGCGCTTGCCTACGGTGCCTTGTTCGGCGTTGCATTTTCCATATGGATCGCTCCGCAACAAAGCATGTACGGAGTCGCCGCGGTGTGTGTGGCCCTGGTGTTCGTCGGCATTCATAATGCGTGGGATATCGCGGTGTGGAATACCACCACCAGCAAACGGGCCGATTCCAAGTAGCGGTGGATTGTGTCGTATGCGTCCCTCAGCCATTCTCGCCGCCGTGCTCCTGATCTCCGGTTGCTCCTCGTCGCGCAGCGGCCAGGAAGCCTATCAATCCGCGCGTGCGCTTTATCTGCGGGACAAGGATCTCCCGGGTTTTGCCGGCTACGTGAACACGTCTCTCGGCTCACGGACCCTGCGCTCGCTGAACAGGGCGAAGTGCCGCGCGCTCGACGGTCCCCAACGCATCCTGCTCATCCTGATGGTCGACCGTTCCGGACGCATCACCGAAGTGGACAGCGACAGCAGTTCGGCGAAGGCGAATTGCCTGCGGGATTCCCTGCAGGGCGCCGGGCTGCCCATTCCGCCGTTCGCACCACTGCCGGTCACGCTGGGGGTCGAATAGCCCTCAACGTGCGGATGACCTGAAGCCGCTGAATGCCAGCACGAGCGTGATCCAGCCAACGAGGGTGACCACCATGGCGATGGCGCCGCCGGACCACACGTTGTGGACCAGCACCATGGCAAGTCCCGCGAACACGGGTCGAGTTGGACATGGAGATCTCCCTGATCCAGACCAGGATCGTGATCCATTGGCGCAGAACGGGTGCGGCGATTCCCTCGATGCGGTCGCGACGTATCTCAAGGCGCACGACTCGGCCGAGGCTGCAATTTCCGGATTTCACGATGCGTCCGGCAGCCAGGGGCAGAATCAAGAGCTCGCGAAGGGTCGCGCCCTGAGTTCACGGTACAGCCAAGTCACGGTCCAGTCGTAATGGGCGACGGGTGCCGACGGTCAGGCGCCCGATTGGATTCGGCTGTATTGGCAGGGTACGCGGTGGTGTTCGCCGGCCATGGCGGCCAGGGCGCCCCGGTTGAGGATGACCTGCACGGTCTGTGAGCTGTTCGACACGATCTGCCAGGCGCCGGGCGCCACATCGTGGTTGGCAACGCAGCGGCTTCGGTGCAGTGCGGCCAGCAGTTCCGTCGGCGCGGGCGAAAACACGATCACACCTTCGGTCGCCAACCCGGCGCGGTTCAATCCAAGCGCCGCGCAAACATATTCCTTGGCGGCGGTGTCGGCGGCATCACGGTCGCGCGAGCGCTGAATGTCGCGGCGGGTCGCATCGTCGATCACCACACCGTCCCGCTGCAGCAGCGGCAGATCATCGGTCCACGCTTCCGGCGGACAGGCCTTGTGCGCCGGACTCAATTGGACGAAGGGATTGATCTCGGCCGGATAGATCCGGCATACCAGCGGGCGATGCGCGTAGATGCCGCAGCGCATGTCCGCCAGCAAATTCGGGCAACGGCCCGCGAGATTGGCCGCCAACAGCACGGTAACCCGGGTCGCGAGCGTGCCGCACATCGTCGGGAAGGAGCGGCGTCGCCGGTGCTGGGCCCTCGCATCGCCGGCAGCCGGCTCCTGCGGCCAGGGCTCCGCTTCGCAAATGACTTGCACGTCGTTGCCGTTTTCGAGCCAGCCGATCGCCTCGCTCACCGTCAGCGGCAGCGTGAGGTCCCGGCAACAATTGCCGCATTTCGTGCACGCAAATCGGACCTCCGCAGTCACTTGGGATGCGTGAGGGTATAATTTGCGAACGTCGCCCAGGTGCCGTCTGCCCGCTCGGACTCCAGCAGCAGTGACCAGGAGTGCGGATCGGGATGCCATGTGAAGGTGTCGCGGAATGCGCCTTCCGAATAGGGGAAGACCAGCACCAATTCATCATCGCGGCGCTTGCCCGTTGCAACGACCCGGGCGCCGGCGGCGCCGAAGCGATCCAGCCAATGGGCGATGTAGTCCTCGGCCACGGCATCGTAACCGATGTACAGCTCCGCTTCATATTTGGGCGGCGAATCGGCATCGGTCATGTGCAGTCTCAGGAAGCCGCCCTGCAACACGCGCTGTCCCTCGGCACGGTAGCGCACGGGCTTGCCGCCGAGCGTTCCTTCCATGACCCACGCCCCCTGCAGCGCGTCCAAGAACGTGTTGTTGGAATCCGTTGCCGGTTCGGCTGCCGGGGCCGCCCGGCCGCCGGCGACAACGAGGAGGCCAATCCCGACCGCACCCAGGCGACACCGCCAGCCTTCAACCCGGGTCATGGTTTATACCCCGGACCGGCACCACCGGCACCGAGCGCAGATCCATTCGCTTTGCCATGCATACCCCGGTGAATCACGTCGCCTGCCTGCCCTTCAACGCCAAGTGGCGGGACACCCAGAACTGGATTATTGCCGCAAGCGGTGGATTGTGCACGCGACACGTCAGTCGGACTGAGCGGGCAGCGTGACTCACGGGGCGGGACCCGAGCACACGCTTGACCGCCCGCAGCAGCTGCATTTACGCTCGAATGTCAGTCGACATCCGCACGCATCCACTGTTCGAGCGCACCGAAGGTTTGCAGTGCGGCGGCGGCAGCGGGCTCCCAGGCGAGTTGCGCCTGGTCGATTTCCAGCCGCAGGACTTCCTTAAGCTTCTGCCATCGCAGGCCTGCCTGCTCGGCCGTGAGGCCACCGTAGAATGCCCCGCCCGCGAACGGGCTGACGCCGAGGCTGCGCGAAACGTGGCGTGCGATGATTCGTCCGCCCAGATTCGAGCCTTCCATGACGTACAGCGCCCCGAGGCCAGCGACAGCACAGGGGAGCGTCATGGGCGACGGCGAGCAGCGCAGAGGGGATGCTCCGAACCACGCCAAATCTGCCTGCAGCGCCCGCAGGTTTCTGCCGTCCAACAGCACCGCGGCGCGCGAAATGCCGAGCAGCCGCGAAGCGAGGCCGGGCTCGAAAGCCGCGTGAAAGGCATGCAGTTTGCGCAGCGTCATCAGGTAATCGGCCGCGTCCAGTTCCGGTTCCAGCAGCCGGTGCAGCGCGGGAACGGTTTCGATGGACGCATGCGCCGACCGGGTGGCAGAGCGCAACCGTTCAAACGAGCTTACATCGCGGGTCGCCTCCCCAATGACTGGTGCGTCCAGGCGTCCGGGAGGTCCGGGTTGTCTCTCGGCGTCTTGGGGCATCACTTGCCTTCGGCACCCCGGCGACAAACTTAAGTAAAGATATTCAGGCGGCCGTGGGGGCGCACCACGGCGCTTGTTACGCAGTGCACCATCCTGCATGCGATTTCTCGGTGATCTTCAGATGCGGCCGAGCTGGCGGCGCGTGGCCGTGAGTCCCATGGCGCCGAGTCCCGACAGCATCAGCCAGACCGAGGGCGGCAGAGGCACCGGCGTGCCGTCGATTTGCACGTCGGCGAAGCGCCAGTTGCCGGAACTGTTGTTGTACGCAGCCGGAGTCCCGGCAATCACCGATGAGGCCGATGCGTAATTGCCGAGCGTGGGATTGTAGGCGGAGACCAGTCGTACGCCGAAATTGGGGTCGTTGTTGACCGACGTGATTCCCGCGGCGCCAAAATCGACGGTGTCGGTCTGGTAGGAGCCGCCCGCGGAGCTGTTCCCCACCGTGGCGGTGAGCAGCGATCCGACGTTGGTCCAGGTCGTGCCGTTCGTCGTGTATTGAACCTGCATGTTGGCAATGCCCTGAGCGGTCGAGGCCCAGTTGAACGACAGCACGATGTCGTCATAGTCGGCCGTCGTGGTCGTGAATTGAGCACCCTGGCTGTATTGAGGCGCATTGATGCTCCAGCCATTGGCCCCGCTTTGCGTGGCTTGCGTGCTGCTGCCGCGGAGGCGCCAAACGTTCTTGTTGCCGAAGGTGCTGTTGGTGTCGTTGGTGATGTCGTCGAAAGTGTAGGGTGAACCGGCGGGGTAGCCGACCTCGGAATAGTTATTGGCCATGCCGACGGAGCCGGCCGTCGTGGCGCTGTTCGTGGCCGCGGTACCCCCGGTCGCCGCCGGCGTGTTGTCCGGAGCGACGCTCGCCAAGGTACCGAAATCCCAGTCCGTGATCACCGTGGCCGCCTGTCCTGCGGCGCCGGCGCCGAGGAACATGGCCGCCAGGCCGAGCCGGGAAACTATGTTCGATCGCGTCATGGTCGGATTCCCCTGAGTCTAGATGTGGTGGATTCTGCGGCGGTCGCGGCGATCCAGCCTGACGGCAGTTGGCCGGCGCTCACGCCACCCAGGCTGCCGATCTCGTCCAATGAGCTGCAGGTGCCCGCTCCCGCGGGCAGCGCAATCCTGCTCATCGCCCGGTGATGACCGCCCGGTAAGACCCAAGTGATGCCGAGGCGGACGGCGACGCGCTCGGCATCAGTTGCGTCTGCCGCGATATCCGTAGGCCAGGTAGGCGATGACCAACACCGCGATCAACAGGCCGATGGGGCCGATTCCCCAGCCCGCGCCCATGCCCCAGTACAAGCCACCGCCGCCGCCAAACAGCAACAGCAGGATGATCAACACGATGATGAGATCCATTATGACTCTCCGGGAATGCCTGTGGACGCCGATGAGCAGCCATCCTGCACGGCGGCGGAGGGTTCTGTCGGTACGCTTTCGCACATAGGTGGCGCGGCGGTGCGTCAGCGCAAGCTGCATTCATGCGTGTGCGCAGCAGCGCGCCGCCGTATGCGCGGGAGCGTACGGACGAATGCAGCAGACGCGACTAGGGTTGCATCATGCAATTCACTTTCAATTCACTGATGCTTCGTTCTGCCGGCGCGCTGGCCCTGTGTCTAACGCTGTGCGACATGCCCGGCCATGCGCTGGCACAGATATCGGTGTCCATCACGCTGGCACCGCCGGCCTTACCAGTGTACGAACAGCCGGCACTGGTCGAGGACGGCGGGATCTGGGCACCCGGGTATTGGGCCTACGGCCCAGACGGTTACTTTTGGGTGCCCGGCGGCTGGGTGCAGCCGCCGCAAGTCGGCCTGCTGTGGACGCCCGGATATTGGGGATGGGGCGATGGCGGATACTCGTGGAATGAAGGCTACTGGGGACCGACCGTGGGCTTCTACGGCGGCATCGCCTACGGCTTCGGCTATTCCGGCCAGGGCTATACCGGCGGACACTGGCAGGGCGGGGACTTCTACTACAACACCGCGGTGAGTCACGTCGATGCCGCCGACGTGCACAATGTGTACAGTCGCACCGTCGTCAACGACACCACGATCAACCGCGTCAGCTACAACGGCGGGACGGGCGGCGTGGCGGCGCGGCCCACTGCGGCCGAGCAAGCCGCGGCACGCGTGCCCCATCAGCCGGCGACGGTCGTGCAGATGCAGCATCGCCAAGTGGCATCGCTCGACAAGCGCGCGCTCGCGCCACCCAACAGCCGCGCTGCACCGGCAACCATCGCGGCCGCCAGGCCGGCGGCGAGGTCCATTCCCGTGCACGCGGCGGATCTGCCGCCGGTGGCCTATCAGGCAACGGCGCGCACCGGCAATGCGGCACGGGACCACGCGAATCAGCAGGAGCAGGATGCCTTGCGCGACGGTCAGGAAAAACAGCGCCAGGATCTGCAGCAACGGCAGGCCGACGATCACGCGCAGGCCGCGAGGCAGCGGTCTGCGGGCGCCAATCCCCAGGAGCTCGAGCGCCAGCACCAGATGCAGACCCAACAACTGGTGCAACGGCATTCGACGGAGCAGCAGACGCTGCGGGCCACCCAGGAGAAAAAACCCGAGGCGAAGCGCGAAGCGCCGCACCGCGAGTAGATCCGCCCGGGGGCACTGCGGCGACTACTGAACGAACGCGGACAGCAGCTTGACGTAGGCGGACTGGAAGTAGATGGCCGGCTCGGTGATGGCGAACGAGGCGTCCGGCCAGATGACGTTCCAATCCTTGTAGGATTTCTGCGGCGGCTGGCCCGTCGGCGGAATCAAGGTGGCGGGCACGCCATCCTGCGCAGCGTTCTTGTTGGGCCCGCCGGGCACGTATCCCGGCGGCGGTCCGCATTCCGAGGTGACGGCGTCGCTCCACTTCGTCTTCGGCTGGAACCAGGTGTGATAGATCTCGTTGGCGGAGCGGGTGGCGCCGAGCGAATACATGTTGGTCAGATAAGTCATGCCGAGTGGATTGACTCCGTGAAAGTAATGCAGCATGCCGAGCGCCCGCTGCCGGTACGGCTGCGGATCCTTGACCTGAATAGCGTGCTGGATGACATCCAGGTTGGAGCTGCCGTAATTGGCGCGCGGATTGTTGCTGCCCCAGTGATATTGGGCATCGTTCAAATAGGCGCGGTACAGATCGTCATTGGCGGAGAATCCGTAGATGCCGGTGGCGGCGTTCACGTCCGCCAGCTTGTCCGCCAGGATGGCGCGGCTGGTGTCGCCGTCGGCATTTTTCAACGAGGCGTAAAACAGCAGCGAGTCGCCCTGATCCGGACGGTACCGGGACCAGCCGGAGTCGTGGTAGGGCTTCGCCTCCTTGTAATGAGCCTTGACATAATCCTGATAGGCTGGCTCCCCGGTCAGCGCGAACAGATAGGCGGCCGCCTCGACGGCATATCCCGCCTGATCCTCCGCGCTCCAGTCCGCGTTGCTGGCATGCACGATGCCCTGGTCGCAATCGGTCTGCTTGACGGGTAGCGATTGATAATTGCTCCAGGCCTTGGAGGCGCGCGAGCGCAGCTGCTCGGCATAGCCGGATAGTGCCGGAAAGCCGGCGAACACATAGGCGGCGTGCGCGAACATTCCGGCGGCCGCAATGGTCGCCGAACTGCACGCCGGAATGTAGAACCGCGGGGTCCGATCCGAACTCGGCGGGCTGGGATTGGCGTTGATGATCGCCCCGAGCTTGAGGGCGACGCTGCCGTCCGGATATTGCATCCGTTGCAGCCAATCCAATTCCCATTTCACCTCATCGAGCACATCCGGAATGCCGTTGCCGGATTCCGGAATGTTCAAATCGTCGGTGAATGCCGCGGGATGATCCTGATAGGCCGTCAGCAGCTGGTGCACCGGCTGGGCCGCGAAGGTCACGTATTTGTTGGTATCGCCGGCATCGAACCAGCCCCCCCGCAAGTCGCGCACCTTGGCGGGGTTGTCGCGGTCGTTGACGTCGTGTGCCTGGGAGTCCTGATCCGGGCCCAGATACGCCGCGGCATCGGTCCAGCAGGGTTCGGCGTGCGGCGCGGTCTTCGCCATGCCGTTGCGCTGATAATAAAAGACCCGCAGCGCGGCGGCCAGAACCTTCTTGTAGACATCGTCGCCGATCGAGAAGGTGGGCGAGCGCAGCTTGCGCTGCGTGTCATAGATGAAATACCGGTCCGGCACCTTGACGGACGAAAAATCGAACCACCAGCCGTCATCCCCCGAGGACTCCTCGACCGCGCCGGCGTTCCACGCCTGCAAGGTGCCCGTGAACACGGTGGTGCCGTCGGCGGCGCGGCGCACTTCGTACGCGGCACCCGGCGAAAACTTCTGATCCGCGTCGAAGCCCACCTGCGGATTGCGGATGACGGCCACCTTGTCGTCGCCCGGACGATATCCGAATTGATCCACCAGGATTTGTGGAGCCACCGGTAGGGTGGCACCGACGGCGCCGTCGAGCGGATTCTTGCGGGGGGCGGAGTTGCCGCCGCCGGAGCGCGCACAAGAGCCGAGCAGCACCGACAGCGCCAGCAGCGCGACGGCGGCCTGACCTGCGAAGCTGCGGCCTGCGGCGCTCATGATGGCGCGAAGACTATCACGGGACCGAAGACCTCGCGTCGGAATGGATCCGAGCACGCGTGCTGATTACGCGAGGGTGCAACTGCACCCGCCGCTCGACGTGATCTTGCGCACATCACATGCATGCATTGATGCGAAGTGCGATGGCGATCCGACAATATGTAAAGACGATCGTCGTTTGCTGGCGACTCGTCGCTGATCCGAGACAATTGTTCGCGCGAAGAATTGACGTTATAAGTTTTGCCACTCGTAGGATTTTGCTTACAGGAAGACGCGTATGGTTGCAGTGAATCTTCGCCGTTTCGCCGGTGCCTGGTTGATGCTGGCGGTGCTGTCGGCATGCGCCGGCTCGGACAAGTCGTCTTCCTCGACAGCCACGAGCAATTTGAGCACCGTCGACGCCTCGGCCAACGGTGCCCTGTCACTGGCGCAGGCGACCTACAGCGCGACCCAGTCCTCCGGCACGGTGACCGTCACGGTGAATCGCGCGGACGGATCCGCCGGAGTGGTCACCGTCGACTACGCCACCACGGACGGCACGGCGACGGCGGGCACGGAGTACACGTCGGCCAACGGCACGCTGATCTGGCAGGACGGCGATGCCGATCCGAAGAGCTTCACGATTGTGCTCTCCAACGCGACGCCGTTCGCCGGCACGCGCAGCTTCGGGGTCTCCTTGACCAACGTCCAGGGCGGTGCCTTCCTGGGCACGCCCAATACGGCCACCGTGACGATCAACGGCGACGGTGCCGTCAGCAGCTCGGGTGCGCTCGCATGGTCGGCGACCTCTTATAGCGTGGCGCAGTCGGCCGGCACGGTGACCATCATGGCCAACCGCACGGGCGGCTCCGTCGGCGCGGTCAGTGTGACCTATGCGACGGCGGACGGAACCGCCAAGTCGGGAACGGACTACACGGCGAGCAGCGGTACGCTGAAGTGGGCCGATGGCGACTCCTCCGCCAAGACCTTCACGGTCGCGGTGAGCCATGCCACGCCGTTCACGGGAACGCGCGGCTTCACCATCGCCCTGTCGGGCGCATCCGGCGGCGCGTCTCTCGGGGCGCCGAGCACCGCCGCCGTGACCATCACGGGCAGCGGCGCAGTGATCGGACCCGGTGTCATCGCCCTGTCGGAATCGACCTACAGCGTGGGTCAGACGGCGGGTGCCTTGACCGTCACCGTGACGCGCACCAGCGGAACCGTCGGCGCCGTGAGCGTCGCCTATGCGACGGCGGATGGGACGGCGAAGGCCGGCACCGACTACTCGGCCACCTCCGGCACCCTGAACTGGGCGAACGGCGATGCTTCCTCCAAGAGCTTCCTGGTCGCGGTGAGCAATGCCACGGCGTATTCCGGGACCCGCAGCTTCACCATCGCCTTGTCGAGCGCAGCCGGCGGCGCCACCCTCGGATCGCCGAACACGGCCACCGCGGCCATCACCGGCAGCCTGACCCCGGCATGTTCAAAGACCTCGAGCTCCTTCACCACCGGCAATGCGTACGGCGGTGCGGTGTACGGAAACTACATCGTCAACAACAATGACTGGGGTGGGGCGCCGAATCAATCCATGTGGGCCAATTCGCAAAACTGCTGGGGTTTCACCACGTCGGCCAATAGCGAGCGCTACACCATCTCCAGCGCGCCGCAGGTGGAGCGCGGCTGGAGCCAGAACGGCGGCCTGATGAACGCCGCCGCGTCGGCCGCCGGCGTCACCAACTGGACCACTGCGTCGGGCATGGGCATCCCGCTGCCGCAGCTCACCAAGGCCAAGGTGCATTGGGCGTTCACGCCGCCGGCGGCCGTCTACCCGGCGACCCGCTGGGACGCGCTGCTCGAGACGGATTTCCACAAGACCAACAATCCGCCGGCCTCCGCGTACTACGCCAGCGACCAGCTGGTGGTGATGCAGTACATCGTCGATCAGGTCATGAGCAACGGTTCGTTCTATGCCGGCTGGGTCAACAAGTATCACGGCACGCAGATCACGATCGCCGGGACCACCTATACGGCGTACGTCGACAATCCGAGCCAGGTCTTCAATCAGCCGGGCGGCCATACCATCATGATGTTCCTGGGGCCGACGAATCTGTCGACCGGAAACAACGCCCTCGGGGTCTGGGGACAGGTGGACGCCGTGACGGACGTCGCTGCACTGGTGCAGTTCTGGATGCAGTCCAATCCCAAGGATGACGCCGGCAACCCGATCCTGTACGGCAATGGCACGCCGATCACGACGCCGGTGCTCACTCCGGATCTGTACCTGAACACCATTCAGGGCGACTTCGAGGTCGATTTCATGCCCGGTGCGACCAATACCGCGTTTTGCGTTGCCATGCAGAACGAGCCCGACTGTACCTAGAGGCGGGCAGCGCCCGGGCGATCCGCCCGGGCGCTGCCCGTGCCGGCGGCGCGTCGTGGCGGATGAGATTTCCACCACATTCAGCGATTTTCAACCGAACTGTGATGTATTGTGCAGTTCGACCGGCAGCTGCCGGCGAATGCGTTACGCACCCCAAATGTGGCGGGCGGGTTATTGTAGAATCCGTGCGATCGCTCCCCCAAACGTCGTACCACCTGCAGCTTGTTGAACGGCCGGCCTTTATCACGCTATGGAACGGATTCACCTGAAGAGCCCCCACGTGGCCGCAGTGGCGCCGGCGAAGCCGCGGGTGGGACAAAGATTCGTCCGGCCGGGCGCGCAGTCGAAGCGCAGATCGCCGCTGTCCTGGGTCGCGTTCGCCATGTTCGTGGCGCAGATCTCCCTGTTCATCCCGCCCGATCTGCTGCATCCGACCGGCGTTTCGGCTGCGGATTACGGCGCACCGAGCGCCACCAGCAGAGCCATCAAGTTCGCATTGATCGGCATCAGCCTCGCCATCATGTTTTCCCGCGCGCGCCTGTCGCGGGCGCTGCTGCAGGCGGTCAACAGACCCTTCATCATCATGCTCGTGCTGATCCCGCTCAGCATTGCGTGGTCGATCGATTCGGGCGCCACCATTGCCCGCTTCGTCTCCCTGTTCACGGTGGTGATCTCCTGTTTCGCCATCTGCCTGGTCGACTGGCACCGGCGGCGCTTTCAGGAAGTGGTGCTGCCCGTGATCACGGTTTTCCTGGTGGCATCACTGGTGATCGGCTTGATCTCGCCCGAACTCGTTCTCGAAGAGGACATATTGCTCAAGGGTTCGTGGCACGGACTGTGTTCGCAGAAAAACGAATTCGGACAGATCGCCAGCTTCGGTGTGATTCTGTGGATGCACGCGTGGCTGTCCCGCGAAGTCAAATGGGTGTATGCGTTGATGGGACTGGCTGTCGCGGCGACGTGTCTGGGTCTGTCGAAGAGTTCCACCGCGCTGCTGGCGACCTTCTTCGCCGTGCCCATGCTGCTCCTGCTGCAGCGGCAACCGCCGGCATTGCGGCCGTATCTGCCTTACATGGTGGGCATATTTGCCGGTTTGTGCGTGCTGTACGCCGTCGCCATCCTGAACCTGGTGCCCGGTCTCGGCCTGTTGTTGAAACCGTTCCTACTGCTCACCGGAAAGGATTTCACGTTTTCCAACCGGGTGATCATCTGGGAGATCGTGCGCGAGCATATCGCGCTGGCCCCCATACTGGGCACGGGCTATGGCGCCTATTGGGTGGGACCCGTTCCGACGTCGCCTTCGTTCGTGTTCCTGGCTCGTATGTGGATGTACCCGACCCAATCGCACAACGGATTTCTCGAGATCACGAACGATCTGGGTTTCGTGGGGCTGACGGTGCTGATGTGCTACGTGGTCGTGTACATCCGGCAGAGCCTGTCGGTGTTCAAATTTGACCGCACCGAGGGCGCACTTTTCATTGCCATCATGTTCCAGCAGATCATCGTCAACCTGCAGGAGGCGGTTTGGATCACCCCCAAAGTCTCCAGTTCCGTCATGACCATGTTTGCCACCGTCGCGGTCGGGCGCATGCTGCTGGAGCGGCAGCGGCAGCTACAGGGCCGCCCAAAACAGCCGCGCAAGGCGGTGGGAGGGACGTAAATTGGCGGCGACGCTTCCCGGCGGGCATCTGCATCCCTTCGCCGGACAGTCTGTTGAACTTGCACGTACACAAGCCACCGCGGCGCTGTCGGTATCCTCGATGAGCGGCATTGTGGCCCTGCAACGTATGGCCAGCGAAATCGACCGGCTCAACCTGGCTTCGGCACGCCCCAATCCGTTCATGTCCTCGGCATTCCTGTCGTGCTACGCGCTGCGCAGCGAGTATCACAGTCCCGGCTTGGAGGAGCGCCTGTTCCTGATTCGAGAGGGTGAACGCCTCATCGGTTGCGCGCCCATGCGATTGTCGGTGGACGATTTCGGGTCCGCGGTCGCAGCGTTTCCCCGGCTGCGTGGCCGCCTGCGGTTTCTTGCGCCTTTCGACACGGAGCAGCGCGGCATCCTCGCCGCACCCGAGGATGAGGGGCGCGTGGCCGCGGCTTTGATCGCCCACCTATGCGAGCAGGTGCGTGGCTGGGGGATGCTCGAGTTCGCAGGCCAGCGTCCCGGATCCGCATTGCATCGGGCCGCGCATGCGCGCACCGGCCGCCGATACCGGACGCGCGACTATCCCGTGGAACCCTACAACGAGATTGCCGTGGTCTGGGATGACCTCGCGGGCTATTTCCAGTCGCTGACCAAAAAAATGCGCTCGAACATCAGCCGCCAAGCCCGGCGATTGTTCGCCAGCGGCGAACCCGAGCTGATCCTCGCGGATGGCGCGCCGGCGGTGAGCGCCTGGTTCGACGCCTACTGCGAATTGGACGGCCGCAGTTGGAAGCATGGAGGCCCGGCGTCGATTCGACGCCATCCGCGGCGGGTGCGCTTCTACCGGGAGTTCGTGGGCGGCAGGGCGGGCTTCGATCCCTCGTTCATCGGCGTGGTTCTCGACGGCGTGCTGATCGCCGCCCTGCTAACCGGTGCGAACGCAACCGCCGCGCCGGAATCCCACGGTGCGTGGTGTCTGGAAATGGCTTACGATCAGTGCCGGGCGGATCTGGGTCCGGGCCAGTTGCTCCTGCTGCTTGCCGTGGGGGAGGCTATTGACAAGGGCCATGCGCATCTGAGTTTCATGCAACAGTTCGCGTATTACAAGCACCGCTGGGGGGCCCAGCCCATCGATGTGGTGAACGTCCAGGTCATCCGCAGGGCCAGCCTGCACAACATTCGCGCCTGGTTGGGCGAACTGAGAAGCCGATCAGCGGCCGCCCGTCCTCAGGCCGCAACCACCGCGCCGGTGCTCGAGGGGTGCGAGGCGGATGGTCACGCGGTTGCCGGGCCGGGCACCCAGGAGCGGATGCGCGAACCGACACCCACCGCCCTGACATCCGCCGCCCTGACATCCGCCGCCCTGACATCCGCCGCCCTGGCGTACGCCGGGCCGGGCGTGCGCCGGCTGGGCCGTGATGCCGCGCGTGCGCATCTGCCCTTTGGACTCGAGTGACGAGCATGCAGGCAGCAGTGGATTTTTCGCAGGCGCCGGCCACCGCAGGCCGGCTGCTCGGGCTCGATGAGGACATGTTCCCCGCGTACTTCGATCGCTATCCCTTCAAGATCGAACACGCTCTCGTCGGCCATCGCCTGCTGCAGCTTCCTGCGCTGGTGGATCTCGCGGGATCCCTCAACCGGCCGATTTTGTACTTCAAGGGAGACCATGCGATCAATCAGGTCGACGGCGGCTCCGCGACCGGGCCGAAGCGGACCTTCGTGGAGCGCAATCTCGCCCGCCCGGAATTGTCGGCGCAGGAAACCATCGAGCGCATCGAGAGCGCGCGGGCCTGGATGCAGCTTCGCGACGTCGGCTCCGATCCGCAGTACGCAGCGCTGCTGATGGAGATCATCGAAGAATTTCGCGGTCCGGTGGAACGCGTCGCGCCCGGCATTTCCGCGCCGCGCATGGACATCTTCGTCAGCTCGCCGGGTGCCACCACCCCCTTTCACCTGGACGAGGAGCACAATTTTCTCCTGCAGATTCGCGGCTCGAAGACCTTGTCGATTGCCGATGGATTCGACACGGCGGTGCTCGATCGCGAAAGCCTGCGCGCCTACTTCGCGGGCAGCGGCGAACTCGCCCTGTATTCGCCGCGTCTGGAGCAGCTCTCGGCTCACGTGGAGCTGCGGTCGGGAGAGGGCGTTCACATCCCGCCGTGTCATCCGCATTGGGTGCAGAACGGCGACGAGGTGTCGATTTCAGTGGGCGTTCTGTGGTTCAGCGACGTCACCGCCCGGAGACGGCACCTGTATCGGGTGAACCGCTGGCTCGAGCGGATCGGAATGAATCCGGCCATTCCGGGCGATCGTCCGATGCGCGATGCGATCAAGGCGCTGCCGCTGATGGTCAAACGACGTGTGCGGCGATGGTCGAAGTTTTGATCACGTGAAGCGGCCGTATATGATGATCTTCGCACCGTAATGCGCGCCAATTCGCCGGCATAATGCTCCACCTTCGCCGTTGAAAGATCCCGATCGTCGTGCAATAAGGGCCGTCGTCCGACAGCTTCGCGCACCATATTATGGCATATTGAAAGGACCGCATGCCAGGCGGTGATGGATGCTGCGCGGCCTACGGGGACGGGGGAATGGGGAATCACCGATCGAGGGAGGGGTGTGGTTAAGCCGCTGATTGAACACATCGTCACGGAGGACGCCCTGCTTGCCCTCGAACCAGAGTGGAGAAATCTCGAGTCCCGGATGGTGAAGCTGCCCTTCGTGAGGTTCGATTGGGTGATCCCCTGGTGGCGCCATTTGAGCACCCAGGCCAAAACCGTGCGCGACGAATTGTTCGTGATCACGTTCAGGACCGCGGAAGACGGGTTGCTCGGAATCGCTCCCATGATGCTGACGCACCGGCCCAATCTGGGTCCGCTGCAATTCCGGCAATTGCAGTTCTTCGGCGCCGACCCGAACCTGACGGAAGTGCGGGGAGTGGCCGCCACGGCCGAGAACATGAGCCTCATCTACACGTGGCTCCTGGATCATCTCGGCCAGATGCCGCTGAAATGGAACTCGGCCGCCCTGACGGGTCTGCCGGCCGAAGACCTCGAACTGCAGAAAAACATCAACCTCCGCTATGCGACCAACTATTGGGGTCCGGACATCGTCAATCCCATCCTCCTGCTCAAGCCCACGTGGGAGGAATTCCGGACCGGTCTGCCGCGTAACGTCAAGGAGTCACTCAGGAAATGCTACAACTCGCCGAAGCGTGACGGCCTGTCGTTCGATTTTGAGATCGTGTCGGATCCGGCCGACGTGGAATCCGCCCTGGCCCTGTTTTTCCTGCTGCATCGCGCGCGATCCAGGATGCCGAACACCGTCACGCATCTGGACAATTTCGTGTCGCTGCGATCACAGCGCTTCCTGGCCGACGTGTGCGCCCGATTCGCGCAGCGCGGCCTGCTGCGGATATTTCAGCTGAAGTACAAGGGTGCGGTCATCGCGACGCGGCTGGGCTTTGCGCTCGGCGACACCCTGTACCTGTATTTTTCCGGTTACGATCCGAACTACCGAAAATACAGCGTGGCGACCACCTTGGTGGCGGAATCCATCAAATACGGGATCGCCAACGGCTTTCGCCTGCTCAACATGTCCACCGGCCGGGATGTGTCCAAATCGCGCTGGGCGCCGTTCGAAGTGCTTTACCGCGGGGTGGAATTCTCACCGCAGTCGCGCAAGGACATTCTCAAGCATCGCAGCTACCGCGCGCTCCTCAAATACCTGCGGCGGCGCCCCGCCGACTCGTGGATTGCGAGGACATTCTCCAGGCCGGCACGCTGACTATGCGCGTCATCCGCGGCGCTCGCGCAGGGCGCTCCCCCGGGCGTTGCTCACGGACAGTCCGGCTCATCCTGCAGCGATATGCAGAAGGCGGTGGTGTTGAAGCCGGATCCATAATCGATTTCAAAACCGGCAATCGTCTGGTTGACGTAAAGATCCGACGTGATGAGCGGCGAGACGATGGCCTCGCCGGCGGCATTCTGGATCGGTGCGCCCGTGTCGTCCACGGGGTTGGACTGCATCCAGAACTGGATGAGCGCCCCCAGGTCGGTCACCGCGTCCATCGAGCCCCACATGGCCAGCTTCGAGTTGCCGGTGGACAGTGTAGTGGGCGGGACCGCCATCCAGATGGTGTGCCCACCCGTCTGATTGAATTTCTGTTTCGGGTTGTCGACGTAGACGGTGTACGTGGTTCCGGCAATCGTCACCTGGGTGCCGTGATTCGCCGCGACCACGGTGCCGTAGTAAGAGCCGTTGCCCGCCAGCACCTGGTCGCTGATCGCCTGCGTGACCATCAACTGGGTATAGGGATAGTACGCGGTGTACGGCGGATCGTTGGTCTGATGGAAATCGGTTTCGATCAGCGCGTCCCAGCGGCTCGCCGGATACACGGCGGGCCCCGTGAAGGCCCAATGCACCATGTCCTTGGTAAGCGCCGTGACGCGTATGCCCATACCGGACTTCGTGGTCCAGTCGTTCGTGCCCGGGTCGGAGAGCGCGGAGAGCGTCGCGCCGTTCTGCGACCAGCCGCGCTGCACGGATGGCGAGCTGCCGATGCCGAACCGTTCGGTCGTCGCGGCGGTGGTCACGCCCCAGCAATCGGCGCTGATGGCCCACAGCGACTGACCAGCGGTTCCCGCGTAGTTGTTGTTCTGAACGGTGTAATTGCCGTACTGCACCCAGCCGTAGCCCGCGGTGGTGTTGAAAGTGCTGTTGCTCTGCTCGCAGACGACCGGCGCCGAACCGGATGTCGACGCCGAAGCCGGCTGGGTCGAGGAGCTGCAGCCACACAGCATGGCGGCGGCCGCTGACAGCCATGCGAGACCAAAATCGGAGCATGTCATCGCTTGGTTCCCATGGATTGGCGATCTCACAATGCGCTTGGAATCCCTTCGTTCTAATATGTAAAATTGCCGGCGCCATGCCACGCCGACGCCAGACAGTGCAAGAGTCCGGGCATTGCAATATTCCGAGCGTTGCAGGAATCCGCGCATGGCAAGAATCCAGTATCACCGATCCTGCCACGGCGGATTGCCGACCACAATGGCGAGGAGCGGGCGGATACGAACCCGGGAGACCGCCGAGCGGATGAATTGCGCAAGGAAACCGTGAAGTGGTTTCGCGACGGTGGCGGTGCTTGACGCTAACTTGCCCCGCACCCGGCAACCCGTCCTTGCCCAGCCACGGACACATGGAAACTCGAATATGCGCACGGCCATAGTCGGCTGCGGTTTTGTGGCGGACTTCTACATGCAATCGCTGCCTCTGTATCCGGTGCTCGAATTGGCGGCGGTCACGGATCGTGACCCGGTGCGTCTTGCGCAGTTTGCCGGCTTCCATGGCCTGACCTGCGCGCGCGACTCCCTGGACGGCGTGCTGTCGGATCCGTCCATCGAGCTGGTACTGAATTTGACCAACCCGGACAGTCATTACGAGGTCTCCAAGGCCTGTCTGCTCGCCGGCAAGCACGTGTATTCCGAGAAGCCGCTCGCGATGCGCATGGAGGAGGCGACCGAACTGCTGGCGCTCGCGCAGTCGCGCGGATTGCAGATCGCATCGGCTCCCTGCAATGTGCTCGGGGAAACGGCACAGACCGTCTGGAAGGCGCTGCGCGAGCGGCGCATCGGCGACATCAAACTCGTCTACGCGGAATTGGACGACGGCATGGTGTTTCACATGCCGTACCGGAAGTGGTTCAGCGCATCGGGCCGCCAATGGCCCTACAAGGATGAGTTCGAGGTCGGCTGTACGCTCGAGCATGCCGGTTATTACGTGACCTGGATGACGGCATTCTTCGGGCCCGCCGCGTCGGTGACGGCCTTCGCTTCCTGCCTGTACCCGGACAAGCTCACCGACGTGCCGCTGGATCGCGACGCACCGGATCTGTCGGTGGCCTGCATTCAGTTCGAATCCGGGGTGGTGTGCCGCCTGACTTGCACCATCATCGCCCAGGAGGATCACCGCCTGCGGATGTTCGGCGACAGGGGCATCCTGTCGGTCGAGGATTGCTGGAATTATCACTCGCCGGTGGTCATCAAGCGGATGTTCAACATCCGGCGCAGGACGATCATCGAGCCCATCGGCAGGCGCTACCCGCTGGTCAGGATCCAGGGCACCCGGCAGTCGGCGCGCGGATCCAACAAGATGCAATTCTGCCGCGGGCCCGCCGAGATGGCGTCTGCGGTGCAGGAGCGGCGCCAATCGCGGCTGCCCGCCGATTTCTGCCTGCACAACAATGAAATCGTGCTGGCCATTCAAAACGCCACGGAGAACGGATCGACCCATCGGTTGCGCACGTCCTTCAAGGCCGCGCCGCAGCCCATGCTGATTCTTTGACCTGAATTATCGCCTTCCACTTAACATAATTAGTTCCCCGTCGTTCGAAACATGAAGCACTGCCGAGCGCGCCGCGAGCCGGCGTGGAAATAAGGCCACCGCATTATGTTCATGTCGCTCCACTAACGCCGAATGCTCTTTATCATCAACGGCTGGAAATTCATTCACCGCAACGGGTTCCATTCATGACAACGCCATTTCGCAAACTCACGCCGGCCATGCTGGTCTTTGCCTGGTTTATCGCCCCCGCCACCGGCCACGCAGCCGCGGCGGCGTGCGCGACGAGCGCCGCCAGCCTGAAAGGATGGTACGGGGTGCTGGTCTCCGGCAACACCCTCGCCGCCAACGGCACGAATGCGGATACGAAATACCTGGCCGGCTCCCTCTACTTCGACGGCGTGAGCGCGGTGAGCGGCGCCAACATGTACGGCGCCTACGGCGTCGATTCCACCGTCACCGGCACCTACGGCGTCAACGCCGACTGCACGCTCACCATCGACTTGACGCTGACCCCGATAGTCACCGTCGCCGCCGCGACGGCCGCGGCCACCACCGGCACGACGTCCACGTATACCGTCGCCGTCAAGGCCAGCGGCGAGGCGGTGGGCATCGAAACCGACGCGAGCGCGGTGGCGAAGATCGACCTGAAGCCGCAGACCGGCTCGAACGGCACGAATTTCACCCAGGCCAGCATGAACGGCTCGTTCGTGGCGGCCTGCTACGGCCCCTTCTACGCCTACAGCGACCTGAACGTGGCGACCTTCGCCAACGGCACGGGCAGCGGCGTCGATCCCTACGAGAACACCGGATCGTTCCTGGTCGACGGCAACCCCTATACCGTCACCTATACCGTCAATCCGGACGGCACCTTCGTGGGCGTCGCCGACATCACCGACGCCACCTTGTTTTTCAACTTTTACGGCGTGATCTCCAACTCGGGCAGCCAGGTGCAGTATTTCTATCTCAACAACCTGGGCAATGCGCCTGCCTCGAACACGGATGCGATCGAATCCTGTTCGGGCATCTCGACGGCCGCGCCCGTGGTGGTCACTCCGCCGGGGACCCAGACCATCACCTTCAACGCGATCGCGAGCCAAACCGTGGGAACGGTATTGCCGCTGAGCGCCACGGCGAGTTCGGGATTGGCGGTGGCGTTCGCCGCGTCGCCTCAGACGGTGTGCATGGTGGCGGGCACCTCGGCATCGATGGTCGGCGCGGGCACCTGCACCATCGTCGCCACTCAGCCGGGCAACGGCACCACGGTGGCGGCCGCCACGCCGGTGTCGCAATCCTTCATGGTCAACGCCGTGGAATCGAGCCAGAGCATCACCTTCGGCGCGATCGCCAGCCAGAAGGCGGGTACGAGCCTGGCACTGAAGGCCACGGCGAGTTCGGGACTGACTGTGGCTTTCGCCTCGAACACGCCGTCGGTGTGCACGGTGTCGGGCACCTCGGCAGCGCTGAACGCGCCGGGCACCTGCACCATCGTCGCTTCGCAAGCGGGCAACGGCACCACGATCAGCGCGGCCACCCCGGTGTCGCAGTCCTTCATGGTCACCGCGGCGCCGTCGTTCGCGCTCTCGAGCAGCGCCGCGAGCGTCTCGGTGACGCCGCCGATTTGCATCCTCGCCTTCTGCTTCGGGGGCATCAACGCGACCGACACCTTGACGGTGACGCCGGCCAACGGCTTCACGGGCTCGGTGTCCTTTGCGGTGAGCGGCCTGCCCAGCGGCGTGACTGCATCCTTCAGCCCGGCCACGGTGTCCGGCTCCGGATCGACGCGACTGACCCTGACGCCGTCGAGCACGACCGCGAAGACCGGCAGCACGTCGCTGACGATCTCGGCCACCTCGTCCTCGGCCGCGTCCGAGTCGGTGAAGGTGACGCTGAGCTACTAGTCATCCGGCCCAGGGTTATCCGGCCCAGGCGGCGCGATCGGCACCGGCCGTTCGCGCCGCGCGGTCCCGGGGGGCTTGGCGCCGGGCGACCCGGGCTCCGCAGGGAGTATCCGGGCGCCGCCGGCTAGCCCACGCCGGGGGCATTCCGATCAGGACGGCACAAAATTTGCTGGACAGGCGCAAGTTGTTGGGTGCGGCCGCCGCAACCGTGCTGGCCGGCATGAGCCCGCTTGGTGCGGCCGCCACCCTGGCGGACCCGGCACGTCCCCCGCGCCGTCCGCCCGCGACACAGCGTCGCGTCACCAGCCCGGCCGTGGAGGCCGAAATCCGCCGGGTCACGCGCCTGGTGGGCAATCCGGAACTCGCCTGGCTGTTCGAGAACTGCTACCCGAATGTGCTCGACACGACGGTGACCTTGCAGGAGCGCGACGGCCGGCCCGACACCTTCGTGATCACCGGCGACATCCCGGCGCTGTGGCTGCGGGACTCGTCCGCGCAGGTCTGGCCGTACCTGCCGCTGGCCGCTTCCGATCCGGTGCTGCGCCGGGTATTTCGCGGGCTGATCCACCGGCATGCCCTGTGCATCCTGATCGATCCGTACGCGAACGCATTCCTGGAGGACCCGAACTCCACGCGGCCGTTGTCCTGGGCGCTGCACGACGACACCGTCATGAAGCCGGGCGTCGCGGAACGCAAATGGGAGGTCGATTCGCTGTGCCATCCGATCCGCCTCGCGCATGGCTACTGGCGGGCCACGGGCGATACCGCGCCCTATGATTCGCAGTGGCGCGCGGCGATGGCGAAGGTGCCATCCACCCTGCGTGAGCAGCAGCGGCTCGCGGGTCCCGGGCCGTATCGATTCCAGCGCACCAGCGGCACACCGCTCGACACCCTGGCTCTGGACGGATACGGCGCGCCCACCCGCAAGGTCGGCCTCATCCATTCCATGTTCCGTCCTTCCGACGACGCCTGCACGTATCCGTTCCTGATTCCTGCCAACTGGTTCGCCGCGGTCAGCCTGCGGCAACTGGCCGACATGGCGCGCGACATCCACGCCGACGCCGGCTTTGCGCGCGAGTGCCTGCTGCTGGCGCGCGAAATCGAGCTGGCCATCGAGGCGCATGGGCTGATCCCACAGTCTCAGGGAACCGCCGTTTACGCCTACGAATGCGACGGTTTCGGCAATCAGCTCTTCATTGATGACGCCAACGTCCCAGGGTTGCTTGGCCTGCCGTATCTGGGCTGCTGTCGGCGGGACGATCCGCGCTACCTCAGCACGCGCGCCAAGGTGTTGAGCGATGACAATCCCTATTTTTTCAGGGGCCGTGCGGCCGAAGGCATCGGCGGCCCGCATGTCGGACTCGGCATGATCTGGCCGATTGGCATCATGATCCGCGCGCTGACGAGCGATCAAGCGGTGGAGACCGGCCGCTGCCTCGCCTGGCTGCGCAACACGCATGCGGGCACCGGCTTCATGCACGAAGCCTTCGATCAGGACCAACCCGCACACTTCACGCGCGCGTGGTTTGCCTGGGCGAATGCACTGTTCGGCGAGCTCATTCTGGACTCGAGCCGGCGATTCCCGAGCCTTCTGGCGGGCAATTCTTGAGATCCGGCGCTACCATCCAACCGCCGAATCGCGGAAAAATCGATGCCCCGGGGCCAACCCGGGCCCGGAGGGAGGCAATATGGCTGGTCATCCACAGGTTCATCGCATCTGCCCGCTGCTGATGGCGGCGCTCGGTTTGGGCTCGCCGCTGCGGGCCCTGACCGCAGAGTCCTATCACGCCAGCGATCAGACGATGGCCGGCACCACCGTCGTGCTGACGGGCCACGATCTGTCGATCGAACAGCTCGTCGCCATCGCGCGCCATGGCGCCAAGGTGCAGCTCTCCGCGGAGGCGCGGCAGGCGGCGGCCGATTCGTTCGGCTTGATTCTCGAGGCGCAGGCCGAAGGCGTGCCGGTGTACCTGTTCAACCGGTCGCCGGGATCCGGGCGGGAGAACGTGTCGCTCAAGGGCGATCCGGGTTCGCCGGAATTCCAGGCCGAGCTGGAGCGTCGATGGGCTGCGCCGGGCTTCAGCGAGGGCGGATTCGGCGGGGAGGTTCCCGACGAGGAGGTGGGTCGGGCGATGCTCGCCGTCGACCTGAACAACATGCGCTATCTCGCGGCCAGCGCCGGCTACGTGCAGGGAATCATCGACCTTCTCAATGCCGGTGTGACGCCTGCCGTGTACTGGCGCGGTGCCATCGGCGAGGCCGATTTCGTGCCGACCGGTACGGTGCTTAGGGGCCGCGGCGCCGCCTATTACAAGGGTGTCCGACTGCCGGCGGCCGAGGCGCTGCGCAAGGCCGGACTCAAGCCCGTCCATTTCGAGGGGGCCGATGCCAACCTCCTCACCACCAGCGCTTTGACGGCCGGCTATGCGGCGTTGCTCGTCCATGATGTCCGCCGGCTGATCGAATGGCATGACCTGATCTGGGCGCTGGATCTACTCGCCATGAACGGCAGCATTGCGCCGTTGTCGATGCCGGTGCAGGCCACCCGTCCGTTCGTTTGGGCCAATTACGCCGCCGCCCGGACGCTCGACATGCTGAAGGGCAGCTATGTGTTCAATGGCGAGTACCGCATCATCCAGGATCCGGAGAGCCTGCGGGCGACGGTGTGGCGCGATGCCGGGCTCTGGCAGGCCTGGGCGCGTCTGCGCGACAGCACGCTCATCCAGATGAATTCGACGGATCACAATCCGACCGTGCGGCCGGATGTGTCGCCCGGGGATTCCTGGGAACTCGCGACGCCGCAGCTGATGAAATACTTCGTGCGGGGCGGCCGGTACAGCAACGGCAAGCACGGTTTCATCTTTTCGAACTCGGATTGGGATCCTTATCCGCTGCTCGACGATGTCGAGGCGCTGCCCATCGCCCTGCAGAATCTGATGGTGGTGGTCGTGCAGCGCCTGCACCGATTCGAGGATACGTTCTTCACGGTCACCGATCCCCGAGCGGTGCTCAAGGCGCATGGCGGCACCGATGGGATCAGCGGCGCCGGCGGCGGGGGCGGCGGAGCGATCGCGGACGCGCTCTGGCAGGAACTCAAGCCGCTCGCCAATCCGGTGCCACCGGACGGCGTGACGGCCGACAAGGGCGTCGGCGACATCGATGCCGTTCCCATGCTCAAGCTCGTGCGGCTGCACCAGGCGATCGAGGTGTCCCGCGACATCCTGGGCCAGGATTTGCTCAACGCCGCCGCCTGGTTGGACATCCGCAAGCTGGAGGACCCGACGCGCGATTTTGGCGCCGCGCCGACGGCGGCGTGGAGGGCGCTCAGGACCATCATCCCATTCCGGCGCGATCCATCCGCCGCGCCGCCGGCAGAGTCCAGCGGCACCCGGATCAGCGCCTTCATCGCCGCGACGCCCGCCTCGAGCTTTTATGCGCCGACCGCCGCCATGCCCGGCGGCGACGAGGTCAGGCCGCCCCTGGCCGAGACGCCGCAGGCCAAAGTGAGCCGCTGAGTGCGCGCATCCATGCCGTCATGATCAGCACCGAGTCCTTGGGGGCGTTCCGCCGCATGCCGGCGCTGATCTTGGGCGCGCTGCTGGCAACGTGGTTGATCTGGGGATCGACCTACCTGGTGATCCGCTTCGCGCTGGCGGGATTCCCGCCCTTCTTCATGATGACCACGCGGTTCTTCTGTGCCGGAGGACTGTTGTTCGCCTGGCAATTGGCGCGTGGCGCGAAGTGGCCGACCCGGGTGCAATGGCGAAATGCCCTGCTCGTCGGCACGCTGATGCTCGGCGGCGGGATGGGCGGCACGGCCTTTGCCGAACAGACCATCGCCTCGGGCCTGGTCGTCCTGTTCATCGCCGTGATCCCGCTGCTGCTGATCGTGATCAACCTGGCGTTCGCAATCCATCCGCCGCGCAGAGAATTGACGGCGGTCTGCGTCGGCGTCGCCGGAATCCTCATGCTCACCCAGGGGGCGAGCTTGCGCGCCTCACCGAAGGGACTCATCGCCATGTCGCTCGCCTGCAGCGGTTGGTCATTGGGCAGCGTATTGAGCCGGCGTGGCTTCGAACTGGCGCCCGGCGCCATCGGGTTTGCCACGGAAATGCTGTGCGGCGGCCTGGCGCTGATGCTCATGTCGGCATTGGCGCACGAATCCTGGCAGTTGCCGGCACAACCGGGCGTCTGGCTGGCCTGGTCATACCTGGTCGTGTTCGGATCGCTGATCGCCTTCAGCGCCTACATGCTGCTGCTGGCGCGCACCTCGATGAGCGTTGCGGCGAGCTACACCCTGGTCAATCCCGTGGTGGCGCTGTTTCTCGGCGTGACGCTGGGCCACGAAACGGTGACGGCGTGGGAATGGTGCGCATCCGCCGTGGTGATGATGGGCGTGGTGATCCTGTTCACGGGCAGGCCGGCGCAGGGCTCTACTTGATGGCGTTGATGGCGGCCACACCCGCCTTGCAGGCTATTTCGTCCTGGGATCCGGCGCCCCCGGAGCAGCCGATGGCGCCGATCAGCTTGCCGGCCTCGATGAGCGGTATGCCGCCGCGCGCGGCGATCACCCCGTCGATCGAGAGCACGTAATGGTTCTGTTTGAGCTGGACAGCGTCCTCGTAGACCTTGGTTTCGCGGCGGAAAGCGGCCGCGGCGCGCGCCTTGTGTTCGGCAATCTGGACCGAGGCCAGCTGCGCGCCGTCCATGCGCTGAAAGGCCACCAGGTTGGCGCCGGAGTCCACCACCGCCACGTTGAGCTTCCAACCGTGCTGCCGCGCTTCGGCGACCGCCGCGCCAATGGCGCGTAGCGCGCGTTCGAGCGATATTGGCGCCCCATAGGGGATGTCGAAGGGCAACGCCTCCGGAACGACGTCGAGCGGATTGGCGGGCGGCGTCTGCGCGTGTCCGCAGATGCCGACGCACAGTGCGCCGACGGCCAGTGTCGTGCAAATCAGCAATGAACGCATGGCGAATCCCCCTTGGCGTTGTATGCCAAGCCTAACTCTTATCGAGCCATCTTCCCAGCCACCCCCGGAGGCCGCGGCCGGGTGCCGGTCCGGCGGCGGCCGTCAGGCGCAGTACATAGACCGCATAGTGCACGCCGTGACGGTCCATGATGTCCCGGAAATGACTGAATCCCAGGCGCAGGTACAGAGCCAGCGCCGCCTGCATCACCGGACTCGTGTGCAGCGCGACCGCCGCCGCACCGTCGCGCCGCGCGCGGCCGATGCATTCCTCGGCGAGCAGCCGGCCGATCCCGCGGCCGCGGGACGGCGGATCGACGGACAGCATGCGGATGGTGGCCCAATCCCGCCGGAAGATTCTTTCGCGGGGCCGCCCCGGAGCGACGTAGCCCACGAAGCCGCGGATGCCGGCCGCATCCTCGGCTATCAGCAGGTCGAGCTCCCCGGCGAAATCGGCCGTACGGGCGAAGTTGGGCGCGCTGCGCGGCCAATCGCGGAACACGCTCCGGTATTGATCCCAAGCCGCGACCGCGATCCGGTTCACCGCGCCGGCATCCTCGGGCCGGAAATCGCGAATTCGCAGGCTCATCGGCCGATCATCCACCCGGGCCGGCATGGCGTCGAGCCGAACCTGCGCCACCGCGCGAGCGGTCGTCGCGCTAGACTCGACGGCAACGGCATCAACTGCGGCAACTGCGGCTGCGTTCAAATCACACGAGGTCCCAATGCATCGATCCCGCCTGGCGGCCATTGCGCTATGTCTCGCCGCCGCCGCTCCGGTTGCGGCGAAGGATTGGGTGATTCACGCTGGAACCCTGCTCGACGGCAGCGGCGAGGCACCGCGCGAGCAGGTGTCGATCATCGTCCGCGACCAGAGAATCCTGGCGGTGGAATCCGGGTTCACGGCTCCTGCCGGCGCCGAGATCATTGATTTGTCCGGCGCCACGGTGATGCCGGGATTCATCGACTGCCACGTGCACGTCTCGGCCTTGCTGCCGAGCCGCACGAACGCCACGGAATATTGGCTCACCCACAACGACATCGACCGCGCACTCGATGCCGCCGTCTTCGTGCGCCGCCTGCTGCAGCAGGGATTCACCAGTGCCAGAGACGTGGGCGGGGGCGATGAGACCGTGGCCCTGCGCAATGCCATCGCCGACGGCAAACTGCCGGGACCGCGCCTGTGGGTTTCGCTTGAACCCCTGGGTCCCACGGCCGGACACGGCGACCCGAAGACCGGCCTGGATGCCGGGCTGTCGCACCCCGGGTGGGATCATGGCCTCGTCGATTCGCCGGAACAGGCGCGATACCGGGTGCGCGAACACAAGGAACGGGGCGCGAATCTGATCAAGCTCATGCCTTCCGGCGGCATGGCCTCGACCGGCGATGATCCCCGCCAGCAACTGATGACCGACGAGGAAATGCGCGTCGCGGTCGAGACCGCCCATGCGCTCGGCATGAAGGTCGCGGCGCACATCTATCCCGCGGCGGCGATCGAGAATGCCGTGCGTGCCGGCGTCGATTCGGTCGAACATGGATCGTTTGCCACGGCTCAGACCTTCGCCCTGATGAAGGCGCACGGCACCTATCTGGTGCCCACCCTGACGGTGTACGACGTCTTCTATGCAGCGGCGCGCGATCACCCCGAGAGGCTGACGCCGGGCACCGCCGACAAGGAACTCGCCAATGATCTGCTGCCGAAACGCAACCTGCCGCTGGCCGTCAAATCGGGCGTCAAAATCGCCTATGGGACCGATCTCGGCGAGGGCGATCACACCCGTGAATTCGGCCTGCTGATCGACAACGGCCTCGCTCCCATCGAGGCGCTGTTTGCGGCAACCAGAAACGCGGCGGATCTGATCGGTGCGGCGGATCGCATCGGCTCGGTGCAGCCCGGAAAATTCGCCGACTTGGTGGCGACGCCGGGCAATCCGCTCGCGGACGCGACCCAGTTCAGCAGGGTCAGCTTCGTCATGAAGGGCGGGATCGTCTATCGCCGCGAGGGTGTGCCCACCGCCGCCGGCTCCGACTGAACCAAAGGCAGCTATCCCAGGCCCAGCTTCTGCGCGAGGCCGATGCGCTGCAGCTTGCCGGTGGCGCCCTTCGGGATCTCGTCCATGAACAGCAGCTTGCGGGGCACCTTGTAGTCGGCCACCCGGGCGGCGACGAAGTCGCGCAATTCGCGCTCGGTGCACTGCATGCCCTCGCGCAGCACCACCACGGCGCCCACCTCCTCGCCGAGTTTCTCGTGCGGAATGCCGAATGTGACCACCTGTTGCACCGCCGGGTGGTCCATGAGCAATTCGTCGATTTCCCTCGGCGAGATCTTCTCGCCGCCGCGGCTGATGATCTCCTTGAGGCGGCCGGTGATCGAGACGTAGCCGTCGGCATCCTGCAATCCCTGATCACCGGTTCTGAACCAGCCATTGGTGAAAGCCTCGGCGTTCGCCTTCGGATTGCTCTCGTATCCGGCGGTCACGTTCGGACCGCGGATGACGATCTCGCCGATCTGGCCGGCTGCCAGCAGACGTCCCTCATCATCCATGATCGCGATCTCGGGTCCGGCGGCCGGACCCACGGTGCCCGGCTTGCGGGTCCGCGGCGGCAGGGGGTTGCTCGCCATCTGATGGGCCGCCTCCGTCATGCCGTAGGCTTCGATCACGGGGGAATGGAAGGTCTTTTCCAGCTCTGCGATCACCTGCGGCGGCAGCGAGGACGAGGAGGAGCGGATGAAGCGCAGCGGATGTGCGGCGATAATGGCCGCGTTCTGCCGCGCGCGCGCGAGGATGGCCTGGTGCATGGTCGGCACCGCGGTGTACCAGGTCGGCCGCGCCTGTTCCATCCAGCCGAAGAATTTCAAGGCGTTGAATCCCGGCGTGCAGAAGATGCTGCTGCCCGCCGACAGGGGCGCGAGCACGGCTGCGATGAGCCCATGGATGTGAAACAGCGGCATGACGTTCAGGCCGCGGTCCGCGGCCGTCAGCTGCATGCTGGCGCGGATGTTCATCGCCGACGCACAGACATTGCGTTGCGACAGGGGCACGATCTTCGGCCGCGACGTCGTGCCCGAGGTGTGCAGCACCAGGGCGATGTCCTCAGGCTCCGGTGTTCGGCCGGCCGCCGGCGCGCCGGGCGCGCCCGAGGTGTCGAGCGAGAACGAGCCGGCGCCCGATGATGGGCGGGGTACCAGCGCGAGGATGGCAACGCCGAGCCGCTTCGCGACGTCCACCGCCGGCGATGCGCTGCCGGCTTCGACGATGAGCGCCTTGGCACGCAGGTCCGTGAGGTAGAACTCGAATTCCTCGGCACGGTATCCGGGGTTCAGCGGCGCCGCGGCTGCCGCACAGGCGACGGCGAGGAATGCCGTCGCCATGTCCGGTCCGTTCGGCAGCACGATTGCGACCCGATCGTCGGCGCCGATTCCAATGCCGCGAAGCGCAGCGGCGACGTCGTCGGTCAGGGGCCGCAGCGCATCATAGGTCAGATCCACGCCACCGGGCGCCGCGATCGCCACAGCGTCGCCGCGGCCTTCCTCGAGTAATTCGCGCAATGTCGATGGTTGGGTCATGCATGAACTCCTGATCAGTCAAGCGCCGCGACCACGATGGCGGCGTCCAGGCGGCGGTTTTGAATACGGGCACGCAGCGGTTTGAGGATCACGAGGGCCATCACCGCTGCGGAAAAATTGAGGATCGCGGCGGCGCGGAACACCGCCCCCCAGCCGGCGGTGCCGGCGATCACCGACGCCAGGGGCACGAGGATGGCGGCCATCCCCTTGGCGGTGTATAGAAGTCCCGCATTGGTGGCGGCGTGGCGCGATCCGAAGGTGTCCCCGCAGGTCGCCGGAAACAGGCTGTAGATTTCGCCCCAGGCGAAGAACACCAGGCCCGTGAGCATCACGAAGGCGACCGGATCATGCCCGAATTGACCCAGCAGGATGATCCCGAAACCCTCGAGCCCGAAGGCGAGGAACATGGTGTTCTCCCGGCCGATCTGATCGGAGACCCATCCGAAGAACGGCCGCGTGATGCCGTTCAGCACCCGGTCGAGCGACAGGGCGAACGGCAGCGCCGGCAAGGTCAGGCCGATGAAGCTGACCGGCACGTCGGCGATGCGGAAGTCCGTGGCGATCGGTCCGAGCTGCGCGGTTGCGATCAGACCTCCGGCCGCCATCATCACGAACATGCAGTACATGACCCAGAACACCGGCGTCATGAGCATCTGTCGCGGCGTGAACTGCGGTGCCGGCGGCCCGGCGTGCGGACTGGGGATGGGCGGTCCCAGTCCGGAAGGTTCATCCGACGCATAGGGCGGCTTGCGCAGGAACCATCCTAGGACCAGCAGCAGGATTCCCTGTGCCGTACCGATGTAGAGGAAGCTCGATTGATAACCGGCGGATTTGATCAGCCAGGCGATCGGCAGGATGCTGAGACTCGAGCCGGCGCCGAAGCCCATCGCCGTGAGACCGGCGGCGAGGCCGCGGCGCTCGGGGAACCACTTCAGGGCGTTGCCGACGCAGGTGCCGTAGACCGCGCCGGCGCCGATGCCACCGAGCGCGGCGGCCACGTACAGCACGCCCAGTGAATCGGCCACCGAGTTCATCATCCACGACAAGCCGACCAGCAGTCCGCCGCCCAGCATCACCGGCCGCGGGCCGAAGCGATCGACCAGATAGCCCTCGATCGGCACGAGCCAGGTCTCGGTGAGCACGAAGATCGTGAAGGCAATCTGAATCGATGCCCGGCTCCAGTGAAACTTGTGCTCAATGGGGTTGACGAACAGGGTCCAGCCGTACTGCAGATTGGCGATCATCGCCATGCAGAGGATGCCGATCAGCAATTGGCCCCAGCGGCCGACCGAGAGCCGGCTCATGATCCGATCCGCAGGTGTCCGCGGCTCTCGGACAGCGTCTTTGCAAGCAGACTGGTGACCGCATAGATGGCATCCACGTGCGGCGTCGGCACCTGCGTGAGGCGCGCCATTTCGACCACGGAGCCGACCAGTTCGGTGAGCTCCAGCGGCCGGCCGGCCTCCACGTCCTGCAGCATCGAGGTCTTGTGTTCGCCCACGGCGGCGGCGCCTGCGATGCGCTTTTCGATGCTGACCCGGAACCTGACGCCCAGCTTCTCGGCGACGCTGCGCGTCTCCTCCATCATGGCCGCCGCGAGCACGCGCGTCGGCTCGTAGCCGCACATCCCCGCGAGGGTCGCGTGGCTGAGGGCGCTGACGGGGTTGAACACGACGTTGCCCCACAGCTTGATCCAGATTTCCGAGCGCAAATCGGCCGATATCGGCGCCTTGAACCCGGCGCGCGTCAGGCTGTGTGCGACCGCCTGAATGCGCTGCGACTGGCTGCCGTCGGGTTCACCCAGGGTGAAGCGATTGCCTTCGATCACCTTGACGACTCCGGGTGCGATCAGCTCGGCGGCCGGATAGACCACCGAGCCGATGATCCTGTGGTTGTCGATGTGCGCCGCGATGCTGCCGTCCGGATCGGCCGAGCGCACGGGTTGCCCGTCGTGGGGTCCGCCCAGCTTGTAGAAGTACCACCAGGGGATGCCGTTCTGCAGGGTCACGACCGTGGTGTCCGGACCGAACAGGCGGCGCACATCCTTGGCGACCTGCGAGACCTGGTTGGCCTTGACGGCGAGCAGCACCGTGTCGTGCGGACCACACTCGGAGATCGGCGCGGCCCGCACCGCGGCGGCGATGTGCTCGCTGCCGTCCTCCTCGATGAGCTTGAAGCCGTTGTGGCGAATAGCGTCGAGATTCGCGCCGCGGGCGACGAAGGTGACGTCCTCACCCGCCAGGGCGAGTCGCGCACCGAGGTATCCGCCGATCGATCCGGCTCCGACCACCGCAATCTTCATCGGATGCCCCTAACGATATTCATTGCGCAGTACGCCGATTCCGTCGATGGCGACTTCGATCACGGTGCCGGGGCGCATCGGCATTGCGCCGAGCGAGGTGCCGCAGGCGATCAAGTCGCCGGCATGCAGAGTCATGTCCTGCGATATGAGGCTGACCAATTCCGCCGGCCGGAAGATCATGTCGTCGGCCGGATAATTCTGGCGCTCCCGGCCGTTGACGACCGTGCGTATGACGAGGCGCAGCGGATCGATGCCGGTCGCAATGCACGGACCGAACACACCGAAGCCGTCGAAGCCCTTGGCGCGCGTCCACTGCGGGAAAACCGGGTCACGCGCCGTCAATTCGACCGCGGTGACGTCGTTGACGCAGGTGTAGCCGAATATGCAGCCGCTCGCATCGGCGGCGGACACGGCGGCAGCCGTTTTTCCGATGACGATCCCGAGCTCGCCCTCATACACGACGCGGCCGTCGTAGCTGCGTGGAACCGGGATGATGCGGGCGTGCGCATTGTACGAGTTGTCGGTCTTGACGAAATACAGCGGTTCCTTCGGCACCCCCCAACCGTTGCGCTCGGCCGCGGCGCGAAAATTGTTCCACAGGGCGAGCATCTTGCCGGGCGCGCAGGGCGTGAGCCAGGCGGCCCCGGCGAGCGCAACCGTCTCGCCGGTCGGCACCGGATCGCGGAACATGTCGCCGCTGTGGATGCGCAAGGCATCGCCGTCGATCGCCCCGAACAGCGAGCGTCCGGAGTGTTCGATTCGTGCCCATTGCATGCGCCTAGTGTCCCGCAACATCGGCGTGGCTGTCGAGCGGGTGCATGACGCAACGAAAACGAATCGGCAGTCGCGCAGGCAGTATGTAAAATCCCCCATGCCGTCAATCCGCGGCGCGACCAGTAACGGTGGAACGGTCATTTGATCTTGCGCGGTTTCATCCTCCTGTCATCGATGATGTTGACCGCTCTCGCGGCTTGCGGCGGCGGCGGCGCGAGTCCCGCAACCCCGGCTGCGGATTTCAGCATCGGCGTTTCAACCGCCGCCATCAGCGTGATCCGGGGCGCTACGAGCTCCGCGGTCACGGTGTCCGTCGCCGCCGTGAACGGTTTCGACGGCACGGTGTCCGTGGCCCTGGCCGGGCTGCCGGCGGGCGCCACCACCACGCCGGCCTTCCCCGCCAGCGTCACGGCGGCGGCGCCGCTGCAGTTCACAATCACCCTGTCGGCCGGCACACCCGTGGGGAATTCCACGCTGACACTGAGCGGGACCAGCGGCTCGCTGAACCACGCTGCGCCGCCGATCACCCTCTCCAGCACCGCGGCGATCCAGACCTCGATGGTGGGCAGCGTGCTGTACCTGCAGAGTTACTCGAACGGCCACGCAGCGCGCATCGGCCTTGACACCGCGTGGGGCGGCGCGATCGTCGAGGTGAGCCTGGACGGCGTCAACTTCGTCAATGCGCACGACACCGGCCGCGAAGTGCAGCCCGCACTGTACGACGGAGCGGATGTCTACACCGCCGACAATTGCAGTCCCTGCATCGGTACCTGGGGCTGGAATCCGGTGCTGGGCGGGGACCGGTACGGCCACGGCAGCCCCGTCATCGCATCGCAGCTGGGCGCCGGCTCGATCTACGTCAAGGCCCAGCCGCTCGAATGGAACCCGGATGACAAGGGAGGAGGGCCGGATACCCCCATCGGCTCGGACGTCTACGTGGAACAAACCGTCAGCACCATTCCCGCCGCACCGCTGGGCTTCCTGGTCCACACCGTCATCACGCATTTCGGCACGGATCAGCATTACGACAATCTGCAGGAATTTCCGGCCGTCTACGTCAATTCCCCGTACACCGCGCTCGCCTATTACGGCGGCACGGCGGCGTGGACCGGCGCCGCGCTGTCCGAGGATTCGACGGTGACGGCGCTGCCGGGCACCACGGGAAACCTGTATTCCTCCGAGTTGTGGGACGCTTATGTCGATGGCACCGACACCGGACTGGCGGTATACGTTCCTAGCGCCTATGCCTATGTCGCGGCCTTTGCCAGTCTGAACGGCGGGGGCGCCGGGTCGAGCGGCAATGCCACCAATTATTTCCATCAAATGACCGCGTTCGGCTTTGCGCCGGGCGGCACGTTCACGGGCGACTACTACCTTCTGCCGGGCAATCTCGCCGCCGCCCGCAGCGGCATCTACGGGCTGCACCAGGCAGCGCCCGTGGCCGACGTCATGGCGCCCTACGGCGTTCTCGAGGCGCCCGCCGCCAATTCGACCATCAGCGGTGCCAGCGTGGCGGTTGCAGGCTGGGCCATCGACAATGTCGCGGTGTCCGGGATCCAGGTCCTGGTCGACGGCAACGTGATCGCCACGCCCGCATTGACCGTCAACCGTCCGGATGTCGCGGCGGTCTATCCCAATGCGGCCCTGACCTGCGGTTGGCAGGCCACGCTCGATTCGACGACTCTCGCGAACGGCACGCACACCCTGGCCGTGCGGTACACCGACTCATCGAACAATGTCGCGTCGCTGCCCCCGGAGACGGTCACCGTCGCCAACTGAGGGAATGTGGGCGAACTCCGGGCGATTACCGGGCGGGTGCCGGCCGGGTGCCGCATCAGGCGAACCGCAGGGTCCGGCCGAGCCCGAGGTCGGCCGCCTTCTTCAAAATGACGTCGGCCAGCCCGATGTCGCTGAGACTGAGCCCGCGGTGCCAGAACAGAATGGTCTCCTCCGGGCTTTCGCGGCCGGGCCTCAGGCCGGCGACGATCTGGCCGAGTTCGGCATGCAGATTCTGCTCGGTCAGCCGGCCGAGATCGACGTGCCGGCGCAGCGCGCCCAGGGGCAGCCCGGGGCGGCATTGACCCCAGTCATCGACGACCACCTTGTCCATGATGTCGGTCAGCGACAATTCCACGGCGCTCATGGTGCCGTAGGGCACGACGAGCGCCCCGGGCTTGATCCATGCGGTCTTGAGCAGCGGTTCAGGTTCGGCGAGGCGCGTCGCCTCCACCACGATGTCGGCCCCCCGCACGCACGACTCCCAGTCGTCCACGGCCACCACCGGTTTGCCGAGATCACGGCTGAGCGTGTGGGCGAACGCGATCCGGCTCTCCGGACGCCGCGAGTGGACGCGGATTTCATCGAAGTCGAACAGGTGGTTGAGCAGCCGGACGTTCCAATACGCGGTGCCGCGCGCACCGATGTGGCCGAGCACACGGCTGCCGCCGCGCGCGAGATATTTCCCGCCGAGCGCTGTCATGGCGCCGGTGCGCATCGCGGTGAGCGAGGTGGCGTCGAGGATCGCGCGGGGGATTCCGGTGTCCGGATCGAACAGGCAGAGCAGTGCGGGTTCGGATGACAGCCCGAGCCGGTGGTTGTTCACGAAATCCCCGACCACCTTGACACCAGCGAGCCGCAGCGGATTCACCACGCCGCGCAGTACGTTGAAATGCCCAAGGGACGAATCGCGGGGCACCAGGTGCACTCGCGGCTCGATGACCACCTCTCCCCTGCCTTGCGCTTCCAGGGCCTGGCGCACGGCCTCGAGGATTTCCGTGTCGGTGAGAGCGAGCCGTTCGATGTCGGGCCCGTTCAGATAGGTGATGTGGACGGGCTGCATGGTCATGGCGCGGCGGCGATGCCGACGCCGCGAAAGCGCGCCAGATCGGCCTGCGGATCGATGAGCACGGCCGCGGCGAAACCCATCATCGCCACCAGGGTGCCGGCCGCCATGAAGCCGGTGCGAAAACCCGCGATCGGATCGGCGTCGATGTCGACCAGCATTCCCATCGCCACCGGCGCGCACAGGCCGGCGAGGGTATGTACCGAATTGGCCATCCCCAACATCGCGCCGCGTTGTGCGAGCGGGGAGATCTCCCCGATCAGCGTGGTGCCGAGCGTGAAGATGACGCTGCCGATCGAGAAACACACGCCGATCAACAGCACCTCAAGGGTTCCTACCCCGGCATTGGCCATCCCGACGTTGGGCACGAGGATCATGGAAATCCCGCTGATCATGACGCACAGCGCACCGAACAGGCCGCGCGAGATGCGGCTCGGCACGCCGCGCGCCGACAGCCCTTGCGACAGCCATGCGCAGCACGGCGCCAGCACCATCTGCAGCGCCGACGGCAGGGCGATGACCCAGGCGGCGCTTTGCGGCGCCATGCGCAGCGCATGGATGAGGTAATTGGCGAGCCAGACCAGATTGAGCGCGATGACCCAGTAGGCGGCGAAGCCCGCCAAGTAAACGCCGATGGCGGTGCGGCTGAAGATCAGCGACGCGTAGGGAATGACCATCGCGGCGGCCGCGGGCGGATCGCCTATCGGCCCTTCTTCGCCAAACCAAAGCCACGCACAAACCCATGCCAGACCCACGGCGCCGAGCGCGCCGAATGCGGCATGCCAGCCGCGCGCGACGATTATGAGGGTGATCAGGGGGGCCACGATGCCGGTGCCGAATGCGGCGCCGCAGGCGACCACGCTGGTCGGCAACGCGCGTCCCCGGTCGCCGAACCACTTGTACACCGCATGCACGGCGACGGGAAAGGAAGGCCCTTCAGCCGCACCGAGCAGGATGCGGCTGGTGAGCAGCGCCGCAAATCCCGACACCACGCTCATGGGCAACAGCGCGGCGGACCAGGCGACGCCCATCCATCCCATGATGGACTTGGTGCGCACGCGATTCGCCAGAAAGCCGACGGCGACGCCGGAAGCCGAAAACAGCAGGAAGAAGGCGCTCCCCAGCATTCCGAACTGGACGTGGCTCAGGCCGAGTTCCCGCATGATGGGTACGCTCGACAGGCCGACGACCGCCTTGTCGGCATAGTTTATCAGCATGAACAGAAAGACCAGGGCCACCGTGCTCCATGCCCTGCGGTCGAGAGTGGAAAACATCCGCGCTCAGCCGCGTCCGAGCAGCGCCAGAACCTGCCGCCGGGCGGGCGCCGAGGGCTGCGCGCCCAGCCGGGTCACGGACAGCGCCGCCGCGGCGCCGGTGACCTTGATCCCGGTCAACAGTTCGGCCTCGCTTTGATTCGGCGTGAGCACCGCAATTTGGCGCAGCAACCATAGTCCCAATAGAACAGCTGAAAGCACGCACATCGCCACGGCCAGGGGATAGGAATGAACCGTCACCATCGTCGCTCGCCGCCCGCGCAGTGAAAGTCCGCGCCCATCGGCACAGGGTGCCATCGCAGGAACGCCCCCGCAACCACGGCGCCTAAGCTGAAGTTACCCCCGCCTAAGGGTCAACCACGACTTGCTGCGGATCCTGTGCCGGCATACTGTCGAGGGCGATCCGTGCGCACGCCGCCGCCCAAGCTCACCCGACCGCCGGGAGACATCTCCAATCATGCATCGCTCCGGTCCGGCGCCAAACGCGCCTCGCGGCAGCCTCGCGGCACTGACCGTCGCCGCGGCCGGGATCGTTTACGGCGACATCGGCACCTCGCCGCTGTACGCACTCGACCAGATTTTCCTCGGCCGCGGCGGCATGCCCCTGACACCCGACAGCGTGCTCGGGGGCATTTCCCTGGTGGTGTGGACGCTCACCGTCATCGTCGCCATCAAGTACGCGATATTCGTTCTGCGTGCCCAGAATGACGGCGAAGGCGGCGTGTTCGCGCTCTACGGGCTGCTGCACACCCAGCGGCGCCGCGGCATCACGTTCATATTGTGGTCGCTGATGCTCGGTGCGGGGCTGCTGTTCGGCGACGGCATGATCACACCGGCCATCAGCGTGCTCGCGGCCATCGAGGGGCTCGGCGTCGCGGCCCCGGCGCTCTCCGTCGCGGTGATGCCCGTGACCATGGTTCTGCTCGGCGTGCTGTTCGCGGTCCAGGTCAAGGGCACCACGGGAATCGGCAGGGTATTCGGTCCGGTGATGATCCTTTGGTTCATTGCGATCGCGGCACTCGGCGGCCGTCAATTGCTGCAGCATCCGCAGATCCTGCAGGCCTTCAATCCCATGCTCGGCGCGAGATTTCTGGTCCAGGTGGGCATGTACAAGTCGCTGTTGCTGCTCGGCGCCCTGATGTTGGTGGTCACCGGCGGGGAGGCGATGTACGCCGATCTGGGGCATTTCGGAGCGCTGCCGATCAGGCTGAGCTGGTTTGCGCTGGTTTATCCGGCGCTGCTCTTCAATTATCTGGGTCAGGGGGCATATCTGCTGGGCGGCACGCCCATCATCGGCGGCAAGATATTCTACAGCCTGGTCCCGGCGGCGATGCTGTACCCGATGATCGTGCTGGCCACCGCCGCGACCATCATCGCGTCGCAATCGCTGATCGTCGGCGCCTTTTCACTCGCCCACCAGGCCACCGGACTCGGGCTGTTTCCGCGGTTGCAGGTGCTGCACACCCACCACGCGCATGCCGGACAGATCTACGTGCCCGTCGTCAACTGGACCCTGTTCGTCGGATGCATCGTGCTGGTCGCCGCCTTCCGTTCGAGCGATTCGCTGGGAGCCGCCTACGGCCTCGCGGTATCGGGGGTGATGCTGATCACGTCTCTCGCGATGTTTCCGATATCCCGGCTGTGCTGGGGTTGGGGCCGGATCGCGACCGGCCTGTTGTGGGGGACGCTGGGGGCGGTCAACGGCGCGTTCTTCCTGGCCAGCTGCCTGAAGTTCCTGGAAGGCGGCTTCGTGCCGCTATCCATCGGCGTCGCGAGCTTCCTCATCATGGCGATCTGGCGCTGGGGCCGCAGGGCGACCTTCGCAGCCTATTCCAACAAGCAGACCATGACCATCGCGGAGCTCATCCGGCTGCACGCGCAAAGCACCCACTTCATGGAGCGGGCCGCGGTGCTGATGAGCCCTAAGCCACTGCGCCACGTCGCGGACCGGACGCCGGCGCTGCTGCAGTTGCTGTGGGACCGCTATGGCGTGCTGCCGAGGAATCTGCTGTTCGTCGCGGTTGTCCAGCGCAAGGTGCCCTACATCCGCGACGGTCGGTATGCGATCAAGGTGTTCGACCAGGACGCCGACCGCGGCAGCATCATCGGCGTGGAACTGAGTTTTGGATTCATGGAGGAACCCAATGTGGAGCGGGCGCTGGAGGGCCTGGCGCGGCTGAAGGAGATCGCACTGCCCGCGGACCGGCGGCAATGGATCGTGCACGTCTGCCACGAGAATCTGCTGCCCGCCCGGAACATGGGATTCCTGCGGCGGCTGCGGCTGCGGTTGTTCCTTCTATTGCGGCGCATCTCGAGGCCCGCCTATTCTTACTATGGCCTCGGCAATGAAGTGCAATTGTCGGCCGAAACGCTGCCTGTGAGGGTGCGCTGAGCGTCAGCGCGGTAGCTGCCGCAGGCGCCAGTCGCTGCGGATGTTCTTCGAGGTCTGGCCGCCACCGTCGGGCCGCCAGCCGGGCGGTCCGAATACCACGCCGAGCGCTTCACGCAACGAATTCGCGCGCCACAGGTCGCGCAGGATCGCCAGCCATTCATGGAAGGCGATGGCCAGGGGGTTGAACGTCCCGATGTTCTTCACGATGCCGTAGTGCGGCGGCTCCTCGTCGCTTTCCGCGACGAACGTGCCGAACAGCCGATCCCAGACCATGAGCACCCCGGCGTAGTTGCGGTCCAGGTAGCGGGGGTTGGAGGCGTGATGCACCCGATGATGCGAGGGCGTGTTGAACAGATATTCGAACCAGTCCGGCATCCGGTGCACCGCCTCCGTGTGAATCCAGAACTGATAGAACAGATTGAAGCTCTGCTGTGCCAGGATCATGGCCGGCGGGAATCCGAGGAACGCCAGCGGGATCCACGGCGTCCAGGTGCCGACGATCACGCTGGTCCAGGATTGACGCACCGCGGTCGATAGATTGTACTGCTGCGAGGAATGATGATTGACGTGGGCGGCCCACCAAAAACGGCACTCGTGGCTGATGCGGTGAAACCAGTAATACGTGAAGTCATCCAGGAAGAAAATCGCCACCCAGGCCCAGGGCGATGACGGTGATATGTCAAACAGCCGCTCGTGGTAGACGGCCGTGAGACCCGCGAACACCACCCCGGCCATCATCAAGTTCATCGCAATGTTGCCGAGCTGCATGCCGAACGATGCCAGCGTATCGCGAGGCTGATACCGGGCCTGGATCAACGCCAGGCTGCCGAGCGCGGCCTCGAGGCCGATCATGGTCAGCGACAGGGCGAGAAACAGATCGGGCAGATTCAACTGGTGGTGCATCGAACCTCCCCGCCAGGGTGGGTCGGTACTTGAAGATATTGCGGCGGATCGTAATCCGCAAGGGCTCAGGTCACCAGATTGCGCGGCGATCCCGCCGCCCAGCCGTCGATGTTGTCGACCAGCTGATCGGCGAGGAACTGCATCGCACCGTCCGAGGCCCACGCCACGTGCGGGGTGAGGATGAAATTCGGCCGCCGCACCTCGAGCAGCGGATTGCCGTTTCGCGGCGGTTCGACGGTGAGCACGTCGAAGCCGGCCCCCGCGATGAGTCCCTGGTCGAGCGCCTCGATGAGGGCCGCCTCGTCGACCAGTCCGCCGCGGGCGGTGTTGATGAGCAGAGTGTTGCGCTTCATCCTGCGAAAAGCCGCGCGGCCGATGAGATTGCGCGTGCTCGGCAGCAGCGGGCAATGCAGCGAGATCACGTCGGACTCGGCCAGAACCTGATCGTGCGGCGTGAAGTCCACGCCCTCCATCCTGGGCGGCGCGTGGTCGGCGAACAGCACGCGCATCCCGAAAGCGCGGCCGATGGCGGCGGTGGCCTGCCCGATCGCGCCCTCGCCGATGATGCCGAGAGTCGAGCCGTGCAGATCGCCGATGTCGTGGGTGAAAAAGCAGAACTGCTCCGAGCGGTTCCAAACGCCGTCCTCGACGTCTCGCCGGTAGGCGAGCAGATTGCGGCGCAGCGCCAGGATCAGGGCGAAGGTATGCTCCGGCACCGTATGTACGGCGTAATTGCGGATGTTGGCGACGGCGATGCCGTGCGCCTGGCAGTACGGCACGTCCACCACATCGTAGCCGGTCGCGGCCACGGCGATCATCTTGAGCTGCGGCAGCCGGCGCAGGCTCTCATCGCGCATCGGCACCTTGTTGATGATGGCGATGCTCGCGCCGGCAAGCCGCGGCACGATCTCCCCGGCGTCGGTTTTCGCATGTTCGATGTACTCGGCCGCGCAGGATGGCTTGCGCACCGTCGCCTTGAGCGAGGCACGATCCAGAAAGACGACACGATGCATCACGCCGTTGCCACCTTGCGCGCCGCGGTGGCGGGGTTGGCGGCGGCCTGGTTCGCGGCGGGCGAATGCGTGCGCCAGTAGGCCTGCGCGGCCGCCACGCCGCTGGCGGGCTGGATTTTGACGCCCACGTCGAGCATCGCCAGTTCCGCCCCTGCGATGGCGCCGAGCAGCATGAGTTCGTTGAGGTCTCCGAGATGGCCGATGCGAAACAGCTTGCCGGCCACCTTCGACAGACCGGCGCCGAGGGAGAGGTTGTAGCGCGAAAACGCGCGCACGATCACGTCCGCGCCGCTGATGCCTTCGGGCATCAGGATGGCGGAAACGGTATTGGAATACCATTGCGGCGCGACCGCGCAGAGTTTCAGCTGCCAGCCGTCGAGCACCGCAGCGCGCACCCCGCCGGCCAGATAGCGATGCCGCGCGAAGACGTTCTCCAGGCCCTCCTCGGCCAGCATGGCGAGCGACTCGCGCAAGCCGTGGAGCAGCGGCAGCGAGGGCGTATAGGGAAAATAGCCCGCAGCGTTGGAATTGACCATGTCGCCGTAGTCGAAATAGCAGCGCCTCGAGGTGGCGCTCTTCGCCGCCTGCAGCGCCTTCTGGCTCACGCAGGTCACGCCCAGTCCGGCGGGCAGCATCAGCCCCTTTTGCGAGCCGCTGACGCACACGTCCACACCCCATTCGTCCATGCGAAAGTCGATGCAACCGAGCGCGCTCACCGCATCCACGAACAGCAGCGCGGGATGCTTCGTGCCATCCATGACCTGGCGCAGCGCATGCACGTCGCTCGCGACTCCCGTGGCGGTTTCGTTCTGGCAGATCAGCACCGCCTTGATGCGGTGCTCCTGGTCGGCGGTCAGGGAGGCCCGATAGCGCTCGAGCGGTGCGCCTTCCCCCCACGGCGTCTCGAGAATCTCGACCTCATAACCCAGGCGTGCGCACATGTCGGCCCACAGATGGCTGAACTGGCCGTAACGGGCGATCAGCACCTTGTCGCCCGGGTTCAAACAGTTGGTGAGTGCCGCCTCCCAGCATCCCGTGCCCGAGGATGGAAACACGATCGGGCTGCCCGTGGTGGTCTTGAACAGGGATTTCAAGCCGTCGATGCAGGCGCGAGTCAGCTCGGGAAAGCCCGCCGAGCGGTGATCCTCCATGGCCACCATCATGGCCCGCAGGATGCGGTCCGGCACGTTGGTGGGTCCGGGAACGAACAAGAAATTGCGGCCAGCCATGATGGATTTCCTTCGACGAGGGGTTGCCTGGTAAATCCTGAAGAATAGACGACCGGCCCGGGCAACGCACCCTGGGGCCGCGGGCGCGGGCGCGCGCGCGGGGGCGGGCGCGCGCGCGGGGGTGATGGCCCTCGCCGCGCGACCATGCTGCGGTCGTCGCGTGGCTCAGTAGCTCAGACGGTACTTGCGCAGTTTCTCCACCAAGGTGGTGCGGCGCATATGCAGCAAGCGGGCGGCGCCGGCCACCGTGCCGTCCGCCTGCACCAGCGCCTTCTGGATCAGCTGCAATTCGACGCCGGACATATGACCCTTGAGATCCATCCCTCCCTCCGGCCATTGTGCCGGATCAGGCTCCGGCGCCGCCTCGCGGACCGGCTGCGGGCAGCGGTAGCGATCCGGCAGGTCGCGCGCCTCCACCTCCTGCTTCGGAAACAGGATGCCCAGGCGTTCGATGAGATTCGACAGTTCGCGCACGTTGCCCGGCCAATGGCACTGCATGAGGCATTCGACCGCCTCGCGGCTGAAGCGCAGCGGGCTGAGGCCGGGTTTGCGGGCGCCTGCGAGCAGATCCTCGATCAGCAGCGGCAGATCGCCCAGCCGCTCCCGCAACGGTGGAATCTGGATGGGAAACACATTCAACCGGTAGTAGAGATCCTCGCGAAAGGTGCCGGCCTTGATCGCCGCCTCGAGGTCGCGATGCGTCGCCGCCAGGATGCGTGTGTTCACATGGACGGTGCGATTGCTGCCGACGCGTTCGAAGCTGCGCTCCTGCAGCACGCGCAGCAACTTGACCTGCATCTGCAGCGACATGTCGCCGATCTCGTCCAGGAACAGCGTGCCGCTCTGCGCGAATTCGAAGCGGCCGACGCGGGCGGTCAGTGCCCCGGTGAACGCGCCTTTTTCGTGGCCGAACAGTTCGCTCTCGAGCAATTCCGTCGGGATCGCACCGCAATTCACCGGCACGAAGGGCCGGGCGGCGCGCGGTGACAATTCGTGAATGTATCGGGCTACCATTTCCTTGCCGGTGCCCGATTCGCCGAGGATCAACACGTTGCTGTCGACCGGCGCAACCTGCTCGATCAGGCGCAGCACCTTGCGCATGCCCGGCGTTTCACCGTCCGGCCGGGACGAGCCGCGAAGCTCCGGCCCGACATTGCCGGAATTCATCAACGTGATTGCATCTTGCACTGCTTCAGCTCCATCCATGGCGCGGCATCGCGAGTGACTCGACGAGCCGAGGCTAGTCCCCACGCGTGGCAGGCGATAGTGCACGCGTCTCACTATCGCGGTCGGCCGGCCTTGCGTAGGTCGCTGCGCAGCAGCATTCCGGGTCAGCGGGCACGCAGGAGCCGGCCGATCGCGCTAGACTCGGGGCGCAATGCATGAAATGCCCCCCCGGTTCGCTGCCGCGTCACTGCTGTCGGTGTTGCTCCTGTGCCTGGCACCGGGCAGCAGCCCGGAGGCGGCGGATGCGTCGCGCCCGCCGCCGGGCGCCACCCTGCCGGCGGGGCCGAGTTCTTTAGGCGGCACGCTGCTGACGGGGGAGAGTCCATTCAAGAGGGACGTGGAACAATTCTCCGGAAAGTCGGGCCTCGTGCGCTCGGGGCGGGAGATCCTGGGCCCGTTCGCCGACGTCGCGGGTAAAATGGCCGACTCCCTGTATGGTGCCGTGTTGCCGCCCGCCAAGAGCTCGCTGCACTGGCCGTTCCTGATCCTCACAGGGCTTTTGGCCCTCGCCTTGTTCATCATCCGGGGGGGCCGGGGCGCCAAGGGTGCGGACGGGCGGGAAGGCCGGCGCGGCCTCCTGGAGTATCTGCTGCCCCGTGCCATCTACGCCCATCCCTCCGCCCGTGTGGATGTGTGGCTGTATTTGATCGACGCTGCGGTCATGCCCTTGTGGGTCATCGCGTTCCTCGGCGCCATCGCACCGTGGGTGGAACGCACCGCGATCGGCGCCTTGCACCGGATGTTCGGCGCCAGCCCGCATATCCCCGTGACCCTGGGCTGGAGGCTGCTGTATGGGCTGGTGATGCTGCTGGTCGCCGACATGTGCTTCTTCTTCTACCATCTCATGATGCACCGGACGCGGATCGGCTGGGCGATCCACAAGGTGCACCACTCGGCCGAAGTGCTGACGCCGCTGACGCGATTTCGCGAGCACTTTCTCGAGGCGCCGATCGATGCGGGCTTCGCCTCCGTCGGACTCGGTGCCGCCGGCGGCGTGTTCGCCTACCTGTTCGACGGCGGAATCACCCAGATCACGGTGATGAACGTCGGCATTTTCTATTTTCTGTATACCCTCAACGGCAATTTCCGTCACTACCATGTGTCGCTGCGCTATCCGCGCTGGCTGGAGCTGTGGCTGCAGAGCCCGGGGATGCACCATACCCACCACAGCACCCTGCGCAAGCATTGGGATTCGAATCTCGGATTGGTCACGAGCATCTGGGATCGCCTGTGGGGCACTCTCTATATCGCCGCGCCGCACGAGGAAACCCCCTGGGGACTGCCGCCGCAAGAGCAGGCCGCATACCGCACGCTGTCGCAGAATTTCCTGAATCCGTTCCGCGAGATCCATTCGATCATCCGCGGCAAGGCGGCCGGCACCACCCAGCCCGGTTCCACCGCGGGCGCCTAAAGACTCGCGCGCGGACGCGGACTCTGGGGCTACCCCGGGGCTACCGTGCGGCCGCCGACGCGCAGCGCGTCGCGAATCGCGGGTCCCGGTTGGTGGGCACTTCTCAGTTTTCGCCACGCTCGATTGTTGCCGGCCGGCGGCCCTGCGATAGTCGACCCCGATCGGCGACCGCCGACATCGCGGGAACACAGGAACCTCAGGATTGCAGAAGGCAAAGACGCGCGTGCCGGCGGACGATCCGATGTTCGAATCGTTCGTGCGGCTAGCCGAGGGGCTCATCGGCGAGCTGTCCGGCGTCTGCCTGCTCGACGGCGGCCGTCGGCTGCGCGGATGCCAGGGTGAGATCGGCGCGGCGGACATCACCGTGCGAATCGAGGCCTTGCATTGGCAGCAACCGGGTGCGCGAGTCGCGACGCTGATCTGCACCAAGCCCGGCCAATGGCTGACGGCGGTGCCGCTCGAGCAGACGGACGGCACTCTGCTCGGGATCTTCTGCATCCAGCAGGCACTGAGCCACGGACCCGCCCACCTGAAGCGCCATCCCGGCGAGATCGAGCGGCGCCTCAAGCCGCTGCTCGACTGCATCCGCCGCGAACTCGTCAGCTCCCTGCCGAGTCGGGAACGCATCCAGACGCTGTCGGAGCGAACCGCGGAGCTCGAGTGGCTGTTCAAGGTCACGAGCAACCTGCAGGGATCCACAGGGGAGCGGCATGCCATCGAGGAACTCCTGGCTGCGGCGACGCAGCGGCTCGACAGCGCGATGGGCGTCCTGGAGATACCGGACAAGCAGCTGTGCGTCGAATATGCCCGGGAGTCGACTGCGCAGGACCGCGCCTGGAACCAGCGCCAGACCCTGCACGGCATCTGGCGACAGACGCGCCGCAGCCTGCTGGGCTGGGCGCAGCGGCGCAACCGGCCGCTGGTGATCAACAGCGCCGGCAACAGCAGCGACAAGATCCCCCGCTGCAAGATCCTGTCGGTGCCGGTGGCGCTGGACTCCGGGCGGGTGATCGGCTTTCTCGCATTCTACAATCCGCCGTTTGCCGGCGACTTCTCCAGCCGCCACGAATACCTCGCGCGGCATCTGGGGCGCCAGGCGGCGAACGTCGTCCACAGCCAGTTCGACCTGATGACCGGCCTGTACACCCGGGGCGGACTTGCGCAGGCATACGGCCGGCTGCAGGCCGACGACGCTGCGGCCGGCAGCCTGCTGCTGATCGACATCGACCGCATGCACGTGGTCAACGAGCTGCACGGCTTCGAACTCGGCAATGAATTGATCGTGCGAATCGCCGACCTGCTGTCCCCACCGCTGCTGCCCGGCAACGCGCTGCGCGCACGCCTGTCCGGCGACCGGTTTGCCATCATCGTGCCCGGAGTCGATGCGCGCGCGGGCATGCACCTGGCCGAACAGATACAGGCGGCGGCGCGCGACGTGAACATCGGGCCGGCCGCCGACGGCATCGAGGCATCGATCAGCTGCGGAGTGGCGGATCTGGTCGCGATGCCGCAGGGCTTCGACCGCTGCGTCGCGGCCGCCGAAATCGCCTGCAAGACCGCCAAGAGCCGCGGCCGCGACCGCATCGCCGTGTACGCGTCGGACGATCAGTCGATGATGCAGCGGCACGGCGATGCGATCGCGCTCGGGCGCCTGCGCGCCGCGTTGAAATCCGACCGCCTGCTGCTGTATGCCGAGCGCATCAAGCCGCTGAAGGATCCTGGGCTCGCCGGCGGCTACCAGCTCTCGCTGCGGCTGCGCGAGGAGACCGGCGGCATCGCCTCGCCGCAGCCGCTGCTCGCGGCCGCGCAGCGCTATCAACTGCTGCCCTCGGTGGATCGCTTCGTGGTGCAGAATGCGCTGCGGATGCTCGCGCCGTTTCGCGGTGCGCTGCGCACCGGCGGTTTCACCATCACCCTGAACCTCGCCGGCCAATCGCTCGCGGATGCCGCCTTCGTCGACTATTTCCGGCGGCAGCTGCGGGTGGCGCGATTGCCCGCGGGCTGCCTCCTGGTGACGCTCGGCGAAACGGTGGCGGCGCGGCAACTGGCCGCGGTCAGCACGGCGATCAGCAACCTGCATACGCAGGGTGTGAGATTCGGCCTGGACGGCTTCGGCGTCGGCACCCATGCGCTCGACTACATCCGGCAGCTGCGCATCGGACGCGTCGCGATCGGCGGCGAATTCGTGCGCGAAACGGCGCGCGACGGCGGTTCGCAGGCCGCGGTGCGCGCCATCGTCGAACTCGCCGGCAGCGTGGCCATCGAGACGGTGGCGGAGGGCGTCGATCAGGAACGCGGCCTGCTGCTGCTGCGTGAGCTGGGCGTGGATTTCGCCCGCGGTGCGGCGTGCGGCGCCCCCGCACCACTCGAGGAGATGCTGCCCACCCTGGGCGCCGATGAATCCCGGCGCCTGCAGCGGCTGTTCCTGGAACTCTAGGAGCGGCCGGCGCCGGGCACGGACATCGATCATAATCATGCTAAGCTTTTCGGCCGTGAGGCGAAAAGGTGAGCCGTGACCGACCGATTGACCCCGCTGCTGGCCCAAAGGCCCTGGCTGCTCGCCGACGGCGCGACCGGCAGCAATCTGTTCGACCGGGGCCTGCAGTCCGGCGACGCGCCCGAGCTGTGGAATGCCGAGCATACGGAGCGCATCGCGGCGCTGCATCGGGCCTTCGTGAGCGCCGGCGCCGACATCATCCTCACCAACAGCTTCGGCGGCACGCGCCATCGGCTGAAGCTGCACAAGGCCGAGGATCGCGTCGGCGAACTGAACGAGAAGGCGGCGCGGATCGCGCGAATCGAAGCCGACGCCGCCGGGCGCGTCGTGCTGGTCGGCGGCAGCATGGGCCCGACCGGCGAGATCCTCGAGCCGCTCGGTCCGCTGTCCTGGGAGGCTGCGCGCGCGGCGTTTTCCGAGCAGGCGATCGCGCTGGCGCGCGGCGGCGCCGACATCCTGTGGATCGAAACCATGTCCTCGGCGGAGGAAACCGAAGCTGCCATCGCCGGCGCGCAGGCGGTGGATCTGCCCATCGTCGCCACCTTGAGCTTCGATACCAACGGACGCACGATGATGGGCCTGACGCCGGCGGATCTGGCCGCCCTGCGGCATCGGCATCATCTGGCGGCCTGCGGCAGCAACTGCGGCACGGGGCCCGCCGAACTCGTGGCGTGCATCGTGAATCTCGCGACCGCCGCGGATCCCACGGCCGTGCTGGTCGCCAAGGCGAATTGCGGCATACCGCAGTTCGTGGACGGTGAGATCCGCTTCAACGGCACGCCCGCGCTGATGGCGCATTATGCGTGCCTGGCCCTGGATGCGGGTGCCCGGATCATCGGCGGCTGCTGTGGCACCACGCCGGAGCATCTGCGCGTCATGCGCCAGGCGCTCGAGGCCCATGTGCGCGGCGCGAAGCCGGATCTGGCAACCATCGAGGCCGAACTGGGGCCGATTTCGACCGGGGCGACCGCGCAGCTGCGCGGCGAGTTGGGCCGCGAAGCCGGCGCCGCTCCCGGCGCCGTCGGGCGGCGCAGCAAGAGCCGCCGCGGCGCGCGGGCGGCGAACTCCTAAAGACACCGTGGCCATCCAGCCCCATCCGCCGCGGGTTCTGCAATCCATGAGGCGATGGTGGCTGACGATGGCCGTGGCCGGCCCGCTGGCCGGCTGGGCCGCGTCGCCGCTGACGCCGCTGCCGCCGCCCGAGGACCGGCAGCTCGCGCGCGACATGCTCCGGGAACTGGTGGAGATCAACACCACACATGCTTACGGGTCGACCCAGGCGGCCAAAGTCATCGAAGGCTGGCTGCTGCGGGCGGGTTTTGTGCCGGGCGACGTTGACTTACTCGCGCCGGCCGACCACCCGACCAAGGGCAATGTGGTGGTGCGCTACCGCGGCCGGCACCGCGGGGATCCGGTGCTGTTCCTCGGACATCTGGATGTGGTCGAAGCGAAGCCGGAGGACTGGTCGGTCGATCCGTTCAAGCTGACCGAAATGGACGGTTGGTTCTACGGCCGCGGAACCATCGACATGAAGGATGGCGATGCCGCCCTGGTCGAGTCGCTGATCCGCCTCAAGCGGGAGAAATACGTCCCTGATCGCGACATCGTCGTCGCCTTCACGGCCGACGAAGAGGCCGGCGGCGACGCCAACGGCCCGGCCTACCTATTGCAGGAGCATCGCGCCCTGATCGACGCGGCGTTCGCCGTCAATCTGGACGGCGGCGGCGGCAACACCCGGAACGGAGCGCGCCAGTTCTTCGAGGTGGGAACCAGCGAGAAGACCTACGTCACCTTCACGCTGCAGACCACCAGCCCCGGCGGCCATGGATCATTGCCCGGTCCCGACAACGCCATCTACCGGCTGGCGGCCGGCCTCGGCCGGCTCGAGACCTTCAAATTTCCGGTGATGCTCACTTCCACGACGCGGGCCGCATTCGCGGCGCTCGGCGCGCTTGAGACCGGTACGGCCGCCGCGGATATGCAGGCCGTGGCGCAATCGCCGCCGGACGCGGCCGCGGCCGCGCGTCTGAGCACGAACGTGCGGCTCAATGCGCAGCTGCGCACCACCTGTGTGGCGACGCTGATCTCCGGCGGGCACGCGGAAAACGCCCTGCCGCAACGCGCCAGGGCGACCATCCAGTGCCGCCTGCTGTCGGGCGATTCGGCGGCCAACGTTCAAGCGCAGCTGGTCGCGGTCCTCGCCGACCCGGCCATCGGCGTCACGCTGGATGCGCCGCCCATCGTAAGCCCGGAATCGCCGCCCACGCCGCAATTCATGAAAAAAGTGGCGCTGCTGGCGCACTCGATGTGGCCGGGAGTGCCCATAATTCCCACCATGGCCACCGGCTTCAGCGACGACCGGCATACCCGCAACGCCGGCATCCCCAGCTACGACATCAGCGGCGTGTGGCAGGACGTGGATGAGAATCGCGCCCACGGCCGCGACGAACGCGTCGGCGTGCAGGCCTTCGATGAGAGCGTGGAATTCACCTACCGGCTGATGAAGGCCATGAGCGGCGCGAAATAGCGGCGCGAGTTGGCGGCGCGATCAGTCCAGGGGGTTGCCGTCGGCGTCGATTCGGTGAACCTCCCCCGGATGTAATGCGCGGATGCCGCGCTCGATCTTGTCCACGTCCCCCACCACGATCCACAGCAGCCGGTCCGGCTGGATCAGGCGCCGCGCGAGCTCATTGGCCTGATCGGCGGTGACGGCGAGCGCCCTTGCGGTCAGGGTGCCGTAGTAGTCGTCGGCGAGCTTGAACTGCAGGATGGTGGCATAGCGATCGGCGAGCTGTTGCGCGGTTTCGAAGGCGCCGGGCATACCGAGCGTCTGCAACGATTGCACGTTCTGCAGCTCCTCACGCGTGATGGGCCTGGCGCCGGCGATGCCGCGGAATTCGCCGATCATCTCCTGCAGCGAGTCGCGCGTCTTGTCGGTCTGCACGGATGCGATCATCAGCAGCGGCCGCTTCCCGACGGCATCCACCATCTGGCTGTGCACACCGTAGGACCAGTGCTTGTCCTCGCGCAAATTCATGTTGGCCCTCGAACTGAAGGTGGCGCCGAGCACGCCGTTCACGAGCTCGAGCACGAGCGCGTCCGGGTCGTTGCGCGGCGGCACGAGCTGTGCGCCGAGGATGACGCTTTGCTGCGCGCCCGGACGGTCGACGAGATAGATCCCGGGGTGCGGCCCGCTCACCGCCGCGATGTCCTTGTGCGGGATCCTCCGGGGACGCCAGCCGGCGAACAGCTGCTCCAGCCGCGGGATGATTTGCGCCAGGGTGGTGTCGCCCACGATGAGCAGGGTGGCGTTATTGGGCGTGAACCAGGTCCGATGGAAGGCGATCAAATCATCGCGGGTCATGCGCTGCAGCGCCGCCTCCGTGCCGAGTCCGGACGGCGCCGATGCATAGGCATGACCCCTGCCGTAGAGCAGGGCCGGCGCGACCCGTAGGGCGATCGCCTGCGGGGTGGCCTTTTCCCGGCGGATCGCCGCGAGCCGCTCCTTTTTCAGGCGCTCGAAGTCCGGCTGCGAAAAGGCCGGGTGCAGCAGCAGATCCGCGTAGATATCCAGGCCCTCATCGAGCGTGGCGCGCAGCACGCTGAGCTTGGCAAAGGCGCCATCGAGGTTGCCGGCGGTGCTGAACCGGGCGTCGATGGCCTCGAGCTCCTCGCCGACCCGGAGTGAACTGCGCGTCGCGGTGCCCTCCTCGAGCATGCGCAGCGCAAAACCTTCCGCGCCCGGCAATTGCGGCGGATCCGCGGCTAAGCCCGCGTCCAGCAGCAGTGAAAAATCCACCACCGGAACGCCGTGCCGTTCGGCCAGCACGATTTTCAGACCGTTCGACAGCTCGGCTCGCTGCATCGGCGGCAGCTCGAGCCGCTGCGCCGGGCCGGCGCCGGGTTCATGACTGCGGTCCAGCGGCGCGGTGGTCGAGTAATCGGCGGGATAGGGGTGCACTTCCAGGATGTAGTCGCCGTCCGACAACCAGGCGGCGGCAGTGGCCTTGACGCCCGCCGCAGTGGCCGCCTTGACGCCTTGCAGATAGCGCCGGTAGCACTGCGGGTCGCCGGTGAAGGTCGCGCAGCGCGCGAGCACGTCGCTCTTGCCGCCGAAGCCGCCGATGCGTTCGGCGGCGCGCACGAAATCCCCGATGAGGTTGGTCTTGGCGATCCGCAGCTCAGCCTCGGTCGGGCCGTCCTTGAGAAAGCGCCGCAGCTCCTGGTCGGCGGCCAGCTCCACCTTGCGCAGATCACCACCGGGCACCGCCGTGAGCGTCAGATCGAAGCGGCCGCCGATTTCCCCGCCGACGGCGGCCGCGGTCACGGAGGTGGCGATCTGATCGCGGTACACCAGGCGCTTGTACAGCCGGGACGTCTTGCCGCCGGCGATGATGTAGGCGGCGATGTCGAGTTGCGGCTCCTCGGGGCTGAATGCCTGGGGGATGTTCCACACGCGGTACAGGCGCGCCTGCGGCACGCGGTCCTGGACCGTGCCGCGGCGGCTGCCGGTGCGCCGGGCGATCCACACCGACTGCCGGGCGAGAGGCGGACCCGCGGGAATCTCGCCGTAGTATTTCTCGACCTTCTCGAGGGCCGCCGCCGGAGTGATGTCGCCGGCGAGCACCAGCACCACATTGTTGGGCCCGTAGTTGGTCTTGAACCAATCCTGCACGTCCTGCATGGACGCCGCGTTCAGATCCTCCATGGAGCCGATGGTGGTCCAGGAGTACGGATGGCCGGGGGGGTAGGAATTCTCCGTGAGCAGCTGGCGGGTCACGCCGTAGGGCTGGTTCTCGCCCTGGCGCTTTTCGTTCTGAACCACGCCGCGCTGCAGATCGAGCTTCTTCTGGTCGAGCACGCCGAGCAGGTGCGCCATGCGATCGCTCTCCGCGAACAGCGCGGTGTCCAGCATGGAGGCCGGCACATTCTCGAAATAATTGGTGCGATCGGAATTGGTGGTGCCGTTCAAGTCGGTCGCGCCGATGCGCTCCATCGCATTGATGTAGTTTTGATCGAAATTCGCACTGCCGCTGAACATCAGGTGCTCGAACAGATGCGCAAAGCCGGTCTTGCCGGGCTTCTCGTTCTTCGAGCCCACGTGGTACCAGGTGTTGACCGCGACGAGGGGTGCCTTGTGGTCCTCGTGCACCAGCAGCACCAGGCCGTTCTTCAGGACGAAACGAGTGCAGGCGATGTCCGGGATGTCGACGTGCACGCCGTCCGCGGCCGCCGGACGGGGTGCCGCAGCCGCGGGCGCCGGTGCGGCGGCCAGCGCGGCAACGCCCAGCGCGGCATCGCAGAGAAGCGCAGGCAACAGCCAGTGCAGGATTTTCATGTGAGCATCCGGGGCGATGATTGACTCGCGGGATTATTTCACAACGGCGCCGTCGCCCGGCTCGGGTGTGCAACCCGCCAGCGATTCCCGAACGGCGGCGAGCAGCATGTCCGGCGCAAACGGCTTGCGCAGCACCCGGAACTCGCCCGTATCGAGGTCCGCGAATCCGGTCTGCAGCAGGATGGCCAGGGACGGATGGCGCTGCCGCGTCCACCGGGCGAGGTCCAGGCCGCTCAACTGGCCGGGCATCCGAATGTCGCTGAGCAGCAGATCGGGCCGCAGTCCACCCTCGAAGATCGTCATCGCCTGATCGGCGGTCTCGGCGACGGTGACGCGCAGCCCGGCATCGGTGAGCACCTGTTCCAGCATGCGCCTGAGCAGGGCATGGTCCTCGACCAGCAGCACGTGCATCAGCTCACCATGGCGGGCAGCCACAGCGAGACGGTGGTCCCGCGATGCAGTACGCTGCTGACGGACAGTGCGCCGCCGGACTGGGTCGCGAAGCCGTCGACCATGCTGAGGCCGAGGCCGGAGCCGCGGCCCACCGGCTTCGTGGTGAAGAACGGCTCGATGGCACGCGCCAGGATGTCCGAGGCCATGCCGCAGCCGTCGTCCACCACATCGAGGCGCACCCGGCGCCCGGAATCGTTGCAGACGCGGATCAGGATCTTGCCGCCGCTGATCATGGCGTCGCGGGCGTTGGTCACCAGGTTCAGCAGCGCGGCGGAGAGCTGGCGGGGGTCAGCCCAGGCCACCGGCTCGGGCTCCTCGACCTCGATGTAGAGGCCGGCGGCGCTGCCGACCGTGCGCTCCAACAGCGGCCGCAAATCGGCCAGACAGGCGCCGAGGCGCACGGCCTCGGGAACCAGATTCTGCTGCCGGGCAAAGCTCAGCAGCTGCGAGGTGATGTCGGCACAGATCTCGCTCGAGCGGCGCGCCTGGCTCACGAGGTCGCAGGCGACGCTGTCCTCGGCCACCGATGCGCGCCGGCCCAGCAGCCACAGCGCCTGCAGCATCACGGACAGCAGATTATTGAAATCGTGCGCAATGCCGCCGGTGAGGCGGCCGACGGCGGCCAGCTGCTGTTCGGCCGCCTTGCGTGCATCGACCGCGAGCTTGCGCCGGCTCCACATCCGGGTGGCGAACAGCACCGTGACCACGGCCAGAACGGCCGCGCCGATCACGGCGTTTCTGATGAATGCCTGGCGGGAAATGGTGAGCTCGGCGGCCTGCATTTCGGCGCGGCTGCGCGCCAGCTCCTCGTCCTTGAAGCTGGTCTCGAATTTCACGTGCAGCAGCGCCAGCTGTTCGGCGCTGCGCGCGGAACGGTCCGCCTCCAGCGCATCCAGACAGTAATTCTCGTCGCGCGCCGCGGCGGCCACGTCGCCGATCCGGGTGAGCGCCTGCGCCCGGAGCCTGTGAAACCGCCAGCGCATGCGCGGCGGAAAGTCGACGCCGTCGTCGCCCAGCGCCCGATCCCACAAGCCCACCGCCTCGGCGGGGTGTCCGCCACGGAAGGCGATCTCCCCCAGCGCGCCGAGCATCATCTTCACGCCTTCCGGATCGTCGGTGGCCCGGGTGCGCTCATAGGCCTCCCGGCAAACGGCGGAGGCGTCCATGCGGCGCGTATCGCGCGAGGCCGTGACGCACAGCTCCTGCCAGGCGAACACCACCTCCAGGGGCAGTGCGGCGGACTCCAGGAGCGCGCGCGCCCTCAGGAAATCGTCCGCGGCGTGTACATAGTCGTCCTGACTGAGGTTGATGTCGCCGCGCAGAAAAAACGCATCGGCGAGCCGCAAGGGGCCGCGCGACGCCGAGTAAAAGCCGATCGCCTCGTCCGCCAGCTCGTGGGCGTCGGTGTACAGATCATATTTGGCATACAGCCGGGCGAGCATCTGGCCGGCGAGCAGCCGCACCTCGGCTCGGCCGAGGTTGCGCGCAAGCTGATAGGCGCGCATGAAATCCTCCGCCGCGCCCACGTTCTGTCCGGCGCGAAAGCGCAACGAACCGCGGTAGTACAGCACGCAGGCGAGGTCCGGCACGTCACCGAGGCTCTCCGCGGAGTCCGGGCCGAATTCGATCATTGCCCGGTCGAGATGCCCCTGCTCCTTGAGCAGCAGGCTGGCGGTGAGCCGCAGGCGGCGTCGCAGCAGGGCATCGTCGGCCGGCGTCAGCGCCTGCACGCCGGCCTCGACGGCGCTGCGGGCCGCGTCGACATTTCCGATGCTCTCCAGCGCATCGGCGCGCATGGCATATAGGTGGGCCCTGCTCGGCCGGCCGGTGCCGCGCGCGGGTGCCGAGAGCTGCGCGTCGATCAGCGCGATGGCCGCCTGCGGATCGTGCTCGATCCGCTCCGCGAAAGGCGCGTCCTTTCCCAGCAAGTCGGCATAGCAGCCCGCGCGCGCCGGCGGCGCGAGACCCGGCAGCAGCCAGACGCACAGCAGCATCACGGCACACGGGGTCCGTGCTGGGCGCGGCAGGCACCGTATTGGCCTTCCAAAGGTCCACATAGCGTGGCGAGCTTTTGTTCGTATTGTTGGCATTAGAATAAGCCGGAAGCCGGTCCGGCGCACCCGGGTCGGGGGCATGCCCCACAACAGGGCGCGGGCAGCGGGTCAACCAGCGGGCTCTCCGGCCGTTAGTCGGGTACGTTAGCAACCAGAAGGAAAAACCGTCCATGAAATCCATTGCACTCGTGCGGCCCGCACTCCTGGCGCTCGCCGCCACGGCAACCCTGCTCGGCGGCTGCGTGGTGAGCGGCTCCGTCGGGATTCCCGCACCGAGGTTGTATGTGGGCGTCGTCAGCGAGGCGCCGCCGCCGCCGCAGGTGGAGGTCATCGGCGTGCCGCCGCAGCCGGGCTATGTGTGGCTCGGGGGCTATTGGAACTGGGTGGGCGGCCGCCATGTGTGGGTCGGGGGCCATTGGGAAGCGCCCCGTGCCGGCTATCGCTGGGTGCCGCATGAGTGGGTGCATGCCGGTGGCGGCTGGCGCCTGCGGGAAGGTCACTGGGCACGACGCTGAACCGGCTGAGAAGCCGGTCACAGTTGGCGCCGCACGGCCTCAAGCGCGGCGGATCCGTGCCGATTCGAGGTTGATGCAGCGACGACATGGCGGCGGATTCACGCTGATCGAACTGGTGGTCGTCGTCACCATCCTGACCGTGCTCGCAGCATTCGCGCTACCGCGTTTCTCGCTGCTCGACAGCCAGGCGCGCAGTTCCGCGGTCACGTCACTCGCCGGCAGCCTGTACGGCGCCTCGGCGCTGGCCTTTGCCCAGTACGACAGCCTTGGGACGGCGCCGACCCAGGTGACCCTGGACGGCGTCACGGTGACCCTGGTCAACGGCTACCCGGACGTGAACGGCATCGTGAGCGCCGTGCAAGATGCGTCCGGGTTCTCGACCACGGCAAGCGCCACCACCGTCACCTTCAGCACGAATTCCGCCCCGACGCCGGCCAATTGCTCGGTCGCGTACACGGTATCGCCGGCGATCGGCACCGCGCCGACCATCGCCGCACCCATCACCAGCGGCTGCTGAGGTCCGGCACGCAGCCGCGTTGAGGGAGCGCTTCCAAGGAGGCGGCGGCCACGACATAGCGGTCGCGGCGCGCCGGCGGGTGATGCAGCGGCACCGGGTGGTGGATTTGATGACCCACGTCGATCCCTTCCATCGCCCCGATCTCGATCATGAGCGTTCCGCCGCAGCGTGACCGCGGCGCAGCCGCAGCGACAGCAGCAGCGCGGCCAGCATGACGATCGCGACCGCGCGGTAGGCCGCGGCGAAGCCCGCCACGCCGCCGCCGAAGTCGGCGATCGCACTGACCGCCGCCGCCGCCAGCAGCGTGCCGATCGCATTGCAAATGTTGACGAGTCCCTGGGCGGCCGCGCGCAGTCCGAGCGGCGCCTCGTCGAGCGCGATCGAGCGCAGCGCGCCGCCCACGGCGATGCCGAGGCCGAGGCCGACGGGTACGGAACCGGCGAGGAACGCGGGCAGTCCGTAGCCGGTGACCGACAGGGCGGCATAGCCGAGGGCCAGCAGCGCGAAGCCCGCGAGCAGCAATCCGCGCGCACCCATGCGGTTCAGCAGCCGGCCGGCGCCGGCCGAACCCAGCATCGATGAGACCACCAGCGGCAGCAGCACGAAACCCACGCGGCTGGGCGGCACGGCATAGGCGGCCGTCGCGATCGAGGCGACGAAGATGACGCTGCCCATGCCGAAACCGACGCCGAGCGACAGCCAATAGGCGGTGGCCAGCTGCCGATTCGCGAACAGTCGCAAGGGGATCAGGGCCTGCCGGGCGCGACCTTCGACCCCGATCAGCAGCCCGAGCAGCGCGCCGACGCCGCCGAGCAGCCAGGGCCACAGCCGGATCCCCGTCAGTTCATCCGCGATGCGCGTGATGCCGAGCACCAGGCAGCCGAGCAGCAGGAATGCCACCGCGATGCCCGGCCAATCGAGCGGCGGCTGCATGGCGCGCCGGTGCGGGCGCGGCAGGACGCGCGCCCCGAGCACGAGGACCAGGCCGGCAATGGGCAGGTTGAGCAGAAAAATCCAGCGCCAATTGAGCGTCACCAACAGCACGGCGGCGAGCGGCGGGCCGAGCACGAAGGCCATGCCGTAGGTGGCGCCGATCAAACCCAGCGCCTTGCCGCGTTCCTGCGGCGGGAACGCGTCGCCCACCACGGCGCTCGCGGTCGGCGTGATGCCGCCGGCGCCGACGCCCTGGATCGCGCGGCTGGCGATGACCATCCAAAAGCGCGGCGACAGGGCGATCAGCAGGGATCCGACCGCGAAGCAGGCCACGCTCGCCAGGTAGATCGGCCGCCGGCCGAGACGGTCGCTCAGATCGGCCATCACGGCCGTGCTGCACAGGGAGAACAGGATGAACGCGCTCATCACCAGGCCGACTTCGCGATTGTCGACCCCGAAGGCCGCGCGCAGCGCCGGTATGGCCGGGCCGATCACCGCCGTGTCGAGCGCCGCCATGAATACGCCGATGAACAACACCGGCATGAGGCGGCGCGACGCGGAGCGGTCGACCGCGATGGAATCTGCAGACATGGGATCTCCGCGACGCCGGCCGCCGGCGCCGGACGCTGCAAAGCCCAAAATTATAGCGGGTTGCCGCCGCCCAGGTGGTAGCTGACGGTGACGCCGATTTGCCGCGGATCGCCGAGCTGCAGAAAGGCCTGATTCGGAAAGTTGGGGGGGATCAGGCCGAAATAAAAGCCCTGCTGCGCATAGCGCGCATCGAAGACGTTGCGCACCCACAGGCTCGAGGTCCATGCCCCGTGCCGGTAGCCGATGCGCAGGTTTTCCAGATGATAGGCGCTCGAGCTCTGTGCATCGCTGGTGTAATAGTAGTAGCTGCCGAGACCGGAGGCATCGAGGCGGGCGAACCAGCCGGCCGGGTCGCGGTATTCGAGCGCCGCGGAGAGCTTGTAGCCCGGGGCGAACGGCTGCGCGCGTCCATCGATGTCGAGGCTGGTGAACAATCCGGTCACGTCCAGGTAGCGGGTGCGCAGCAGCGAGACGCTGCCCGACACATCCCAGCGCTCGTCCAGGCGGTAGCTGCCGGCCGCCTCCAGACCGGTGTTTTCGCCGTTGCTGGCATTTTGCGTATAGAACACGTAGTCCAGGGGATTGTTCTGCTGCAGCTGCTCCGACAGGTACACCTGCATGTTCCGCCGCCGCATATAAAACACGTCCGCCTGCAGCTGCAACGGCTCGCCGGCCGACGCGTACTTGAATCCGCTCTCCGCGCTCCACAGCGTCTCGGGACCGAACTCACGCTGCTCCGAGAGGATGCCCGAACCGATGTTGAAGCCGCCGCCCTTGTAGCCGCGCGCCAGTGTGGCATACACATGGCCGCCGTCGCCGGCAGCCGTCATCCAGGCGACGCTGCCGCCCACCATGTCGTTCACTTCCGAGGGAAACGGCGTCTGCACGTCGGCGCTGTCGGAATAATCGGCCACGCGACGCTCCACCCGCAGCGCCCCCGTCACGCCCGACCGCTTTCCCACGTCCGCATCCAGCGAGCCGTAAAGCGCCACGTTGGTCGCGGCATAGCGGCTGTCGAGCGCGCTCGAACCCGCGCCATCGTATTGATCATCGTAAACATAGAGCAGCTGGTCCGACTCGGTCAGGCGCAGTGCATAGGCGCCAACCAGCCAGCGCAGCCGTCCGAACAACGCCCGCGACGGATCGCCGGTCAGCCGCAGGTCCTCGGCGAGCGTACGCCGATTGCGATTGTCGCTTTGAAAATAATCGTAGGGGGCATATTGGCCCCACAAGGTGTCGTTCCCCCAATCGCCGTCGAACGAATAAATGATGGATGAATTCGCCGCGCTGGTGATGCTGCGCAATTCGCCGAAACCCGCGAGCTCATCGGTCAGGCGCAGCGCGAAGCCGTTGGAGAGCTGCGCATCGCGCCCGGGCTGATTCGAGTAGGTGGTGTCGGTGTCGTAAATCGACCAGGCGTCATAGCCGTTGTCGATGTTGACGTGCATCAGCGTCAGGTCCGCCCGCAGCGCATCGGTCAGCTGCCAGCGCAGCTTGCCGCGCAGCGTGCCTTCGTCATAGCCGTTGGTGGCGCTCTCGTCCAAATAGGCATTGTGGCGGAAGCCGTCGCTGAGAAACCGTTGTGCCGCGAGGCGCCAGCCCGCCGCGCCGTCGGCGAAGCCATCGCCGATGGACAGGGCCGCGGCGCGCGTGTCGTAGTTGCCACCGGTGAGCTCGCCGTTGAGCTCGAAGTCGGTGCCGGGATCGGCGGTGCGCACGCTGATGAGGCCCGCGAGGGCATTGGCGCCATAGGCGGTGCCCTGCGGCCCGCGCAGCACCTCGATCTGGCGGGTGTCGAACAGCGTCGCCGGCATGCCCACACCGGAGAAATCGATGTCATCGATCAGAAACCCGACCGACGGATTCGGCGCGCCCTGGTACTGCTCGACCTCGCCGATGCCGCGCAGCTGGAAGAATCGCGGCCGCGAGGTTCCCGCGGCCCAGTTCAAGTCCGGGACCAGACCCAGCACATCCTCGAAATGCTGGACCCCGGCGGCTGCAAGGGTCTGCGCATCGAGCACGGTGACGCTTTGCGGCAGCTCGGCCACGCTGGTCGAGCGCAGCGTCGCCGTGACCACGATCTCCTCGAGGGTATCATCGCCCGCCTGCGCCGCCTGCGCCGCCTGCGCCGCCTGCGCCGGAATGGCCCGTGACGCAATGCAAAGCACCGTGAGCGGTACCGACCAACGCCATGGAAATGTCATTTACCTGCTCCCTACGCCGGTACTAACCGGATCAGGTTCAACGGGTTCGCCGCCGACGGCGTCTCAGGTCTTCTAAAGACCACCCCAAGGTTCGCGACACGCTAGCAACCTCGTTCGGGCTTGGCAACAAGAATTCTTGGGCATTCCTGACGGTTCTTCACCAAAAAGGCCGGCCGTGGGCTGTTCCTGACAGGGGGGCGCGTGGAATGATGCAACCGATGGAATCCGATGCCGTGGGGGCGGGCGCCGTACCCCTGAATTCGCGCCGCCCAATCCTGCGCTGGGTACTCTGGGGGCTCGTCGCACTGCTCATCCTCGGCCTCATCGTCTACCAGTCGGTCACCTTCCTGTCCCAGCCGCCGCAGCGGCGCGGGCGATTTCTCGACGGCGGCAATCAGCCCGTCGGGGCGGCGCGCATCCGCCGCGGCGACATCCGACTGACCCTGCGCGCCCTGGGGGCGGTCACGCCGTTGACCACCGTCACCGTCAACACCCAGATCAACGGGCTGCTGATGCAGGTGGGTTTCAAGGAGGGCCAGCGGGTGCACAAGGGCGATTTTCTCGCGCAAATCGACCCGCGGCCCTATCAGGTCGCGCTCGAGCAGGCTCAGGCGCAGCTGGCCCATGACGAGGCGGTGCTCGCCCAGGCGCAGATGGATTTGACTCGCTACCAGACGCTGTCGCAGCAGATGTCGATCCCGCGCCAGACCTATGAGGATCAGGTCTGGGCGGTCAAGCAGGACCAGGGAACCGTGGATTCCGACAAGGCGCAGGTCAAGGCGCAGCAGCTGAATCTGACCTATTGCCGTATCGTGGCCCCCTCGGACGGGCGCGTCGGCCTGCGGCTCATCGACCCGGGCAATTACGTGCAGACCAACTCCGCCAGCGGCATCGTCGTGCTCACGATGCTCAAACCGACCAGCGTCGAGTTCGCGGTGGCGGAAGACAGCCTGCCGCAGATCATGGCGCGGGTGCGCGCCGGCGCGAAGATACCCGTCATCGCATTCGACCGCGCCAACGTGACTCAGCTCGCCACCGGCGAATTCGCGGCGGTCGACGCCCAGGTCAATGCCACCACCGGCACGGTGATGTTGCGCGCGCAATTCGACAACGCCGACGAAAACCTGTTTCCCAGCCAGTTCGTCAACGTGGTGATGCAGCTCGACACGCTGAAGGATGTGGTGACGGTGCCGGCGGCGGCCGTACAGCGCGGTGCACCCGGCACCTACGTGTACCTGGTCAATGACGACAACACGGTGTCGGTGCATCCGATCACGCTGGGCGCGCAGGACGGCGATCTGTTCGCGGTCGACTCGGGACTCGAGCCCGGCGAGCGCGTCGTGACCGATGGCGCCGACCGGCTGCGCGACGGTGCGAAGGTGAGCATTCCGGACATACAGAGCGCGACCAACGGCGCCGGCACCGGCACGAGCCGGGGCAATGGCTCGGGCCGGGGCAAAGGCGCGGGCAAGGGCTGGACGGGGAAGGGCGGCGATTGGACCACGCGGCAGCGGCGCCACCGGCAGGATCAGGAGGGTTCGCAGCAACCGGCGGGCCAGCAGCAAGCCCAGCCACCCCCATGAATCCGTCGCGGCTGTTCATCAGTCTGCCGGTCGCCACCTCCTTGCTGATGGCCGCGATCCTGCTGAGCGGCCTCATCGCCTTCCGCTACCTGCCGCTGTCGTCGCTGCCGGAGGTCGACTATCCCACCATCCAGGTGCAGACCTTCTATCCCGGCGCAAGTCCGGAGGTGATGACCTCGTCGGTGACGGCGCCGCTGGAAAGGCAGTTCGGGCAGATGCCGGGACTCAACCAGATGACCTCCGCCAGCTCCGCCGGTGCCTCGGTGATCACGCTGCAGTTCAGCCTGGATCTCGGACTGGACGTGGCGGAACAGGAGGTGCAGGCGGCGATCAATGCGGCCGGCAACGTGCTGCCCAACGATCTGCCGACCCCGCCCACCTACGCCAAATTCAATCCCGCCGATGCGCCCATCATGACGCTGGCGGTCACCTCCCAGACGCTGAAGCTCACCGATGTCGAGGATCTGAGCTTCACCCGGCTCGCGCAGAAGATCTCGCAGCTGCCGGGAGTCGGCGTGGTGAGCATCTCCGGCGGCCAGCGGCCGGCCGTGCGCATCCAGTTCAACCCGCGGGCGCTCGCGAAGTACGGCCTCAACATCGACGATCTGCGCACCACCATATCCAGCGCCAACAGCAACTCGCCCAAGGGCAGCTTCGACGGCACCTCGCAGTCCTCCTCGATCAATGCCAACGATCAGATCACCGACATCGACGGCTACCGCAACATCATCGTGGCGTACCTCAATTCCTCCCCGGTGCACCTGTCCGACGTGGCCAATGTGGTCAAGGCGCCGGAGAACACCAAGCTCGCCGCCTGGGCGAACGTGACGCCGTCGCTGATTCTCAACATCCAGCGCCAGCCCGGCGCCAACGTCATCCAGGTGGCCGATGCGGTCAAGAAGCTGCTGCCGCAGGTGATCGCCGACATGCCCCCGGCGCTCGAGATCAGCATCCTGAGCGACCGCACCCAGACCATCCGCGCGTCGGTGTCGGATGTTGAATTCGAACTCATTCTGGCCGTGATCCTGGTGGTGCTGGTGATCTTCGTGTTCCTGCGCAATCTGCCGGCAACCGTGATACCGAGCCTGTCGGTGCCGCTGTCGCTGGTCGGCACCTTCGGCGCCATGTATCTGCTCAATTACAGCCTGGACAATCTGTCGCTCATGGCGCTGACCATCTCCACGGGATTCGTGGTCGACGACGCCATCGTGATGATCGAGAACATCGCCCGCTACATCGAGCTTGGCGAGAAACCCATGGCGGCGGCGCTCAAGGGCTCGCAGCAGATCGGCTTCACCATCATCTCCTTGACCGTGTCGCTGATCGCCGCGCTGATTCCGCTGCTGTTCATGGGCGAAATCGTCGGGCGGCTGTTCCACGAATTCGCGATCACGCTGGCGGTGACCATCGTGATATCCGCCGTCGTGTCGCTCACGCTGGTGCCGATGCTGTGCGCGCGCCTGCTGCACCGGCGGCCCGATGCCGCACGCAGCGCCTGGGACCTGAAGGCCGAACGGGGTTTCGCCTGGATCATCGGCCGCTACGATGCCGCACTCATCTGGGTGCTCGACCGACAGGGCCTGACCCTGATCTTCGCCGGTGTCACCCTGGCGGTGACGCTGGTGTTGTACGTGGTCATCCCCAAGGGGTTCTTTCCGCTGCAGGACACGGGCGAAATCCAGGGCATCTCCGAGGCGGCGCAGACCATCTCGTATGGCGCCATGGCGCAGCGCCAGCAGGCGCTCGCCGCCGCGATCCTCAAGGATCCGGACGTGGTCTCCTTGAGTTCCTTCATCGGCGTGGACGGCGCCAATTCCACGCTCAACAGCGGGCGCTTCCTCATCAATCTGAAACCGCATGCGCAGCGCAGTGCGACGGCGAGCGAGATCATCCGGCGCCTGCAGCACGAGACCGCCGGCGTGGTCGGCATCACCCTTTACATGCAGCCGCTGCAGGACATCACGATCGATTCGGCGGTCAGCCGCACGCAGTACCAGTTCGTGGTGGAGAGCACCGACATCAACGATTTTGCGGCGTGGATACCGCGCCTGATGCAGAAGCTGTCGGAACTGCCGCAGCTCGCCGACGTCGCGAGCGACATGGAGCAGCAGGGCACCGCCACCGAACTGGTGATCGACCGCGCCACCGCGGCGCGTTTCGGCATCACGCCGGCGACGGTCGACAACGTCCTGTACGACTCGTTCGGCCAGCGCATCGTGTCGACCATCTATTCGCAGTCGAACCAGTACCGGGTCATCCTGGAGGCGGACCCCTCGATCCAGCGCTCCCTCTCGGGCTTGTCCGAGCTGTACCTGCCGTCCTCCACCTCCGCCACCAACGGCCAGGTGCCGCTGTCGGCCATCGTACGGGTCTCGCAGCGCGCCGGACCGCTGCAGATCACCCATCTGGGGCAATTTCCGGCCACCACCATCTCCTTCAACCTGGCGCCGGGACACTCCCTCGGCGAGGCAGTGGAGGCCATCAGGCAGGCGGAGAAGGAAATCCAGCTGCCCGGCAAGTTCGTCACCGCATTCCAGGGGACGGCGGCGGCCTTCCAGCACGTGCTCACCAATCAGGCGCTGCTGCTGGCGGCCTCGGTGATCACCATGTACATCGTGCTCGGCGTGCTGTACGAGAGCTTCATCCACCCGATCACCATCCTGTCCACGCTGCCCTCGGCCGGCATCGGCGCCATGCTCGCCCTGATGATCGCGGGCGACGATCTGGACGTTCTCGGCATCATCGGCATCATCCTGCTGATCGGGATCGTGAAGAAGAATGCCATCATGATGATCGACTTCGCGCTGGACGCGCAGCGCCGCGGCGGTTTGCCGCCGCGTGAGGCCATCCACCAGGCCTGCCTGCTGCGCTTCAGGCCGATCCTGATGACCACCCTGGCGGCGCTGCTCGGCGCACTGCCGCTGATGCTCTCCACCGGCGCGGGCTCGGAGCTGCGCCGCCCGCTCGGCGTCGCCATCGTCGGCGGCCTGATCGTGAGCCAGCTGCTGACGCTGTTCACGACCCCGGTGATCTATGTGGCATTCGACCGCCTGGGGATGCCCCTGCGCGGCGGCCGGCCGGACGCGGATGCGCTCGCCACATGAACCTGTCGCAGCCCTTCGTCGAACGCCCGGTCGCCAGCACCCTGCTGACCGTCGGAGTGGTGCTGGCCGGCGCGCTCGCCTATTCCAGGCTGTCGGTCTCGCCGCTGCCGCAGGTCGATTATCCGACGATCTCGGTCTCCGCCTCGCTGCCGGGCGCGGATCCGGAAACGGTGTCGACCAGCGTGGCGGAGCCGCTGGAGCGCTATCTCGGGCAGATCGCCGACGTCACCGAGATCACCTCGAGCAGCAGCACCGGCCAGACGCGCATCACGCTGCAGTTCGATCTGGACCGCGACATCAACGGCGCGGCCCGCGACGTGCAGGCCGCCATCAATGCCGCCGCGGCGGACGTGTCGACCAGCCTGTCGAGCAATCCGAGCTATCGGAAGGTCAATCCGGCGGATGCGCCGCTCATGATATTGGCGCTCACGTCGCAGACCCTGACGCGCGGCCAGCTGTACGATGCCGCCAGCAACGTGCTGCAGCAGCGGCTGTCGCAGCTCGACGGCATCGGCCAGGTTTCGATCGGCGGCGCCACGCTGCCGGCGGTGCGCGTCGAGTTGAACCCCACCGCGATGTTCCGCTACGGGATCGGCCTGGAGGACGTGCGCGCGGCACTGGCGTCGGCCAACGCCAACAGCCCGAAGGGCGCGATCGAGGAGGGCGATCACCGCTTCCAGCTGTATACCAACGATCAGGCGCGCCAGGCCGCGGACTTCCGGCCGCTGATCGTCGCGTACCGCAAGGGCTCCGCGGTGCTGCTGTCCGACGTCGCCGAGGTGCAGGACTCGGTGCAGGATCTGCGCAACGAGGGCCGCGCCAACGGCGAGCCGTCGGTGCTGGTGATCCTGTCGCGCCAGCCGGGCGCCAACATCATCGACACGGTCGATCAGGTGAAGCAGGAGCTGCCGCAGCTGCAGGCGGCGCTGCCCAGCGACGTGAACGTGACCATCGTGTCCGACCGCAGCGCGACCATCCGTGCCTCGCTGCAGGATACGAAATGGACCCTCGCGCTGGCGGTGGCGCTGGTGACCTTCGTGGTGTTTCTCGCCCTCGGCGACGTGCGCGCCGCGCTGGTGCCGGCCGTGGTCGTTCCGGTTTCCATCGTCGGCACGTTCAGCGGCATGTACCTGCTCGGGTTCAGCCTTGACAACCTGTCGCTGATGGCGCTCACCATCGCCACGGGCTTCGTGGTCGACGATGCCATCGTGGTCCTCGAGAACATCTCCCGGCACGTCGAGGCGGGGATGCCGCGGCGCGAAGCCTCGCTGCTCGGCGCACGCGAGGTGGGTTTCACCGTGGTGTCCATCAGCGTGTCGCTGATCGCCGTTTTCATTCCCATCCTGCTCATGGGGGGCATCGTCGGGCGCCTGTTCCGGGAATTCACGGCGACGCTGTCGCTCGCGATCGTGATCTCGATGGCGATATCGCTGACCACCACGCCGATGATGTGCGCTCTCGTCCTGCGGCCGCCGCACGGCCGGCCGGGGCCGCGCATGCGCCGCAGCCTGCTGGATCGCGCCCTCGACGGATACCAGCGCACGCTCACCTGGTCGCTGCGGCACGGGCCCCTGGTGATGCTGGCGCTGCTGATCACCATCGGGCTGAACGTGCTGCTGTTCACGGTGATTCCCAAGGGCTTCTTCCCGCAGGAGGACACCGGCCTGATCACCGGCGGCATCGTCGCCGACCAGAGCATTTCGTTCCAGCTGATGAAGGAGAAGCTCGCGCGGCTGATGGCGATCGTGCAGGCGGACCCGGCGGTGCAGAGCGTGGCCGGCTACACGGGCGCGGGCAGCGGCGGCGGGAACTCGCAGACCAACACCGGTACGGTGTACGTTCTGCTCAAACCGCTGTCGGTGCGCAAGCTGACCTCCGACGAGGTCATCGCCCGTCTGCGCGGCAAACTCTCGCAGGTGCCGGGCGGCCGGCTGTTCCTGCAGACCGTGCAGGACATCCGCATCGGCGCACGGCAGTCGAATGCCGAATACCAGTTCACGCTGCAGGCCGACAAGGTGTCGGATCTGTACGAGTGGGGACCGAAGCTGCTGGCCGCTTTGCAGCACAGTCCGGTAATCGCGGACGTGAACTCCGACCAGCAGCAAAAGGGGCTCGAGACCGATCTGGCCTACGATCGGACCATGGCGGCGCGGCTGCATCTGACGGTCGGCCAGCTCGACAGCACGCTGTACGATGCATTTGGACAGCGCCAGGTTTCGACGATCTACAACGCCCTGAACCAGTATCACGTGATCATGGAGGTCGCGCCGCGCTATTGGCAGAGTCCGGCGACCCTGCGGAACATCTATGTCAGCACCTCGGGCGGTGCCGCGAGCGGCACCCAGAACACCAATTCACCGGCCGCCGCCGCCGCCGGCAGTTCGGTGCAAAACGCGCTGACCAACGCCATTGCCAACACCGGCCGCGGTGCCGCGTCGAGCGGCGCGGCGGTGAGCGCCAGCCTGGAGACGATGGTGCCGCTCGCGGCCGTCAGCAGCTATTCCGCCGGCACCACGCGCCTGTCCGTGAATCATCACGGGCTGTTCGCCTCGACCACGATCTCCTTCAATCTGCAGCCGGACATGTCGCTGAGCGACGCCACCCGGGCCGTCACCCAGGCCATGGAGGAGATCCACCTGCCCACGTCCATCCACGGGACATTCGCCGGCACCGCCGGCACCTTTCAGAAATCCCTGGATGGCGAACCGCTGCTGATCGCGGCGGCGCTGCTCGCCGTCTACATCGTCCTCGGCGTGCTCTACGAGAGCTACATACACCCCATCACCATCATCTCGACGCTGCCCTCGGCCGGGGTCGGCGCGGTGCTCGCACTGATGGTGTGGCACACGGAATTCAGCATCATCGCGCTGATCGGTGTGATTCTGCTGATCGGAATCGTGAAGAAGAACGCCATCATGATGATCGACTTCGCGATCCAGGCCGAGCGCGCGCGGGGATTGACGCCGCGTCAGGCCATCTACGAGGCCTGCCTGCTGCGCTTCCGCCCCATCATGATGACGACGCTCGCGGCACTGCTCGGCGCGGTGCCTCTCGCGCTCTCCTACGGCAACGGCGGTGAACTGCGGCGGCCGCTCGGCATTTCCATCGTGGGCGGCTTGATCGTCAGCCAGGTGCTGACCCTGTACACGACACCGGTGTTGTATGTGTATCTGGACGGCCTGCAGACCTGGGTGAAGCGGCACTGGCCGATGCACTGGTCCGATGCCGCCGGAGTGGAGGCGAATCCATGAGAAGCCGGTCATGGCGCATCGCCGGCCCGTTTGCCGCGGCCGCCGTTTGTGTTGGCTTGAACGCCTGCAAGGTCGGACCCGATTACCGCCGCCCGGAGGCGCCGGTCCCGGCCGCCTACAAGGAACAGGCGGCCGACGCGGCGCAATGGAAACCGAGCGCGCCGCGTGACGACGGCGACCGAGGCGCCTGGTGGGCGGTATTCGATGACCCCGAACTCGACCGGCTGGAGCGCCAGATCGGCATTTCCAACCAGAACGTGAAGCAATTTGAAGCGCAATACCGCAACGCCGTCGCCCTGCTGAGGGAGTCCCGGTCACAATTGCTGCCGACTCTCACCGTGAGCGGCGGCGGGCAGCGCGGCGGCGGCGGTGGCGGCACTGCCAGCGTGTCGAGCACCGTCGGCAGCGGCACGGGCGGCGTCACGCACACCGAATTCACGCTCGAAGCCGCCGTCTCCTGGCAGCCCGACCTGTGGGGGACGATCCGCCGCCAGATCGAGAGCCGCAAGGCGAACGTGCAGGTGAACAAGGCGGATCTGGCCAACGCACTGCTCTCCGCGCAGGTGACGCTGGCCACGGATTATTTCGATCTGCGGGCCGCCGATTCCCTGAGGCGGCTGCTGGCCCAGTCATTGGCCCTCGACCGGCGGCTGCTCGAGATCACCGAGAATCAATTGAAGGCCGGCACCGCGAGCAACGGCGATCTGGCCTCGGCGCAGGCCCAACTGCAGGCGGCCCAGGCCCAGCTCATCGCCGTCGATCAGCAGCGCGGCACCTACGAGCATGCGATCGCCGTGCTGACCGGACATCTGCCCTCGGAACTGTCGATTGCCGACGCGCCACTCGCCGTCGCGGTACCCGAGGTGCCGGTGGCGCTGCCTTCCACCCTGCTCGAGCGCAATCCGGCGGTCGCCGCCGCCGAGCGGCAGATGCGGCTCGAGAACGCCCTGGTGGGCGTGGCGATCGGCGCGTATTTTCCGACCATCAGCTTAAGTGCGCTCGGCGGCTACGCCGGCGATCCGCTGTACAAGCTGCTGCGGCTGGGCAACCGCATCTGGTCCCTCGGCGCCTCGGCGAACGATACGCTGCTGCAGGGCGGCTACCAGGTTGCCGCCGTGGCCGCGGCGCGCGCCAACTACGATCAATACGTCGCGGCTTACCGGCAGACGGTGCTGTCGGCCTTCCAGCAGGTGGAGGATGAGCTGCTGGCGCTGCGGGTGCTGCAGCAGGAAGCGCAGTTCCAAGACGCGGCGGTGAAGTCCGCGCAATTGGCGGCGGATGTCTCCCTGAACGAGTTCAACGCCGGCAGCGTGGCCTACACGACCGTGATCACGGCGCTGCAGACCCTGCTCGCGGACCAGCAGTCCGCCCTCAGCATCCAACAGAACCGGCTGGTGGCGAGCGTCACGCTGATCGGGGCACTCGGCGGCGGCTGGGACGCATCGCAATTGTAGGAGCCTGTCTGAGCATTGCACGTGGCAGTGAGCGCCCATGAACTTCGCCTCCGACCCGGGCATCGACGCGGCGCTCGAGCGTGCCCGCGCGCTGGCGGCGCAGGCACAGGACGAGGCGGCCAAGGCGGCGTACCTCGAGATCCTGCGGAACGATCCCACGCATTTTTTCGCCTTGAACGAATTGGCCGGCCTGGCGCTGGCGGGCGGATTCCGTTCCGCGGCACGCACCGCCTATCTGCAGGCCGTGCGGCATCATCCCGACAACCCGGTTGCACGCGTCAATCTCGCCAATCTGCTGCGCCAGGACAACGACGTCGAGGGCGCCCGGCTGCATTATGAACACGCCCTCGGAATCGACCCGCAATTGCACGAAGCGCATCAGGGCATGGCGTGGGTGCTGAACGAACTCGGCCTGGAAGGAGCCGAGCGCCACTGGCACAAGGGTTATTCCGGGCACGCGGTCGTCACCGTTCCATACCGCGGCACCGGCCGCGGCGTGCCGCTGCTGCTGCTGGTGTCGGCCCGCGGCGGCAACATCCCCACCCGGCCGTGGATCAGCGACCGGCAGTTTGCGGTGAGCGCGATCCACGCCGAGTTCTGGGATTCCGGCATGCCATTGCCGCCGCATGCCCTGATCGTGAACGCCATCGGCGATGCCGACCTATGTGCGGCCGCCCTGGCGGGCGCTGAGGAAATCGCGGCCCGCAGCGGCGCGCCGGTCATCAATCCGCCGGCGCGCGTGCGCCTCACCGGACGGCTGGAAAATGCGCGCCGCCTGGCCGCCATCGAAGGGCTCATCGCGCCGCGCATCGAGCGGCTGCCGGCGGCGCAGATTCTCGAGGCGCGCGCGCCGCGATTCCCGCTGCTGCTGCGGCGGCCGGGGTTTCACACGGGACAGCATTTCGTCCAGGTCGGCAGCCGCGAGGCGCTGGGCGCGGCGATCGCCGCCCTGGGCGGCGGCGAATTGTTCGTGATCGAGTACCTGAACGCGCGCGGCGCGGACGGCATGGCCCGCAAGTATCGGGTCATGTTCGTCGACGGCGTCCTTCATCCGTTGCACCTGGCCGTCTCCGCCGATTGGAAGGTGCACTATTTCAGCGCCGCCATGGCCGAGGTTGCGGCGCACCGAGCCGAGGAGCGCCGCTTTCTGGAGGACATGTCCGGCGTGCTGGGCGCGCGTGCGATGGCGGCCTTGCAGCAGGTGGGCGGTGCACTCGGACTCGACTATGGCGGCGTGGATTTCGCGCTCGCGCCGGACGGATCGCTGCTGCTGTTCGAGGCGAATGCGACCATGGTGGTGTTCGAGCCCGGCGCCGATCCGATGTGGGATTATCGCCGCCGCGCCGTGCGCGAGGTGCTGGCGGCGGCGACCCGGATGCTGCTGCACCGTGTCAGCATCTGATCCTTGCGATTATGTCAAGGGTGCGCCCACGCTGCGGTTGTCGTCGCATACCGGTGCAGCGCGTTATAATGAGTGTGCTGGCTTGTGAGTGCGATAACAAGAGGATTCATGGAGCCCACCGATACGTCGAAACCCGATTATTTCCATCGGGTTGTGGATTGCCAGTGGGCCTGCCCGGCGCACACCGACGTGCCCGAGTACATCCGGCTGATCGCGCAGGGCGACTTCACGGCCGCCTACATGGTGAATCGCGAATCGAATGTCTTTCCCGGCATCCTGGGCCGGGTGTGCGATCGCCCCTGTGAACCGGCATGCCGCCGCGGCCGCATCGAGGAGAAGCCGGTCGCGATCTGCCGGCTGAAGCGCATCGCGGCGGACCACCGGGACGATGTGGCCGCGCTCCTGCCCAAGGCGCCCGCGCAAAAGAATGGCAAGCGCATCGCCTGCATCGGGGCCGGCCCCGCGTCGCTGACCGTTGCGAACGACCTGCTGCCGCTCGGCTACGCGGTGACGATCTTCGAACAGTACGCGGTGGCGGGCGGCCTGATGCGCACCAACATCCCGGCGTTTCGCCTGCCGGCACGGGTTCTCGACGAGGAGATCGGCTACATCACCGGCATGGGCGCGGATCTGCGGCTCAACACGCCGGTCAGGAGCCTGCGCCGATTGCTCGACTCCCAGGCCTACGACGCGGTGTTCGTCGGGTCCGGCGCGCCGAAGGGCAAGGAGCTCGAACTGCCCGGCCGCAACGACACCGACCGCATCCATATCGGCATCGACTGGCTCGAGTCGGTGGCTTTCGGGCATGTCGACCGGGTCGGCGAGCGGGTGCTGATCATCGGCGTCGGCAACACGGCGATGGATTGCTGCCGCAGTTCGCTGCGCCTCGGCGCCCGGCAGGTGAAGGTCATGGCGCGCAAGCCGCGACAGTTCTTCAAGGCCTCCGAGTGGGAACTCGAGGACGCGGAGCAGGAGAACGTCGAAATCATCGTGAATCACGCGCCCAAGTCATTCGTCACGGAGGGCGGCAGGCTGCTCGGCATGATGTTCGAGCAGCTCGAATACGACGTCGACGGCGGCGAGATCCGGGCCACGCGCACGCTCGGCGAGGTGTTCATCCCCTGCGACGACGTGATACTCGCGATCGGCCAGGAGAACGCCTTTCCCTGGATCGAAAAGGACATCGGCATCGACTTCGACCAATGGAGCGTCCCGAAGGTCAATAAGACCACCTTTCAATCGACTCTCCCCGGGGTGTTCTTCGGCGGCGATGCGGCATTCGGTCCGAAGAACATCATCTGGTCGGTCGAGCACGGGCATCAGGCCGCCATTTCGATCCACAAATACTGCCACGACGAGCCGGTCGAGGAGCGCATGCCGCGCGGCCTCAAACTCTCCAGCCGCAAGATGGGCATGCACGAGTGGGCCTACAAGAACGAATACAACGGCGTGGAGCGGCGCCTGGTACCGCACGTCGGGCTGGTGGAGCGCTTCAAGAAGATCGACATCGAGGTGGAACTCGGCTTCACCGCCGAGGAGGCCGCGCTCGAGGTGCAGCGCTGCCTGAACTGCGACATGCAGACGGTGTTCGCGGCCAAGCTGTGCATCGAATGCGATGCCTGCATCGACATCTGTCCGGTCGACTGCCTGACCATAACGGCCAACGGCCCCGAGGCGCGGCTGCGCGCGCGGCTCACGGCGCCGGCCACCAACCGCACCCAGGCGCTGTACGTCTCGGCGGCGCTGCCGCAGACCGGGCGCGTCATGGTGAAGGACGAGGACGTGTGCGTGCATTGCGGCCTGTGCGCCGAGCGCTGCCCGACCGCCGCCTGGGACATGCAGAAATCCACCATCAACATCCCGAACGCCATCGATGAGCAGGTCGGCACATGCCCAGTCTGATTGCCAACTCCGACAAGGTGAACGATTTCGTGGTGAAGTTCGCCAACGTCAACGGCACCGGGTCCGCCAGCGCCAATTCGCTCATCATGAAGGCGATTTTCCGGATGGGCGTGCCGGTCACCGGCAAGAACTACTTCCCCTCGAACATCCAGGGCCTGCCCACCTGGTATGAGATCCGCGTGACGCACAACGGCTATGCCGCCCGTGCGACCCAGGTGGACATCATGGTGGCCATGAATGCGGAGACGTATTCCAGGGACGTGCGCGAGCTCGGCTCGGGCGGCCATCTCATCTATGATTCCACCTGGCCGCGCAGTTCGCTCCTGCAGCGCAGCGACATCAACGTGATCGGCGTGCCGCTGGCCAGGTTGATGAACGAGAATTTCGACGGGGTGCGCAACCGCATCCTGCTGAAGAACATCGCCTACGCCGGCGTGCTCGCCGCGCTGATCGACGTCGACCTCGACGTGGTCAACTCGCTGCTCGGGGAGAGCTACGGCAGGAAGCCCAAGCTGCTCGATTCGAACACCAGGGCCCTGCGGCTGGGATATGACTACGTCAAGCAGCATCTGAGCTGCCCGCTGCCGCTGCGGGTCGAACGCTCCGACAAGACCCGCGGACACATCATGATCGACGGCAACACCGCCGCCGGCCTCGGCTGCGTCTATGCCGGCGCCACGGTCGGCGCCTGGTACCCGATCACTCCGTCCACCTCGCTGATGGATGCGTTCAAGGGTTTTTGCGAGCGTTATCGCGTCGATCCGCAGAGCGGCAGGCACAGCTACGCGGTGCTGCAGGCCGAGGATGAACTGGCGGCCGTCGGCATGGTGATCGGCGCCTCGTGGAACGGCGCGCGCGCCTTCACGCCCACCAGCGGTCCGGGCATCTCACTGATGAACGAATTCGTCGGTTTGGCCTATTACGCCGAAGTGCCCTGCGTGATCTTCGACGTGCAGCGCGTGGGACCGTCAACCGGCATGCCGACGCGCACCCAGCAGGCCGATATCATGCTGTGCGCCTATGCCTCGCACGGCGACACCCGGCATGTGCTGCTGTTTCCCGCCAATCCGGAGGAATGTTTCTACATGGCGGTGCAGGCCTTCGATGCCGCCGAACGCCTGCAGACCCCGGTGTTCGTGCTTTCCGACCTGGACATCGGCATGAACGATTGGATGTGCCCGGATCTCAAATGGGACGACGCATACCGACCTGATCGCGGCAAGGTGCTGTCGCAGCTGGAACTCGCCGGTCTGGAGAAGTTCTACCGTTATGTGGATCGCGACGATGACGCGATTCCGTACCGCACGCTGCCGGGGATGAGCCCCAAGGGCGCCTACTTCACGCGCGGTTCGGGCCACAATCAATACGGCACCTACACCGAGGATTCCGCCGAATATCAGGTGGTGCTCGACCGGCTGAAGCGCAAATTCATCAATGCGCCGAAGTACCTGCCGCGACCCGTCATGATCGGCAAGGGCACCAACGAGGTCGGGATCGTGAGCCTGGGCAGCTGCGATGGCGCGATCCGCGAGGCTCTCGACATTCTCGGCCGCCAGAAGATCACCATGGATTACCTGCGCGTCAAGGCGTTTCCCTTCAACACCGACGTGGAGAATTTCCTCAGATCGCATGCCACGATATTCGTCGTGGAACAGAACCGCGATGCGCAGCTCAAATCGCTGTTGACGCTGGAGACCGCGGTCGAGAAGTCCAAATTGAATTCAATCCTGAGCTACAGCGGACTGCCGATCTCGGCACAGCCGATCGTCGATGCCATCCGCGCGAAGCTCGCCGAAGCGCCGCGGCTGTCGGCGGTTCCGCACTGACGCAGCGGGTCCCTCATGTCGTACATCAACAAGCCCAAAGTCGCCCACCCGTCGCTGCCCACCAACAAGCTGGGGCTGACGCGCCGTCAATACGAAGGCAGCATGTCGACCCTGTGTGCGGGCTGCGGCCACGACTCGGTGACGGCCTCCATCATCGAGGCTTGCTGGGGGCTCGACCTCAAGCCGGAGCAGCTGGTCAAGCTGTCCGGAATCGGCTGCTCCTCGAAGACCACCGCCTACTTCGTGGCCGGCGCGCACGGCTTCAATTCGGTGCATGGGCGCATGGCCTCGATCGCGAGCGGCGCCAACGCGGCCAATCGCGGGCTGACCTACATCGGCGTGTCGGGCGACGGCGATTCGCTGTCCATCGGCGTCGGCCAGCTGGTGCACGCCATCCGCCGCAACGTCAACATGCTGTATCTGATCGAAAACAACGGCGTCTACGGCCTGACGAAGGGTCAATTTTCGGCCTCCGCCGACATCGGCACCAAGGCCAAGCGCGGCGACGTCAACGTCTCGCCACCCATCGATCCGGTGCTCCTCGCGCTCACCCTGGGCGCGACCTTCGTGGCGCGCTCATTTTCCGGCGACAAGGCGCAGCTCGTGCCGCTCATCCAGGCGGGAATGCGCCACAACGGCTTGGCACTGATCGACGTGCTCTCGCCGTGCGTGACCTTCAACGATCACGAAGGTTCGACCAAGAGCTACGCCTTCACCCGCGAGCATTATCATGCGGCCATCGAGGCGGATTTCGTGCCGCCGGCCGAAGAGATCGCGGTGGATTACGCGGCGGGCGAGACCACGCGGGTGGGCATGCACGACGGCAGCAGCGTGCTGCTGCGAAAGCTCGACCCGGACTATGATCCGACCGACCGCTCCGCGGCATACCGATACATCGAATCCAAGCTCCGGCAGAACGAATACGTGACCGGCCTCATTCATATCGATGAAAACGACACCACGGAATTCCACAAGTTGAACCGCACCCCCGATGAGCCGCTGAACGGCATACCCTTCGAGAAGCTCTCGCCCGGACGCGCGGCGCTGGACGCGCTGATGGGCAAATTCCGATAGGAGCCGAAAGGCTCCTGGCTCACCGCCGCCGCGCGACCCGGGGAACGCATGATCACCGTGTTCTCGCAACAACACCTGCTGCGCGATGCGCGCACCGAACTGTCCGGCGGTCAGCTGATCAGCCCGCACGAGTGTCCGCAGCGCGCACAAATGGTGCTGGAGCGCGTCCGCGCCGTCGGCCTGGGCGAGGTGAAGGCGCCGCAGCGCTTCGGTCTCGAGCCGGTGCTGCGGGTTCACGACGCCGGTTTCGTCGATTTTCTGAGCACGGCCTGGGCCGACTGGGTGGCGGCCGGCAACCGCGGGGAGGCGATTCCCGATTGCTGGCCGGCGCGGCGCATGTCGCAACACCGCCCCACCGGCATCGCCGGCAGGCTCGGCTTTTACGCGATGGCAGCGGAGACCTCGATCACCGCGGGTTCGTGGGAGGCCGCGGCCGCCGCGGCCGACGTGGCCCTGTCCGGCGCCAGCCTGATCGGCGGCGGTGCGCGGGCGGCCTTCGCGCTGTGCCGGCCGCCGGGCCATCACGCCGCGCGCGATCTGTTCGGCGGTTATTGCTTCCTCAACAATGCGGCGATCGCCGCCCAGCATCTTCGCGACCACGGCGCCGCGCGGGTCGCGATCCTCGACGTCGATTTCCATCACGGCAACGGCACGCAGGACATCTTCTACGACCGGTCGGATGTGCTCTATGTTTCCCTGCACGGCGATCCAAGCGAGGAATTTCCGTATTTTTCGGGCTATGCCGACGAGACCGGCAGCGGCGCAGGGCAGGGATACACGCTCAACCTGCCGCTGCCGCCCGGCACGGCGTTCGGCACCTGGCGCAGCGCGCTCGACGCCGCGCTCGGCCGGATCCGCGCCTTCTCAGCCGACGCACTGGTCGTCTCCCTCGGCGTCGACACCTTTGCCGGCGATCCGATCAGCTCCTTCAAGCTGCAGTCGGCGGATTTCACGACTTACGGGGCCATGATCGGCGGATGCGCGCTGCCGACGCTGTTCGTCTTCGAGGGCGGCTACGCGGTGGCGGAGATCGGCGTCAACGCGGTCAACGTACTCAACGGATTCGAGGATGCGTGAACCGGCGTCTACGGGGACTCGTGCTCACGGCGTGTAATGCGGGTGTACCCCCCCGGCATCGGCGATCAAATCGATGTCCGGGTATGTGCAACGGTCTTGCGGGCTCGTTGTCCCGATCTCGAGTACCCGGGCCGCCCGCGCTGACTTATTCACGAGGTGATGGCCATCGGGATCACCGCTCCTGAACGCCGCACAGTCGCCCGGCAGCAATGTTTCCTCGCCCGTGTCGGTGACCAGAATCAGCTCACCTTCCAGCACCCAGACGAATTCGTCTTCGTGGCTGTGACAATGGCGCTGGCTGGACCAGCCGCCGGCCTCAATCGTGGTCACGTTCACTCCGAATTGAGTCAGCCCCGCAGAACGCGCCAGCCGTTGAAGGGTTTGAGCGCTGCAGGGCTCGTCGAACGGACGCGGATAGGAACTCGGTTTTTCCACCGGTAGCATGGAGAGGTTGATTTTCTTCATGGCGTTGAGTATCGCATCTAGCGATGCTCTTGGCCGACGCCGTGTTTGGCGGCTCTCGACCCATTCCGTTTCAAACTCCCGTCCCGGAGAAGTGCATCGGCACCGTTCTGCAATATGCGAACGGCATCGGCTTTGGATAGTCGCCCGTCGCTGGTGAATGCACCATCGATCAGGAGCGCGAGCTGAACCGCAACTTCGCCGGGCCGCGAGACCTTGATCTGAGCGACGATGCTTTTCAGCCGCTCGACCATCGCCGCCTTGTGCCGCCTGCGAATCCTTCGGGCCGGATGCTCCGGATCGGCAAACTCGGCGGCCACATTGATTTGCGGGCACCCGCGATATCCTTCACGCGACACGCGTTTGCCAATCCAGTCCAAGATACGCATCAGCCTGACCTTGGGATCAGCGGGCGCGGCGGCAACAACTCCGTCCCACTGTTGCCAGAATTCGCGATCCTCACGTTCAAGAAACGCGGCCACCAATGCATCTTTGGTGTCAAAATGGCGATACAGGCTGGTTTTAGCCACACCGGACTCCGCCACGATCCGGTCCATCCCCACTGCCCGAATGCCGTTGACGTAAAAGAGCCTCGAAGCGGCGGCGAGCACTTTGTCGGCGGTGCCGGTATCGGCCGGTGTAGCGGCCTTCCGGCTCATCAGTGTTTACCCTGCCAATGCATCGGCTGAGTCTGTCTGAGGATATGAATAATGGCAACGTCGGCGGTCGCTCTGACAGCGCTACCGATCGGTATCATGCTGGACGCTACCGATCGGTATCGTTGAGCAATCCCCATGACCAATCACGGTGTCTCTGTCTACGGCGCCACCGGCCACACCGGCCGCTTCGTGGCTTCGGAACTCGAACGCCGGGGTGTGTCCGTGCGACGCATCGGCCGTCGTTCCCCCGCCAATGCTTTGGCAAGGGATGGTGAACCCAACGTCTGGCGGAGCGCATCAATTGATCACCCGGAGACTCTCGACGGCGCCTTTGAAGGCACCGAAGCGGTCATCAATTGCGCCGGCCCGTTTCTCGACACGGCACCCGCGGTGATCGAATCAGCCCTGCGCGTCGGCGCTCACTACCTGGACATTGCCGCGGAGCAGCGGTCCGTCCGGCAGTCCTTGGCGACCTATCACTCGGAGGCAAGGGATAAGGGCCTCGTGGTGCTTCCCGCCATGGCGTTCTACGGAGGGCTCGCCGATTTGCTTGCCTCATGGATTTGCGCCGAGCTTTCGGTGGTCGACGAGATCCTCATCGGAATTGCCTTGGACTACTGGCACCCCACCGGCGGTACGCGACGCACTGGCGAGCGCAATACGGCCCGCAGGCTCGTTGTATCGCGTGGGCGCCTGGCCCCGGCGTCAGCTGCCGCCGCCGGAAGAAGCTGGCATTTTCCCGCTCCGTTCGGAGATGTCGCGGTAACGAGTGTTCCGCTGTCGGAAATCATAACCATTTCCAGGCATATCGCAGCGACTCGCATCGAAAGCTTCATGAACGAGGCGCCCCTGAAGGATCTGCGAAATACCGATACACCTCCGCCAACGTCCACAGAGTCGAGCGGGCGATCGACTCAAACCTTTGCCATGGACGTGCGCGCCTCCGGTGCCGGCAAATCGAGGCGTATTATTGCATCCGGGCACGACATTTACGCCGTGACCGCACCGATCGTCGCCGAGGCCTGCATGCGGATTGTGACCGGAAGGTCAGCAAAGGGGGGTGCATTCGCGCCGGGCGAATTGTTTGATTCGCGGGATTTCCTGTCGGCCCTCCGCTCCGACATTCACGTGGAATTCCCCGTTGAGCCGTGACCGATGGACTCCGTCCGATGAGATACGAACCCTATTTCATTGACGGCAAAATTCAATCCCATTGCTATATCCGTAACGGATATATTGATGTCGCATCGTAAACCCATCGAATCGGAGCCACCGCTGTCTCCCGTGGTGTTTCATATACTGTTGGCGCTGGCTACCGGCGAGCGACACGGCTACGACAATCATGCGCCAAGTCGCGCTCGATACCCTTCGGACCATGAGGCTCGGTCCCGCAGTTCCCGCCGTCCGCGATGGCTCCTGCCGGCATTGTTAGCCTTGGCATTCTTCGCGCTCGATCCGCTAAATCTCGCG